>Ga0180009_10004378_pt1 | contig 15590 bp, 9 predicted proteins | sample OS_PC_MetaG_FD_123537 | JGI IMG/M metagenome (GOLD analysis project Ga0180009, IMG submission 123537) | Groundwater microbial communities from the Aspo Hard Rock Laboratory (HRL) deep subsurface site, Sweden - OS_PC_MetaG | ecosystem: Environmental > Aquatic > Deep subsurface > Groundwater...
GACGAAGTTTATCGAATTTCTGATCAAAACGGGTATGATGGATCAGGTATTCTCATATCATTCCGGCTCGTTCGACAGCTTCATAAAGAGAGCGAAGTTTGATCAGAAATACAAAGAGGAGCTGTTTGAGTTTATAGAGTCGGTCGAGCAGAAACCGGTCGTAACAGTAACAAATAAAAGGGATTAGATGCAATTTTCGATCATGTGCTCCGGTTTTGCTTCATCTAATTTGCATTCCGGAGTCGATTCTTGGGTCGCATATTATGCGTTTTGGGGCATGGATTTCGTCGCAGGTATTACTTCAGAACTCCGTCGTAAGTGTATAAAGATTCAACATGTTATGACGGTCAAAACGACCAGAAACGTCTTGACAAACTCCAGCTTTGTGATATATTGTGCACGATGAGGGACTCCGTCACTGTGGCGGAAGTCCAGTTTGCTGTGCCGTTGTTGTCTTACTTTTTACTTACGTGTCAGGTGCTTGAAATCGGTTAGGAGTTTTTCAGGCTCTCGGGGGAGGGCCAAGCGATTTCGGCAGAAACACATGCTGCACTCGCCAAGTCTTATGGAATAGAAGCACTAGCTCATTAGCAAAATGTTCCTCAGGCTATCATCCTGCGGTAGTGGGCTGTATACAAGGAGAGCAAGAAATGCCAGTTCGTTTTTTCAAGATCATATTGATGGTGCTGTTCGTCGCACCTGGATTGATGCTGTCAGGCTCCTCAGCGCTGGCAGGTGCGGGTGATCAGGCTATCATCGATTCGCTCTTGTCGACGGTCGGCAGCGAATTATCTCTTCAGGAGATTTTCGACAGCCTCGGCTATGGCATCGATGTGGTTAACGACGAGTTGGGACTGACGGAGTTCTGTGCTCCATCTGAGGGCAATGTAGCTGTATTGATGGAGGAGCTCTCGACATCATTTGGCAGTGCATACGCCGGATGGTACAATTCCGCCGACTCCAATGACAAGGCGGTACTATTCGATCCCGCAAACAGCGCCAACGATTCGGTACAGTTCTCGATTGGTGGCGCTTCGAATGTAGGGATATATTTCATCCCGGGGATCAGCGGTGGCTACACTTGGTACATGAATCAGGCATTCAACAGGGATATGTACGACCATGCCAAGGTTTTCGCCACAAACCAGAATCCGAACGAATACCTGGTCTGTTTCGAGGATCTCAAGAACGGTGGGGACATGGATTTCAACGATCTGATCATGAAGGTCAGATTTGCGAATCAGCCGCCGACCGTGGTTCTGCCGGATGACATGGTTATTGCGGAATGTACTGAGCAGACGGTTTGTTTTGACATTACCGCGCAGGCTGGCAATTGCTCCGGCGATTCGGTCACTCTCGAGATGGTGCTAGGCTATGGCGACTTCGCTCCAGTTTCTGGCGCTGGTACTATAACCGCTACGCACTGCTTCTATGCTTCGAATCCTATTTATACTTATGTCTTTGTATTCAAGGCGACCGATGCTTCCGGGCTCGTCGGATATGATACATTGATTATTGACAACCAAACGAATTCTCCTCCGAACATCTTTGTTCCGGACGATTTCGATACTCTGATCTGCTCGAACGATGAGATCTGCTTCACCGTCCTGGCTAGCGATGTTGACGATGATATCATCGAATTCGAGATGCTCGAAGGCTATGGCAGCATCGATCCGCTCACTGGCGAAGTCTGCTTCTTGCCGGAGCTCGGAGATTCGGCTGAATACAAATTTATCATTCGTGCGATTGATGAGTGCTGTTTGCACAGGGAGGAACAGGGTGCAGATCCGGCCTGGCCATATTCCTGCCCGCGTGACACGGTTGTGATTACCGTAGTGAAGAAGCCGGCTCCGAGCATTGCGGTATCTGATGTAGACACATCTCTTTGCGAGCCCGCAACTGTTTGCCTGCCTGTCAGCATCGAGAACCCGGGAGGTGGACAGGTTACTATCGAGGTTTCGCCGCCTGCCAGCTACAACGAACTTAGTGGCGAGGTCTGCCTCTATGTAGATCAGAGCGGCGTTCACGAGATTATTATTACTGCCTCGGATGATATCTGCGGTGTCGGCGATGTCGATACTGCCACGATCACGGTTGATCTAAACGGTCTACCCGTGGTGACTCTGCCGGCGGATACATCATACATACTGTGCGAGCCTGAAGAATTCTGCTTCACTGCCACTGCGTTTGATCCTGACGGTGATCCGCTCACGTTTGGATTGGAATCGGGTCCGGGGCAGATCGATCCGGTGACAGGAGAAGTATGCTTTACTCCACCCGGCGCAGGTACTTACCAATGGGTGGTCTTTGTTACTGATTATTGCGTGGTGCCTGATTACGATACTATTTCGATAGAACTCGTTTTGAATCTGCCGCCAACGGTTGAAGTTCCCGATACATCTCTATTCCTCTGCGAGGAACTTACGGAAGTCTGTTTCTTTGCGACAGCATCTGATCCTGATCCGGGCGACGTGCCTGTGTTGTCGCTCGTCAGCGGGCCGGGAAGCCTTGATGCTCAGACGGGCGAGATATGTTTTACACCTTCTACCGAGGGAACCTATCAGTTTATCGTCAGAGCCATTGACCAGTGTGGCAAGAGCGACCTGGATACGGCAGACGTGCTGATCGGCCTGAACCGCGATCCGGCGATTGTCATGGCGCCGGTCGACACGATTTTCTGGTGTGAATTGGGCGATTCGGTTTGTTTTGTAATTGATGTTGATGATCCTGATGCAGGTCAGTCCTTGACCTTTGAACAGATATCCGGCGCCGATGGCAATCTGGATGCAGAGATCGGCAAGTTCTGTTTTCTGCCCGATGCTGCCGGGTCGTATACCTTCCAATTCGCAGTTACAGATGAATGCGGAGCTGCGGACACTGCGGGCACCGAAATCACTATTTCACTCAATGGTGTTCCCGTCGTGACGCTGCCTGGTAACTTCTCCGATTCGTTGTGTGCGCCGGGCGAGATCTGCTTCCCGGTCTCAATCTCTGACGATGGAGATGTTACTGTCGATGTGAGCCCGATTGGGACTTACGCTGATGGTGAGGTATGTTTTGTGGCTACAAAAGACACGACTTACTGCATCACTGTCCGCGCTACGGATACATGCGGAATTTATGATGAAGATGTGATCTGTATTAACGTGTCAGTTAACCAGTTTCCGACTCTGTCGCTTGGACCTGATCAAAGTGCGTATCTGTGTAGTGTCCCCGATAGTGTCTGCTTCGGCTACTCGGTATCCGACCCAGACGGCACCGATCCAGTAGTCAGCATAGTGTCCGGGAACGGCATTGTAAGAGACGGCGAGATATGCTTCGAGGCTGATTCTGTCGGCAGATACTACTTTATTGTGAGGGCCACCGACGAATGCGGAGAATTCGATGATGATGACATATTCATCACCGTCGATGCGAACAACCCGCCTGAGCTGGATGCGTCCGGTGATTCCGTCTATCTTCTCTGCGCGCCGGAGCAGATCTGTTTCGAGAACCCATATTCAGATATCGATTCACTTGACAATGTAACGTTCATTCTGGTTTCCGGGTCGGGAGTCGTTTTCCAGGAGAACGGCACTGTCTGCTTCACTCCTCCGGCCGCCGGCACATACCAGTTTGTAATCAGAGTCGAGGATGACTGTGGTACTTTTGATCAGGACACAGTGCTGATAACGGTTGATCTCGACAGCCCACCGGCTATCACCGGCGAGGATTTGAACATACATGTTCCATACTGCGGACCGGACGATACTCCGGGTGAGCTGTGCTTCATAGGAATCGAGGTGAGCGATCCTGATTTGAGCGATGTCCTCACAGTTAGCCGGACTTGCGGTCCCGGGAGTTTTGATCCGGCGACGTTGACAACCTGTTTCACGCCCGATCTGAATGACTCTACTTATGAATTTTGCTATCGGGTCGAGGACATCTGCGGTGCATATGATGACATTCACCTGTTTGTGAATGTGACTACCGAGAATGTCTGCGACACCGCTACGTGTCTTACGGTCTCGATCGAAGATATGGAACAGTGTGCATACAACAATTCGAACATCACGCTGAATGTCTACTCGGATGTTGCTACAGGCATTGGCGGATTCGACGTGCTCATGCAGTACGATGTTACCGGCTTTACATTCCTGAGCGCAAATCCGGGACCGGCTCTCAGCAACTGGGAGTATTTCACGTATCGCTATCTGGCGAACGGAGATTGCAGCGGCGGCCCGTGTCCCGATGGCCTCATTCGAATTGTCGCTATAGCCGATATCAACAACGGTGCAAGTCACCCGCCTGTATCAGCATTCTATCCCGATGGTTCTATAATCCAACTCGGATTTCATGTGACTGATGATGTGAACTTCGGCGGACTATTCTTCCCGGTCAAGTTCTTCTGGATGGACTGCGGTGACAATGGTTTCTCCTCGATCGGAGGGGATACGCTGTTTGTTGACAGACTGATCCTTGGACAGAATATCATCGTCTGGGACGAGTTCAACGAAGGTCTTTATCCCGAGTCAAATCGCATACGGAACACTGGCGCACCTGACAGCTGTCTGGATGGCGATAAGGAAGCCCCGTTGCGTTGCGTGACATTCCAGAATGGGGGGATTTGCATAATCAGCCCCGACTCGATCGATGCGCGCGGCGATATGAATCTCAACGAAGTCGCAAATGAAATCGCTGATGTAGTTCTATACACGAACTACTTCATCTGGGGTGCCGAAGTATTCACTATCAATCCTCCGGGGCAAATTGCTGCGAGTGACGTGAACGCCGACGGCCGTACGCTGACTGTTGGCGATCTGGTCTACATGGTCAGGATCATCACCGGTGATGCGCAGCCGATTCCGAAACTTGCGCCGTACGGCATGGGGGCTGATGTCGAAGTCAGGGCATCCTCTCACGCTACCGAGATCGCAACAGTGACGAGCGCAACGCTTGGCGCGGCGCATTTCGTGTTCGATTTCGATCCGGCCGAGGTCACACCCGGCGCGCCGATTCTCAGCAGTGAGGCGTCAGACCTTGATATCAGTTACTCGATCGTAGACGGTACAATGAAAGTGTTGATATATAGCCTTTCGACCAAGCATATTGAATCAGGCGAGAACTCGCTCTTCACGATTCCGCTTCAGGGCGACGGCACCCTTGAACTTGTGCATGCTGATTTGTCGGATTATGACGGCAATCAGCTTACGGTGTATCTGAAGACTCAGACTTCATTGCCGAGCAAGTTCACTCTGTCGCAGAATTTCCCGAACCCGTTCAACCCGGAAACTGAGTTCGAAATGTATCTACCTGCGCCGTCAGACTGGACAGTGCAGATTGTCAACGTACAGGGACAGATCGTCAGAACTATCGATGGTTCCGCCGCCGCCGGTATTGTCAGCGTCCGTTGGGACGGCACCAATGACGGCGGTGCGAAAGTAGCGTCGGGGATATACTTCTATCGAGCGACAGCGGGTGAATACTCCGAAACGAAAAAGATGGTTCTGCTGAAATAAGCCATAGTTTCACGCAATGAACCTACGCAAGGCCTTGAGAAATCGAGGCCTTTTTGTTATGCGTGGGGAAGGGCCGTATGGCCGCGATCTGTGATCGCGGTGGTTGGTGTGCCCTTCGAGAGTATTGTAGGTCAGGATCCCTGCCTGATCGAGCGAAGCGAAGAGCAGGTACGAACGAAAGTGAGCAGATCCTGACAAATTGCTTGACGGTCGGATCGAAGAAGTAGGCAGGATCACTCCGCTTCGCTCCGGATCGCTGCCCTACATTTTCAGGATTATGTCGCGGAAGGCCTGCCGAGGCTGTCCCAGAAGGCCCATGTGGAGTCCATTGAATATGGCAGGCGTAACACATGTCGTCCCCGCGAAGGGGCTTGTTGAAAAACTCCCGGAGCATTCAATCGTCGTCATCGCGAGGAGCGAAGCGACGTGGCGATCTCCAAGTCAATCAAGGCTATTGCGAAATGTGGAGATTGCCACGCTTCGCTCGCAATGATATCATTTAGGGTTTCTCAACATGCCAGGAAAACGGAATATAGATGGCTGCAAACGTCTGGGACAAGGTGAACACTTGCACATACAATACAAACTGGATACCGATTTCGGGCCTGTTGAAAAAGGCACGGACCGCGGAACGTCGTCATCGCGAGGAGCGAAGCGACGTGGCGATCTCTATGTAAATCAAGGCTATTGTGAAATGCGGAGATTGCGACGCTTCGCTCGCAATGACATCATTTAGGGTTTTTCAACAAGTCCTTGCATCGGTATGACAGCGCTACGTACAGTCTTTATCATAACATGAACATGTGGGCGGCAGATCCTTCGGGAGTCATGAGGCCTGTCCACATCTGCCCGATCACACAGCGCTGGGGCACATTTGAACATGTGCCGCCCGCGGGCGTGCATGCATTGACATACGCAATAATAAAGCCCGCCTGCTCCCCGCAGACGGGCTTTTTGCTACCCTTCGTCTCGCTCTTCTCTTAAGGGTTCTCTATGCTCTTTTCCTGCGAATCAAACCGGCTCCGACAAGGCCTGCGCCGAGCAGAATCAGCGTGGTCGGCTCAGGTATCGGATCCATCGGGAAAGTCTTCTCGATAAGGTCATTGCCGCATTCGAGTGTGTTGTGCAACGTTACCGATTCATACATGCCGGTGTCGTAGTTCAGCAGTGCTTTGGCGATTCTGAACTCCCAGATGTACGTGTCGCCGCTCGCCCCGTCCGGCGGTGTGAGAGGATTCGGCTCAAGATCAGCTTCAAACGAAAGCATCATATCGATGCGGCCGAGGTTTTCACCCGTGCCTATTGAATATGCGCCCACCTGCTGGACTATGGTACTCCTGCTGCCGTAACCGCCCGGTCGTTCAGGGATGTAATTCCAGGTCTCGACATCGATAAGATTGCCGGTTGAAACATCAACAGCATATGAGTGTTTCTCGCCGTTGAACCCGAAGAACAAATCTCCGGAATTGAATGCTCCAAAATCATTCGACATGGCGACTTCGCCAAATGAGGATGTCAGTCCGACATAGAGGTACATCTCGTCTTCTGCGCAGAAGGCTCCTTCAAGATCGAACTTCTCTCCACCCTCGTTATTTGTTCCGGGAGAGGGGAGGTAACCGATGTTCGGGTAATCGATTGGGCTGGTGTTATTGTTCTCGTCAAATACAGAGCTGCCAAAATCGAAGTAAGTCCAGCTAAAGCCAAAAGCAGGCGCTGAAATTACCAGAGTCAGGCACATTACTAAGAGCAAATTTTTCATAGGATTTTGCCTCCGTTCAGCCAGAAGGTTTTCGTATCTTTGCTGATAATAAGAGCAATTATCGTACCAATCCGACGATGTATATGCATTGCTAATATGATGTATCACAAGACAATAGATGGCATAAGATAATGCGATCGTTTAATTCACTCTTGAGGATGCACTTGTATGCAACATATGTGAAGCAGCAGAATCGTGTGTGGTTACTCGATCTGAAATCGAGGGCAGTGAAAAGCCCTCTCAAAGCGAGAGGGCTTATAAAAGCTCACTATCATGGTCTCGTATTAATCGTCATCAGCACTGGCTCGCTCAAACGAGAAGGCTGGTTTCACACTCCTTTTGGCGTCAATCATAGTGCCCATGATGTGATTTGCTGGCTGGATAAATGTGCTGTCGACAGTTATGCTGGCAGTTGTGACACCTTTGTCACCGGAAATAAAATGCCTGGCAATCATGCCGGAACCCTTCTGAAGTTCGTAGGCTTCAGGTCCGACAGAGCCGATTAGGCCGATATTCAGCTTAAGTCCCTTACCGGTGTTGGTGAAAGCGGTGTCTTCGTGCGGAATCTTGACTGCGAAATTCTCGACGCGAGAACCAGCGAACGAGGTCGAATCATAGGTCAGTTTGCCTTTGTCAGATACGATCAACAGAGGGAAGACCATTCCGAACAGCGGCTCGTCGTTGGTATAATTGACTACTACTTCCCAGTGATTCGGCTTCGCTGTTTCTTTGAGGACGATCTTGCACTCGTCCACCTTGCCGACAGGGTCACTTTGCGCAACGCTGAAGCCGACAAAAAGAAATACGGCAAGCAGTGCTAACAGGATGTTTCTTTTCACGTGCAACTCCTTTAACATTTATGTCTTGAAACTCTAATTACTTAGATGTTTCCTCGCTTCTTCTGTGATCGGCAAATCTGGATACAACTTCAACTGAAGCTCGTAACTCTGGCGGGCTTTTGGAGGGTCAAACAGCTTTTCACGATAAATATCACCCGCTTTAACCAGCGCATCCGCCGAAACCTCCGAGTTCGGATAATCAGTCTGCATCCGCTGAAGCTCCGTGGCTACTTCATTCCAGCGCTCGAGGTCATAATAAATATTGACCAGATTCCCCTGTGCTGTCAGGCCGAAGTAAGTTCCTGTGCTCTTGTCTCTCATTGCAGTGAGATAGTCGATAGCCTTATCATACCATTCCCTTGCGAGATCATCCTGGCCGTTCTGTTTCAGATAGGGGGGAAGGTACCGATACGCCTCAATGGACTCTTTGCTATCAGGGTGGTTTGTAATAAGCCATTGGTACTCACTGTAGGCGCGATTGAAATCGCCCGCCCGGTCGAATGTCCGCGCCAGAATCTGTTGTGCCTCAGACTGCAGAGCTGAGTATTTCACAAACCTGTCCTTTATGACTGCGATGTGCTTCCTGCACTCGATGAAGTTGCCTTCATCGAACTGCAATTTTGCCAACTGGATAAAGGCCTTCGGATGCAGAAGAGTATCCGCCTGATCATTCGCGACAGTCTCAAACCTTCGTCGAGCTTCCGCGGTATCGCTCAGATACGAGGCATACAGATCGCCAATCAGCAACTGCGCGCTGCCGAAGATTTCTCCAGTCGTGTCTGTCACGCTCTCCAGCAGCGTGATAGCTTCATTCGGCTTATTTCGCAAAACGTAAGTGTCAGCGAGGTAACGTACGGTTGTGAACCCGAGAGGTGATATCTTATACTGGTCGATGATTCGCTTGTAATACTCCTCGGCATAATCAAGGAAATACTCGGTCCGTTCGAGATTCTCCATGCTTTTGTGCAGGCCGGCCAATCTCACGGGCAACTCAAGAATGTCTGTATTTGGCTGCAGATTCATATCTGATGGTGGGTAGAATTCATCCAGAAGCCTGAGATAAGCTTCCTCGGCAGCCTTCAAATTTCCTGCATCCTCTTCAAGTCTGCCGAGCCTCAGTAGTGCGACGGCCTTGAATTCGCGGTTCTGAGGGAAACGATTCGCGTACCCAGCCAGTACCTCCCTGGTCTTCTCGATATTGTCGCTCATTTGGTACAGTTTGGCTGTCTGGAGGAGGCTCTTGCCTGCAAGGAAAGCAACCTTACTCTCGTTTTCAGTGAGACTATCTTTCTCATTCAGCCCGGAAAAGCTATCCTCATAGGTATCTACGACCGTCTGGTATGCCTTGATTATCTCGGAGTAGTCAGCCTCTGTGGCTAGTTCCGGTTTTATGCCGAGTTTCTTCTTCTCCAGCTTCTCGGCATCGTAATAGAGACGTTCTACTTTGAACATATCCTGGTCGCCGATGTCATCGCAGGAGGTTATCAGAACTATGATGGCCAGCGAGGCAAGAATAATGGATTGTCGGCATAACTGCTTCATGTATCAGAACTCCGTAAATTAGTTAGACCGAAAATATATAAATAACAGATACATTATACAATTCTTTTCTTCAACTACTCTCAAATTTTGAATGCACTGTCCACCCACTACTTACCATCGGCGATTCGAGTAGTTCCCAGGTCGCGGTGCGTGTGAGGAAGCAATCAAAGGGCAGTTAGGGGGAAGTCGCAGAAAAAAACACTTGTGCAAAAGGGCTAATCGTTATAGATTTAGCGCGCTCTAATTGTGGGGATGTAGCTCAGTTGGGAGAGCGGCGGCTTTGCAAGCCGTAGGCCGAGGGTTCGAATCCCTTCATCTCCACTTTTTATGTTAGCACTGACACTATCCGGGGGCACACGTACCGCTTGCATCTAAAGCCATCCCCCGTAGTCTTATAGGGGCTCTATACCAGTTGTGATTCTTTTCGCAATCACCCCTCATAAGACTTGACAGCGAGGCAAGCAGCGATTATCTTTCCTGCTGAGAATAGAGTAGGAGGATATTTACGGGGCCGTCTGATCCGCATTGTTATAGTGCGGATTGCATTATTCGGTCCGATTCAGTCATGGCTGCCTGTTCAATCCAGGGGTGGTTGTGTGCTGAAAATGCCACATGGCAAAATCGCTAGGACGTATTTCGATGTCTGGGGCTGAGTGTCTGAATTACTCACAGGGTGTGCTATCTTGTGATGTTCGAATCCGATGCAGGTGCATAGTGTCTCGACATGTATTGCAGTATGAGACGCTTCGTAGTCGTCTTCTGATATCGAGTCCGCGGATACGTCCAGGCATAGCCTATTGACAGTGGAATTGGAGGAAGTGAATGGTTGTGCATCCTAACAACAATGCTGAAAACAGCAACAATGGTAATCATGCAGAGAAGAGCGAATTGGGGAGACCGTACCGATTCATAATTGTCATCGTGCTGCCAGTAATATTGGCGTATTTCTTCATTGTCTTCTTCCCCATTCCCAAGATAGCTATCGATTCTGAAACGCCGACTGACAGTCTGAACCTGAAGAGCTTGCCGCTTAATGCTGACGAACAGGCACAACTCAATGGTTCTTCCCCTATGTCGGGATCTTCTGAGTCCACACAGCCGGCCGGAGAAAGCCAGACGTTCATCCAAGGCGGCAATGAGAAGGCCCAGAAGACCGAAAGCGTTGGGGAGCGCCTTGCAATGGAACAGGATCCGCGTGGTTTGCAGATTTCCTACTGGGCAGCGGACTATTATGCGAAGGTTGTCTTCTGGGTTTACTATGGACTGATGATGATGAGCCTGATGCTTTTGGCCAGAATCGTCCTGTTTATCCTCGATATCCGCAGATTCCGGTTCTTCTTCCCCAAAAAGGAGGATATGAAAACACTGGAGGCAGACCTTGCGGCTCTCCCCAAAGACAAACGCTGGGATAAGTTGGAGGAGAAAGCAGGTGAAGCTGTTCCAGTCGGAATATGTTCAAGAATATTGCAGAAGCTCGGAATGAGGTCGAGGAACCTCACTCTCGAATCGACATCACATTTCTGGAGTATACTTAAGGGTCTTGTTACAAGTGATGTTCTCAAAAAGAACAAGAACAACGATTATTATTCTGCCTACGTGGTGAGTGCTGTGAACACAGTCTGGAGAGAAATCCAACCGGCCAAGATTCTGGAATCGATAATGCAGGCATCTCCGGCAGTCGGCTTCTTTGGAACGCTGATCGGGCTTCTCTTCATATTTACCAGAAGCGAAGGTGCAGGCGCCAATCTGGCCGGAACCCCCGAGTTTGCAGTCGGCTTGAGAGTTGCAATCATCACGAGTCTCTGGGGATTGTTCAATCTCGGGCTGGCCGTACTGATCCGGTTTGGATCAGGCTACCTTGGCAACTGGTATTCATCTAAGATGGTCGCAAAGGCGAAGCGTCTGTGGTTGATGCTGTGATGTAAATGCAGATGAGGATATGACCAATGCGTGTTGAAGATGATGATTTCTCGCTCGGTAATTTCGCTATGGGTGCAGCGGATGTTGCATTCATATTGCTCTTTGTTTTCCTGTTTCTCGCGGGGGCAAATGAGACCTACGATCTTGTCCGAGTTCCATACAAGACTGAAGACGCGAATGTTGATAAGCTTGACACTATCCTATTCCATATTTCCGTGCAGATCGACTCCGGGGAAATCGAGAGAAGTAGAATGCAAATCAACTTTAGGGGAGATCCTCAGGATTCAACAACTTGGTTTTTTCCGAATAAGAATCTTGGGTCTCCGACCTTTCACTCAGCGTTAGCAGATACAATAGAGTCATTCGTAGAGCTAAATCCGACACCTCCGGAGGACACACTTCGAATCGCTATCTTTAGCGATGTGACGTCGCGATATGGCTTCGTTGCTGCCGTTCTTGCTGCGTGCAAGATGAAATCATACGACTGTTACTTGGTTTTCAAGACGGAAGATTGACCCGCTCATTTGCAATTGCAGCGGACTCATTCATGAGGTTCTGACATGAGGACTTTACCGGGCCCCACAACAGATCTGAAGCTTGAAGCCGTACTGGAAAGCGTGTCTTCAAGCACGGTTGTTGCACCTGATGCAAGAACCGATTCAGTACCATCGGTTGTGGCTGCGCTTCTAAGTCTGTTACTTGTGTTTGTGTTCTTACTTCTAATGCCCGACCATGAGCCCGACCGCGCGCAGCAGCAGGTGCATCGCCTAACTGACGCATATGTGTACGAGGTGACTCCCGTGGAGCCACCAGAAGTGCACGTAAATAAGGTAAAGGTTCCAAAAGTGAAGCCGCAAATTGCGGATCCCATGGAGGATCCAAAGATGATCGTCCCCAATGATCCGCTTGTCCTTAATCGACCGAAGGAGTTGGAACCAGTAGTAGTAGTTGATGATCCAGATGTCGAGAAGATATACAAGGATGTGCCGGTATTTGCCAGAAGTGATGACCTCCCATACCAGAGACCCCCAAAGGATGAAGTGATTCTGCCTCCTGTGGACTCTCTGATTCACCCGCCTAGTGGGAATGGGGATATTGATGATATCGGACCTCCCCGAGGTCCTAAGCACGACACCGACCCTGTCCTCGTCGTGGAAGAAGATGATATTATATATATTCTGGAAGAAAATTCACTACCATCGATACCTCCTGTTGACGACACCGTACCGACTAGAGGTGGACTTGACGAGCTTGTCGAGCCGCCATATGACCCTGCCTGTTTTGCTATTGTCAACATATATTTGAGGAACTGCGTGATTGATCTCTTCACGAACAGGATAGATTCGTATGAGCGCTCGATATTCGGCAATGGGAGAATCACTGTTTCAGCTGTCAATTCTGACAGTATGCGAATTGTAGTAAGGATTGGAAGCGATCAAGTCACAGTGAATACCTCTAAGTCGGGGGCAGAAGACCTGAGCGATCCGAATTTCATTGTGCCAGAGCCAGTCCCCAGTACAAGGGAGGCGTACACCGAAGCGCTCATGTTGTCCGCAAAAGGGCTATGTGAGATGTTGGGAGATGAGAACTGTTTGAATGAATTGGAATTGTAAAGGAAGGTGAGAAAGATGCAATTGAGAAAGCAGCAGAGACCGAAAGCGACGATTCTCGTCATCGCGTTGTTACTCAGTACTCTTGTCACTGCACATTTGCAGGCGAAAACGGATGGTGCGGACGATGATATCAGCATGGGGCTCTTCTTCGCCCACTGGGGGGTCCCCGATATGCAGCAGTTGGTAGAAATGAGGCAGCAATGGCGTATGGAGCAGGACACAAGCACGGTCAAGAACCTAAGCGTCCTGGCGACATTTAATCTGAATGAGGCTGACTTTCTGATTTCATTGAACAAACAGATGGTGTTGCCGAGCAGCGACAGGAACTTAGATGGATTGCATGCCGTAATGCTCCAACTCTATGGGCGACTAGTTGATGAAATGTATCAGCATGAAGCTGATGAAGTCGCAACCTCGAATGTGCCATATTATGTGCGACAGTCAGTGCGTGATTTGATCCTAGCTTCCGCATTGCTGGGGAATTTCAACGCTCCCGCGCCCCTTCTCGATTGCTTGATGAGGCGGGCTATTGATTTCTCGGTATTTGACACGACGAGCGGCTTTCTTGCTACGGTCAGAGATGTTCTTGGTCCCGAATTCCCGAATGTTCATGGTGCATCGAATCTCATTGCCGCGATATACACGAATGCCGAGATTGGGAAACTCCAAGACGGCTCCCCAGAAAGGCAACTGTGCCTCGAGGCGTGCAAGCAATCTGCAGAAGCTGCGGTGGCGTACCTCAGCAGTGATTATTGTTCTTCAATAGCTCATTTTCTATTAGCTAAGAGACTAGCTAATGATCAAAAGGACTTGGCATGGGGGCACTTTCTCGAAAGCATTGATCTCAGCAGTGATTCGAGCGATGTGAAAGCATTGTCGCTCGCGCCGTTCTTCCACAAAGACGTATATGTACAGGAAGCGGTTGCTTTTACATCAACCTATTTCAAGTATCTCTTTGAAGATCGTCGTTATTTGGAGATCGCAACATGTGCTAAGAGGTTGCTCGGCTGCAAGTCTGGAGATAACAAGTTTCAGCAGCGCATCAGCCAAAGGTCGATTGACTGGCTGAAGAAGTCGATGCGAGTTCTCTATGACGAGGAGAGATTTCAGTTGTATAATCAGCTCGACGAGGAGCTGCAGCATTTCCATGAACTCTATAACCCGGCAACTAATGTCATCGTCGACGAACAGCAATGATTTGGAGGGTAACATGAATCGAATCAAACTAAGAGACAGATTCGCAATAGCGGTTGCGATCGGCTTGCTGTTGTCTGCCGGAGGCGCGACAGCGAAGGTGGGAGAGATGGAAGACATGAGTCTTGACATCCGAGAATATCGAGCAGTTGCAGGCGACATGGATAATACCAACGACAAGATATTTCTGTCGGATCTGGCGATTCAGAGCATAATGAAGCAGGAATCCCTGTGGGATAAGGCGCCTCAAAAGGATCAGAAACTCAATGATCTATTGGCGGTCTCGTATGCCAATTTCATTTTCCTTCAGTACAAGCTGGACAATCCATCCTGGGCACGGTGGGGTCTATCAGCGCTGGAAACGCATTCGTCAGATTTCCTGTCGACAGTTGATGAGGTTACAGGTATCACATTCCAGGAGCAGCTGGACCCAATCAAGAATAGCTGGCTGAACGGATTTGCGGAGTGCACGTTCTATAATGAACTCGTGCCGGCAAAGGGGCTGACCAATCTTCAGGTTCGTCTTGTCAAGCAGGACCAACTGATGATATCTGAGAAGGAAAAGTACATCATCACGGTAGCCGAACACTATCTCAACAGGGAACTTAGAATGGGATGTCAGATGATTCCTTTCGTCATATGTCTCCCGCCCGGTGAATATAGAGTCGTCGACGACACTGAGAAGTTCTATCCCAAGGAGTTCACTGCCGTCGCAAAGGTAGAAGACAGGGAGGGGCAGTATCTCTATATGACTCCACCGTACGGGTTCAATTTTGTTCCCATCGCAAAGGTTTATAACGCGAGCGACAGCAGCTACTATCTTGATACTCTCTCTTGTCAGGAATTCGAGCTTGTGCGCTATCAGGAAGGGCCTGTCAACGATTTTGATAATGTAGAATTCGGGCGGTATCTGTTCCGCGTCAATCCACCGTTCAAGATTGTTGACGACCGGAAGAAGCTGATCATACCGAGGGATGAATTTGGACTTGACTATCTCGAAAAGCACAGCGAGCTGATTCCTCCCGAGGAGTATGATGTAATTGTCGTGCAGAAAAACGAAGCTCTCATCTACACTCTGATTTCCGGGACGATCACATCGAAGCCGAAGACCGGAGGTTCGGATCGCTATTAGGTAATTAGGTCGAACGGATCGTCTGATTATATGCTGGCAGATTGAGGGATTGCATCAGATGTGTCGCTGACGCGAATGATCATTGTGCCGAGC
>Ga0180009_10004379_pt1 | contig 15590 bp, 12 predicted proteins | sample OS_PC_MetaG_FD_123537 | JGI IMG/M metagenome (GOLD analysis project Ga0180009, IMG submission 123537) | Groundwater microbial communities from the Aspo Hard Rock Laboratory (HRL) deep subsurface site, Sweden - OS_PC_MetaG | ecosystem: Environmental > Aquatic > Deep subsurface > Groundwater...
GGTGTCAGGTGTCAGTGTTCAGGTGTCAGTTCGCCTGCTTTTCCTTTCTGAAACCTGACACCCGAAACCTGAAACCTCATCTTTTTTAAATTTGACATAGCAGAATTATTCGACATTCTTTAGAATTCTTAATGATAATGTCCAAAGGACTGCGTTTTGAGAATGAATGACATGGCCGATAAGGTTCCAGGGACCTATAAATTCAAGAGGGTGTATTGACAAACCGGTTTATCTTGGTTATCAGGTTTTGTATCAAAAGGAGAAAGAGTAAAAAACATCGAGGGTTAAATGAAATATCTGCATTTCCGGTGGTGGCCAAGCCCATGAAGCGTGCTCACCATTCATGACACAAATTGAAACCCAGAGCCGTGAGTAGCTTTAACGAAGACTGAAGAAGAGACTGGCGGCTCTTTCTTTTTAAGCCAGGGTCTCTTCGGAGGCCCTTTTTTGTGGAGGGGGCGTTTTGATGAAAAGAGAATTGATGTTGGGCAATGAGGCAATTGCCAGGGGGCTGTTGGAAAATGGCTGTGCGATTGCGACCTCTTATCCCGGAACACCTGCTTCTGAAATTCTGTCTTCACTGATGATCCAGAAAAAGAGGCACGCATCATCCATGCACGCCCAATGGGCGATTAACGAAAAGGTCGCTTTTGAGATTGCCTATGCCGGATGCATGACGGGTTTGCGGTGTGCTGTGAGTATGAAACAGGTCGGTCTTAATGTTGCATCAGACCCCTTGATGAGTGCAGCATATTTGGGAACCGAGGGAGGGTTTATCGTCATCAGTGCGGATGACCCCGGACCCCATTCGTCGCAGACAGAGCAGGACAGCCGTTTGATGGCCATGATGGCAAAGATTCCGGTGTTGGATCCGGACTCTCCAAAACAAGCCAGAGAACTGGTGGAAACCGCATTCAAGCTTTCAGAAACATATAAAATTCCCGTCATGCTTCGGCCGACCACACGCGTTTGTCATGCCCGCCAGGATATTCTGCCGGGATCCATTCACTCCGACCCTAAAACACCCGAGTTTCACAAAGATCCCAGTCGATGGGCGGCGACTCCAAAGTTTCGTTTTCTGCTGCACAAAGAACTCGAAGACAAACTGAAAGCGCTGGCATCCGATGAACGAACCTTGCCGATTCGATTAAATCCGGAAACAGATGGAACCAGGGCAGTGGTTGCATCCGGAGTGGCCGCCGGGCATACGAAAGAGATCTTAAAATCGTTAAGGCTTTGGGACTCTATCCCTTTCTACCAGGTAATCCAACCGTTTCCACTCCATGCCGGGTTTATAAACGATCTGATCGACACCTATGAAGAGATTTTGGTTCTTGAGGAGACCACAGGCGTTATAGAGATGCAGCTTGCTGATCGACACCGGGTGAAGGGCAGGCTTTCCGGTAATGTACCCAAAGCCGGCGAACTCCTACCCGAACAGATTGAAGAGATTTTATGCCGGTATTCCAATATGCCGTTTGAGAACATTGCCATACCCGCCGTCCCGGGAAAAAGACCGACCTTATGTGCCGGATGTCCCCACCGGGCGAGCTTTTTTGCCATTAAAAAGGCGGTCCCCAAAGGTATTTACACCAGTGATATAGGCTGTTACACCCTGGGACTCAATCTCGGTGCAGTCGATACCGTTCTCTGTATGGGGGCTGCCATCGGTCAGGCTTCGGGATTTTATCACGCCTTTAAGGATACGGATAAACGTCCCGACATAGTCGCCACCATCGGCGATTCTACATTTTTCCATGCAGGCATGCCGGCCCTTGTGGATGCTGTTGTTAACGATGTTCGGTTTGTTCTCGTCATCCTTGATAATCGAACAACGGCCATGACCGGCAACCAGCCGACACCGACCTCCTTCGGAATTTCAAAAGATGGGGCATTCGATTTGCCCGGTTTAATCAGGGGCTGTGGGATTGATTTCTGTCGTACGGCGGATCCCTATCATGTAGAAGACTTCATTTCGTTAATCAAAGAAGCGGTTCACTTCAGTCGAGAAAAGGGCCCTGCTGTTATCATCGCAAGGCACCCCTGTTTGCTCGATCGACTCTCCGGAAATGCCCGCCCCAAACCGATTCCAGTGGAAATCACAGATGATTGCGACGGGTGCGGATATTGCGTTCAGCAATTTGAGTGTCCGGCTCTGATATTGGATGAAACGGAAGATTTTGTGCAAATCGATACCATGTTGTGCACCCAATGCGGGGTTTGTATCTCGGTGTGCCCAAAGGGTTCCATTCAGGAGGCAGAATGACTCAACAGCAAATCATCATCAGCGGTGTCGGGGGGCAAGGGGTTCTATTTGTAACCCGCCTGTTGGCCGAAGCCGCAATTCAAAAAGGGATGCCGGTCGTAACTTCCGAAACTCACGGCATGGCGCAGCGGGGGGGTACGGTAATATCCCATTTAAAAGTGGGAGATTTTTCAAGTGTCCTGATTCGGCCCCGTCATGCTGACGGATTGCTGGCCTTAAAGGAAGAGAATATTTTGCAGCACGGGCACTATTTGAAAGAGAACGGGTGGTCCATTGTCAATTGTCCTGATTCTAAAGCCATGGAAATCGACAAACCGGTTTATGGCATTGATGCAAATCGCTTGGCCATTGAAAATCAGGCCCGCCGATCTGTCAATTTGATTCTGCTCGGATACGCCCTTAAATTTCGTGGTCACCTCTTCTGTGGCTTTAAAGACATAAAAGCCGTCTTATCCAATCGGTTCTCAAAAAGGGAAAAATTGTTAAACAGCGCAATGAAAGCATTGAATGCCGGTTATCATGCAGCATGACAAAAACCGCTTTTCGGAAAAAGCGGGTTAAGGAGGCCAATATGCCGTTTATTCCGAACCATCTAACACCGGAACAGCTCAACACCGTTCAGTTGGACGGACTAAAATGGACACTTACGCATGTTTACAATCATTCTCCCTTTTACCGGGATAAACTCGATAAGGCCGGAATTAAGCCTGAAGATATCCGATCCACAGAAGACATCAACCGTTTACCCTTTACGGACAAAGAAGATCTTCAGGAGAACTACCCGTTTCCACTCCGGTCGGTACCGTTTGAAAGCATTGTCCGTATTCATGCTTCTTCAGGCACCACCGGAAAACGCAAAGTCCTCTGCTACACTCAAAAAGACATCGACATTTGGGCGGATATGTTTGCCCGGTGCTATGAACTGGCCGGGTTGACCCGCGAAGATCGCGTTCAGGTGGCGGTCGGTTACGGATTGTGGACCGCCGGCGTCGGGTTTCAAGCCGGCTGTGAGCGGTTCGGTGCCATTGCCGTACCGCTGGGACCTGCCAATGCGGATATGCACTGCGAAATGATGGTGGATATGGAATCCACTGTTTTTTGTGCCACGGCATCCATGGCGCTTCTCATGGCGGAAGAGATCCATCGCAGAAACCTTGTGGATCGGATCAAGGTCAGAAAGATAATCCTCGGCGCCGAGCGCCACAGCGGTGCCATGCGGAAACGTATCAAAGAGTTGATGAATATTGATCATATATTTGACATTTACGGTTTAACCGAGCTCTATGGCCCGGGCACAGGACTTGATTGCGAATATCATCAAGGAATTCATTACTGGTCGGATCTTTTCATCTTTGAAATTATTGATCCCAACACATTAACCCCGGTACCCCCGGGAACTATTGGAGAACTGGTGGTAACAACGCTCTGTAAGGAAGGCAGCCCTTTGATTCGTTATCGCACCCACGACATCACCCGGTTGCTGGCAGACTCCTGTCCGTGCGGCGTGGTGTTCCCGAAACATGACCGGATACTGGGTCGAAGCGATGATATGTTTATCTATAGGGCCGTCAATATCTACCCAAGCCAGATCGACCATGTCCTCAGTCAAATTAAAGGAATCGGAAGTGAATACCAGATTCATTTAACCCATCAGTCAGACGGCAGGGACATGATGTGTATAAAAGTAGAACGTGGAATCGAGTCAGCCCCGGAAGATGATTCATTGCTGGCTGAACGGGTGGGCGCTGATATTCGAAGGAAAATACTGGTTCGATGCCAAGTGGAGCTCGTTCCACAAGGATCGCTGCCGCGAACCGAGCGAAAGAGCAGAAGGGTGTTTGATCAACGCAATGGTGAATGATGCGCTGGAAATCACGCTATTCGGAGCGGTTTCAAAAAAAATAAAAAAAGATGAAAAAAGATCTTGATTCGTTATTTTGAAACTGTTAAAGCCTTTCGGCAATTATGCTGAATCATGGACGCTGAGGTTGAGTGAAGATATTGGGTGAAACGCTGTTTTTCTGTGGTTCAGTCTTCTAACGAGCCTGGGTCGCCCTTCTGGGTTGTGCGAGTAAATGTAGCCTCACACTTATGCGACCCAGGCTTTTTTTATCCCGCTGTGTTTCTATCTTTTATAGTGATACAACCCCGCAGAAACATCATCGATTGTTGAATGAGCTTCTGTTTTTCTGCAAGAGAAACTGGAAATTTGAAACTTGAAACTGGATAAGAACGGATTGGATCTGTTTAAATCTGATAGAATGCCTTTCCTAAGTTTCAAGTATCAAGTATCGAGTATCGCTCATTGATCGAAAACCTCTGCATAAGAGGGGCCATTTCCGGGCAAAGTATCGGATGAGTCGTTGAACCTTATCAACCGCCGATACTCGACATTTGTGTGGAGACGATGGATGAAGCGTCTGACCCGTTCAATTGGTGGTGTGAAGGTTTTCGCTGGGCTGCATGGAAAATGAGTTCCGCCAGTTGATGATCTGTGGCGCCTGAACGAAGAGGAGATTTTAGATCGACCTGTTCATCGGATAACAGGCAGGTTCTGATTTGACCGCTTGCAGTCAGTCGCAGTCGATTACAGGTACTGCAGAAATGACGGCTCAGGGCACTGATGAAGCCGAGTTCACCTTGGGCTCCCGAAAACCGGAACCGTTCTGCCGGGCCATCGGTCATGCTGTTCTTGACAGGAATCAATTCTCCCATACCCCGGATGCTTTCTTTGATCTCGGGTGTCAGCAGAGGGGTCCCTTTCCCGGCGGTTGAAGTTCCGATAGGCATGTATTCGATAAACCGGATATGAAGCGGATATTTCCTGGATAGTTCGGCAAATGCTTCCAGTTCATCGTCATTAATACCCTTGAGGGCAACGACATTGAGCTTAATGGGATGAAACCCTTTGTCCATGGCTGACAAGATTCCTTCCCAGACGTCATCAAATTTATCGAATCCCGTCAGTTTTTTATATTTATGTCTGTTCAACGTATCGAGGCTGATATTGATCCGCTTGATTCCGGCCGATCGGATCTGGTGGAGATGATCTTTCAGGCCGGTTCCGTTTGTGGTTAAGGACACATCGGTTATCCCGTTAATGGAATTGAGGTTCGCAAGAAAATTGAAAACCCCTTTCCGAACCAATGGCTCGCCGCCGGTTACCCGCACTTTGGAAATACCTATACCCACACAGATTCTTACAAGCCTCAAAATTTCTTCGTAGCTTAAGATTTCTTCATGGGGCAGCTTGTTATGTATTCCCTGGGGGATGCAGTAAATGCAGCTCAGGTTACACCGGTCTGTAATCGAAATACGGAGGTAATTCAGGCGGCGGTTATATCTGTCGATCAATCGGGTGACGGTCAATTGGGCTTGGTCCTTTCAATTCTAAGATTTGATCCGGTATATTAAACTTCTCCCGATATTCCGGAATCTCAATGATAGGCGGTCTTTCTATCGCTTGGATTCTGAATATATCGGGTTGATACTCATTCTTGACCAGATTGTACTGTATCATTTCATTAAAGATATTTTTGTTTAAATCGATGAGACCCTGCTTTTCAATGCGATTCAAAAAGGTCTTAATAATCGCAAACGACATTTTTCCCAGGGACTTGGTGTCTTGATTCCGGTGAATCCGGCGGTCAAGATCGACCTGTGCAATCACATCGAGCCCCCATTTTTTGCATATATCCAGTATCATACTGGTTTCGATACCGTACCCGATGGGAAACGGGATCATTTCAAATATGGACCGGTACCCGGCGTATTCTCCTGAAAGCGGTTGAATGATTTGTGTCAGTTCCGGAAAGAACAGCGAAAACAACGGCCGTGTTACCAATTCGGTTACCCGGCCCCCTCCTGTAGGACGAATTTTATTTTTGCCCGTGGCAATGGGCCGATCATAAAATGCTTTGGAGAATTTGATTTTATCCGAGAGAAGCAACGGTCCGATGAGTGCATAAACGAATCGATGATGAATGTTTTTAATATCCGCATCCAGATAAACGATAATATCACCCTTGGTGACATAGAGGGCTTTCCAGAGATTTTCCCCCTTGCCCTTGTACTTTTCCAGTTGGGGGAAAATATCATCGGCCAGATACACGTCGGCCCCATATGCCTGTGCAATTTCAATGGTGTCGTCTTCCGAGCCGGAATCCACAACGACAATCTCATCCAGGATGGGGTACCGAACCATGAGTTCGGATTTCATGATCAGAATTTCTTTTGCGATGGTTCTTTCTTCATTCAAAGTCGGGAGACACAGAGAGATGGAAAGGTTCTTTTGCTCCTTTGCCGCCACCAGGAGATTGAGATCCTTGAATTTGGAGTAATGAAATGTATTGGATTTGAGCCAATTATCATTCATCGCAGATTCCGCTGTCTATGGCCATTAAGACGCCGACGACCTGGGCGATCCCTTTAAACATGGGGTTGATTTTCATTGAAGAATTCAGATGGAATTGGTTTTTGCCTCGGGTGATTCCCAGGGTGACCGCCGGTATTTTATTTGAAAGAAATATGGACAGTTCCGATTCGCTCGCATCACTCACCGGTTTCAACCCCAGTGTTTTCATCACCGCTCCCGCACTTTTAACCAAAGGGTGATTGAAATTCAGTCTGGCGGCATTGGCATTGGCTATGGTGGTGATCTTCAACGCTACATCATGCTCGTGACCGATGCCGTCGGTGATGTCCTTGATATCGTTGAAAACCGATTTTACCATACGGTCCGAATCACTTCGGATTTCGAATCCGAGCGTGGCATCCTGGGGGGTCTTCCCGTAACTGATGCCGCCTCTTATCTGTCCGAAAACGATTCGGGTACGGGGTCGCTGGGGCAACCGCAGTTTTAAGATCTGATTGATCACATCGTTTAGAATCAGAATGGGGTTCGGTTTATGATAATCACCCATCCCGTTCGAAGCGGTGATATCACACTTGATTTCACATCGGGTCATGCCCTCCGTGTAGTAATTGAGCCGGCCCAGCTCCACCCCTTCAACGCAGACCGCCCCTCGAATGGGTGTCGGCCATGTTTTTATAAGATGCCGTATCCCACGCAAGTTGCCTTTGCCAACCGATTGTATCACCCCGGCCAGAACGATATCCGATTCGAACCGGAGTTCCAGTTTGCGAAGAATCTCCGGCATAGACAGCAGGATGCCGACTCCGAGGGAATTATCGAGAATACCGGGGCCTTTTATGGTATTGACCCCGACCCTGTAGTTGACCATATCGATTTGAAACGGCGTATCCAGGTGGGCGACCACGAAAATCGGCGGTTTTTTTTCAGACGCGCCATGAATGATTCCCAAAGGATTTCGGTAACCGTCCGTTGTGCATTCATCCACCTGGGATTCGGCCAGACGTTCCATGAACACCTTTGACCGCCGCTTTTCCTTGAAAGTGGGCGCAGGGGTCTGGCCGATCAGAACGATGTTGGTGATGATGGTCTCTTTCATCGATTTGATGGTCTCGACGAAAGACGGAATGCTGTCCAGATACTTACTCATGCCGATATCCTGATATGGTGGTTGTTTTACCGACAGGCGCTTCGCGCCTTAGTTCCGATTAAGCTTTTTCTATAATCGCTCCAGCTTAATTATTATGATAGCTGCAGATACTGGATTCTTGATAAAAAATAGGATTCAATCGTATCATCCAGTATCCTGCATCGAGCATCCAGCATCTTGCCGAAATTGGCAATTGCTGTGCATATGCTCTTTAAGAGTTATCTTTCCTGAGTACGGAGGAAAGGTTAATCGATATAAAAGCAACCGAAAAGTCTCGTAAAGATATACTAAAATTCTTGCAATCGTCAATATTTCATTGAAAACCCGGTTTGAAGGCGGAAACCGCAGGAAAAAGAGCCGATACGTTATGCGGAGCCGTAAAATTTCAGGATTGCTTCACACAACCCGGGTATGGTGTAGGCATCTGCGGTGATGTGCACCGGAAACCCCATTTCTTTTGCCGTTTCGGTAGTAATAGGGCCGATGCTCGCGATAATCACGCCTTTGAGGAGATCGCCCTGTTCGTCCATGGGGAGCAAGGCCTTAAAGTTCTTGACCGTAGATGAACTGGTGAAGGTAATCAGATCCACGGCCCCTGATTTGAGGTGTTCCAACAACGCATCGGTGTGATCCGATACCGGTTCGGTACAGTATGCCGTAATTTCATCGACTTCCGCACCCATCCGGGTGAGCTCTACAGGAAGAATCGGTCTTGCCTCCCGGGCGCGCGGCAGCAGGATCTTTTTCCCGACAACATCCTGATTCTCGAACGCTTCCACAATGGACTCGGCCCGATAACTTTCGGGCAAGATGTCTGTTTTTATTCCGTATCCAAACAGTTTGTCAGCCGTTGCCGGGCCGATACATGCGGTTTTCACGTGGCTGAGGGCCCGTGCATCGTAATCGTTTTCGAAAAGCCTTTGAAAGAAGAATTGAACACCGTTGACACTGGTAAACACCAGCCAATGGTATTCCGGCAGATTCTTGATGGCATGATCCAGAGGATTCCAGCTGTCCGGCGGTGCCACCTTAATGGTCGGATACTGGAGACAATCCGCACCCAAATCGGACAGCCTGTCCACCAGATGACTGGCTTGTTCACGGGCCCGGGTAACGATGATCCGTTTGCCCAGAAGGGGTCTATTTTCAAACCATTTCATTCTTTCTCTTAATCGGACCACATTCCCCACTACAATAATGGCCGGGGCTTTGAGCCCCGCCTTTCTTACTTCACCTTCAATGGTATCGAGGGTTCCGGACACGGTGACCTGGGCGGTTGTGGTTCCCCATCGCACCAGGGCTACGGGGGTATCTGCCGGAAGCCCGTGGCGCTTCAGCTGTTGTGTTATATTGGGCAGGTTTTTAACCCCCATCAAGAAAACAATGGTACCCATACCTCTGGCAAGGGCGCCCCAATCGATACTCGATTCAGTTTTGGCGGGATCTTCGTGGCCCGTGACAAAAGCCACGGTGGAGGTGAATTGGCGGTGGGTGAGGGGAATTCCGGCATAAGCCGGTGCCGCAATTGCCGAGGTAACCCCCGGCACCACTTCAAAAGGGATTCCGGCTTCTATCAGCGCTTCCGCTTCTTCTCCGCCACGGCCGAATATGAACGGATCTCCGCCTTTTAACCGAACCACCCGGCCCTTTTGCGCTTTTTCGACCAGGAGGGCGTTGATCCCTTCCTGAGACAATGTGTGGTCCCCTCCCTTTTTCCCGACATAGATCATCTCCGCATCTTGAGGAGCATGCTGTAAAAGGGTAGGGGCAGCCAGATAGTCGTAAATAATGACATCGGCGTTTCGAATGCACTCCAATCCTTTGACAGTGATCAGGCCGGGATCTCCGGGTCCTGCACCGACGAGATAGACTTTACCTTTCATAAGCTTCCGATTTCAACTGGTCCAGTATTTCGTCTGCCCCCATGGATAACAAACGTTCTGCTAAGGCAGCGCCGATTTTTTCCGGATTTGAGACATCCCCTCTGATGCTGTCTCTAATCACCTTTTTTCCTGAGAGATTTGAAACCAATCCCTGCAGGGTTAACACTTCCCCATCGATTTCGCCGTATCCGGCGATGGGAATCTGACAACTGCCTCCCAAGCGGTTTGACATGGCCCGCTCTCCCAACACTGCAATACGGGTTTCCCGATGATCCAGTTCATTGACCATTGATTCGATTTGCGGGTCATTTTGCCGGATTTCAATGCAGAGCGCCCCTTGCCCAACTGCCGGCAGCATGACATGCTTTGGAAGGACTTCCGTTATTTTATCATCAAGATCCAAACGTTTTATTCCGGCTGCGGCCAATATCACCGCATCCAGATTTTCTGTTTCAAGCTTTCTGATTCGAGTATCCAGATTGCCTCTCAGGGGTATTATTTCAATATCCGGTCTGGCATGAAGGAGTTGTGCCCCCCGTCTCAGACTGCTGGTTCCGATTCGGGCCCCGGTCTCTAATTCATTAAAAGGCTTGCCGTTTTTGGAAATAAGCGCATCCCCCGGGTCTTCTCGTTTCGGCACCGATCCGATGCAGAGGCCATCGGGTATTTCCGAAGGCATGTCTTTCATGCTGTGGACAGCCAGATCTATCTCCCCGTTCAGGAGAGCCTCTTCAATTTCTTTGACGAAAAGACCCTTGCCTCCCACTTTGGCAAGGGGGGTATCCAGAATCTTATCGCCCTTTGTTTTGATAATGAAAATATCGATGGTTAGGGAAGGATTTTTAGACTCCAATGCAGATTTGACCCAGTTGGCCTGCCACATGGCCAGTTTGCTGCCGCGACTGCCTATTTTGACGGCATTACGCATCAGTGGCTGCAGCCCCCGCAACTGGTGGCGGCGCATCCGCTGCATGACGATGCACCGGCTGAACGTGTAACCGTTTCTCCCCCCCCGCCTTTGCTCACAAACCCGCAAACAGACATCTGTTTGCAGACTTTTTTGCTGTTGCATGAGGGGCAGCAGGGCTTTTCTTTTCCGAAAATAATGTACTCAAAATCCCGATCGCATTTTTCACAGTGATATTCGTAAATCGGCATGTAGATTGCTCCATTTGGAATTATTTGCTTTTAATACCGTTGCGCGTGTCAACGTGAAAATCTAATCATCCATTTTCCTAAAATCAACCCTGACAGGATTATGCATCCAGCTGTTCAATGATACCTGCGGCTATGAGCGGAATGAGGATCTCATGATGTCCGGCAAGATCGATGCCTAACCCTCCTGAGGCGGTGGGGCGCTGAACCACATTGGTTAGCGGGCGGTAGTGGCGGATGAAGTCGATATTGACGGCCGTGAACGCTTCCAACGGAGAGCCGAGGTTTCGTGCCATTGTCACGGCCTTTAGAAAAACTTCGGGCAGGATGACGGCCGATCCCACATTCAGATATACACCTTTCTCTATGGTGGAAACCACGGTCGCGAATATTCTGAAATCCCGGTGGGTGGCTGCACCCGCTGCTTTGGGGTCAAAGTCAGGGTGCATGTGGAGGATATCGGTACCAAAAGCCAGATGAACCGTCACCGGAATGTTCAAACGAACTCCGGCGGCAAGGATGCTGGTTTCTTGATGAGGCAATTTCCGGTCAACCACCAAACGACCGACTGCATCACCCAGCCCCAGTGATTCAGCTTCTGCATTATGGATGGCCGTGTTCAAGAATTCAGCTGTTTCTTCAACCATTCCGAATGAGCCGTCACCGAGAGACGTGGATACATCTTCCGAGGTTTTTCCGGCCATAGCCAATTCCGCATCATGAATGATACCGGCCCCGTTCATAGCAACGGCAGAAATGATTCCCCTTTCCATGAGATCGATGACAGTCGGGTTGAGTCCCACCTTGATCACATGCGCTCCCATGGCAAAGACCACTGTCCGGTTTTCCCTGTACGCATTTACGATAGCAGAAATAACAGCCCTTACATGGCTGCCGGCCAGGATATCGGGCAGGCCGGATAGAAATTCCTTGAAACCGTTTCCCTTGTGCCAGGGTCTTGCGAAATCCCGCAGGCTCACCTTGCTCTTGCGTTTTGCAAGCGAATAGGTTTTGAGCTTCTTAAGATCCAAGGGTTTGATGGGCTTTGACATTATCCTACTTGTACTCGTTGGGGAAAAGGATTCGATCCACAAGATCGCATAGCATGTGTGCAATGGTGATATGTGTTTCTTGTATATGAGCGGTGATTTCAGATGGAACGGTGTATACCAGTTCTGCACAATCCGCCAACCGACCTCCTGTTCCGGTCATGCCGATGGTAATTAATTCGAGCCGTTTTGCCGTTTCAATGGCCTCGACGACGTTTTTTGAATTCCCGCTGGTGCTGATCCCCCAGGCAATGTCGTGTTTTTTCCCAAGGGCGCGAATCTGTTTTGAAAACACCAGGTCGAAATCGTAATCATTTCCAATGCTTGTAAGAATCGAAGTGTCTGTGGTCAGTGCAATGGCAGCTAAAGGGGATCGCTCGATTTTAAACCGATTGACGAACTCTGCTGCAATGTGCTGGGCATCGGCGGCGCTGCCGCCGTTTCCGAAGATCAACACTTTATGACCGGAGGCCATACATTCGGCCAGCATCCGAGCCCCCCTGATAATGAGATCCGTACCGGCCCGGATGGTCTTCTCCTTGACGGTGATGCTTTCTCTTAAGCTTTCTAATATGATGGATTCCATGCTCTGAATCGCTCGGTGTTATGATGCGGCGGCATCGATCATGGATTGTGTTTTTTTTATTTGGCGACCCGAATCATACCCCAGGCGATGAGCCTCCTCAAATTCAACCAAGGCCTCTTTGTAACTGTCCTGCTTCAAATACAAATAACCGAGTCTGTGTCGATAGAGGCCGTTTTCCGGTGATATCTCAACACTTTGACGGCAGAAGGTTGTCGAAATCTCAGGGTTTTCTCCCTTTAGATCGAACAAGCATCCCAGGGAAGAAAGAACCGCAGAATCATTGGGGTTCAGTTTGATTGCCGATTTATAGGCCCGGATGGACGGATCAACCATATCGAGCGCTTCGTAACACTCACCCAGAAAACGATATGCAGCACTTGATGATGAATTGAGCCGGACGGCGTCCCGGAGGTATTTCAACCCGTTTTTATAGTCTCTTAATTCGACGCAAAGCCTGCCGGCCTCCAGAGAGATTTCAAACACATCTTCGCTTAAACGGCGCGCTTTTTGGAAATACTCAAGGGCATCGTTCTTTTTTTCCAGAAGCAGGCTGATAACCCCGGTATTGTATATGGCCATGTATTCATCAGGGTTTAACCAGGTGGCTGTTTCAAATTCTTCCTTTGCCTGGTTGAGTTTTCCCAATACGCCGTAGCATACCCCCAAGCTGTTGTGCACGTTGACATTGGATGGATCCAGAAGCAGGGCTCTTCTAAACTCTTCGATGGCGCCATCAACATCCCCATCGGCATAGAGCTTGTCTCCGCTGATGTTCAGAGTGACTGAATCAAAGGATACGATGCTGTCTGGGCCGAAGAAGGCAGCATGATCCAGGGCCTTAATTGCATTGTCCAGAATATTCGGTTTTTGGTAATTGACTGCCGGATAAGCTGCAACACCTATTGTTACGGTTTCAGATGTCAGGCCCGAAAGGTTTTTTTGAATATCCTTACCGATTCTGAAGCAAGTGGGAGCCGTCTTATCCTGGAGAAAACATACGAAAATTTCAGGTTCGAGTTGACCCCAAATACGGTCTTCATGCTGAATGGCTGCATGGATGGATTCGGCCACGCTCATGAGAATCCCGTTTTGATCCATGCCGGTCTTTTCCAGAGCGAAAGCATCTATTTTAATGGCCAGGGCACCGAATTTATGGGCCGAGTTTAAGGTTTCCATGGCAGTATCAACCAGAGATTGACCGAATTGTAGCTCGGGAAACTCGGTTAAAAGCGCATCTTTATTCGGTGAAAGCTTTCTCAGGGGCGTTACCACAGACGGTTTTGCGTCTGTCTTTGAAATAAGAAAATGCTGTGACGTGCTACGGCTGTGTGATACCTGGGTCAGATTCGTCGTCATTATCCGGTCCTCTCAGAAGTTTTTCAAAAGCATTCTGTATGGTATGCAACTCATCGTCTCGGACGGTTCTCACGTCCAAAATGAACTTATCATCTTCGATCCTCCCGATAATCGGCGTCGTATAGTTGCGCATTGCAGCCTCTATGCTATTTGGAGACATACCCTTGATTGCAATGGTTAAGCCTTTGCTCGGCAAATCCAGCAAGGGCAATGCCCCGCCTCCGGACCGCGACGTGCAGTCCGCAAGCTGCGCTTCCATACGGCGATCTTCAATCTTTTCGAGTCGGTGGAGGAGGGATTCGGCCCGCTTTTCGATGATATCAAAGGGAAGGGTCAGCATCCTCAACGTGGGAATCTGTGATACCGCCTGGTCTTCATCCCAGTAAAGGCGCAGGGTACTCTCTAAAGCCGCCAGGGTCAGTTTGTCGATGCGAAGGGCCCGGGTGAGAGGATTTTTCTTAACGGCATCAACGATCTCTTTTTTTCCGGCGATGATTCCGGCCTGGGGGCCTCCCAGCAGTTTATCTCCGCTGAACGTAACGATGTCTGCTCCGGCTTTAATGGATTCCTGGACTGTCGGCTCCTTGAACAGGCCGTATGCGGAGAAATCGATGAGGGTCCCGCTGCCCAAATCTTCCATCACGGGGATTTGATACGTCGCTCCCAATGTCACCAGCTCTTTAAGCGCAACCTCGGCTGTGAACCCCACCACTTGGTAGTTGCTTCGATGAACCTTCAGCAGTAAAGCTGTGTCGGTTTCGATAGCACCCTCATAATCCCTCAAGTGGGTCCGATTGGTGGTACCGACTTCATGCAATATACTCCCGCTTTTGGCCATTACATCCGGGATCCTGAATGAGCCGCCGATTTCCACCAGCTCACCCCTGGAGACGATCACCTTCTTGCCCTTGGCCACGGTTTCCAAACAAAGCAGTACGGCGCCCGCATTGTTGTTTACCACCATGGCGGCTTCGCAACCGCATAATTCACAGATGATATCCTCGACCGCCGAATATCTGGAGCCCCGGTGTCCGGCCTCGAGATCGAATTCCAGGTTGGAATATCCACCCGCTATGGTGAGTACATGATCCATTGCTTCCTGTGCGAGGAGAGACCGGCCGAGATTCGTATGCACCACAATACCGGTGGCATTGATGGTTCTTTTGAGGTTTGGGGTCATTTCCGCTTCGGCGACCTTTTTAACCTGCTTGAGGATTTCCGTGTCGGTTAGATTATCTTCGAATATCGAATCCGGGTCTGCCAATATGGCGCTCCGGAGCTTTTCGATAACCGATCGGATGGATTGAACAATTATTTTCCGGGGTATCTCGGAAAAAAACGGATCGTTATTGGAGAGGTCTATAATGTGGTCAACACCGGGAAGCCTTCTTAATTGATCCTGCGCTTTGTTCTGGTTTTCCATTCTATTGCCGCGATTCCATGTGTACGAGAGAAGCGAAAACAACCTCCACCGGCTGCCGGTCATCGTTGGCAAGTTGTTAATCTTAAATAAAATCTTTAACATTTTATTGTGAATCATATCAATAGATTTATCTGGTTATCCAGAAAACCCAAGTCAAGCCGATTCGGCGCTGAAGGCAACCCGATTCGCAGACGTATGAAACTCGCACATAAGGGGGCGTAACACAAAACAGAGCACCGACTGAACCAAAGCATCGCGTTATATAACAAGCAGTTACGGCTTATAGCAGCACCTTCATGCTGTTCGATGTAACGCCCCCTAATGCACTCAGACAGTCATACTGCTGCGAA
>Ga0180009_10004380_pt1 | contig 15589 bp, 8 predicted proteins | sample OS_PC_MetaG_FD_123537 | JGI IMG/M metagenome (GOLD analysis project Ga0180009, IMG submission 123537) | Groundwater microbial communities from the Aspo Hard Rock Laboratory (HRL) deep subsurface site, Sweden - OS_PC_MetaG | ecosystem: Environmental > Aquatic > Deep subsurface > Groundwater...
CGCGACACCGCCCAGCGCGACTCCGACGATCGCCCCCGCAGCGGCCTGTGTCCAACGGATCGGCTCCTTCCAGCGCAAGTCGTAGCAGCACTCGCAATCGCCCCAAGCGATGCAGCTGTGCTCCTCGATGGAGGGGGAGGGGACGCCCCACCACATGCCCGGCACAGCTTGGTTCTGTGCTTGCCTCGAGAGGCACATGAGTCGGCTCTCCGGGCAAGTCGAGGTGTACCGGATTCGTACGTGTCCGCGCCCGCGCTCAGTAACCTCGAACTCGCTGATCCTCGACACGACGTGTGAGGTCGACGCAAATAGGCGATAGACCTGCTTGATGCTGGACATACGAAGGAGGACCAAGAGCGGACCGTACGACTCCTTGAGCTTGTACGCGCAAGCTCGGTAGAATTCCTGGTCCGTGGACACGGCGCCGCGCACGCCTTCGAGGACCCGCTCGAACAGCGCGTGGGAGATCCATCCGTAGGGTGGGGCAAACAACTCCGGTGGTCCGCCAGCCCGACAAAGGATCTGTTCGACTTGAGCGTCGCCGAAGTGGTCGCGCACATAGAGAAGGAGACAACTCAGGATTCGGGTGTTGAGTTGCTTGTCCGCTTCTGGAGCCGAGTCAGGATGCTTGGGGACCGCTCGAAGCGAAGCTCGGTGTTCAAGGGGTGAAGCGGTGGATCGCTGGCCTTCGGGAAGCGACCTTCGTTCTGTCGAACCATCAGCGTTCGAACGTCCCGGTCGCGCAGGGGGGGGCACTGAACGATAGATGGCCAAGATGCAACGATGTTACCCGTTTGACCTCCCGCGGTAAACTCGGCGCTTGCTCATCGTTCCTCGCGAATCTCATGGCCCACACGGGCTCTCTTGGTCACCTCGTCGTTTGGTCTGCACCGTTCAAGGCCGGAACGATTCCATTGACATCGGTCGCCCTGACTCTCTTACAATCCCGTTGCCCGTCCATCTTGGGGCCGAAGTCCCGCCGTATCGGCGAACCGGGAGCCTATGTCGACCGAAGTCGAGCGCTTGCGTCATCATCTGGCGGTGCTCAGCGCCCTGCGCGAAGTCGCGCGCACCGCCCTGGATGAAGTCGACCCCGACCAACTTTTCCAGCGTGCGTGCGACCTGCTCATGCAGCACGGCGGCGTCGATTCCTGTGTGGTGGTTACGAGGTCCGGGGTGCAAACGCGCATGCTTGCGGCAGCGGGCAACGCGAGCAAGAAAGCGATGCTCCAGTCCATGTGCGCGAATGGGCGGCTCGTGCCGTGTGCCGAGGCGGCCTTCCGTTCCGCGGCGCCCGTCGTCCGTGCTGTCAATCCGGACGAATGCGCGGGTTGCGAAGTCGTGAAAGGCTTTCCCGGTCCCCGGGACACCATCGCCACCCCCCTGTCTGGTACAGGGGGGGACGAGGCCGTGATGATCGCCGCGCTGCCTCCGGGCATGCATGGCGACGAGGCCGTTCGTTCGCTGCTGGCTGACGTCGCGGGTGACCTGAGCGGGCTGGCCCGCATGATCCATGAGAAGAGCCAGCTGCGGCGTCGGCAAGAGGAAACGGAGTCGGAGTTCCAGATCATCTTCGAACGCTCTCCGATCGGCAAGGTGATCACCGCTCCGGACGGTCGCCTCCTCCGGGTCAACGCGGCGTTCGCGGAGATGCTGGGGCATACCGTGCAGGACTTGCGCGAGCGAGGCTTCGTGGACATCACATTCGCCGAGGATGTGTCCGCGAGCAAGGAGATGGTTCGTCGGTTGCTGCGTGGCGAGGACGAGACCGCGTCGATCGAGAAGCGGTACTTGCACCGCGGTGGTCATGTGGTGTGGACGTTGGTCAACACGCGCTTGCTTCGAGACGCCGACGACCTTCCGCGCTACTTCGTCACGACCATTCAGAACATCTCCCACCGGAAGCGGGTGGAACAGGAGATCGTCCGGTCCGAAGCCAAGTACCTCGACCTCTACGAGCATGCTCCGGACATGTACGTCAGCGTGGACGCCCGGACCGGCAACGTGCTGGAGTGCAACGAGACCCTCGTGCGCGCCGTTGGGTGGGCCAAGGAGCAGATCATCGGGCGGCCTGTGCTCGAGCTGTACCACCCCGACAGCGCCGATGCCGCCCGTCGCGCTTTCGCCATGTTCCTGGAAACGGGGACGGTCGACGGGGCCGAGCTCCGCCTACAACGAGCCGATGGCAGCGCTCTCGACGTGAGCTTGAGCGTAACGGCGGTGCGCGACGACAACGGTCGGATCGTTCGGAGTCGATCGAGCTGGCGTGACATCAGCGAGAAGAAGGCGCTGGAGCGACAGGTCGTTGAACGCGAAGAACAGGTCCGGGCCGCCAATGTTCAACTGCTGCATACGAACCAGCATCTCGAGGCCGCGAACAAGGAGATCGAGGCGTTTGCCTACTCCGTCTCCCATGACCTGCGCCAGCCGCTTCGCGCGATCGACGGATTCAGCCGGTTGCTCATGGATCGCCATGCCGCGGCGCTGGAGCCGACCGCGAAGAACTACCTCGAACGCGTGCGAGCCGGCGCGCAACGCATGGGCGCGCTCATCGACGACATTCTGCGGTTGTCGCGCATCACGCGCGCCGAGATGCGGATCGCGCCGGTGGACTTGACGAAGTTGGCGCGGGAGACGGTGGAGGAACTGCACGTTGCCGAGCCGGGGCGGTCTGCGACCTGGGAGATCGCCGAAGGGCTTGTGGTTGAAGCGGATCCGATACTGATGCGTGCTGTGCTGCAGAACCTTCTGGGCAACGCGTGGAAGTATACGGGACGGCGCGAGCACGCGCGGATCGAGCTGGGTGCGATTCCGGGCAATGAGCCAACGTACTTCGTGCGGGACAACGGCGCGGGGTTTGACATGCGCTATGCGGACAAGCTCTTTGGTGCATTCCAGCGACTGCACGGGGTGGAGGAGTTTCCGGGGACCGGCGTCGGCTTGGCCACCGTGCAACGCATCGTGCATCGCCACGGAGGCCGAATTTGGGCCGAGGCCGCGGTGGATGAGGGGGCTGCTTTCTATTTCACCTTGGCGCCTGCGTCCATCGAGTAGCCCGACGCGTGAGAGAAGAGGGACCATGTCGATGAGGAAGACGATCTTGCTGGTCGAGGACAACCCGGACGATGCGGAGCTCACGCGGATCGCGCTGGAGGACGGAGGCATCCTCAACACGGTGGTTTGGGTGAAGGACGGGGCGGAAGCGCTCGACTACTTGCGCGGAACCGGGTTGTACGAAGGCCGCGATCCCGGGCAGACGCCCGAGATGGTGTTGCTCGATCTCAAGATGCCCAAGGTCGACGGTCTCGAGGTCTTGCGTCAGATTCGCGCCGATCCCTACACCAAGCTCCTGCCCGTCGTCATCCTCACGACGTCGCGAGAGGAAACGGATCGGCTCAACGGCTACGCCTTGGGGGCCAACAGCTACATCTGCAAACCCGTGGACTTCGACCGCTTTGCGCACGCGGTCCAGCAGCTCAAGCTCTACTGGCTGGTGCTCAACGAGCCACCACCGCCATCCTCGGTGCGGTGACCAATTTGATCAGGTGAACCCCCGGTTGTGCCGGGGGAGGCTTTCGAAGTTTGACGGCTCCGGGACCCAATCCGGGTGGCACGGCCAAGCAAGGCTTTCCTCATCGTATCGCGATGCTTGGCCGTGGGAGCGCGACATCGCCACGGCCAAACAGACGTTCTATGGCGCGTGCAGGCTTGTTTGGCCGTGCCAGCCAGCCTCGAGCGGTCCGGCTTTCGACGTTTGACAGTTCCGGGAATCGAGCTCTTGGTGGCACGGTCAAGCAAGCCGGACCGTACTGGCAACGCCGGCTTGACCGTGGGCGGCAAGTGCCGCTTTTGGAACGCCCACGGCCAAGCCTACGGGATACGAAGCTTTCAGGCTTGCTTGGCCGTGCCACCCGGACCAGTGCGACAGCTTGACACGTCGCGAAGAGGCCCCTTTGAGGGCCCGCGACGCGAGGCCTCCGGTGTCGGGGGATTGTTACTCCGCCGAACGCGCTATGCGTCGTCCCCTGTCGCTGTCGTGTCGTAGGCGTCGAGCGCTTCCCGCACCTTCTGCATCACGATTGGCTTGGAGAAGGGTTTCCGGAGAAAGTGCACCGGCGCTTGAAGCGCGGCCCACGGACCGCTCTGGTCGACCATGTAGCCCGACATGAACAGAATCTTGACGTCAGGCGCGCGCTCCGCCAACCGTCTCGCGAGCTCCGGGCCACCCATTCCCGGCATGATCACGTCCGTCAGCACCAAGTCGACTGCGTAGTCCGGGGTCTCGAAGAGGCTCAAGGCTTCCTCCCCGTTGGACGCCGTCTCCACTCTGTAACCGGCGGACTTCAGGATTCGCCGTAGGGCCCGACGAACGGCGCCGTCGTCTTCGACCACGAGGATCCTCTCGTTCGCGCCTAGAGCAGGTGCGCGGACCGAGACATGGCGCACTTCGGTTCCTGTCGGCTCATGCGCGGGCAGGTGCACGTGGAAGGTCGAACCCACGCCCACCTCGCTGTCAACCAGGATGTAGCCCCCGCTCTGCTCCACGATGCCGTCGATGGTCGCCAAGCCCAATCCCGTTCCCCTGCCCACGTCCTTGGTGGTGAAGAACGGCTCGAAGATTTGTTCACAAACCTCGTCCGTCATTCCGACGCCCGTGTCGCGGACGGACAAGCGAACGAAGCACCCCGGCTTGGCATGCGGGTGGGCGTGCGCCTCCGCTTCCTGCAACTCGATGTCCGCGGTCTCGATGGTCAGCGTTCCGCCGATGGGCATGGCGTCCCGCGCGTTGACCGCCAGATTCATCAGGACTTGTTCCATCTGTCCGCGATCGACGTACACCTGTTTCACGTCGGAGGTGCGGGTTACGAGTCGGATGTCCTCACCGATGATGCGACCGAGCATTTTCTCCATGTCGGTGACGACGCTGTTGATGTCGAGCTCGGACGGTTCGAGGACCTGCTTGCGACTGAACGCGAGGAGTTGCTGGGTCAACTTGGCCGCCTTCTGCGCAGCCTTCTGGATCTCGGTTACGTCCTCGCGCTCCTGGCCGATGTCCGGCAGCTCCTCGAGGACCATCTCCGCGTTGCTGCTGATGACGGCGAGCAGGTTGTTGAAGTCGTGCGCGACCCCACCGGCGAGGCGCCCCACCGCTTCCATGCGTTGTGAATGTTGGAAGTGCCGTTGCGCCCGTTCCCGCTGTCGCTCGCTTTCGTCCTTGGCAAGCGCGTTGCCGAGTTGGTAGGCGACGTCGCGTATCGTTTCCGCCTCGTGGGAGGTCCACGTTCTCGGCTCGACAGCGTCCATGAGCAGGGCGCCCTGGAGTGCTCCGCGCGAGCAAAGCGGAAAGCCCAGCGTCGAGGTCGTGCGAGTCGGTTGACCGCCCGTGAGGATCCGCATCTGCTCGGGCGTCACGGCCAGCCTCGGCCGTCTTCCGAGCTCGGGTCCCTCCGGTCCGGCGGCGTGACTCACCGCGAGTGAGCCATCTTCTTCGATGCAGGCAAACGCCACACGGACGCCGCGAAGCTTGGCGGCGAGGTGAGCGACGGTTTGGGGAATCAGCGTCTCGGGCGGTGTGCCTTCGAGCTCGGCGAACGCGACTGCGTTCAAGATCTCGAGACGGGTCTTTCTCTCTTCGAGCGCCTTGAGGTTTCTCTTCGCGGCGGCTCGCGCGCGATGATACTCGACACCTGCGCACAGCGCGGCGGCGAGCTCGTCGAGAATCGCAGCCTCCTCGGATCGGAACCCGGTGGCCTCCGTCTTGTAGATGCTGAGGACGCCCCAAACAATGTCGCCGTGACCATGGAGAGGCAAAGCGATCGAGCAGCGGAGTCCGAAGCGGGCGACCTGCTCTCGCCACGGGTCAAAGCGAGGGTCCTCTCCTAGATTCGCCACCTCCACCATTCGGCCCGTTCGAACCGCGATCCCCGCCGGGCTCATTCCGAGAGGGCTCTCGTCCCACCTGACGGACACCGTCTTGACGTACTCCGCCGCGGCCCCCTCCCACACGATCGGCTCGACCCGCTTTTCAGCTCCCGTGATCGCTTTCCCGATCCAAGCGAGGGCGTAGCGCCCGTTTTCGACGATCAATCGGCAAACCTCGCGCATCAGCCCCTGCTCGTCTTCCGTTCGAAGCGCGACCTTGTTGACCTCGCTCAACAAGCGCAGGGCGAGATTGCTCGCGGCCAGGGACTGCTCCGCCTCCTTGCGGGCCGTGATGTCGGCCCAGGTGCCGATGATCTCCATCGGACTGCCATTGGCGTCGCGGTAGAGAACGAGCTCATCCTGCACCCAAATGTAGCGGCCGTCCTTGCGACGAAACCGGTACTCGTGCCGGAGGTTGCCGTCCGCCAAGAGGCGGTCGAGTCCTGCGAGGGTCGTCTCTCGGTCGTCGGGGTGCAGGTTGGCCACCCACCAACCGGATGCGAGCGCCTCCTCTACGCTGTAGCCGAGCAGGCGCTGGACGTTCGCCCCGACCCACCGCCCCTTGCCAGCCAGGCCGAGCGGCTCCAAGGCATAGATGACCGTGGGCGCGCTGTCGAACAGGTGCTGCATCAGGGCGTTCGATTGCCTCAGCGACTCCTGCGTCTGCCGCTGCTCCGTGATGTCGCGGGCCACGCCCATGACGCCCGACACCTTTTCGTCTTGCAACAAGGGCACGAACCATGTCCCGAACCAGCGACGTCCCAGATGGTCGGCGTGGTCCGTCTCCAAGTACTGAGGGGTCTTGGTGCTACGCACCGCATCGACCACGGACTCTCCAGGAAACAGCTCGGAGAGAGGGGTGCCGAGCAGTGTCGATGCGGGCCGACCCGACAGCCGTTCGCCCGCGTTGTTCACGTACTGCAGGCAATCGTCCTCGTCGACCACGAAGATGACGTCGTTGGAAGCCTCGGCCAGGGCGCGGTAACGTTCTTCGCTCTCGCGCAGGCGCTTTTCCGCCACGCTACGGGCCCGATGCGCTTCGGCCTCCCGCAGCGCGCGCTCCACCGCGGGCGCGAGCTGCGCGAGGTCATGCTTGAGCACGAGCTGTGCGGCCCCCGCCCGGATGACGTTCGCCGCGTTCTCCTCACCGATGGTGCCCGAGACCATGATGAAAGGCACCCCCGAATCGTGCTCGCGAACGATACGAAGCGCTTGGAGCCCGTCGAACCCGGGCATGTTGTGGTCGGAAAGCACGAGGTCCCAACGAGCACGGCAAAGTGCGTTCCTCAATCCCGGTGCGGTATCGACCCGTTCCCATTCAATGTCATGACCCGCGTCGCGGAGCTCTTCCGCCGCGAGCATGGCATCGGCTTCCATATCCTCGACGATCAGCACGCGCAGCCGCGCATCGATCGCACTGCCGGCGCATACGACTTCGTCTCCCGACTCCGCCCGTTTTCGCGCGGTAATGTCGCGGGCCGTGCTCCGCACCGCCACCGGTTCGCCGTTCTCGTATACGACCGTGGCCATCGTTTCGACCCAGATCCAACTGCCATCCTTGCGCCGCAGCCGAAACTCGGTCGGCCGCTTCTGCTCGCCCGTCGTGTGGAGCTCGGCCGCGGTCGCCATGGCCAGGGGAACCTGTTGCTCGTCGAGAAGGGACGCGAATTCCAAGCTTGTAACGTCCTCGAGCGCGTATCCGAGCAGGCTCAGCGCCGCGACGTTGGCGTCGAGGAAACGCCCGGCAAAGTCGTGGACGTACACGGCAGAGTCTGTCTGCTCATTCGACGCGTCGTCGCGCCGATCGAACCGTTGCCCCCGTTCCATGGTGCCCTCCGTCTCTGCGTCGAGAATAGCGATTTTGACACCCGTTGCGAATCAGTTTCTCAGGCAAAGTCTGGAATCGACAAAGACTACGGCCGCACAGGTCCGTGCTCCGGGGATACCTCTGCCAGATTCGCGGTTGCTTGCCGGCATTTGCGGTTGCGCAAAGCGGTGGAAAAATCGTGGAGTATCTCCCATCTCCGCCCGGAATTGGCCGGAGCGGCTCGCTCGGTCCTGCTAGGGTGCGGGGCCTTGGCGGAAGACATGACGAAAACGGTTCTCGAGCACCATGCAGCTCGCTTCCAGGCGGTGTACGAGCGGAGCCTCCTCTGCATCTACGTCCACGACTTCGAAGGTCGCTTCCTCGATGCCAACGATGCCGCCCTGGCGTTGCTTGGCTTCAGCAGAGAGGAATTGTTCGAGGTGAGTTTCTCGACGTTGCTCGACGAGGAACAGCTCCCCCTTGCGAAGGTGACGGCCAGGGAGCTCTTCGAAACCGGCTCGCAGAAGGAGCTCACGCAGTTCCGCTTGCGGCGCAAGGATGGGACCTTCGTATGGGTCGAGACGGAAGCCTCGGTGCTCTACGATGGCGACCGGCCCTTTGCGATCCAGGGGTTGGCGCGGGACATCACGGACCACCTCGACGATCCCGAGTGACAACGGTGACGTTCCGTCTCTGTTCAACAATGCCGATTCTGTTACATGGCAGTTCAGGGAAAGCTGCGTTGTCATCAATGAACGGAGGTGTCTACGAGTCACGTGGTCCGCCCATCCGAGAAAGGACGCTTTCGACAGAATATCGAGCATTCGAACTTCATTTGGAGATCGAAAACGCATGTGAGCTTCGGTAGACTCATGGTTACTGCGTGCTCGCACTCTCGGGGGGGATCATGTGTGAACGTGACAGGGCTCAGGGCCTGGTCTCGGGGACGTCGTTCGCATTGGGCGATTCCGCGATAGCGATCGATGCGGGTGAGATTCACGAGCGGACCCTTCGGTTGCTTTTCCAGAACGCCGCGGTGGGCATGTTCATCGCGACTCCTGAGCTCGTCATCACCTATGCAAACCGAGCGTTTCTCGAGTTTCTCGGGTACGCCGAAGGCGAGCTCTCTGGAACCCAACTCGATCGCCTCTGCGATCCTGCCGACCGTCAATTGCTTTCGCTCTCGGTCGGCACGGTCCATCGGCGGGACACCCCCCAGGAGAGGCGCTTCACATGCAAGTCTGGCAAGAAGGTCTGGGGCGTCATCTCGCCGACCTGGATCGTCGGCGACGACGGCGAACCCCTGCTCGCCGTGGTGATGGTGCAGGACGTGACACCGCGAAAGCGCCTGGAGCAGGAGCTCTTGCGGGACGAGAAGCTCGCGTCGCTCGGACTGCTGGCCGGTGGAATCGCGCACGAGTTCAACAACATCCTGACGGTGATCCTCGGCAACGTGAGTCTTGCCGCGGTGATGAGCGAAGGGAACGACGAGCTGAACGACGTATTGAAGCGCTCCGCGCGGGCTGGGGTGCGCGCTCGGGAGCTCACTTCTCGGCTCATCACGTTCGCGAAGGGGGGCGACCCGGTCAAGAAGCTCACGCCGGTACCCAGGTTGCTAAGAGAATCGACCTCACTCGGTGCTGCTGGCCGTCGCGGCGTGGTGCGATTCGAGATACAGCCAAGCCTCCGCGATGTGGAGCTGGACCCGACACAGATGGTTCAGGCCTTCGCCAACCTGATTCGCAACGCCGTCGAGGCGTCGCCCGCCCATGGCCCGGTCACGGTTGCTGCCCACGAGGTATTGCTGGACGCGCCGAACGGGTTGCTGCCGGCCGGACGGTACGTTCGGGTGACAATCCGCGATGACGGCGTTGGTATCTCGGCTGACGATCTCGGGTGCATCTTCGACCCGTTCTTCTCTACAAAGAATTCGACGGGGCTCGGGTTGGCCACGGCTCACTCCGTCGTCAAGCGACACGGCGGGCACCTATCCGTTTCCTCCCAGGTGGGCGCCGGTTCGACGTTCACCGTGTTCCTGCCGGTGGTGGGCCGCGACGACGACGCCGCTGTGCTCCAGACTGCGCCGCCCGTGCGTCGTGGGCGCGTGCTGGTGTTGGAGGACCAGCCCGAGGTGGGTCAGGTGGTTGTGGCGATGCTGACGGCGTGCGGCATGGAAGCCGATGTCGTGAGTAATGGCGCCATGGCGCTGTCCAAGTTTGAAGCGGCGGTACAGGCCGGCCGCGCGTACGCGGCGGTGATTCTCGACCTGACGGTTCCGGGTGGATTGGGGGGCGCGGAGATAGTCGGTCGGCTACGGGAGTTGGATCCCGAGGTCCGGGCGATCGTTTCCAGCGGCTATTCGGCGAGCCCGGTGCTCGCGGACTTTCGGCGGTACGGATTCGCCGGCGTGTTGAGCAAGCCCTACACAATGGCGGAGCTGCGTCAAACGCTCGGGGTAGTGCTCGCTCGCTAGCGCTAGGCCGTCCTTTGGAGGGGCTGTCCTGGCGGTGCCGGTCGACACTGACTCGCTCGTGGAGTACGGACCCACGTATGGCCAATGTCAGGCAGTCCGCGCTCGCGAACGTCTTCGTCTGGCTGATGCTGGGTTGCACGACGCCCCATGCGACAGCGCCCGGTGAGCCGGTCTCGCCGTCGACGCCACCACGCGCCTCGGCTGTATCCGACGTGCCGATTGCACCAACCGCGGCAGACCCGTCTCTCTCCTCCGTCGACGCGATCGACGCGGGCACGGTAGCACCTCCTGAAGCGGACAACGCATGTGCTGGCGATGACCCCGCAGCCGTCGGTCCGCTTCTGGCGAACGCTGGAGAAGCATCCGGAAGGGCATGGAGCGACCTGAGTCCGGGCGCGGCGCGGGATGTCGCCGCCGGCAAGCCTCTGGTCGTCTTCGTCTATGTCCCGCTTTGCTCGAACCAGCAGATCTGGTGCGGAAGCAACGCGGGGGGGGATCCTGTCGGCCTGAACTCGAATATCTACTGGGGGGCCATCTTCGGTTCGCGCCGTTTCTTCGACGACTATCGAACACCCTACGAGCGCGTCGAAACCATCCATGGTGAGACGCCGGACCTCGAGCGCATCGTCTACCGCCAGATGGTTTCGGGGGCGCCCTGGGGCAGGCCTGCGGGCGAGAAGGTGGAGCAGATTGTCGTGCTGCAGGCCGTTCACGGCGCTCTCATCAACGGTGCGGTCGAGCGGTTCTGGAACACGGCCACCCGCGGCGGTTGTGTGTCCTTCAAGGATGGTGACCGCGAGAGAACCGAGCGCATCCACGTGGTGGGGTATGCCGGGCACAACCGGTTGATGGACAACGTCAAGCTGCCGCCCAAGCCTTCAGCGGAAGAGGCGAGCCCGATCCCCTCCTTCGTGCTCGCCTGCTTCTCTGAACGATACTTTGGCCCGTCGCTGCGTGGTGCCGGGGCGCGCCCGCTGGTGACCACGCGCAGCTACATGGCGCCCGAAGGGTACCTCGTCCGTGCGATCGCCGAAGGGCTGGCGGTCAACGAGAGTCCCGAAGCCTTGCGTCAGCGGGCGGCGCTGGTGCAGCGGTCCTGGCAGAAGACCTTGTCTCCGTTTCAGTCGCTGTGGATCTTCTGGCCGTTCGAGTTGTGACCAATCCAAGGGCCCGCCACGGAAATAGCTGGTGCGGCTTGGGTGGCACGGCCAAGCAAGAGTGCAATCGCCGCGAAAGGACCGCTTGGCCGTGTCTCTGCCATGCATGGCCCTTAGCCTCCCACGGCCAAGCAGATGCTTGGAGGAGTTCAGAGGCTTGCTTGGCCGTGCCACCCATTTCTCGACGCCAACTGGACCAGGATATTCGTTGGCGGTCCCTAAGCTCGCTCGACGGTCACCGGTACGCCGCTGAGCACGGAACATCCCGACAGCTCGTCCAACCAGGCGTCGTCGATGATGTCGTTGGCGCTCGCGCCGGGGCGTTCATTCGCCACGGACAGCTTGGTGCCCGTGCGCCCATGACCCCAACCGTGGGGTAGGCTCACTACGCCGCGCATGACCTCGTCGCTCAATTCCGCAGCGACCTCGACGTTTCCGACCTTGGAGCCGACGCGAACCCTCGTGCCGTTCTCGATGCCGCGTGATGCGGCGTCCCCGGGATGGATGACCAACGTGCATCGATCCCGGCCGCGGGTCATGGCATCGACATTGTGAAGCCAGGAGTTGTTTGTGCGGGGATCTCGACGACCAATCAGCAACAATTCGCTCGATTCGACGGCGGCGACCTCGGTAGAGGCGTCCAGCCACGCTTGCGCACGCGCCAGATCCTCGAGCAGTGGTCTCGGCGCGAGGTCGACGACCTGTTTTCGCGCGCGCATGAAGTCGAGGAGCCAGGGGGTGAGCGGCCCGAGGTCGACGCCGTGCGGGTTGGCTTTCAGGCTTTCCAACGACAGACCTTTCGCCAGCGGGTTCAGGCCGCGGCCATAGGGTCCGAGGCGGATCGCCGTTGATAGGATGTCTTCCGGTTCCAGGAATCGGCTGACGGCGCTGGTCCCCGCAGCGGCGACCCGGCCGAGGGCTCCACGCCGTTCGAGCATGCGCAAGCTCAGGTCGCGCATGATCTCCCAATCATGGCGGGTCCCGGGCGGCGCCTCGACGATCGCGTCGACGTACTTGGCGTAGTTACGAACCGCCATCGGAGCGAACAGCAATGGGTATTGAGGGCGCTCCAAGCCGAAGCTCGGAGGAAGGATGACGTCGGCAAGTCGTGTGGACTCGTTGATGTAGATGTCGATGGCGACGGTGAACTCGAGGCTGGCGATCGCGCGTTCCACGCGGCGACCATTGGGCACGGACAGGACCGGATTGCCTGCGTGGAGCACCAGCGCGCGAACCTGATCGGGACCTGCGGTTTCGATGTCCGCCGCCAAAGAGCCAACGGGAACTTCGTTGTTGAGCTCTGGCAACGAGCGCCCATGGGACCGCCAGCGACCAAAGTTGTTGGTGAGCCCCAAGCGTCGCAAGGGAGCGGAGACGTCCGCCGCGGGGCGCGGAAACATAGCGCCTCCGCCCCGATCGAAGTTCCCCGTGACGATGTTCAGTACATCGATCAACCAGCAGCACAGGGTGCCGAACGACTGCGTGCACGCCCCCAAGCGCCCATAGCACACCGCATGCTCTGCCTGCGCGAACGAGCGTGCGAGCACGCGGATCGTCTCTTCGGACATGCCGATGGCATCAGCGACGCGTTCCGGGGTGTAGCGCTCGACGGCGGTCTCGATAGGGGACAGTCCGTCGACGGAGGGGAGCGCGCCACGGCGGTCCAGTCCCTCCGCGAGAATCACGTGGAGCATCGACAAGAGAAGAAATACGTCTCCGCCGGGGCGGATGAAGTGATGCTCATCGGCAAGCGCGGCGGTTTCCGTGCGCCGCGGGTCGACCACGACGACCCGCGCCCCTCGGGCGCGCAGCTCCTGCAGCCGCGTACGGATGCCGGGAGCGACCATGAGGCTTCCATTGGACACCACCGGATTTGCGCCGAGGATGAGCAAGTGGTTCGTGCGATCCAGATCCGGAATGGGGATCAGCGTCGCTGCGCCGTACATCAACGCCGAGGCCAGCATGCGAGGCAGACCGTCGAGCGAGTTGGCCGTGTAGTAGCTGCGCGTGCCGAGGGCGCCGAGCAGGGTCGCGCCGTAGAGAAGCGCCGTGTGGCTGTGGGCCGTCGGGTTTCCAAAGTAGAGGCCGACCGCGTTTCGCCCATGGCGCGTTCGAACCGAGTGCAGCCGATCCGCGACTTCATCGAGGGCTTCCTCCCAGGAAACCTCCTGCCACGCCGTACCATGACGGCGCATGGGTGAGGTCACGCGATCCGGGTCGTTGTGGATGTCTGCGAGGGCGTGGGCCTTGGCACAGACGTGTCCCCGGCTCATCGGATCGAGGGCATCGCCCATCACGCTGACGATGCGATTGCTATCGATCTCCACCTCGAGCCCGCAGCTGGCCTCGCACAACGGGCACATACCAAATCGAACGTTGGACATGGATTCCTCGCTTCGAATCGTATCGTGGCTGGAGCGAAGCGCGGTGCCCTATTTTTCCTGACTTCCACCGCGCAGCGGGAACGTGTAAACCTCCGGGTCGGAGGTGCCTCATGCGTCGAGTTGCTTGTGCTTCTTTTGCTGCCGCAGCGTTTGTCATGACCCTTTCGTTGGCGAACACGGCGCGCGCGGACCTGATCGACAAGTCCGTCGGTATCAAGGCGATGGCTGGTGGCAGCTTGTGGACAACGCCGTCCGATCGTCCCGGCGACTATGAAGGCATCGGATTCGCCGGCAACGGTGGCGGATTCTCCTACGGCGGCGGTCTCTACGCCGAGATCCGTTTCATCAAAGTCCTGAGCTTGGAGATCGACGCGCTTTACGACAAGTCTGTGCTGATGCGTAACGTCGACTACGGGCCGTCGGTGAAGGTTCAGGAGAAGATCGATATCACGAGCTGGCGTTTTCCGATCCTCGCGAAGGCGAATCTCCCGACGCCTTTCGGGCGTCTGTTCGTCCTGCTTGGACCGGAGTTCGTCCGCGGGTCCTCCGCGGATCCGTCGCTCGAAGTCACCGAGGGGACCGCGACGATCGTCGGCGATCCGATACGGGCTGAGTCCGCGAATTACACGATGATCACCGGGGGCCTGGGGCTCACCATCGACTTGCCGCCCTCGCTGGAGATTCCACTCGAGCTGCGAGGGTCGAAGAACATGGGCCAGGAAGACAAGTGGTTGGATCGTGTCGCCGTAGATTCGGCGAACCAGACCTATACGGTCGATGCGCAGACCTCCTGGGACTTCCGGGTGAGCGCGGGTTTGGGATATCGGTTCTGAGTCTGAGTTTGGCAGTGTGCACTGAAAAACGAGTGGCACGGCCAAGCAAGCCTCCAAAGGACGGCAAGCGTCTGCTTGGCCGTGGGCACAGTCGATGAAACACGGCCAAGCGCACACATGGCGACGTCTGCCGTCCTGCTTGGCCGTGCCACCCAAAACCAGCGAACGGTCTGTTCGGCGCACGAGGCTAGGGCGAGGGTGAAGCGCGGCGTCGTCGCGACGCGATCAGAAGCGCCATTCCCAGCACCCACGCGAGCCTTCCAGGACGGTCACCGGGGTCGGCGACGCGACACCCGCACCCGCCTCCATCGTCACCGCCGCTGGCTTCGCCTCCCTGATAATCGCCCGAGAACCCGCCGTTGCCGGAGGTCCCGCCGTCCGTCTTCGCACCACCGGAGCCGCCGCCGTCTGTGAAGCCCCCATCGACGAATCCTCCGCCGCTTCCCCCATCGCCTCCCGTGCCTGCATCCGCGTCCGCAGGCACACACTGCCCTTGTTCACAGGTCGTGCCCGCAGGACAGGTCGCCCCGAGACAGTCGTCCACGCACGCTCCACCCTCGCAGTGCGTTCCAGCCTGACAGCTCATCCCGACGCAACCGTCGCTCACACACTCGTCGATCGTCTCATCGCAGACATCTCCCGCAGGGCACTGTCCACACGAGCAGCGAATCACGCACACGCCCATGTCACAGTAATAGTCCGCGTCACACGTCACGCCGTCACACGGGTCGGCGCAAACGCCTACGCGGCAAACCTGGCCGTGCGGGCATTGAACGCCGTCACACCACCCTTTGCACGCTCCGTCGACGCAGAGCTCCCCGTCGCCGCACGTAACCGTCTCGCACGCCGGGTCGACGCAGATGCCGTCGTCGTTGCACACGAGGCTAGGCGGGCATGTGAACTCCCCGCTGCCGCAGGGCGGGACGCACTTGCCCTGGTAGCAGATTTCGTCTCCCGTACACAGATCGCCTTCGTCGATGGAGCCGTTGCAGTCGTCATCGACGCCGTTGCAC
>Ga0180009_10004381_pt1 | contig 15588 bp, 14 predicted proteins | sample OS_PC_MetaG_FD_123537 | JGI IMG/M metagenome (GOLD analysis project Ga0180009, IMG submission 123537) | Groundwater microbial communities from the Aspo Hard Rock Laboratory (HRL) deep subsurface site, Sweden - OS_PC_MetaG | ecosystem: Environmental > Aquatic > Deep subsurface > Groundwater...
CTTTCAATGGGCTAGAATCCAGCCCATTTTTTATAATCAAATCAGAAATAAATAATTATCTAGAAATCAAACGCAATTCATCTGTCAGTTAAAACAGACAGATTTCTTGCGGAAACTTTAAAATTGCAGCTACTCCTTCAAAAGTTTTTCTTAAAGGAAATATTGATGAAGACCTCTGCAAAAAAATAAGTGTTTTATCAGATCAAAACACAATTATTTACCTTGAAGATAGATGGACTAGTAAAAGTAAACCTGCTTTTTTAGAAGATTATAATTTATCTAAAGACAATCTTAACATTAGTGTTTCTTATCCAGAAGAAATTAAGTTAAATCTTAAAGAAAAAATAGACTTTTGCGCTAGTTCTGCAAATCCAGGAATTTATCGCGGATTATTAATTTTTAAATCTGCTAATAATCCTGCAGGAGTTGCTGTATTAATAAATATAGAAATCTCAGGTTCAAAAAAACCTTCTTTGATAAGTAAGATCACTGGCAACATGATTAAATTAAACAATCAAGACCCTCTTGAAACATTTTCTTTTGGTTTTATTCTCATAACAATTTTCTTTTTACTGTGCTTGTTTTTCTTAATACTAATAAAAATAAAAAAAAGGACCGAAATATTTTAGAAAGGAAGATCGCCTTCTCTGGGATCACCTAAAACAGGTTCTTTTTCAAATTCTTCTGGATTAAAAGAGAGATCGCCTTCTCCATTCAATCCATCAAATAAAGGACCTAACGACACATCTTCTTCTGTTTCACCTTCAACAATTGATCTTAAACTCATGTATTCTGTAAGCCATTCTAAATTTTGAGAAACATATCCTTTAAACCAATCATGATAATTTTTATCTTCTATCAAGAGGATTGGAAATACAGGATCAAAGGGGTGCATATTAAATGTTAAATCCTCTGAACTTTTTCTTAACCTATAAATAAATTGACCAGGGTCTAAATCTAACTTGGCTATTCCTTCTCTTGGATTCTGAATTAAGCTATTTAGCTGTCCTGTATTAAGTCTTGTATATGGGTCATGACCATTTCCCCCAGATGAAACACTAGAAATAAGCTGGTCTGGCCTAGGATCCCAGGCTCTCAAGATAACACTAAAAGGCAAGACTATAAGCATCCTTGTTGCTTGCCTTAAATCAGGAAAAAGATTCCACAAATGCTCCCTATATTCTCTATGACCCTCCATCCCTTTTATTCCATGCAAATAGTTATCATAAAAGATTCTTCTTCTTTTTTGCTTTCTAGCGAGATTAGTAGAACTTGAACCATTTGCAAGAAAATAAGCCTGTCTAGCAACTTGCTTATTGATAAGTTTAATTTCTTTATCTGCCCTAGCTGATTTTACCTCTATAAAAGTTCCTTCTGCATCTTCAATATCAAATAAGCTTAAAACCGGATCTGAGCAATTTCCAGTTATGACTTGTTGCAAACTTTTCATTCTTCCCCCCCGGTAAGCATAAGAGGCGGATTCAAAAAAATATCCTTGCCATCTTCTTAGTCCATGAGTACTATAATCTCTTTTCTCATTCTCTTTACTAGCAAAAGACTCTACTTGTCTTGCCAACCCCATTCCATGCTCTCTTACTGGAAGAACTCTCGCAGACCTATATCGGCCCAATTCTAAAAAAGGATCACTTGAATCAATACTAAACTCCTTTTTCTTCTTTTTCTTTAAGACCATTAAAATCCATAAAAGAAGACCCTTTTAATAAATATTTATACTCCGAAAGGTATAGATTAGAAAGCTTTTTAAGCAATATCCATTACGTATTATCATAGCGAGGTGGAGCAGCCTGGAGTGCTCGTCGGGCCCATAACCCGAAGGTCGTGTGGTTCAAATCCCACCCTCGCTATTTTTATATTTAAAAATAGCCATTATATTTTTATTCATTATTTTTCTTAGAAGCATAAAACTTTCTTTTTGCTATTTCAACTAGGACTAAATAGAAAAACAAGACCAAAACAATAAATCCTATAATGGGCAAAGAAAGACTGCTAAATTGAAATATTTTTGATATTGGAGGAAAATAAACAACAAAGAGAGTTATTAATACTCCAAGTATTGAAAAGTATACTAAGAGCTTACTGGGTTTAGATTTCCACAAGGGTTTTTTTGTTCTAACTGCAAATGTAATTAATATTTCTGATAAAACAGATTCTGTAAACCAAACAGTCCTAAACATCTTTGGATTATTTGGAGCTAAAAAAAACCAGATAATTGCCATTGTGATAAGATCAAATATAGAACTTAACAAACCAAAAAAAATCATAAACCTAGAAATAAATTTTGTATTCCATTTGTTTGGTTTTTTCAGATAGGTTTCATGAACATTATCTGCAGGAAGGGTTGTTAATGGAACATCTGAAACAAAATTTGCTAACAATATCTGTGATGGAAGAAGCGGGATAAACTTAAAATATATAGAAGAAATTGCCAAGGTGAACATATTTCCAAAATTTGCGCTGGTTGTATTTAAGATATATTTCATTGTGTTTCCAAAGGTTTTTCTTCCTCCTTCAACACCATCAGATAAAACCCTTAGACTTTTTTTCAAAAGAATTACATCTGAATTCTCTTTTGCTACATCTACTGCACTATCCACAGTTATTCCAATATCTGCAACCTTTAATGCTGGAGCATCATTCACTCCATCTCCTAAAAATCCCACAACATGACCTTTTTTGCTAAGTCCTGAAACAATTTTAAATTTCTGTTCTGGAGTTACTCTAGCAAAAATATTATTGTTCTCTATTGTTTCTAAAAATTCTAATTCATCTATTTCTTCTAATTCACTTCCTAAAATTATCCTGCCTTTTATTTCTAAACCTACTTTATCACAAATGGTTTTTGTAACCATTTCATTATCTCCTGTTAAAACCTTTACACTAACACCTAAATGCATTAATTTTTCTAAAGAATTTTTAACTGTATCTTTTGGAGGATCAGCAAATGTAAGAAAACCTAAAAAAACCATATTTTCTTCATCACTAACAGCATAATCTTTTTTTGCTTTTATTGGTTTGTAAGAAATAGCAATAACTCTTAATCCTATTTTACTTAGCTCTTCAAATAATTTCCTGGCCTTTAGCTCATGAGATTTTATTGGAAAGAGCTTATCTTGTTTTTTTAGGTGTGAACAGACACCCAATACTGATAAGGGATCTCCTTTTGAAATTAAAATTCTTTTTCCATTATGCTCTACAACTATGCCTCTTCTTCTTCTTTTATAATCAAACTCTATTTCTTCTACTTGTTTATATCCGGAGATAAAAATTTTATCTTTATCTGCACGATCCTTGATGGCAACGTCAATTATATCTCCAAAAGATAGTTTTTCTTTAGAAAGTAGAGAAGAACACATAATTCCATATTCAATTATTTCTTTTGATGTTTTTTTATCAATATCAAAATAATTTTCTAAACTTAATTTATTTTCAGTTAGGGTTCCTGTTTTATCTGTGCAGAGAATATCAATATTTCCAAAATCCTCTATTGATGCAAGTTTTTTAACAATTACTTTTTTTTCTGCCAGCTGAATTGCTCCCCTGGACAAAGCAATAGTTATTATTACTGGCAAGAGTTCTGGAGTTATTCCTACTGCTAAGGCAATTGCAAATAAGAAAGAATCTAGAATTCCTTTACCAAGAAAAGCATTTACCCCAAAAACAAAAATGGTTATATATAAAATAACTCTTAGTAAAAGACCACCAAAATTGTTAATTCCTTTCTGAAAATCACTAGCTGGCTCTTTTGCACTTAAAACTACTGCTGTTTTTCCAAAAATAGTATTTTTTCCTGTAGAAACCACTATTCCTCTGGCAAGTCCTCCAGCAATAACAGAACCCATAAAAAGAAAATTATTTTTTTTAGAAATAGAAGAATCATTAACATCAACTAATTCTTTTGATTTTTGAACGGTTAAAGACTCTCCTGTAATTGCAGACTCATTAACATAAAGTTCTTGAGAATCAAGAATTCTCGTGTCTGCAGGAACAATATCTCCAATATTTAAAAAAACAATATCTCCTGGAACAAGCTCTTTAATATTAATCTCAACTTTATTATTGTCTCTTAATACTTTTGCTTTAAAAGAAACATATTTTTTCAATGCTCCAAGTGCTTTTTCACTTTTATACTCCTGATAAAACCCTAAAAGAGAATTAACAAATAAGATTCCAAGAATAATCCCTGATTCCGTATACTCTCTTAAAAAAAGAGCAAGAATACTTGCAGCTAAAAGAATCAGTATTAAAGGGCTTTTAAACTGAGAGAAAAAAACTGAAAAAAAAGTTCTTTTATCCTTTTCAGGTATTTCATTTAACCCATATTCTCTAGCCCTTAGTCTTGCTTGTTCTTCTGTGAGGCCTTTGTCAGAAGACTCTAGCTTTAAAAATAATTCTTTTTGAGAGATAGAAGAAAAATCATCACCCATATAATAATTATCTTATATTAAGAATTTAAATGTTTTGAAGAAAAAGACCTTAAAGAATATAATCTAGAAAACCTTAAAAGCATATAATTATCTATTATTAAATCCTGCCCACATCGCATAGCGAGGACACCTACGGTTTCCTTCGCTTAACCTTCCCTTAGAGAAATTCAACGCGGAATTCAAGATGTCACATTTAACCTTCCCTAAGAAGAAAAAAACAAGGAGTAAGATGCCACAAATTAACCTTCCCCTAAGGAAAAAGATTAAAAGGAAACAATATAATCTTTATTTATGCCCACATCGCATAATGGTATTGCACGAGATTGCTAATCTCGGCCCTCCGGGGCTCGCAGGTTCGATTCCTGCTGTGGGCGTTGAACTTGTTTTAAGTGAACATCACAAAAAACTTGTTTTTCAGTGTGGGTGTTGAGAGGTTTTTGTACTAAAAAATATTAGGAGAGGAAATGAAGATAAATAAAAACATCATAATTTTACTTGCAATACTGGGGTTTCTGATCTTGTTCTTTTTTCCAGAGCCTGAGACTAATTTTTTAGTCTATATTGCAACTATGCTATTTTTTGTATTTCTTATAGTTTTTTTAATAATTAAATCAAAACAGAAAAATTAAGCAGCAACAAATTTATCTACCTCCGCCACCGCCTCCACCAGCTCCACCACCACCTGCTCCTCCACCAGCTCCTCCGGCTGAACCAGAAGCAGCAGAAAAAGACCCAGAAGAAACATAAACTCCATAATAAAGATTATAGTAATTTTCATCAATTACTTTTGCTTGTTTAAGTTGATCCAACACTTTTTTTGAAACACCTAGTGCAGTTGAATAAACTAAAATATTATTCCAGATTGCAACTCCTTTGTAACCATGGTGCTTCATTGAAAAAGAGTTCTTTAAAAACCTTTTAAAAGCCTGCCATTTCTGAAACTCTTTATAATACTCTTCATTAAACCTTATGAAAAGAGCTGAATTAGAGCTAAAAATTAAAACAAAGAACATTGCGACATATAATATCACCAAGAAAAATGTTTTACCGATAAAAAAGTTTCCTGCCATGTTGGCTCCAAAAGCGATAATTACAAGAAGAACAGAGATAATTATTCTTCCTTTTGTATCAATGTATTTTTTTCCTATTTTTTTCACATCTTCATGTAAAACCCTAAAAGCCAGCCTAACAAAAGAACTATTTTTCCAGTTTTGCATTGCTTTTTTTAGAAAAAGATAATCTCCTTCTATATATTTAGTGGCTCCAGATGAAAGTGGAATTATAAAAGCAGTTTCTAATTTTGCAAAAGACTTAGCAAGATTGTATTTAGGATTATTCTGTTTAAAAAAGGATAGCGGTTTATCATAAAACAAACTTTTTATTGTATTAAGAAAATCAGTTTCAATTTGATCTAAATCTTCTTTATAATTATTAATTTTAATCCAAGCATCTTTTCCTTTCATCTTTATATCAATTATTTTTTTGTGATAAAAATTAATTAACATTGCAGCAAAAAAGTTTTTGTCAAGAGAATTAAATGGAGGCTGAAAATATGCAGTAACTTCCCAGGCTTTTCTTTCATTAGGATACATACTTAGCTCTTCTGGAATATCTTCATAGGATTTTTCTCTGCCAAAAAATCTCCAAACACAATAAAGAATTCCTGCTGGAAGCAAGCAAAAAAGCAAATATACCAAAAGCATCCAAAAATTATTATCATACTCATAATCTTCAAGAAAAGCATATTTTTGTCCTGAATCATTTCCAATATAAGGAATATAAACTATAACATTTTCACCAGAAGAATAAGAATTCTTGCTTACATGTGAGCCAGTAATAATAAAATTCTTTTCATTTAGAGATTTATGCTTATTTTTAGAATAAACTTCAAACTTAATATATTTTTCTCCATTAATTTCAAAGATAGTATCTGAATAAATTTCATAGGTTGCTTCTACCCAATAATCTTCTCCCTCCCTAAAACCCTTGGCAACACCAAAAGTACACCCATATTCATTGTTTTCTGTATATGCTGGGCACTGAGCTTTATATTGAGTTTTATTTCCAAGAATCATACAAAACCCATAAGTAAAGGGACTTATATAGGGGGTTCCTGCCAAGCAATTCACCTTAGTTAATTCTATTCTTTCTCCAGTATAATAATCATCGCCTTTAAAATAAAGTTTTGATTCAAAATCTCTGTATAGGGTATGATATTCTTTATCTGGTTTATAGGATAATCTTTCAGTTATCTTATTTCCATCAATCGTTATTTCTGATTTATAAAAATTAAATTCTGTATTTTGAGAAGAAACAAAAAAAGCAACAAACCCCCCAAAAATAAATAAAACTACAATAAGTAGAATCACTCTTTCTTCCCTCATAAATAAAACAAGATTTTAGCATTTAAAAGGTTTTTAGAAAAAAGATAAACCTTTAAGCAGCAACAAATTTATTTCTGCCTTGTTTTTTTGCTAGGTAAAGAGCTTTGTCTGCCCTGGATTTAAAAGATTTTTTAGTATCTGTTAATTTAAACTGGGTTATTCCACCACTAACAGTTAGATTATATTTTCTTAGAATTTTATTCTGCGATATTAAATTTTTTAGTCTAACACTTAATTTTTTTGCTTTTTCTAAAGAAGTTTCAGGCAATAGTATAATAAACTCTTCTCCACCAAATCTTGCAGCAACATCTGATTTTCTTATTGTCTTAATTATTACTTTTGCCAGCTCTGCTAAAAGTTCATCTGCTTTTATATGTCCGTAAGAATCATTTATTTTCTTGAAAAAATCAATATCTGTTATAATAAGGGATAATTTCTGCTGTTTTCTTTTTGCCTTTTCAATTTCCATTTCAAGAACAGTTTCAAAAAACTTATTATTGTACAGGCCTGTTTTTTCATCCTTTGTTGCTACCTCATATAAAACATTAACACACTCATTCATATGAGAAAAAAGATCTTGAATTTCTTTTCTAAATCTTGGATCTAATGCAGAAAGTTTCTTTTTTAATGTGCTAGCCATGAAGTTTAAAGGTAAAAACTATTTAAAAAACTATATAAATAAACAACTTTTCTTTTATTAAAAGAGGATTAAACTAAATGGAACTTGAGCCTAGTTATTTTTATGGGGAGAACTTTATTGCGGCAGGAATAACTGCAATGATTATTCTGATTGGACTTTATATTTATATTACTTTTATGTGGATGAAAATTGCAAAAAAAAGAGATTATAATAAACCCTGGCTCGCTTTTATTCCAATTGCAAATTTTTGTCTCTGGTTAGAGCTGGGTGGATTTCGCTGGACTTTAATTTTTATTCTTATTGGACTTGTAGCAAAAGGCACAATTCTGGCTCCAATCTCAGCAATTGCTTTAATGGCATTTATTACAATTGCACACTGGAAAGTTTATGAAAAATTAAATTATCCTGGATGGCTTGGATTGGTCTTTTTACTGTTTGCTTTAATTTTTATTCATGATTCAATTTATGGATTTTTAGGAATTATTATGTATTCTATAGTTACTGGAATTGTTGCACTAAAAGAAAGATAATTTATTTTCCTATTTCAGAAGTTCTTTTATAGCTAATATAAAGTTTATCTAATAAATCAAGCACTCTTTGCCTTTGTTCAGATGTTCCTAAGCCTTTCCAATCAAGTACAGCAAAATCTACTTCTTCTTGTGTTTTTTCAATTGCTTCTTTAATCATTTCTTCTGTTATTGGAGCAACATAATTTGGAATAATATGAGAAATAGCAACATTAGAAGAAAGTTGAAGTTTATTAAAATTAGGGCAATAGTGAGGACCGCCAATTCCTATTGCAATTTCTCCATAAGGATTTGTTTTAAATTCATTAATTGTTTCAAAGATTGTTTTTGCTATAACAAAACCTGCTCGCCTATCTTTCCATTGCTCTTCAGTTGAACCAATCTCAATAAAAACACACGGCTTACTTATTAATGGTCCGTGGTGAGTTACTTCTAAAGTTATGCTATATTTTGTATTTAATTCATACTGAATTGCATTTTCATTTAGTTTTTCAAACAAAGCTTTTTGAAATAGTGCTGAAGAGTTAGCAACTTTGTTTTGCTTTCCTCCTAGCTTTGCATCTCTCCAGTTTCCAGGAGCATGAACAGAAAGTGATTTTTCTTGCTTTTCTGATCTATGGGTGCAAGGAAATATAATAAAATCATATTGGTTTATTTTTTCTAAATCAAGATCTTCTTCATGTAAAACTTCTTCTTTAGTAATGTAAATATCTATTAGTGGAGGGTCTTTTGCAGAGGTTGCAACTGGACCTTTTATGAACTGCTCGAAATTATTTAAGATATTCATTGCTGCAATGTTTTTCTCTGAACCGACAAGGAGATATTTTTTATACATAATTTGTTAAAATTCTAAGGGGTTTTAAATTTTTATATCCTATTAGGGGGACATTTAAAAAAGAGTGTAAAGATATAAAAACTCTTTTCTTTTTTATAAGATTATGAAGGGGGTGTATATTCTTTTAATTCTTAGTGTTATTGGACCTTTAATCGGATCTTTAATTGGTGTTTTAAAAAAGCCTTCAGAAACTTTTATGCATAATCTTCTTGCATTTGCAGGAGGAGTCATGATCTCTATTTCTTTTTTGCAATTAATTCCTGAAAGCATAAAACTATCATCAATTTATATTTGTGTTTTTGGAATAATTATTGGTTCTTTATTTATGTTTTCTTTAGATAAAATAATTCCCCACATACATCCAGGATTAAATAAACCAGAGGATAGTGAGAAAAATAAAAAAATTAAGAGGGTAGCTATTTATCTTTTAGCAGGAATTTGTCTTCATAATATCCCTGAAGGCATTGCCATAGGAATAAGTTTAAGTTCTGGGTTTAATCTTTCCTTACTTATTGCTATAGCCATAACTGTCCATGATATTCCAGAGGCAATCTGCACTAGTGCCCCATATTTTTATTCTACAGGAAAAAGACTTAAGGCATTTTTGCTTTCTTCTTTAACAGCAGTCGCAACAATTGCTGGACTTTTATTGTCTTATTTTATACTCAATGATATTTCTCCTTTGTTCATGGGCATTATAATAGCAGCAACTGCAGGGATAATGATTTATATTTCAGGGGATGAATTAATTCCTCTCTCTTGTAATAAAGAAAATTGCAGTATGAAAAAAGGAAAGTTCAGGCATAGTGCAATTTTTTCACTAATACTAGGAATTATTTTTGTGCTACTTCTAGGACTAATTAAATAATTATTAATAAAGAAAAGTCAAATATAAAAACCCTTTTTGTTTTAAATAAATATAATGCAAGAAATAATAAAATTCATCATAGGAATCATTATTCTAATAATTGGAATTCCAATAGGAAATTATCTGGCTAAATACACAAAAGAAGAGCTAAAACAGGGCCAAAAATGGTTTATATTAATAGTTATTTTAAGTGTAATTGGAGCAGTCTATAGTTTAATTGTAAAGCAAGATTATTTTTTATTTACTTTTCTTTTTATTGCGCTTGTGACCAGCAGAAGTTTAAAATAAATTTGTTTAGAGTAAATCTAAGGTAAACTATATATACCCAAAATCATAATTCTTTGATACAATGAATTTGGTTAGAAGAGTATTGGCAAACATAGGGATAGAAATTAAAAGAAAAACCAAAGCAGAAAGAATAGGACAATCACTAGCTCTCGCAAGAGAGTGCATTAAAAAAGGAGATTATAATGATGCAAAAACATATATAGGACAGGCTAGAAGAATATATCACTCTATGAAAAAGAACCCTGAATTATTAAGAAAAATTAGAGAAGTTGAAGAAACAGAGGCCTCTTATGAAAAAAGAGCACGATTAGACCCTTAATAAAACAAATACTCTTATAAACCAATTTTTATTTGTTTTTCTATGTTATACTTAATAGGATTGGGATTAAATAAAAACAGCATTTCTAAAGAAGGATTTGAAATAGTGAAACGTTCAAAAAAAGTTTATTTGGAAACATATACTGTTGATTTCCCATATACTATTGGAGAACTTTCACAAGAATTTGAAAAAAAGATCATGCCTGCAGATAGAGAGCTAGTTGAATCTTTAAAACTAGTTGATGAAGCTAAGAAACTAGATGTTGTTTTGCTTATCTATGGAAGTCCTTTAATGGCTACAACCCATATCACTCTTTTACAAGAAGCAAAATTATCAAGAGTTAAATGCAAGGTTCTTCATGCAGGATCAATTTTAGATGCAGTTGCAGAATCAGGTTTACAACTTTATAAATTTGGGAAGATCACAAGTATGCCTATGTGGAAGCCTAGTTTTACTCCAGACAGTTTTATGAAAACAATTCAGGAGAATATGTCAATGCTAGCACATAGTTTAATTCTTATTGATATTGGATTAGAATTTCAAGATGCAATAAAGCAACTAAAAACAGCGAGTGAAAATCAGAATATAAAAATAAAGGATTTGGTTATCTGCCAGTCACTTGGAACAAAAAAGCAAAAATTTAGATATGGCTCAATTGAAGAACTAGAAAATAGAGATATAATAAAACCCTACTGCATTATTATCCCAAGTAAGCTTCACTTTGTTGAAAAAGAATTCTTAGATAGGTTTAAGGTGGTTTAAAGAGGGTTGGGGTGGTTAAAGTCCTTTTTCTGCAATTTGTCCTGCAAGATTTACCATTAAATTTCTGTTCTCTATACTCTCTCTCCACCTTTCTGGAATTGCTTGAATTCCATTATATGCCCCACTAATTGCTCCTGCAATTGCTCCAACAGTATCAGAATCTCCATCAATATTTACTGCAAGATGCACTGTTTTAACATAATCATTAGGAGAGTTTAAAAAAGCATAAAGAGCCATTGCAACAGCCTCTTCACCAGTATTTCCAAGATAAGATATCCCGAGTCTATTCATTGCAATTTCTGGTTGTGATTTATATTTTTTAAAAGGCTCAACAAGTTTAATTTTTTCTGAAAATTCTGAAGTATTAATTCCTCTATCCTCTAATTTTCCTAATAAATCTCTTGTTTTTTCCACATAAGTATTTGGATCTTCTCCTTTTAATGCTAAGTTAGTAAGATAAGCAGAAACAACTCCTGCAGTAATTCCTGTTGGATGAGCATGAGTACATTGGCTTGCTGCTATAGAAACATCAATTAATTTATCTAAATCAGTTCTGTAAAATAATCCAATAGGAGAAGTTCTCATTGCTGCCCCATTTCCTTTTGAGTCCACTACTCCAGACTCTCTCCATAAATATCCTTTTTCAAGATTTGAACAACCAGTCATGCAAGTTACTCCAGGCAATCTATTATTTTCTTGATCATTAAACCATTTAAGATATTCTTCAACAACATATTTCATTACATTATCTATGCTAAATGGTTCATTAGAGGCTCTAACTAATGCCCTTGCTGTTGCATTATTCATTTGGGTGTCATCGCTGTGAAGATATATTTTTCTTCCATCTTTTTCAGTGCGCTGATAACTCTCATCAGAAAAATCAGTTACTCCTCTTGAACCAAATTTTTTGACTATTTCTCTAACCCCTAAATATTCGCATTGATACCCTAGCCCATCAGCTACAGCTAATCCTCGAAGTGAGCCATCAATCTTATCAATTAATCCTTTATCCATCAAAATAGAATATATTAAAGGTTTTTAAAACTTTGTAATTGTAACTACTATGCAATGATTATAATTCTATAGATTCTACTTTTGTGGATTCATTTCTTCAATTTTTATTATTTTATATTCGTTTGCTTCTAAGGGTCTTGCAATAAAAACTTCTTGCTCCCATGAAAATGCCGGATTAGCTCCTCCTGGACCATACTTTACTCTTGTTATAAACGGGTCATTTAAAGAGACCTCTGCTTTGATTAGCACTCTAATTCCATTTGGCATATTTGGGTCAGGCAATTGTCCAAACCCAGCAAATTCTTCTGCGACTTTTCTACTCTCTGAAAAACTTACCCCATACATTCCTGATTCTGAAGTTCTTTGTAATGAATGATCAACTGCTACTTTTTCTATTCCACTTTCATAAACTGCTTTTGATGAAACACTCCTAAATTCATCTACATTACTGTGCCATTTATTCAATAATCCTTCTCCATTTACCACACGCTCAAGTTTTTCTGCCCCCATTTTATCCCCCCTGAAAATTGTTAATTTCGATCCCTTCATCATTTTCAATCCTCCACCAACCCCCGCAATATTTCCAGATTCAATATCTTCTTTTAAAGATGTTGGCTGACCCATTCCAATAAGGGCATCTCCAATTGCCCCAAGTATAGGTAAATCTTGAACCCTCCCTAGATGTTGACACGCCCCCCCACATGTCCTTAATGCCCAATCAAGAGGAGAGCTAACTGGTTTTGTATAAAACTCACTATCCAAAGGATTTCCTTCAGCATTCCCACTCGGATCCACATATTTCAGAGGATTATTTTTAACATAAGCATATCTATTCATTGACAAAGGATCACCAATACTTCCTTTTAAAGCATCAGCTTGAATAAATCTTCCAAGTTCAGGCTTGTAATATCTCGCACCATAATAATATAATCCGGTTTCAGAATCTAATTCCTTTCCTGTATATTTGTAATCATTATCGGTTTCGCCGAAACTCTGAGTTTCACCAAAAGAATAATATTTGTTGGTTTGTTTAATGCCTCCATCAACAACTTTTACATTTGAACCTAAATGGTCTTGAATATAATACTGGGTTTTTGATTCATCACTTGATTTAGAAGCAACCAAGTTTCCAGCATAAATATAGGTGGTTGTTTTTGTTTGAGACTCTGTTGTTGTTGCTTGTTCTACACTACTAGACTTAGCAACAACAAAACTTAATATTAAAAGACCTAGAATAAAAATTACTAAAATACTGCTACCTCTTCTCTTCATAAAATAGTTTAAGAAAAACTAGATTATAAATTTTACTTAAAACACATAAATTTATATATAGGAATTATGCATTGTTTTGTTATGGTCTCAAGAGGAACAGTCTATACTGCGGTAGCATTATTAGGATTAGCATGTGCTGGGTGTGGAGAATCTAAAGAAGCAAACAATCAATCATCTGTTGTTGTTGCGGATGCGGATAACAGATATTTTTCTAGAGATAGTGTTCAGGCAATATATAATCAGATTAAAAGAGCAGATTACACAAGCATAGATAGTTTAACAGAAAATTCTTCAACTTTTATAGCCGCATATCAAAGATTTATTAATGGTGTGCAAAGTACTGGAAATTATCTTGGAAATAATGTTCGGGTTAATTCAAAACCAAGTCTTGACTCTACTTTATCTGGGACAGATATAGCTGCCATTACTTCTAGAATTGCAGAAAGGTTTGGAGTTCCTTATGGATTTTTTGTTTACGATAATTCTGGATGTCCTCAAGGAGGAATTCTTTTACCTCAGGCCAATATAAATCCTTATTTAATGAAACAAAAAAGTGGAGACAATGTTCGAGTTGGTGGGCTTGCTCCTTTAGTATTTAATCCAAACTTTAGTGATTACAATGGTTTTAGTGAGAGGATGAGAGAGGCAGTAACTGCAGGCGCATGGGAATTTCCTGGAGCAACAGCAGGCACAGATGGGGAGAGGAAATTACATCTTCCTAAAGATATAATTTTCAAAAATGATTTATGGAGATTAGCAGAAGATACTTCCTATACAAATAATTCTGGTGCAAATCTTCAGGTTAGAATTAGAAAATAGTTTTATTTTCTTCCTTTTAAAAAGTCCCTCTTAACTTCTGCTCTAACAATATATTGTTGTATAATTCCTCCATTTTTTACAGATCCATCTTTTCCCTCAGTAAGATAAGATTTACTAGTTCCAAAGAAATCTCCTGTACTATCTTTTAACTGATTTAACATTACAGCCTGATAATCCCATGCTTTTTGCTCATATTCAATTTGAGAAATAGTTCTTGATGGATTTAATCTATCTATATCAGCAATTTCAGATTCGTGGAAGAGACGTCCGCTAAAAACAACTTCACTAACTGTTTCTTTTTTAAATTTTGGTTCTTTTGGAACAAAATCTACTATCTTAGTATAATCCCCATGGGTGTAGGATGTACCGTCTTCTTGGTTTTGATTTTTAATTTCTTCTGGAGCAATTTTTCCTGTTATTCCACCTATACTTCCTGCTTGTTCTTGCCATTCTTTACTAACTTTTTTTTGCTCTGCCTTTATTTCAGCATCCCTACTACTAACAACAGAAATTTTCCAAAGATAATTTTTATCCTTGTCTATTCTTTTATATTGTGATGTTTTTTGTAAATTTTCAATTGATTTTTTAAATCCTTCGTCTTCTTGCATTTTTCTTAAAACAGAATCATCTAGTTCAACAACATTTCCAGTAGGATCAATATAATTCAGGGGATTATTTTTAACATAAGCATATCTGTTTAATGACAGAGGATCATCTAAACTACCCGCCAGAGCATCAGCTTGAACAAACCTTCCTAATTCTGGAGAATAATATCGTGCACCATAGTAATATAATCCGGTTTCAGAATCTAATTCCTTTCCTGTATATTTGTAAGAATTATTGCTTTCACCTAATGAACTTGTTTCACCAAAAGCATAATAAGTATTTTCTTGCTCAAGACTCCCGTTATCTAAAACCTCAATATTACTTCCCAAATGATCTTGAATGTAATATTGGATTTTATCTGGTTCTTCACTAGACTTAGATGCAACCAAAACATTATTAGCAAAAATAAATGTTTTTTTAATTACAGATAAATCTTCAGGTGCAATCATATTAACAACTATTGACTCGTTAGAAATATTTTGGTTGGTTATGTTTGTCTCATTGAATTCAGGCAAGGTGATATTTGACTCATTAAATTCGGGAATTGTTATATTTGTTTCGTTTAAGTCTGGAAGAGTAATGTTGGTTTCATTGAATTCAGGCAAGGTGATATTTGACTCATTAAATTCGGGAATTGTTATATTTGTTTCGTTTAAGTCTGGAAGAGTAATGTTGGTTTCATTGAATTCAGGAAAGGTGATATTTGACTCATTAAATTCGGGAATTGTTATATTTGTTTCGTTTAAGTCTGGAAGAGTAATGTTGGTTTCATTGAATTCAGGAAAGGTGATATTTGACTCATTAAATTC
>Ga0180009_10004382_pt1 | contig 15581 bp, 12 predicted proteins | sample OS_PC_MetaG_FD_123537 | JGI IMG/M metagenome (GOLD analysis project Ga0180009, IMG submission 123537) | Groundwater microbial communities from the Aspo Hard Rock Laboratory (HRL) deep subsurface site, Sweden - OS_PC_MetaG | ecosystem: Environmental > Aquatic > Deep subsurface > Groundwater...
AGCCTCCTCCCCGTCACCCCGGCGAAGGCCGGGGTCCAGGTTCTTTTCCTGTTCCCGTTTCAAAGCATCCAGCCGCCCCTGTGCCTCCTGGGTGGAAAGGTCAGCCAGGAGTTTTTCCCGGCGTCCGTCCATCCAGTCGGCCGGGTCCGTGCCCGTGATGGAGGCAAGAGCCTTAGCCGTGTCCCACCCGGGCCGCGCGCCGTGGCGCATGCACCGGGACACCAGGGATTCCGCAATCCCCGCCGCCGTGGCGATGATCCGCTGATCCCCGTGCCTCAACCTGTTTTCGGTGGTGGTGTGCGTTTCCATGGTTGGCAAAATAGCCCATAAGGGAAACTTGAGTCAAGCGCAAAATAGCCTTTTGGGCTATTTAATTTCTATTGATCGCAACACAGCGAATCTGTTACGTTTTTTCTTGCAGCATACCCCCCTAAAGGAACGCCATGGAGTCTCAGGCCCCATACGATCTCTTCCGTACTGCTGCTTTCTATTTCGAGCGGAGACACGGAACCGGCTTCCGGAAATGGCTTGCCGGAAAGTTGGGCGTGGAAGCGCCACGGGTTTCCCGTTTTCTCGGAAGCCTCGAAAAACAGCCCAACAAACCGGCAGGAATCCAAACCCAAATCCGGGTGGCCGAACTTTTCGGCATGGATTACCTAGAGTTCCTTCTCCTGGGGAAACGCCTTCTGGAAGGGTATGAACCGGAAGGGCCGGGAGGAATTTTTCTGGCGGGGGCTTCGGATGTGGCCAAGGAGCTGCGGGTTAGGATGCTCCCGGACGTGAACGGCGCGGGAGAGGCCCGGCCAATCCGGGACGCGGGGGAGGACTACGAGGGCGTGCCCCTCTACGAGGAAGGCCGCCTGGCCGCCGGAGCAAACGGCCTGGCCATGGACCCCTGGCAAAAACCAGCCAGCCACGTGGTCATCTACCGCCCCGAACTGCACGGCCGCCACACCCACAAACTGGCCGCCTTCCGAGTGGGCGGGGACTCCATGTCCCCCACCATCACCCAAGGCTCCATAGTCGTGGCCGACCTCTCAGACCGCAATTTCCTTGACAGGCGAGTCTACGTGGTGAACAATCCTGACGATGAACTGCCAGTAGCCGCCGTAAAACGAGTGTCAAAGTTCACCCGCGGCTACACGCTAATCTCCGACAACCAAGCCTATCCACCCGAACCCGTAGAAACCGAATGGCAAGACCTATGCCTGGGGCGCGTAGTTTGGGCTTGGAAAAGTATGGAGGATGGGTAAAGCCGGGTAAAAATTACCTTGTCTCCACCGGCACACCAATGCCATAAGATCAAGTCTATCAGATTCGATTTAAACGCTGACAAACTGGAAAATGAGTGATCCAGATATGATAACAGACAACTTACCAGATGCCTTAAATCTTCACTCAGAGGAAGTTCCGCATGCGTTGGCTTTTACGATCGCGCCGGATCGCCTTCTAAATGAAAATAAATGCTTGACCTTACGGGAAAGCTTTAGAAAATTATCTGACGGCGGGTGGGAAAGAGTTCGTGCAACAGAATCTTTATACAATACACTTCCAGATAAGGGTGGGATATACCTCTTTTTATGGGAACCCTATTTTGTTTTTGATTTTGATGACCTGCAAAAAGAAGAAATAATTAAATTTGTATTATATATAGGAAAAGCACAGGGAATATCAAAAACCAGTACTTTGAGATATAGATACGAAAATGAATATTCAAAATACATACATAGCGATCCATGTATACATTGGAAAAAAGATTCCCCCCGAAACAGAAGTGACAGATTAAAGCAGATTTTAAATCTATGGGATTTAAAATACTGGTACATTGTAATAGAAGATATCAATAAAATAAATATATTAGAAAAACAGCTCATTAGAATGTTCAATCCACCAGGAAACAAGGCTTTAAAGGCAAAAACCCGGCTTGGCAAATCAACCCCAGCTTTTCAGGAGACCTAAAAATGGCAAATAAAACTTTGATCCCTGCTCTAAAGGCCAAGGTCGGGACTTGGGATTATTATATTTGTATGATGAAATATGCCTCTGTTGCTCGTGAAATCAACTTCGCCCATGAGCTCGGAGGAAATGCCGATTTAAACACTCTGATACAGAGAGGAATTAGCTCAAGAACTCAAGATATTGTCGCATATTTGAAAAGATCTGAACATCGCTTTCTTGGGGCCTTAATAGTTGCAGCTTGGGGGGGAGCACCAAATTATTCTCCTGTCCAGATGGAGGCTGTAGAAGAAAATGAAGAGTTGCTGAGTGGATTAGATAGTCAATTCGGCGTATTGACCTTTGATGGGACACAGCAATACTTCGCCTTAGATGGCCAGCATCGCTTGAAGGCAATCAAAGATGCAATAAAAGAACAACCCGAGCTTGGGAGTGAAGAAATATGCGTTCTTCTTGTTAGTCATTTTGACACAGAAGAAGGCAGAAGGAGAACACGAAGGCTTTTCACAAATATTAATAAAAATGCGAAAACAACAACTAGGGCTGAAAATATTGCCCTTGATGAGGATGACGGATTTGCTATTATTTCTCGTCGTCTTGTTGATGAACATTGCTTTTTAAGCAAAGAAAAAAGGGTTCTCGTTTTTATCAGGAAGAATGATGATGGAGAAGTAAAGCTAGCTGGAGAGTCAATATCAAAGACTCACCCAAAAGCTTTTACAACTCTTAGTACAATTTATAATTTGATAAAAGAGATGAATTTTGGTCTTGACAGATCAATGACGGATGGCAAATCAAGGCCAACAGATGAGACTGTTGATTTGAGCTACGATCTTATCGCCAAACGCATTGATGACCTGCTTGAGAATTGCGGAAGCATAAAAAATGAGCTCGAAAAAGTTGATAATGTGCGCGAAATAAGGTCGCCAAAAGACAAAGAGCAGAATGGGCACGCTTTTATGAGGCCCGTAATTCAAAGAGCAGTGACAAGAGTTATATCGGATATAATGAGAGGAGAAGCTTTAAGCTGGGAATCTATAATGAATAAATTGAATCAATTAGATTGGAAATTGTCTTCTCCACCATGGATATCGGTTGTTGGAATTGATGGCAACAAGGTCAAAATGACGACTCAAAGAGACTTTGTTAAGTGCCTCGACCTCCTATTAAGAGCCCATATTGCACCGACGACAAAAGCTGCTATTAGAAGGGCCCGGCAAGAGTATAAAAGGCTAAAAAATGAACAATACCCTGTTTCAGAGGCCGAATTGGCTCAAGGCATGCCAGATGAGTCATGATTTAATAAAAGTTGCTCCGCAAAGGAACCAATATTATTAATAGCCTTAATGGAAAAAAGGTAGTTTATACCTCTGTTCAGGTGGAGCTTGAACTGTTCTGAAATAATTTCATCGTTGATTTCATTTCCATCATTTTTACATCTCTGAACCAACAAGGCCATGTAAATTTCATGATGCCCCCCACCAAAAACTTTCCATGTCATTTCAACATTACTATCCGCGGGGACCTTGGCTGGAGCAGGGATTGATTTTTCAGCAAGCGACAAACAGAAAGCCCAACGGCACAAAACATTCCAATTCTGGATCCCTGTTTTTGCTTTCAAACGAGTCAAGCGTTCTTTTGCCTCTTTTGAAAGACGAATATTTTCAATCGCCATAATTTCCTCCTACCAAAAGTAGCCCTTTTTGACTTCGGTCGAATCCAAGCCTTCTTCATACTCAAGCACATAGGATCTACTGATGTAAGGTTTTATCATTTTGAAATATTTTGCATTGATCTCCTCATCTGTGGACAAAAGAATGACCTGGTGGCTTGCGTTTGGATAGTAATGGTTCACCAGGTGGGTCCTATGCTCTGAATCCAGGCGGCCAAGCGGGGTATCAATGATGGCCGGCAAAATCCTCCCGGAAGCACGCGCCAACCCCCATAAAATAGAAGCCGCCAAAAGCTGCCGCTCACCAGCTGAAAGCCGTTTCGGCTGTATGATTTCGCCATCCCTACCAAAGATACGAAAGCTAAAATCATCTGGAGAAATATCTATTTTATCAATTAAATGTTCTTTTCTAATCAGCTGAGTAAAGCTCTCAAGGATAAGCTCTGATATCCGTGCAACATGCTTCTCAACAACTTTACCGCGAAAAATATCAACCGTTTTCATAGCCTTCTTGGCGTGTATCAATGCCCTCTTTACGTCCTCATTTTTAAAATCCTCCGAGACACACTTCTTAATATTGGCAGCTATTCGATCTTTCAACTTAATCCTTTTATTTTTAAGAATATCCATATCTTTATCAATTTGATCAATAGATAATAATAAGTTAGAAATATCATGTTTTGTTTTTTCTCGCTTTGTTATTATGCCAATAATTGCTTCCTCAGGTGGAGAAGATTCAAGCTTTCTATCTAAATTATCAATTTCAATTTGAGCCTCTGCTATATTAAACAAAAGTTTTTTTGATTTAGATATATTGGAAAGCATTTCATCATTGAATATATTCAAAAGATAATATCTTGATTCATCGGACAAGTTCAAATAATTGTCATAACAGCACATCCCATCTCTTCGCTTGCTATCTCTTGTAAAAAAACTATCTATCGTTTTCAATACATTCCTCGAAGCTTTAGCTTTAACGAGTACTTCATATATAGCCTTATCCCTCTCATCTAATAAATTTTTTAATAAAATATTCTTGGCAGATTCTTTCTCAATACAATCTTGTTTTACAATGTCATTGACCAAATCGCTAACCAAAAGCAGCGGGAAAGATCCAGAGGCAATTTCTCTTAGTTGGATTTCGTCTGATTTAACCCTTTCATCATAAGTAAGTCTTTCCAATTCAATCTTCTTTCTATTTTCAAATAAACTACCTCCGCTTCTTTGAAATAGGTCTTCAATATCTGAAAGTTCTTTATATTTTCTATCCAGCTTATTTTGTTTATCAGCACGGCTTAATGCAATATCCGCAATATCAATGCCCATTTGATGAAGCTCTGATTCCAGACCATCCAAACCGGCACGATCAAGAGTGCTCAATTCCTCTTTCTGCTTTCTTTTTTCAAACACCTTAAGATCTCGTTTTAATTGATCAATAATATCTAATCCAAGAAGCGAATGAATGGCCGTGGAAAGCAACTTTTTCGAATTTTCCAAGTCTGCAAAAGTTTCAATTTTTTCTCCATCAAAGAAAAATAAATTGGCGACCGTTGCCGGGATAATTTCATGTACATACTCATCCCAAGAATCAGTCATTACACTATCAAGCGTACCATCCCTTAAAACCTCCAAGTGCTCCCGGGCTTTTTTCCCATCTGAAGACCAGGATCTATGCACCCTAATAGCCTGTTCACGGCCATTAAAATTGTGCCTGAAAAGTATCTCCAGGGCCGCTCCATCTTTTGGGTTGGCCATTCGATGGATGGAGCTTGATAAGAATTCTTCGTAGGCTTGCCCGTTCCGATTGGAGCAGGATGCGAGCTTGCCATATAAGGCCAATTGGAGGGCATCCAAAAGCGTAGTTTTTCCAGCACCATTTAATCCGCCAAAAAGGATAACCGGCCTTTTCTTCGAGAACGGAGTAAGCACAATGCTATGCCGGCCTCGATAAATTCCAAAATTATGGATCACTATTTCATCGATAATCATTCTGATTGGCTTTCATTTAAGCTGTAATCAAATTCCGCCTTTTTTTCATATCTGCCCTCCTCGGCAAGCATTAAAGCCTCTTTTTGCCGGGTTGCACGGTCTGTTGCATCCTCTTCGTCCGTAAAAATATGCTTCTTAAATGCGCTTTCAATTTTTTCATACAGCCCGGCACGCCTAACCATGCTTCTATATCCTTGCTCAATATCTATCAACTCACGGATAAGTCCAAAATGAAGTTCATCGCCATTGCAGATATCCTGAAGGATACTAATTTCGCTTTTGCCAAAAATAGAATTTGGTGAAAAATCAGAATCTTCGAGTGGATAGCCCATTACAGACTCATAAATACCGGGAAGGCTATCCTCAATTTCATGCTTGTCTTTGGTCCAAATTCGACGAATTTCATTGAGTTCACCAAGACTTATCAGCTCAATATTTGAGACGCTGGCCGGCCCGTTTTCTCTTACCCACAGTTGAGCCTCAAGCAACTTTTTCAACAATTCCTCTCTAAAAGATTGCTTGTAAGGGCCAGGGATAGTTTTACCATTATAAATTTGTACAGCGCCACTCATTCTGCGATAATCGCGAAGATGCCTATCATTTTTCAAGGCAATTTCATTTCGAATATTTAGCAAAGGCAACATCCATTTTTTGTCATCATCGTTATGAATCATTGCTGTCATAGATTTATCTTCTGCAACCAATGTACAAACCCAACATCCAAAACGACTATTTCCACAGCTTGGCGAAGATGTATCAGTTACAAAAGGGCATTCACCCTTTTCTGTTGCGCCTTTATAAAGTTCAAATAGATCTTTGTTATCTCCAAGCCATGGGTTTGAAATATTATCAAGGTAAAGCCAAACGTCATCATTGGACCAGTTCTCAATAGGCGTATAAACAAACGAGTTGGGAAGATGTGTATTGGGACTAAGCTTCTCTCTAACCCGCTTTTTTTCAAGGGTTTTCATAACATGGGAGCGCCTGGAGCTTTCTGCCTTTCTTGATCCCAAAACAAGGATGGCCTCCCCGTGATTACGGACCAGGCCATTTATGAAATTATTGGACGGCCATATTTTAAGCCGGTCTGTGCACCACCGGAACCAAGGTCGAGGGGCCGGGTATCCGCGGCCGATAAGGTGGGTCCAGAAGGTGTCGGTAGGCTTTGGTTGGAGTTTATGAGGGGTAATGGGCAGTTTTTGCTTTTCCGCAGCGGCTTTCATTTTGATTAGTGAATGATTAACCCATTGGGCCACGATTGGGTTTTCAACAAGTGTATCTGTGCTGATCACATGAATTGGCTTAGACTGTTCTTTAATGCTCAATCCAGATATGGCATGCCAAACCAGCTGAAGAATGGCCGTTGAGTCTTTTCCGCCGCTATAACCCAAAACCCATGGGATTTCGTCTGCGAGGTAAAGCGCCTGGATTTCAATAGTAAGATCTTCAATAATTTTTTTAAAACCTAAATCATCATATATTGAATCATCAAACGATTCGCCCAGAACGATGTCTTTATTATTTATCATAATCACCCCGCTTGCATGCCTCTTCGACTCTAATCTCATTTGGATTCAACGGAAGTGAAAGGGCTATCTTGATGGCATTTGTTGTAAGCGTAATATTATGACTGGCCTTTGATACTCGGCCGCCTATCATACATCGGCCTTCCCAAAGTTTTGAATTTGATCGTGACCAATCGATAGTCTTCAATTTTACAAGTTTATTTTTCCAATTGGATGAATTATTTCTTAAAAGATAATTCCCGACTTTGCCTATGGATTGAAGAGCAATACCATGTGAGTGAATAAATTCTCTTCTAACTTCAGCCGAAGTCATTTTCCTATCTCTTACTAAAGCCCATTCTTTAATATGTTTTGCAACTTCACTCCAATAAGATATCGCAATGTTCGTCCTTTCATCCTGAGAGCCATCGATATCATCTATAAGCTCATTGGTTGCAAAATATATTGAACTAAGTGTAAATAGCTTCCTGGCCCTCGGTGATAATGTGCTTTTTTCCATCTCAACAACATCTTTAAAAATTGGCGTTTTAAGCACAATACTTTTTGCCAATATAGCATTATCATCCCTATAGTCATAAAGTATACCCAGGGATTTACTTGGTCGAATTGCGTAGCGATTTAAATCAGCAAACATCTGCTGACATTTATTAAGGCCGAAATCTAAGAAAAAAACTACGGCTATAGTTTCATCCCCTATGTCCGGGTTTTCCCGAAGGGCCATTTCGATAGCAGCTCTTCGATGTTGCCCGTCATTGATGATAAACCTCGCATCCATGGGAATATGGAGGGACCCAACCCGGCTCGCGTCACCGGTGTGCCCAAGAGGTTCAAATTTAACCTGGGCATCAACAGAGGCCGTGATAGCCGAAAAAACATAATCATCCTTATTATTGATAATATATCTCGCCATCTCCGGAACCCGAGCTTTATTCAGAACCCTTTGGGCCCTGAGCTCGGGAATCAATTCCTCATCATCAAAAAGAAATATTTTGGGCAGAAGCCGAAGGGGGCACATGGAGACATAGAACTCCCGCCGAGCCTGTATCCCCCGTATCGCAGGAAAAACATATTCAAAAGAAGGATCCAATTCGCCGCCTTCCTTAAACGCTTGAAAAGCATATAAAATGAATATGTTACAGCCAACAACCCATTAGAACCAAAAATAAAATAAAAAATGATGTTTGTCAATATCAAAACAAACATACCCGCCACACAGGCAAATAAAAGGAGAATTATGCACATTCTCAGGCGGTTAACCAACCAAGCGGACTCTCCAAAAGGAAAGAAAGCCCGGGTGGCACCTGGAGTGTAATCGCCTCGGAGGCACTCTGGACAACCTCGGCTTCCTCCAGCCTACCTGCCCCCACCTAATGCCCGGGGCAGATCAAAATCTTTGGCGGCGACTTCTGCGACAGGATGGATACACAAACCGCAGGCACCTCTTTGCATGGAAAAGCCAGGACCCCGCCTGGACAAATCAGCCGGCCGATATTCTTGGGATGGGTGATGAAGCATGAAAAGTCGGCACCTGCAAAACGTGGGGGCGCTGAAGGCAAAAGAAAAGAAAGGCTTCTCAAAAGAAATCAAAGCAAGGAAGGTGGCAGAAATATGCTGGTTTTAGAAATTTTGGGACCACAAAATGCTGTGGCGCAGGTGCAGGCGTCGGCCGGGTGATTTAAACAGTGATTTAAATTTAAATTGTTGGTAAATCGGCCGGATAGCAAGAAATCGCATAGCTCAACTATTATTAAATATCAGGAATAGCACAATAACGCTGATATAGCTCTTCATTTCTCAAAGTATCTTTTGCTGATAATTTAACCTCATCCAAGTATGTTAAATATTTTTCTTTTAACCATTGGAATTTTATTCTAATAGATAGATCAGGATTTGAAATTTCACGGGCAACGATATCTCTTATCCTGCTAAGATATTTTGGTAGATCCACGTCTGCACTTGTTGAGTTGGCATTTTTAATATAGTCAATAAAATACATCCCATCGAAATCGGGAGAAACAATTTCCAATATCGCTTCTCTTTCATGAGATGAATGATGGTGAGTGCCATGGGCCGAACAACCAGCATCAATTATCGACTCATCAAGAATTACTCTCGGATAAAGCGCGGCCTTTGATTCAAGAGTATAAGCGTCTATTAACGCTGGGCCATAAAGCTCTTTATCATTATGAATAAGACGTCCTTTTGATACTCCGCCACGCAAAAGCACCCCGTAAAACAAAACCAATGTAATTTGCAGTAATAATATATTATGAATTGATCTATAAACACCACTTTCTTTATTTATGGGGAAAGACATTACCACTGAGTCTGAAAACTGAGTGGCCATCATATCTCCAGAATCTTGCCCACGGTCTACCCCTATAAAATAATGAAAATTATCAATCATGCCATGAATATTTTTTATATTGTTAGAGTTATCCGATCCGTCACTATTTATTGTGCTCTGAATAATATTTTTAAAGCCAAGAATATCCAGAAAAAAGACGACCCTTTCATCGTAAGACATAATGACTCTCCAGATAAATCAAGTTAATTGAATATGATAGGAAGATAAACGGGCGGCCAACACTTGGGCATGCCCGGGCGACTCCTGAACGCTTACAATTAATCTGTAAACTCAATTCCTTCTGGAAGAATCGTCCAAACATAGAATGCTTTTGATTCTTGCCATTTCCCTTTAGTTTCAATTATATATCCAATTATTTTTCCACTTACATAGTCAATTACCAGTGCCCATCCGATCCTGGTCAAGCCTTTAATAACTTGGCAAGCGACTCCACTCTGCCTAACAATTTTTATTTTTTTTACCTCTTTTGAGGTATTATTTCCTGCGGTGTATGCAATTGAAAAGCTATTTAAAAATCTTGCTGTATCATACCATGGCGCAGTGCGCTCAATAATTTCTGTCATAAGCGTTCTCTTTACAACATAAGTTTCTTCAGTATGATTATAAATTATTTTTACGCCAGCATCAAATTCATCCATTGGAATATCAAAAGAAACACGCCCATTGTTATCTGTCATACCTGTTCCAAAGCCTTCAACAGTTATCTCAATACCTGATGCCGGTTCTTTCAACGGATTATTTTTGTTAAAAAATGAACACTCTTCTGAGCCTTCAACTCTCTCTGTTTTTGTTTGAACGATACCCCCCCCCAAACTTTCCTCAAAAAAGAATAATAACGGCACAATTGTTGGGACTCCAACAACTATAAAAGGGATTAAGGCGGGATTTTTTGAAAAATCTCTTTTAGCATTCTCCAAATAGAGCTGCGATGGTGTCAATTCTCGCTCAAGTGTGGCCATATTATGGCAGCATTTTTCATATTTAAGCACATCAATAGCCTCTAATTCGCAAAATATACTAATATCGCACACTTCTAAATTTGGATCACTTAAAATAGTAGGCGGAAAATATCTTGATACAAACCTGTTTGACGTCCCAACAAAATCAGGATTGTCACAAACGGTTTTAACGCGAACAACTCTAAATTCAGGACCAGCACATCCACTCATTATTAATAACAATAGAGGTATTACCCAAAAAATACGCATAGCCCATTCCTCCCAATTTCAGAAACCTATCCTCCCGGGTGCCCCAGGTGATTCCCGAGGCTACGGTGGCTCTGATCTGTGGCGTGGGGGTTCCAGGCAACTCGTTGCCGAGGTCCGAAGGACAATAGGTTCTCAACCAAATTTCAAGGGCCTATCTCGCCCACCAAACCCGGCCCGCGCCCTGGACCTTTTGTGCTGCGCACCCTGGCAACCAGTTGCCACGGCCACCCCTTTCGGTCACGGGGCTGCCGGTGGCTACCGGGGCTTATTATTTTCATTCGGTTCGTATGTAGTTATTTCAGATATGAATTGAGTCCGTTCATTTTGGTCAGGAATGGCAATAATTAGAAGATCATTTAAAGTTTTCATAATCCTATCGTCATATGGATTTGGAAATTGGTTTCTGCCCTTATAGGTAAAGTAGGTAATATCAAGCATTCCCTTATTAATTTTTAAAAAATCTGAGTTCAACCCAACGATAGTTGATCTAGCATCATCTACTAATGACTCAATCTCTTCTATGTTTAAATCTGTTTCTTTTTTAAACCTGTCAACCTCCGGATATATCTGCTCCATTAAAAGTGTTTCAGCTCTTTCACTGGCAACTTCTTCGACCACTGCCTTTATTCTTGGCTTTTCAAATTGAGCATTAATACGATTCTTAAGAATTGTTTCGGAATATTTTATAATACTCCATATACTTGTACCGAACACGACAGTCAGAACCAGTGCTGACACACTAAAAATATTCCAAATCTTTTTTCGAACGATGTTGGCGACTTCTTCTTGTTGCCCCTTTGATAGAGATTGTGGTTTTCCGGCCATGGCTATTCTCCAATCCAACGACTTCGTTTGCCGGGTGCCACCGGCAACCCCGGTGGATCGAGTGGCAGCTGGGCACCTCGAATAGTTGCTTTCTATCTCTTAGTCATTTCTAATATTTCTTAACGCTTTTTTAATAGATTCGCAGTTGCACTCGCTTGGTTCAATATTGGCTACAAAACCATCCCTTTGATTTATAATAACTGATGCAACCTGGAGACCAATTTCATCATCAGTTATTGATTTAATCATGCTTGTACATGTGTCCATCGCAGCGAACCGATTCATATATTCTGCAGCGTTTATTGCAAGATTCAGCGCTATTGCTTTTAGATTCAGAGGTACATCTGTTCCAAGAAAAATAGCTTGCATATTGGAGGAAATATGTTCTGCGTAACTCCACGAATAATCGCGACTCTCCACATGCCTCTCATACACGCTTAAAAAAGTTTCAAGTACGCCGACGAAAGGCGCCTGCCTCATAACCGAGAACATTCGCTTGGGTATCTCAAAGCAAATTTTGATCTGATCTTTTTCATCGAGAAGCGATAACTGTTCAATAAACTCAAGCACATCTGCAGTTCTATACTTTCCCTTCTGTTCTAACCGGTCTTCAATTGACGATAGAAGCTGTTTTACCTTTGCAATCCCGCCAAGCCTACCAGATAAAACATCGTAAGCAGAGACGAGAGACTGTTTTAGATCAGATAACGTTTGATATCTATGTTCCTTTGTAATTGAACAACAGCGCTCTATTACATGAAAAATTGGAGATTTGATTCCATCGCTTACTAGATACTGAGGATCGCGTTTAGTAACTAAGTTATAAATCGTTTTTCCTATCATGAAGATGTCGCTGGCCGCATTAGCATGTTTGAAACCACCAGAAAGAAATTCTGGTGGAAGATATCCATATGTCCCCCAATATGCCGAACTTCGCGTAAAAGCCGTATGAGAACCGAACTCAGTAGTAAGGCCAAAATCGGACACTACTATTTCTTCGCCATCTACTAAAAAATTCTGAGGTTTAATATCTCGATGATACTTATTTCGTGAATGGAGCTCTTGTATGCAATCGATGATTTTAATAATCATATTTTCTTGTACATCTATGTCACTTTGTATCAAATCTGCGTTTCTAAGCAAATCCCCATCTGGATAATACTTCATTAGGAAGTAAGGGGGGTCATAGTCGAGGTTGTAATCGTATATCTGCACGACTTTTGAATTACCTTTAAATGAAGCAAGCAGACGAACTTCACGCCTAAAACGTTTCAGCGGTTCCTCCTCTTCCGCGCGGCAATACTTCAGAACAAGAGGAAAATCAGGGGGAGCCTCAGCGGCATCAACGTAAAGGATTATCCCCATACCTCCTTGATCGCTACATAACCCCGTGACGATATACGCATCATCAATTATATCACCTACATCGAACATTGTTAAGTCCTTTCAAGAAAATCCAAATGAAATCCCGTATCGCAGGCTCGGCTGAAGAACAAGGTCCAAAAAAAATTTTCCTTTCTTCCCGGGTGCCCCTGGCAGCCCCGGTGGCGTGGGTGACCCCGGCAACTTGTTGCCGGGGTGCGAAGCACAATAGGTCTTTCCGGCATTTGTTGGAACGTATTTCGCTTGTCCCAACCTACAGTTCCCCTACATCTTGTGCCCCACCCAATCGCCTAAAATCGTTTAGATTATGCCAAACTACCCACCTTCAGCGTGTCTCCAGATGTGTTGATTTCATCGTATTTTAACATCTATCACAAACCAAAGCTCTGAACAATGGCCATTAAAAGGCCAGTGGATTGGCGGGAAGGAAGGCTCCAAAACGGCAGGCGCCCCGGTCGGCTGATCAGGCCGGTCGGGGCGTTTGGTTTCTCGGGGGCGTGTTGCGCGGGAATGGGAGGGGTGCCCCATGTCAGCCCGGGGCACCGGGCCGGGGGTGTTTCGCGGGGCCTTGCCCCTCATGGCTGGCGGTTGCGGTGTCTGCCCGGCAAGAGGCCCCGCAAGTGGTCAGTGTCGCGCCGTTGCATAATCCGGGTACTGGGCCGTTCCCCTGTGCGCCTTGCCGCCTTCCGATTGCCCACTCTCAGGTGGCCGCCAGCCGTTTGTCTATCAATCTCCTTCCCTCCCGGGATCTCTCCCGGAAAGGGTGTCCGGTGGCGGCCCCGGTGCCGCCGGACGGTCAGGCGGCCAGGGCCGCCGTGGTCTCCATCATTTCCCGGACATCAGAACAGCCTCCGTTGCACCGGCTCCGCCGGGCCGGTTTCGGTTGGACCGGGGCCGATGTCCAGGGCCAACCCCATGGCCGTGGCCGCGTGGGCGATCCTCGCCCGGGAAATCTCCACAAACTCGGGCTCCCGTTCCATGCCGCAGAACCGGAACCCATCCAGCACCGCGGCCTTGCCCGTGGACCCGGACCCGCAAAAGGGGTCCAGCACCAGCCCGCCGGGCGGGCACACCATCCGGCAAAGCCAGCCCATCAGGGCCGTGGGCTTCACCGTGGGGTGGGTGTTTTTTCGCAAAATGACCCGGTTCAACCCGATGCTCTGGGCCGCCTCGTATCCCTCGCCATGACCCTGGGCACCGCCGGAAAACCCCATGGGCCGCCCGGCCATTCCGGCCAACCCTTCCTCCCGGTCCTCCCGGCTGGCCTTGGCGCAGTAAAAATACCGCGCCGCCTCCCCCAGCCCAGAAACCGCCTCCAGGCTCCCGTCATGCACCAGGTTGGCGGGCCACCTGCCGGAATCGTGGCCACCAGTGGCCTTTCCGATCTCTGGCCGCCACCCATCATCATTCATGATGCCGAACGCCCGCCCGGCTGGCCTATCCGTGTTGTCTCCGGTAACGGCCCGGCAGGCATCCACGTGAATGGCCCCGGCCCCATGCTCCAGCACGTTCTCCGCCACCGTCCCGGCCAGGGGTTTCCGGGCCAGCACAATGGGCTCATGAGCCGGTTTCAGCGCCGTGCCCCAGCCGTCCCACTCCCGCGCGGCCTCGGTGGCGGGGGCGGTTCGGCAAAATTCCCGGGTGATGTTCCCCTGCAAAGGCACGCCCGGGCGCACCTGCCGGGTGTCCTTGCCCATTTCCCGGCCCGTGACTGGCCGGCGTTTCAGATTTTCGCTCTCCACGGTCCGGGCCCGCATGATCTCCCAAATCTCCGGCGGGGGCTCGGGCAACAGGTGCCGCATCCGCCCGAACATTTCCAGGGTGGTCACCTCAGGCTGGGCCGCGGCCGTCAAATAATGGGAGGCCATGCCCGTGCCCGTGGCCGCGTTGATTTGCCCGGCCGTGATCCCCGTGGACCGCATCCAGGCGGTGAATTTCAGGGCCCGGGCGCGCCGGGGCTCCAGGGCGTCCAGGGCGTCCACGGCCTTGCCCACGTCCAGGCCCTTGGGAAACCCGGAGCCATACGCCCAAAAAATCTGGTCCCGGATCTCGAACCCGGCCAGGCGCAGGGACAGGACCACCAGGTCATAGGTGCGGGACCCGCCAAAGGCGACAACGTGCCCGCCGGGTTTGAGCACCCGGAACACCTCGCGCCACACCGTAGGGCCCGGGACAAAGGCATCCCATTCCCGGCCCATGAACCCGCCGCCAGCGGGCCGATGCTCCCTGCCGGCCAGCCAGTCCGCCAGCACGGCCTCCATTTTCGGGGGCGTGGACAACCCATAGGGCGGATCGGTCACGCAGGCGTGCACGGACGCCGGCGCAAACCCCGGCAACACGTCCCGGGCATCTCCGTGGATCACCTCCCAGGATTCGGGATGGCCATGGCTCAATGGTGCGCGCCTCTCCCCGGCATCATGCCGGTTTTTGGGGACGGATCAGGCCGCCCCGGGAACCGTACCACCAGCCAATGGCCATCCCGATCAGGGACAGGGTGGTCAGGAAAACGATTTCCGCCAGGTCCATCATGCGGGACTGTTGCGCCGCCACCATCTCCGGCGTGAGCACCACGCGAAAGAAAAAATCGTTGATCTCGTACAGGAACCACGCGGCCGCCAGGGTGATGGAGATCCGCACCCAGGACCGGGCCGCCT
>Ga0180009_10004383_pt1 | contig 15579 bp, 11 predicted proteins | sample OS_PC_MetaG_FD_123537 | JGI IMG/M metagenome (GOLD analysis project Ga0180009, IMG submission 123537) | Groundwater microbial communities from the Aspo Hard Rock Laboratory (HRL) deep subsurface site, Sweden - OS_PC_MetaG | ecosystem: Environmental > Aquatic > Deep subsurface > Groundwater...
CATACCAATGGCCCTCAGGGAGGTAGACCACTCTCTCGGTCGCTCCCTCTTCGAGGATCGGCGCAACGAGCAAGCTCGGTCCCACCATCGCCTGGTCGTCCATTTCTCGCACGGCGGGGTCGTCCTGGAACGCATAGACCATGGGCCTGAGGATGGGGGCGCCCGTCCTCCTCGCCTCGTCGAACACGCTGTAGAAGTACGGAAGCAGCTCGTATCGCTCGTGGATGCGCTGGCGGCTGATGTCCTCCACCTCCAGCCCAAACGCCCACGGCTCCTGATCGTTGACCCCGCTGGTGACATGCCCGCGGAAAAACGGTGACACCGCACCCACGCCCATCCACCGCGCGAACAGCTCCGGCGTCGCCCCCCCGAATACCCACCGACATCGCTGCCTGCGAAGGGCAATCCCGACAAACCCAGATTCAACAACATCGGCAACGTCTGTCGAAGCGTCGTCCAGGAGCTCGGACCATCCCCCGTCCAGACTGCCGCGTAGCGCTGCGTCCCCGCGAACCCCGCCCGCGTCAGGATGAATGGCCTGCGCGTCGGCGCCGCGTCCCGCATCCCCTCGTACGTCGCACGCGCTTCGTTCAGCGCATAGACGTTGTGCGCCTCGGCCATCGTGGTCGGTGTTCCATCACCGTCGACCGGGATGTCATCCGGAACGCTGCCTCCCCCGCTCTCCGGAAAGACCGTGGGCTCGTTGACGTCGAGCCAGATGCCGCGCACCCCGACGCCCACGAGCCCGCCGATGTTCTGTGCCCACCACTGCCGGGTCGTGCCCGCCGTCAGATCCGGGAACACCGCTTCCCCCGGCCACACGGTGCCGGTGAACAGCTCGCCGGTCGGTAGCGTCAGGAAGTGGTCGCCGGCAATGCCGCTGTCATATACGTCCCATCCCGGATCCACCTTGATGCCCGGATCCGCGATCACCGTCACCTTGAATCCGCGGTCCGCCAATCCCGAGATCATGCCCGCAGGATCCGCGAACGCATTCGGATCCCAGGTGAACGTGCGGAAGCCATCCATGTGCTGAATGTCGAGCCACAACCCGTCCGCTGGGATCGCGCGGTCGCGGAACTGCTGACCGATCGCCTCGAACGCCGACGCCGGCGAATAGCCCCATCGACATTGGTGATAACCCAGCGCCCAGCGCGGAGGCATGGCCTGTCGTCCGCTCATCGAGCTGTAGCGACGGAGCACTTCCTCCATCGATGGCCCCGCGACGACGACTTGATCGATCGCGTCGGTGTGGGCGTCGATGCGTAGGTCGGAGGGAGAGTCCGAGGCCACGTCCATCACCACGCGGTGGGCGACGTCCGTGAGCGTGCCATAGGCAACGTCTCCCCGAAGACCGACATAGAAGGGCACGCCGAGGTAGAGGGGGTCGGCATTCGGGGCATAGCCGCCATACGCGCTGTCGTACGGATCGGTGTTCCAGAACGTCATGTGTTCGCCGCGCTTGTCGAGCCGTCCGTTGCGTTCGCCGAAGCCGTAGAATTGTTCTTCGCTTGGCGTGTTTCGCGTCAGGGTCGAGATGGTGACGGCCTCGCCGCCGATGGTTTTGATCGACTGGGACCATCCGCCCTGATCTCCATCTTCGATCAGTACATGGCCCTCGCTGTCCTCGACGTGCAACCGGCACGTGTCCGCATCGACGCGTGCGACCATCCAACGCGTGCACACCTCGGCCATGCTGCTCGAGCCAGACAGATAGACTTGTTGATCGTCGTCCGGCTGCGCGAACACCGCCCACGAATGTTGCGGGGGTGAGCCATTCTCGGCCACATAACGCAGGCGGAGCATTCCGTCGTCCCAAGCGTCGACGCGGAGGTCGACACCTGAACAGCGGGCGGTCAGGCCGTTGCCTTCCGGAGAGGCTTCGGCCCACGCGGGGAGTGGATTGGCCGGTGCGCAGTGCGCCGGGGTCGACGGCCCCTCGGGTTCCTCGATGGCGTCCGCTTCCACCTCGGTGGTGACATCTGCGGCGTCGAACGCATCGGCGACGGGCGCGTCCTGACTCGCATCCGTGGCTGCGTCCGCCTTTGGCGAGGTGGTCGATTCGTCGTCCGAGCCGCCGCAGGCGACGAGCGCGACGAGGAGGGCAAGGGGAGAGAGGGGAGAGAGGGGAGAGAGGAGCGTGTTGCGTTTCATGGGGTCGGGTCGAGGTTTGATTGTCTGCGCCGGGAGGCGCGTGACCGACTCTACCCGCCGGACCAGGGGAATCCCAGAGGTGAAACCGAGTACAGCGGGTTCTTGCAGTGGCCCTTTGACGACGATATGCTCTCACACGCCGGTTCGCATCGATGACGAGATCCAGGACAGACCGCCGACACCCTGGACGCAGAGGGGCGAAGAGTCCGCGTTCGGTGCAAGGCAATGACGCGTCAGCCGTCTTGCGGAGATTGAGTCCAGCCGGAGGGATTCGCGGGGGAAAGATGCACTATCGAAACGCAGTGGCCGGTATGATGGTCGTGTCCGCGAGCGCTCTGTTTCAGCTAGATGGCTGCCGGTCGTCCACTGGCGAGGGCAAGCCGTGCGGGTTCGACAGAGAATGCGTCGTCGAACACCTGTGCTTCGAGAAGGTATGCCGCACCAAGGACTTTGTGCTCAAGCGAGCGCTGAACGCGTGTCGAGCCGGAAGCGCGTGCAGGGAGTCCGGGCGCTGTACTCCCGAGCTTCAGCCGGTGGAACCTTTGTTCGATGAGGATCGCTGGAAGTGTTTCGTGCGCTCCGACGCGGACTGCCTCGGCAGTGACGTATGTCGCAATGAACATTTCTGCAGATATGATAAGGCAAGCAGCTGCGAGAGGTAGCGTCGACCTCACCGCAATTCTGCAGGGCGGGTGCTGGCGGGTGGATCGGTTTGCCGGATTCGGGACCTGGAAGATTGCACCGGGATAGGGGACGTTGGATTCGTCCTCAACCGCCGCCACGTAGAGCAACCGAAAGCAAGTGCAGCTTTGCCGGGTTGTGCCAAATGCCTTAAATCGTAGTGGATTGTGCCTTGGACGGGAGCTTCTTTCCCGTCTCCGCGCGGAGACACCGACATTGTTGCTGAGGTGTGCAACTGTGGTTGACACAGGGCGTTATGTCACCTATAGCGGCCAAATACAGAGTCGCTCAACCACGTTGAGACTGCCCATCGAGTCTCGACCATCGGAGGCTTTCGTGGCCCCATTGTCGTCGCATTCTCCGTTTACTGCGGTGTTGCTCTCTACGATGTTATCCGGTTGCACGCTTGCGTCGACGGGGACCTGCGTCGGGTGCGGCGGGGATGCCGATATCGACTTTCCTCCAGGGACAGACGACTTGGGTGTTTCCGCCGATGCCGGCTCGCCGGACGTCTCCCCAGAGCCATGGCCAGACACGCATGCTGAGCAGGATGCCGATACTTCGCCTGACACCAGCGTCTCCGAGGATGCCGCTCCCGTCGAGCCACCGGACGCCTCTGTCGCCGAGGACGCTTTCTTGGCTCCGGACGCCGTCGATGGAAGTGTCGCAGTCGCGGTCACACCACGGCGATGTGGATGGGACGGCGCGCAGCAGCGTTACGCTTGTGGGCCATCCGTCGACGATTCGGCGTTTCCGATCGACTGCCCGCCTACCCTGGTCGAAGGGGATCCCTGCGGGAGCGTCACGTCCGTGGGGTGCTGCGACGAACAAGATGACAATTGGTACTGCAGCCTAACTGGCGCGCTGGTCCGGTCCCCCTGTCCCGAGCCGGCGTCGTCTGCCTCCGCGCTGTGGTGTGGGACGACTGCCTGTTTGGTTGACGAAGACGCATGCTGCGCGGAGCCATCGCCATTCTGTCAACCCTCTTCAGCGACCGCGTGCGCAGGTCCCCTGATGCGCTGTGACAGCCCGGACGATTGCTCGTCCGGATACGTTTGCTGCGGCGATCTCCAGAGTGGCGAGTACGGTCAAGTTACGTGCGAGACTGCGTGCAGTGGCGTTCTGTTCTGCGATCCGAGGGGGCCTGATACCTGCCCGGACGGGAGGAGTTGCAAGCCCAGTTCCGTTCTCCCTCCTTATTACGTCTGTTGGTTCGACGACTGAGCTGGTCGTCCCGAGTCAGCAGCAGCAATCCGATTCGCTGTCTCCGCACGGAGACAGCCGCTGGTGAGTCATGACCCATCCTGTCGCGGGGTCAGTCGCGACAGAGCAACAGGATACAACGCATGAAGACCTCCCTTGGAATGAGGCCTTGGGTGGCGGTGCTGCTCACCGTCCTCTCGGCGCTCCTCGCAGCCTGCGGCTCGGAATCGCCGCCCGAAGAAGTCGTCGAGAACAACGCCGTTTCGATTGACACCGGCCCCTCGCTCTATCGCGCCGGCAACCGATTCGGCTGGGGAGGCGAAGACCCGTTCGTCGACGAAGTCCTACCGGTTTTCGCAAAGCGCTGTGCGTCGTGTCATGGCTGCATCGATTCCCCCTGTCAGCTCAAACTGACTTCCTACGAAGGCATCAAGCGCGGGGCTATCGCGGAGAATGTCTTTTCCACCCGCTTGTGGGCCGACGAATCCACGAGAATGGAGGACCATCGAGAGACCCTCGAAGACGGCACCGTCGACTACGCCAGGACCGAAGACGGCTGGCGAAACCGAGGGTTCTACTCGGTGACGAATGGCGGTGAGCAGTCCGTCATGGCCCAGTTGCTCGATCCTGCCCATGAGCTCACGCCCGATGGAGGGCTTTCCCGGGCGCTTGAGCTCTACGAGAACGGCTTGAGGCAGCGTGACTTCGAGTGTGTCGGCGAGCAGGCCGCCACGAGTCTGCTGCTGCACGACGACATTCTCGCGCCGCGCGCCATGCCTTTCGGCTGTCCGCGGCTCGATGACGAGCACTTCGAGACGCTTTCGACATGGCTGCGTGACGGCGCCCCGGGACCCTCGAAGGAGACAGAAGTACTCTTGGCTCAGTCGTCGTCGCCGGACACCGTCGACCTGTGGGAAGCGTTCTTCAACCAGGAGGGCCCCAAGGCGTCACTCGTCTCTCGGTATCTGTACGAGCACATGTTCTTCGCACGAATCCACTTCGACGATGCGCCCGGCGAGTTCTACCAGCTCGTGCGGTCGTGGACTGCGCCGGGAGAGCCGATTCAAGAAGTCGTGACACCGCACCCCAACGATGGGCCGGAGGTCGTGGCCGGGGGCGCCGCGGCAGCTCCAGGTACTCGCATCTACTATCGCTTGCGGAAGCACACCGCGGTCATCGTCCACAAGGACCATGTTACGTGGCACCTGGACGACGCGGTCATGGCTCGTTGGCAGGAGCTCTTCTTCGACCCTGCTTGGGGGCCTTTCGCCACCGGGTCCTATGCGAACCATAACGTCTTCCAGCAGTTCGAGGGCATTCCCTCGATGATCCGAGCACAGTTTCTCGTCGAAAACAGTCTGCCGATCATTGATGCGATGGCGCGTGGCGACGTCTGTCATGGCTCCACCGCGACCTATGCGATTCGGGACCACTTCTGGGTCTGGTTCCTCGATCCGCAGTCGGACCCCTCCGCCCACGATCCTAGCTTGGGGCTCAACGACTGGAAGGTGATCGCACCTGCCGGATTGGACGTCAGCGCGACGGTGCGGGGAGAACGGCGGCTGCTTCAGGCCTTCGAGAAAAGGCTCCGTCAGCTTCGACCCGAGGGCTTGGGCGTGGACGACATCTGGAAGGGTGACGGGACGAATCCCAACGCCATGGTTACCGTGCTCCGGCACGGAAAGAGCGCAAGCGCCCACCTGGGCGCTTTCAATGGCGACCCGGAAACCTACTGGGTGTTGAGCTACCTCAACTTCGAGCGGCTCTACTACAGTCTTGTGGTCAACTACAGTCCCTGGGGCAGTGTCAGCGTCGGGTACGAAACCTGGGAGCTCATGAGTTATGCCCGCGCGGCGGGGGAGGACCTCTTCATCTCCATGCTCCCACAAGCGAACCGACAAGCCGTTCGCGATGAGTGGACGTCCGGATTTGGCCGGGCTTACCAGGATACGTTCTTCTACATGGTGGCCGATGGCCGCCCCTCGCGCACCATGGTCGACGACGCACGGCCCGCGAGCGATCTTTCCGATCAGATCATCGACTATCTCGGACCGGATCTGCACACAAGGACCGATTCGATCTCTTCCCCGGCGTGGACGCTCGACACCATCCCGTCGCAGCTGGTCTCAGATGAAGACGTGGACGTCGCGCTGTCTACGCTGACTGCGCGGGAAGCACCCTTTGCGCAGTACTTCCCGAACCTGACGCTCGTTCGCGTCAGCGACCCGGAACGGATCTACACCATCGTCGCCAACCGCGCTTACGCCTCGCACGATCACCTGCTGCTCGAAGGACCGGCACGGCAACCGGAGAGAGACACGCTCTCCGTCAACCGCGGGATCGTCGGTAGCTACCCGGAGCTCTTCATCGACTTGCGGCGCTCCGAGGTGCGGGCGTTCCTGCAGGCGGTCTATGCGATTGATTCCGAACGCGGCTGGGCGGCCTTCGTGGATGCACACGCGCCAGACGGGGAGGCGATCCATCTCATCCCCCGTACCTCCAGCAGCTTCTGGAGCTTTCTGGACGACCTGCACGATCGAAGCGTGCGCGAGGACAGCGTCCGAGCCGGCATCCTCGATGTAAGTGAGTATGTCTGGCCTTCCCTGGTCGATCCCGCGCCGCTGGAGGGTGACGACGCCTACGAACCGAACGACGACGAAAACAGCGCGCGCCCTCTGGAACTGGGTACCCACCGATTGGTCATCTGCAACGACGACGCGTGGGAGCTGACCACGAGTCCGCAGGATTGGTTCTCCCTGGAGCTCGAAAGCAGCGGCAAGTTGGCTGTCGAGGTTGTGTTCGAGGAGGGGGAAGGGGACGTGGACGTGGTGATTGAGGGGCCCGGGGGCGTCGTGGCGAGCCAGCATTGGTCCGGGTCCTTCGAGGCGATCACCCTGGACGCGACGCCTGGCACCTACCGGGTGGGCATCGAGAAGCTCTGGTCCGGTTGCCAGCGATACACGCTCTTCGCCACGTTGCATCCTTAGATGTGGCTGGTCCGTTGGTAGGGCGCCCGTATCGGGCGCTGCATCAAACCGGGATAGGCATGCGGGTCGGTTTCGACGGTCGCTCGTCCGACCCGCTTCTCAACTCTGTGTATGGAGCCGATCCGAGCCAAGAGGTTGTTGATGAACGGACACGAGTTGGTTCCCAGCAATGCGTCCCTGGTACGTCGGCACTGCGCAGAGCCGGTCGTGCACGAAGAGGCCGCCGAACCCGAAAGACGAGACGCGAGCAAGGTCGATGATGCTGTGGAATTGGCCGTTCGGCGCATCAATCGGCTCCATCGCGCCGCCGCGCTCCAGCTTGCCCTCGACATGGGCAGCGTAATTGTCGAAACGGTCTTCGAAGGAGACATGGATCGCGTCCGGGTACGCGGTACCAAGGACTACTCCTTTCGCAAGCTTGCCGCCCACCCCGACGTGCCGTGCAGTCGGGCCACCCTCTGGCGGGCCGTGGCCGTCTACGAGCTGGTTCGTCGCCACCCCGAGCTCGTGCGACGCCAGCACCTGACCCTGGCCCACATCCGTGGCGTGCTCGGATTGCCCGCTGACTTGCAGCTGTCACTTCTGGTTCAGGCGGACGAGCTGCGTCAGCCGAGCAGGTGGGTCGAGGCCCAAGTGGCGCGGTGGCGCGACCGGCCTCCGAACGCATCCGTGAATCGTGCGGAGGTTGGGCCAAGGATTCAACGCGATGGCGCATGGCTTGCGCGTGTGCGCAAGCTGCATGGGGGCCTCCAGTCGCTGGGGGTGCCCGCAACAAGTGGGCCTGAGCTCGTCGAGGGACGGACCGACCTGCATCGTCTCGTGCGAGAGCTCCGCCGGTGGTGCGACCAGGTCGAGGGGCTGATGTCTGCTTCCGACGACGCGGAACCGTCAAAGTTCGAGGACTGACGTCCGCTGCCGTGCTGCTGGGACGCAGCACCGAGAACGCCTCCAGGGCGACCCCGCCGAGCGGTTCGGGCGGTCTCGTTGCTGCTTTTTCGTGGTCTTTGCATTTCTTTTACACAAGTTGCTCCAACCTTTGCTTGTCTCACGGCATGCTTGCAGTAACCCTCCTCGCCGTGCGAAGGAGCCCGCATGTCTGAGGTGATTCCCTCGCCGCACGCCGACCTGCTCGCTCCGCCCATCCCAGGCGAGTCAGCACGGAACGTGCTCCTGTCCGTTGCGCGCCGCTGGCGCAATCGGGCGAAGCTCTTCGAACAACGTCTCGCCGCGTTGCAGCCTGTCGACGATCTGCAACTTCGCGCGGTGAGCATGGCGAAGATCACAACCGGTTGTGCAGCCCTCGCCGCCGGCGGGATGGTGCAGGGAGGCATCCTGCTGGCGCTGCTGCCCAGCCGTCGTTCCCGCATCCGCGCGTGCAACTACTGGGGCAAAGTCATCGGACGCTTCTTCATGCGCCTGAGCGGCTCGCCCTTGACCATCGAAGGGGCCGAGCACCTCGATCGAAGCCGACCCGCCATCTACGTCTCCAATCACAGCTCGGTCGTGGACATCTTCCTTGCGATCTGGCTCTCGCCCGTTGGCACCGTCGGGATCGCGAAAAAGGAAGTCGCCCTCTACCCGATCTTCGGACAGCTCTACTTTCTGTCGGGCCATTTGCTCATCGACCGCGGTCACTCCGATCGCGCGGTCTCCTCGCTTCGCAAACTGGGTGCCTACGTACGCCGCCACAAGCTCTCCATTTTTCTGTGGCCCGAAGGAACACGGTCACGGTCCGGACGGCTGCAACCCTTCAAGAAGGGCGTCGTCCACCTCGCCATGCAAACAGGACTGCCCGTCGTCCCCATCGTCGTGCGAGGTGCGCACCGTAGCTGGTCCAAGAACACGTATACGGTGCGTCCCACGCCGATCAGTGTCCTGGTGCTCCCTCCGGTGGCCACCGATCACTGGACCGAGGACAGCATCGACGACGCGCTCGAGGACCTTCGCGCACGTTTCCTCGCGAACCTTCCGGAGGAGCAGCAGCCGCTTCCGGAGGAGTCTGCTGCCGCGATCGAGCAGGTGGCGGGCGCATAGCCGTTCTCGGATTGTCGCCGTTTGAACGTCACGGCCGGAATTGAGGCCACGCGCGGCTTCCACTCCGGCTGCAAGTTGTGGGATGCTCCCCGAACACAACGAGGAGGTTTCCAACATGTGGCGCCGAATGACCCTTGTCGCCCTCATCCTGACTCTTGCCGGGTGTGGGCATTCTGAAGACGAGTGGCAAGCTCAGCTCGCAAAGTACGACGCGCTCGCCCAGAAGAACGCAGCTTCCGAAGCCGAGCTCGACAAGGCACGCCAACGCGCGCTCGAGCTAGAGGCCCAACTCGAAGAGATGGGTCTCAAGGTCAAAGACATGGACAGCATGCGTGCGGCCCTCGAGGACTACAAGAAGCGCGCTGAGACCCTCGAGCGCATCAAGGCCCGGTTCGATGCGCTTCGAAAGAAGCTCGAGAAGCTCACCAACCTCGGTCTCAAGGTCGAAATTCGACGCAACCGAATGGTCATCTCCCTGCCCGGCGACGTCCTGTTCGCTTCGGGACGCGACAAGCTTCGTGACGAGGGGCAGGCCGTTCTTCGACAGGTGGCTGAGGTCATCCGAAACGATGCCGATCTTTCCGCGCGTCAGTACCAGGTCGCCGGACATACCGACAACAAGCCGTTGTCCACGGCCAAGGGCATGTTCCGGGACAACTGGGGGCTGTCGCTCATGCGCGCCCGCGAAGTGCTCGTCTATCTCACGAGCGCCGAGGGTGAGAAGGATGGCGGCGGCGGACTCGACGCCACCCATTGGAGTGCCAGCGGGTACGGCGATACCGATCCCGTCGCGCCCAACGCCGACGATGACGGACGCCAGAAGAATCGACGCGTCGAGCTCATCCTCATGCCCGACGTCTCCGAGATGTTGGACCTCAAGTCCTTCCTCTGATCTGCCGCCAGAACGCGCCGCATAGCGACGCGCTACCAATGCAGATACATCAGTAGCCCGGTCCGCTAGACCGCGCCGCCCAGCGCTCCGCGCATCGAGACGGATCGCTTGTTCATCCCGATCCGCGCCGCCCATGGTACCTTCGCCCGCGAGCCCCGGCCGGCTCGGAGGCGGTATCTCGAATGGTCGTGCGCCAGAAGCTAGAGCGGAAAGAGGAGAAGGAGAAGGTTCGTCGTGCGCTGCTCGGTGCGACGGTGCGGCTGGCCGCGACGTACGGGTTTTCGAGCCTGAGCCTCCGTGAGGTAGCGCGGGAAGCGGAGATCGCGCCCACGTCGTTCTATCGTCACTTCGAGGACATGGAGCAGCTCGGGCTCGCGCTCATCGAAGAAAGCGTCGGCCCCGGCTTGCTCGCTTCGGTTGAACCGTGCCGTGCGGCGAAGCGCGCCTGGGATGTTCCCGGCCTGCTGGTGAAGGAGCTGTTCTCCTGGCTGGACAAAGACCCGGAGCTCGTTCGCTTCATGCTCGCCGAGCGGGTCGGCAGCCTGGAAGCGACCCGGGTTGCCGTGGGTACACGGGTCGACGTCTTCATCGACGAGCTGCGCGATGCGATGCGCTCGGCCGGCTCGGACGAAGCCATTCCACCGGTCGTTGCCGAGGCGATTGTCGTCCTCGCCTTCGAGGCGTTGCTCAAGGCCCTGGATGCTTCGCCTGAACAAAGGCAAGCGGCGCGTGAAGACGTTCACACCCAGCTGGCGATCCTCGAGGCCGGCATCCACGCCCAACGACAGCCATGACCATGAAAGATACGGCCAGAGCATTGTTGGATGCCCACGTGCGACATGAGCTCGACGGCTTCCGCGGCGATGCGCTTTCGAGGATGGTCGAAACGGAGGTATCGAGCCTTTTCTCGTGGCTGGAGGACGTCCGGCTCCACGATGTATCGGGCGTCGATCAGATCATGGGGGTGATCGATCGATGTGTGATCGACTTCCGGGTGAGCGGCGGGATCGCGGAGTTGGCGGGCGAGTCAGCGAGCAGGGTGTTCTCCTCGAAGAGAAACGCTGACGCACGGGTGGACGAGGTCTTCCCGCATTCATTCTTCGGGGAGTTTGCGGACAAGGCGGTCGGCTTGGAGCCGGCGCGGCGGGACCTTCTCGACCAAATCAGCAAGAGCCAGACGTACCGCATCGTAGTTGCTCGGCTGCTTCAGCGCGGAATCATGGACTTGCTGTTTCGTCCGCGCGCTGCCGGCGACGGACGAGGTCGTCTGCTCGCCCATCTCGGCGTGGGGTTTGCGCGCCGCTTGGTGCCCGACCTCGAACGCTTCGTGGCCGATTCTTTAGCCCGCGCGCTCGAACGCAACACCGACCGGCTGGCTGCGTTCAGCAAGGAGATTCTTCTCGACGTGGTCGACGAGGCGTTCATACGCGATGCGGCCGACGATGCCTGGGAGGTCCTGGCTCCCATGCGCCTCGCCGAGCTCTTCGCGCACATCGACACGTACGACCTCGAGGACTTCATCGTCATCGGGTACGAGTTCTGGCTCAAGTACAGGAAGACGCCGTACTTCCGGGGCGTGACGAGGGAAGTCGTGGAACACTTCTTCGAGAAGTACGGAGAGGACAGCGTCCGTTCCCTCATCGAAGACATGGGGGTCGATGAGCAGATGGTCGTGATGGAGGCGTTCGCGTTCCTCAAACCCATCGTGGAGCACGCGTTGGTGAGCGGATATCTCGAAGCCCGGATTCGGAGCCGCTTCGAGGGGTTCTACACGTCTGATGCCGTTTCGGAGATCCTAAGCGATCTGCCGTAGTGCAGCGTTTCCATCGAGAGAACCACAGAACGCGCAGAGAACACCGAAGGAGACTTTTGCTGCTTCGGCAACATCGCTTTCTGTGCATTCCGTGCCTTCTGTGGTGGCTTACCTACTCTGTCGCCGTTGGGCTCTCCCCGTAGCAGCGGTACGCCGGCGCCGTCCGACGGCAGCGCCCATGGCTGTGCCCAACCGCCGCGCCCGTCGTCCCTCGCCCTCTCGTTTCCCCGCTCAATTCTATCCGATTTCGGCAAGATCGCGCGCCGACCTTGACAGCCCACCGGGCGGGCTCATACTTCTGGTACAAGTGTACGCACAAACGATTGTACGAATGTTGGTACAGTCCGACCCAGACGGATTGAACGGCCGAAATCAAGTGAATTTTCATCGCGAGGGACCATGAACCCGTCAACGCCAACCCACTCCGCAGGCTCCATCGGCAGTGCCAACTCGACGTCCGCGATCCTTCCCGCATCCGCCGAAGTGCTCGAACGCTCATCCTCCAACATCGTGCGCTTGCGGAGGCATCGCCGCTTGCGGACGGCGCCTTCGGTCCCACCGATGACGTCGAATGCATTGGAAGCCCAGTCCCACGTGACGAACGTGAACGGATCCCCGATCGCCTGGGTTGAGCTTGGCAAAGGCCCACCGCTCATGCTGCTTCACGGGCTGGGCGACTCGAATCGAAGTTGGCGGCTCGCGGCCCCCTTGCTCGCCAAACACTTTCGGGTCCTGATGCCCGACCTGCCGGGACACGGTCTGTCGGGGCGACCCGACGCTCCGTATACGCTCGCCTGGTACGCCGATACGCTGCTGGCTTGGATGGATGCGATTGGGATCGACGATACCCACTTGTGCGGCCACTCCTTCGGAGGCGGCATCGCGCAGTGGATGGTGTTGGCGGATGCCTCCCGCGTGCGCACCCTCTCGTTGGTTGCCGCCGGTGGACTCGGCCGCGACGTCGCCATGGGCCTGCGGCTCACCGCGTTTCCGGTGCTTGGCAGATTGCTCACGCCAGCGTTCATGGCCGTCGGGACCTGGGCCATGATGCGCCAGGCTACCGGGACTTCGTTTCGACACGAGCAGTCCGAGATCGATCGCGCCATCTGGCTGAATCGCGCCCCGGGCACCGGTCGCGCGTTCCACCGCACCGTCGTCGGCTGCGTGGACCTGCTGGGTCAACACAAGCAGACCTGGCAGCGGATCGGTGAGGTTCCCGTGCTTCCCCCAACCTGCGTGTTCTGGGGCGAAGACGACAAGATCATCCCCCTGCGCCATTGCCGTACCGCGCGAGAGCGGATGCGTGGCATTCGGGTCCGAACCTACCCGAAGTGTGGTCACTTCATGCACCTGGAGGTCGCCGAGAAGTTCTCGCGCGATCTGCGGGACTTCCTCCAATCACCCCCGCCTTCGCCCCAGCTTCAAGACGCGAAAGACTCGCGCGGCAGCGTGGCCCTCGGCGACCGATTCGCAGACTTTGCTCGACGTTGGGTGACGCAGGTCGCTTGACCGTCATTCCATTCGGCAGCTGATATCGTATGCTCGACGTCACCGCGCTCGTCGCGTAACTTCTGTTGCGGCGCGCTGGTTGATCGTGGGATGCAAAGCCGTCCCGGGCCTCCGGCGACAATGACGGTCGCACGCCCTCCTGAAGTCCCGACGACTCGCAAAGTGAGCGACGAACCGGTACCGCGGCAGAGACAGTGAGATCGATTCGTGCTCGCCTGAGTTGGGCTGGTGCACAGGTGTTCCGTCGAGATCGAAACTTGAATCAGCGCGTCTTGCGGCGATTGCCGGACAACTGAGCTCAATCTTCCAGAATCCCGTTGTGGCATGAGGCTTGCGATGCATGTCGGAACCCACCCAAGGACGAATGCCATGCAACGCTATCTCGCCATCCTCCCCTTCGCTTTGCTCCTGCCGTTGACCGCATGCGCGATCGGCACCGACGGCGAGGAGTTCGAGAGCGGCTCGGCCGCAGCGAGTGAAAGCGCGAGTGACAACGCCGCGGAGCAGCCAGCCCAGAGCGATGAATGGCCCGCGACGGGTGGCACCGGCGGCTCACAAGGTGAGCCTGGCGAGTGGCCCGACAATGGGCGGCACTGCGAAGAGGGACAGGTCCAAACCTGCACCACCTCCTGCGGCACCGAGGGAACCCAGAACTGCGACGGCAACGGCGTGTGGGAGGTTTGCGAGCCTGATGCGACCGAATCCATCTGCAACGACGGGCTCGACAACGATTGCGACGGACGAGTGGACGGCTCGGACCTCGACTGTCCGGGCACCACGGAGACGTGCGAGGAGTCCAACGGCAACAACTGCAACGGAGACATGGGCTACGGCGATCGCTGCGATCCCTCCGACAACGAGAACGGATGCTCGGACGAGAAGTTCTGGGCCTGGTGCAATCGACGCAATTCCGCCTACCCCAACATCTGGGAAGACTGGATCCGCAACTGGGTCGACTCGCATTGCGATGGCGACGTGACCAAGACCGATGACCAGTACGCGATCTACCGGTGCACGGATTCGACGAACATTACGTATGAGTGCACGACGCCGCTCGTGTTGGCGTTTGACGACGAGGCGGTGACGTTCACGCGCTCGGAGCACGCGTTCTCGCTCACGCCGCATGCAGGCGTTGCGCGCACGGATTGGCCGTCGGCGGCCACACCTTGGCTGGCGCTTGATCGAAACGGCGACGGTATGATCGGTGACGGGCGCGAGCTGTTTGGATCGGCGACGGTGCTTGGCACAGGGGCGACCGCGTCCCATGGGTTCGAGGCCTTGGCCGAGCTCGACGACGTTGCGGACGGCGTGATCGACCGGTCGGACGCGGTTTGGTCTCATCTGTTGGTTTGGCGGGATCAAAACGGAGATGGGGTGAGCGAACCGGGCGAGCTGACGCGGGTGATGGACGAGGGGCTGGAGCGGATTGCGCTTGGCTACACGACCATGGAGCGATGCGATGCGCGGGGCAACTGCGAGCGGGAGCGTTCGACCTTTGCATGGCTCGATCGAGCCGGCGCGCGACGCCAGGGCGCTGTCATCGATGTGCACCTGCGATTGCAGCCGGCGCTTTGTCGTTAGGGCGTAGCGCCGCGCTACCGGAATGGGAAGTCATGCCGTTTTGGCTTCGCTCCGTGATCTCGACGGGACACCTCGGGGGGAATGGGGCAGACTCCTGCGCGTGAAGTCCGATGACCCGCTGAGATACCTTGCGCACTACCCGCCGACGGTTTTGTCCCAGGTGCGTGAGCTGATTGCCAGGGAAGGCCTGGAAGCCTGGCTTGCCGCGCGTTACCCGGATCCACCCGTTGTCACCAACGATCGGGCGCTCTACCAGTACGTGATGGAGCTGAAGACCGCGTACCTCAAGACGGCTCCCCCGCTCAGCCGGATCTGCTTCGACGACAAGATCGCCACTCTCCACGGCGCGCTCGGGCAACATGCCTACGTGACGCGGGTGCAGGGCGCCAAGCTCAAAGCGAAGAACCAGCTGCGGGTGGCCAGCATTCTGAAGGAATGCCCTCCTCAGTTTCTCAAGATGGTGGTCGTTCACGAGCTGACTCACCTGCGCGAACGCGAGCACAACAAGCCCTTCTACCAACTCTGCTGCCGGATCGAGCCGATGTACCACGAGTACGAGTTTGGCCTTCGGCTCTACTTGACCGTGCGCGACCTGGCCCGTTAGTAAGGGACCTCCAAACCCCAAACTGGTCCAGCAGCCCGACGTGGTCATGGGTGGCATGGAGTGCGAATGTGTATGAGTCATTTCACGCTGAAGCAGACTCATGGAAATATTTTCGGGCGCA
>Ga0180009_10004384_pt1 | contig 15578 bp, 13 predicted proteins | sample OS_PC_MetaG_FD_123537 | JGI IMG/M metagenome (GOLD analysis project Ga0180009, IMG submission 123537) | Groundwater microbial communities from the Aspo Hard Rock Laboratory (HRL) deep subsurface site, Sweden - OS_PC_MetaG | ecosystem: Environmental > Aquatic > Deep subsurface > Groundwater...
AGAGAAGGTCCTGGGGTATATTGAAAAAGGAATCAAGGAAGGAGCAAAACTGATCCTGGATGGCCGAAATATTAAAGTGGATGGATATCCAAATGGTTTTTATATCGGCCCCACGATCTTTGACGATGTTCATCCAGATATGACTATTGCCCAAGAAGAGATCTTTGGTCCGGTCGTGGCGATCATCCATGTAAAGAATTTGGATGAGGGTCTCAAGCTAATTGAGAACAATGAGTATGGGAATGCTGCCTGTCTTTACACCACGAATGGAAAGACTGCCCGGGAATTCAAGTACCGGGCGGTCGCCAGCATGATGGGCATCAATCTTGGAATTGCTGCCCCCATGTCCTTCTTCCCCTTTGGGGGGGCCAAGGGTTCTTTTTTTGGAGATATCAAGGGCCACGGTAGGGAGGTTTTCCAATTCTTTACCGACACGAAAGTAGTTATTCAACGATGGACTTAAGATCTTAGCATCAAATGAAGAGGGTATAACCTTTAGAGGAGAATGTACGATGCCGCTTACGACCTTCGGTGCCATCATGGGATTTGCTGCCGAGATGGCTGGAAAGACAGCAGAGATCTACAAGGCTCTGGTTCAAAAGGCAAAAGACTCAACCCTCAAAGAAGTCCTACAGATCTTATCAGTGGAAGAGGGAAAGAATTACGCCCTCATGGGCAAAACGCGCCGCGAAAATGTGACTGAGATGATCTTAGAACCGGTCGCCGGGCTCCACCAGGAAGATTATGAGATCGACCTGAAGGTATGGGATCAGATGGAGGATGCCGACCTGCTAAAAGGCGCTTTAATCCTCGAAGAGAGGGGAAAGAAATTCTTTCGCGATGCATCTTCCAAGGTTCCCCTACCTGAAGTCACCCGGATTTTCCGGAAGATCGCCCAGAAGAAGGAGGAGAATCTGGCAAAGCTCCAGAGCCTTAGGTTAAGGGTAAGCTTGGAAAATGGCTAAGGTACAAAACAACAAACTCATGACTGCGGCTGAAGCGGTCCGCCGTTATGTTTTCGACGGGGCAACCGTGGGCATGGGTGGCCAGACCATTGGACGCTGTGCCATGGCTCTTATCCATGAGCTCGTCCGGCAAAAAAAGAGAAATCTTACCTTGGTGGGCTGCAACCTCTCGATCAATATGGACATCCTTGTCGGGGCTGGCTTGGTCAGGCGAACAGAATGCGGGACAGGGAATCTGGAGCGCTTTGGTACAACGTTTGCCTGGAGAAGGGCCATTGAGGCAGGGAAATTAATAAATGAGGACTATAGTCACCTGGGAATGGTGACTCGTTTTCTTGGCGGTGAGATGGGCCTTCCTTTCATGCCCACCCGCTCTCTTCTCGGGACCGACATTCTATCCAAAAAATCAGCCACGACCGGGAAAAAATTTGAAATTGTAGCCAACCCCTGGGATCCGGATGACCAGGTGGTTCTTCTCCCGTCCTTGAATCCGGATGTGGCTATTGTGCATGTGCAGAAGGCTGATGAGGAAGGAAATTTGACCATCGAAGGTTTTCTGACTCATGAACCGGAGATGATCCGGGCCTCCAAAAGCGTGATCGCCTCCTGTGAGGAAATTATTCCTTCCGATGAGATCCGGAAATATCCCGAGCGGACCACTATTCCTTACGTCTACGTCCATGCCGTTGTTCCGCAACCTTGGGGAGCCCACCCCACTTCTGTCTATCGCTATTATATGCAGGATGCCGACCACCTGCGGGAATACCAAAAGTGCGCTCGCGAAGGGGGACCGGGGTTTGAAGCTTACCTGGAAAAATATGTCTATTCCTGTTCCTCCTTTGATGAATACCTGGAAAAAATCGGGGGGTTGAAGAAATTTAATCAACTCCGTCAGGAAATGATGAGGATTCTTTGAAAAACCTTTCACCATAGTGTCCAAAGAAAAAGCAAAAGAACGGACCAAAATAAGTGGGCAAAGCCGAGAGAAGAAACTTTATGCTTTTCGCGGACCCTGCGGTGAATCTCTAATTTTTGCAAAGGAAGGAAGATGGCCGAAACAATTAAAGCCGACGAGCTAATGATCATCGAATCTGCCCGACATATCCGCGACGGGGAAACGGTTTTCGCCGGTACGGGGATGCCTTTGGTAGCGGCCATGTATGCTCAAAAATCCCATGCCCCCCATATGTGTTTTGTCATCGAGACGGGCCCCATTGACCCCCAGGTGCTTCCTGTTCCGACCTCAGTTTCTGATCCGAAAGGCATGCACCGGGCGGCCAAGCTGGGCACCCTGCGTGAAGTTTTAGGCTGCTTGCTGCAGCGGGGCTTGGTGGATGTGGGTTTTCTGGGAGGCGCCCAGATTGACCAGTTTGCCAATATCAACAGCACGGTTATCGGCGATTACCAGCAACCCAAAGTCCGGTTTCCGGGAAGCGGCGGAGCCAATGACATTGCTTCCCATGCCAAGCGGATCCTAGTCATCTGCCGTCATGAGAAAAGGCGGTTTCCGGAAAAATGCGCTTACATTACCAGTCCCGGATATATCAACGGCCCCGAGGGCCGCAAAAGGGCCGGGATAAAAAACGATCATCCGGATATAACAGTTGTCACCGACTTGGCCGTCATGGCGGTCGATAAAAGTACGGGCAAACTGCAAGTCTTCAAATTAATGCCCGGGGTCAGTTTCGAGCAGGTTCAAGCAAATACAGGCTTTCCAATTACGGCAAGCCCCCATATAACCACGGTGGATTTGCCGACTGAAGAAAACCTGCGGGTTCTACATCAAGAGGTAGATCCTGAGGGTGAATACTTAGGAAAGGAAGACTGAAACGTGGCCGGCGGAAAAAAAATTCTTATTGCTGAAGACATAACCGGTCCGGGCATCGACCGCCTCCAACAGAAATATCAGGTGGAATCTGACTGGGACCTATGGAAAAAAATTCCTCAACTGAAAGATGCCTTACGGGATGCCGATGCTCTCCTGGTTCGCAATCAAACCAAAGTCAATGCCGACCTCCTTGCTCAAGCCCAGCGGTTAAAAGTTGTCGGGAGGGCTGGAGCGGGATATGACAACATCGACGTGGAGGCTGCCTCGCAAGTTGGAGCGGTCATTTGTTACAGTCCGGAAGAGAATGCGGTATCCGTTGCCGAACATGTCTTCGGCCTCCTCCTCGCTCTGGCTCGAAAAATTCCGGGGGCGGATCGGTCTGTAAAGAGCGGGGGCTGGGAGCGCAAAAAATATCACGGGTTTGAAGTCCTTGGTAAAACTTTGGGAATTCTCGGGCTGGGGAAGATCGGATTCCGCGTGGCTCTTCGGGCCAAAGCTTTCGGAATGCGCGTGCTGGCCCACGACGCTTATCTCTCCTCCACCAGCCTGCACGTTACGGAGTCCGGGGCCACTCTCGTATCCCTTGATCAGCTCCTGACCGAGGCTGATTTCCTAAGCGTTCATCTTCCTTTGACCAACGAAACCCGAGGCTTTTTAAACCGCCGGTCCTTCCAAAAAATGAAGCCTAATGCTTTCATAATTAATACTTCCCGGGGGGAAGTGTTAGTGGAAGAAGATTTAGCCCAGGCCCTGCAAAAAGGGGAAATCGCCGGAGCGGCCCTGGATGTGCGGGAGAAAGAGCCTCCCTCAGCAACCAGTCCGCTTCATTGTTTTGATAATGTTATTCTTACTCCGCACACTGCCGGCTTAACTTACGAGGCCCAGGAAAAGGTCGTCGCCGCCGTGGCCGAAGACGTGGAGCGGGTTCTCAGCGGGCAACCGGCACTGCGTTTTGTCAACTTTGCCTTACCGGAAAAAAAGGAAAAGGGCACGGATGAACGCGGAAAAAACGGATAAATACATTGTATAGGAAATTGCTTTTTGGACACGGATTCACCCTGTTAGATGTTTACTACCTAACAGGGTAAACACAGATTATCAAGATAAACGAAAAAGAAAATAATTATCTGCGGTTATCTGCGTAAATCTGCGTCCTAAATTTAAAAAATAAAAAAGGGAGAACGATGGCTAAAAAATATGTTTATTTTTTCGGAGCTGGAAAGGCCGAGGGGAACAGCGGGATGCGCAACCTTCTCGGCGGAAAAGGATGTGATCTGGCTGAAATGACCAACCTGAAGATCCCGGTTCCCGCAGGGTTTACCATTACTACGGAAGTTTGCGCTGCTTACTACGAAAATAAAAAGAAATTCCCGCCAGGATTGAAAGAACAGGTGATAAGGGGGTTAAGCCAGGTGGAGAAAGTGATGGGAGCCAAGTTTGGAGATCCCAGGAATCCCCTCCTCCTTTCGGTACGCTCCGGAGCCCGGGTCTCCATGCCGGGGATGATGGACACCATCCTTAACCTCGGCCTGAACGATCGGACCATCCAGGGATTAATCAATAATTCCGGCGATGAACGTTTTGCCTACGATTCCTACCGCCGTTTCATCCAGATGTACAGCGATGTAGTCCTTGGGGTTGACCGGGACAAAATGGAAGAAAGGATCAACGAGCGGAAAGAGCAAAAAGGGGTCAAGCTAGACCTTGAACTGACCGCCGAGGATTGGAAAGAACTGGTTGCCGAATTTAAGGAGATCGTCCGGCAGGTTACGGGGAAAAATTTTCCCGAAAACCCGGAAAAACAACTCTGGGGAGCCATTGGGGCCGTCTTCGAATCTTGGGATACCCCCAGGGCCATCACCTATCGGAAGCTGAACAAGATTCCCGATGATTGGGGGACAGCCGTAAATGTTCAGACCATGGTCTTCGGCAATATGGGGGGGGAAAGCGCCACGGGCGTTGCCTTCACCCGCGATCCGGCCACCGGGGAAAAAGTCTTCTTCGGCGAGTTTTTGCCCAACGCCCAAGGAGAAGACGTGGTCGCCGGAATCCGCACGCCTCAACCTATCAACCTGGCTCGCAGGATGGACCCTTCCCTTCCTTCCATGGAAGAAACCCTGCCCAAGGTATACAAAGAACTGGAGAAAATCTATCAGCGGCTGGAGAAGCATTTCAAGGAGATGCAGGATATCGAGTTCACGGTACAGCAGGGAAAACTCTGGATGCTCCAGACCCGTTCGGGAAAACGCACGGCCTTCGCCGCCCTGCGCATCGCCGTGGAGATGGTCGAGGAAAGATTGATCGACAAAAAGACGGCTCTCCTGCGCATGGATCCTGACTCCCTCAACCAGCTTTTGGCCCCCATCTTTGACCCCCAGGCCAAAAGTGAAACTGTCCAATCCGGAAGGCTTTTGGCCAAAGGCCTGAATGCCGGGCCGGGAGCGGCCTGCGGCCAAGCCGTATTCAGCCCTGAAAGAGCTATGGAATTGGCCAGACAGGGGCAAAAGAGCGTGCTCATCCGCATCGAAACTTCCCCCGAAGATATCCACGGAATGAACGCTGCCGAGGGCATATTGACCTCCCGGGGCGGGATGACTTCTCATGCCGCCTTAGTAGCCCGGGGCATGGGAAAACCCTGCGTCGTTGGTTGTACGGCTTTAAACATTCACTACGCCTCGGCTGTTATGGAAGTAAACGGACGCACGCTTAAAGAAGGGGATTTCATCTCCATCGACGGAACCACCGGTGAAGTCATCGAAGGAAAACTCCCCACCAGTTCCTCGGAAATCATCCAGGTTTTGATTGAAAAGAAAATTCAGCCGAAAGAATCCTTAATCTATCAGCAATTTGCCAAGCTGATGTCCTGGGCGGACCAGGCGGCCAGGTTGGGTGTCCGCACGAATGCGGATACCCCCCGCGACGCCACAACCGCTCGCCTATTCGGAGCCACAGGAATCGGCCTCTGCCGCACCGAACACATGTTCTTTGAAACCGAACGTATTGCCGCGGTGCGGGAAATGATTCTCTCGGATACGGCTGAAGAACGCCGCCGGGCTCTGGCCAAGATCCTGCCCATGCAGAAAAATGATTTTGTCGGCATTTTCCGGGCAATGGACGGCTATCCGGTTATCATCCGGACCCTCGATCCCCCCTTGCACGAATTCCTTCCCCACGCCGACCAGGAGATCGAGGAACTGGCCAATCAGATGGGCGTTCCCTTTAAAAAACTGAAAGAACGTTCCGAAAGCCTGAAGGAGGCCAACCCCATGCTTGGCCACCGGGGATGCCGGGTAGGGATCAGTCATCCCGAAATCACTGAGATGCAGGCCCGGGCCATTTTCGAGGCCGCCTGTGCAGTGGCCAGGGAAGGAATAAAGGTCATTCCCGAAGTCATGATTCCCCTGGTGGGTCACGTAAATGAATTAAGGGCGCAGAGGGAAATTGTGGTTCGCGTGGCCAAAGAGGTTATAAGCCAAACGGGCATAAAAATTAAGTATATGGTGGGAACCATGATCGAACTTCCGCGGGCCGCTATCACGGCCGACCAGATTGCCACCGCCGCCGATTTCTTTTCTTATGGGACCAATGACCTAACCCAGACCGTATTCGGCCTCTCGCGCGATGATGCCGGGAAATTTCTTCCCTTCTACCGGGAGACCGGTATTTTAACCTTTGACCCATTCGTCTCCATCGACCAGCTCGGGGTAGGACAAGTGATGCGGATAGGGGTGGAAAAAGGGCGCCAGACCAACCCCAACTTGGAGATCGGCATCTGCGGCGAACATGGCGGCGACCCCAGTTCCATAGAATTCTGCCATCGAATCGGGATAGACTACGTCTCCTGTTCTCCGTATCGGGTGCCCATTGCCCGTCTGGCTGCGGCCCAGGCAGCATTGACCTACCCCAGGAAAGTAAAAAACGCTTTCCGTAAAAAATACGAGTAATTTGTGAGGATTGCCATGTTTAAGCGAGCCGTAAAAATAGTGGAGGCCAGGATCGGCCTTGTTTCCAACAATGAAAAGCTCATCACCGAGCCCAGATATTTCGAAGGCCAGGTCATGGAATCTTTGCTCACGAATATTCATTCCATTTTGCCGATTCCTTTCAGCGACGACCTGGATTCCTACTTTGTGGTGATCGATGACCCCAACATCCAGCCCCAAGTAAAGATTACCGGGAAGGTATGCACGGCCACCGGAGATTTTTCCCGATATGAAAAAGAATGTTCGGACAACCGCTATTCCCTTTTTGGAAACCTGGGACTCTTCTTTAAATATCTTCTGGTCACCCTGGAGCGCTACCACCAAATCTACAGTTTCCACGCCAGTTCTATGTATAGCCCAAGCCGCGATACCCTTCTGCTGGTTGTTGGGGGAGCGGGAGCCGGGAAAACAGTCTTTTTGCTCAAGGGGATAGAGGATGACTGGAAGATCTTCAGCACTGAAATGACCCATTTCCGGTCCACCGATAAAGGGTACGAGTTTTACATGGGTTCTCTCTACGACAACATACGCCTGGGAAATTTGATCTACGATTTTCCCAAGGCCAATGAAAAATTGCGGGTGGAGATTCCTCCCGGAGTGACCGATTTCTGGGGTTACAAGATCGCCATCGACATGCGCCACATTGCCGCCGCCCCCCATTACCGCAATCCACGAGTGACCGTGGTGGATGCCCGGATCGAATCAGGCCGGGATTCCCCGATCGTCAAAATCGTTACCCGCCGGGAAAAAATCGTCAAGATATTATTTGACAACGCTACCGAAAAACTCGGCCCAACGCTGGTCTTCTATGATATCATCCCTGTGGAAAGCTTTGACACGCCGGAGTTGATGCGCCGGCGCCTGGAAGTTATGCAACGCTTTGTAGCGGAAGTAAAGCTGAACCCGGTCAAGTCTGTCTTGGCCGGAGCAAAAAATTGTATGGAGGGAATTTAAAATGGGAGTAAAAGCTTTTGACGGTGTTTTTGAAATGCCCGTACCGGGTCGAACGGTAAAGCCCCGTAAAGAGGGCCTCACGATGATCATTGATAAAGGATTGGGGCTAACGGCCACGGAGGATCTGCTCGACTCCGCTGCCGATGTCATCGATTTTATTAAACTGACCTTCGGTACCAGTGCTTTCCTGGATATCGATTATCTGGCCGAAAAGGTGGAGATGGTCAAGGATGCCGATATCTGGATATGTCCCGGCGGGACTTTCCTTGAGGTTTCGGTCTGGCAGGGCGCTTACGCCAAATACCTCAAGCGCTGCAAAGAGCTGGGGTTCAATGCCATCGAAGTTTCGGACGGAACCATCGAAATCGACATGAAGACCCGGGCGGACTGCATCAAGCGAGCCGTGGACATGGGCTTCATGGTGGTCTCCGAGGTGGGGAAAAAGGACCCCGATGAAAAGGTGGCCACGGTTAAACTGCACGAAGAGATCGCCGCCGACTTGAAAAACGGCGCTTTCAAGGTCATCGTGGAAGCTCGGGAGGCGGGCAAAGGGGTGGGCATTTACGATAAGGATGGCAAGCCCAAGGATGAAGAAGTGGAAGCCATTATCAAAGGAGTGGGTGACCTAACTAAATTAGAGTGGGAAGCCCCCATTAAAAATCAGCAACAGTTCCTCATCCTGCGCTTCGGACCCAATGTAAGCCTGGGAAATATTCCTCCCGAAGATATCCTGGCTCTGGAAGCGTTGCGCCAGGGTTTACGCGGGGATACCCTGAAGAAGGCCTGGATGGCCAATCCGAAATACAAAAAATAACATTAACAACCTGCTGTGTCTCAAAAAAACATGAAAAGGGAGGAAAACCATGAAAGGTCGTAGTTTGCTGATTGCCCTTGTGACCGCCTCCGCTCTGGCTGGCGTGATCCTGCTTTCCGGGTTGGCGGAAGCCCAAAAGAAGCCGGCCGGGTTTCCGGAGCGGCCCCTGACCATCATCATCCCCTATGGCCCAGGGGGCGGATCGGACCAAGTTGCTCGCGCCATCTCCGCCCAGCTGCAAAAAGTTTTGGACCAGCCGGTCCAGTGCGTGAACAAGCCAGGCGCCGCAGGGCGTGCGGCGGTGCCGGATTTCATGACGGCCCCCGCGGACGGTTATACCATTATACAACACATCGACGACGCCATCACCCACTTCGCGGCGGGCAACCTGAAAGAGAATCCGACCGAAGACTGGATCCCCCTGGCGCACACCCAGATTACTTTCAGCCAGCTCTACATCCGCCCGGATGACACGCGTTTCACCGACTGGCCGTCGCTGCTCAAGCACATCAAGGCCAATCCGAGCAAGGTTTCCTTCGCCAATGTGGCTGGCGAAGGCACAATGGAGCGCGTGACCATGGCCATCGTGGAGAGGCGACTGGGCATCAAAGTCAATCAGATCAGCTTCGACAAACCGTCCGAGCGTTACGCCGCGTTGATTGGTGGCCATGTTGACGTGTTGTTCGAGCAGCCCGGCGACGTGCGCCAATTCCTGGCAGCGAAACAGATGAAGCCCATCCTGACCTTCCTGCAGGATCGCCCGGCGGCTTTCGCCGACGTGCCGTCGATCAAAGACCTGGGGGTGGACATTCCCGAGTTGATGCGCTTCCGGGGCTTCTTCGTCCGCAAAGGCGTTCCGCAAGACCGGGTCAGGTATCTCGAGGCGGCTTTCAAAAAGGCCTATGACTCGCCCGAGTACCAGAAGTTCAACAAGGATGTGTACATGGATGTGATCGATAGCTATCGCGGCCGCGAAGGCTCGATCAAGCTTTTAAAAGAGACGCTGGCTATTTATCAGCAGACCTATAAGGACCTCAAGTTGTTGCAAAAGCGATAGCTTCGAATTTTCATGCTTCATATCAATACTTCCACCTTGCCCTCCGCCGCAAGCGGCGGAGGGCAAGCGAGGGTCTCGGACGCCCAAGCGGTTCCCGGCCGCCCGGAGCTCTCAAGCCAACGAATCGAGATCAAGCTATGTGGCAGGAGAAGCGACGCCTCTGGTTAGAGGTGTGCGTGTGGCTGGCTATTGGCATCAGTGCCTACGCCATCACGTTCCAGTTCGACGATCCCATCCAGGGTTACCGCTGGGGCGCGACGGCGTGGCCGCGGGCGATCATTATGGGACTGCTTGCCATCGCCATCCTACAATTCGTGGTAGCCATGCGGAAGACGGCCGTTACGAAAAGACCCAACGCGGGCGAAGCCGCACAGGCGCAGCGGCAAACCCCGGAGGACAAGCCGGTCTTGAAGGTCGCCCTCTCCTTCGTCCTGCCGCTTTTCTACCTGCTGCTTCTCCCGCGGACCGGCTTCTACCTCACCACGCCGGTGTTCCTATTGGCCTACCTTTTCCTGCTCGGGGAGCGCCGCTGGACCCGGCTCATCCAAGTTACCGCGATCATCTACGCAATCATGATCATCGTTTTTACGACCATCTTTTATGTGCCGCTCCCGGTGGGCTACTGGCCCCTCTTCTACGACACTAACAACTGGCTGCTGCAGGTCTACCGTTAGGCGGGCAACCCCCCATCGAGGTACACATGTTTTGGGATTTTCTGTATAGCTCGGTGCATTTGTTCACCAACCCGACCACTTTCGCAATCTTCATTTTCGGCCTGCTCTCCGGCATGCTGTTCGGCGCCATTCCAGGCGTGAACATGCTGACACTCGGGGCGGTCATTCTGCCCTTCACAGCCTATCTCTCCGCCAGCGATGCGATCATGCTGTTCTCCGTGATCTATTGCGCCGGCGTCTTCGGCGGCGCGATCACCTCGATTTTGTTCAACATTCCGGGCGCGCCGGAGAACGCCCCGACAGCCCTCGACGGGTATCCCATGACCCAGCGCGGGCAAGCGGGCAAGGCCGTGGGCGCGGCCGTCCTTTGCTCGTCCCTGGGCGGCCTGGCGTCGGCGCTGCTCATGATTGCGGCTACACCCCTTATCGCCTCCTGGGCCGTGCGCTCGTTCGGACCCCCAGAGGTTTTCTCGTTGATCTTCTTCGGGCTGACGGTCGCCGCTTCGGTAGGCGCCTCCAATCTTTGGAAGGGATTGCTCTCGGTTCTATCGGGCCTTCTCCTGGCGACCGTCGGCTCGGACCCGGCAGGCGGGCTCGACCGCTTTTCGTTCGGCTCCTACTACTTGCTCGCCGGCATCGCTTTCATCCCCATGGTACTCGGCTTCTTCGCCATCTCCGAAGTCTTCGTGCAGGGCGAGAAGATGGTAATGGGCACACGCAAAGCGCCCAAGGTGAACCTTGACTTCCCCTCCTTCCGGGAGTTCTGGGGCCTCAAGGTCGCGGTTGTGCGCTCGATGATGATCGGCTTCTTCGCCGGTATCCTGCCGGGCATCGGAGCCGTTCTGGCCGCTTTCATGAGCTATAACGAGGCGGTGCGCTGGTCGAAAAAACCGGAAAATTTCGGCAAGGGCGAGCTGGAAGGCGTGGTGTCGGCGGAGACCGCCAACAACGCCGCCACCGGCGCCGCCATGATCCCGCTGCTCGCGCTCGGCCTGCCCGGCGGAGCCTTGACCGCCATGATGCTGGGCGTATTCCAGATTCACGGCATGGAGCCGGGTCCGTTGATCTTCATCACCAGCAAGGAACTGGTGTGGACCACCTTCGCCGCCATGGTATTCGCCAACATCGCCATCTTCGGGCTCGGCTGGCTGCAGACAAAGACCGTCGTGCATCTTCTCAGGGTTCCGTTTCACTACCTCGCTCCGGGCATACTGCTCCTTGCGACCATCGGCGCCTTCGCGTTGCGCAATCTGGTGGTGGACGTCTGGGTCATGTTTGCGGCCGGCATCGCGGGCTACTATCTGAGGCGCTCCGGATATTCGGTCTCCGGCATCGTGCTCGGATTGGTGCTGGGCGATATCGGCGAGGCCGCCTTCGCGAAGACCATGCAGCTCACCAACTACAGCTTGACAACTTTGATGCATCGTCCGGTCTGCGCCGTCCTGCTCACGATTGGTACGCTCACCCTTTTGTGGAACATCTATGGCGCGGTGAAAAAGTCGATGGTCCAGGCGGAAACCGTCGCCAAATGACCGTGGCAACGAATTCTCATCCAACGGATCCCGGAGGGAGCATGAAACAGCCGGCTGTCGTCCTGGGCGTCCTGGGGGTCGATGCCCACGTGGTGGGCAACAAGATCATGGCCCACGCCCTGGAGTCGGAAGGATTTCGGGTCGTGAACATCGGGACTTTTTCTTCCCAGGAAGATTTCATCCGGGCGGCTATCGAGACCGCTGCGGATGCCATCATGGTGGCCTCCCTCTGCGGACATGGGGAGCTGGAATGCCGTGGGTTCCGCGAGAATTGTGTGGAAGCCGGAATCGGCGGAATCCACCTTGTCGCGGGCGGAAATCTCGTGGTGGGGAAGAAAAATTGGGAAGAAACCGAATCGCGCTTCCAGGAGCTGGGCTTTAACCGCGTTTATCCCCCCGGCGTCTCCCCCAAGAAAGTCATCGAGGATTTGAAGAGAGACCTTAACTGCAGTTCGGAGTCAGGAGCTCGGAGTTCGGAGTAAGTTCTTCTGTAAGCGCTTCGTCCCCTGCTCCTTGATACGCGTCGATCTTATTTCTCCGAACTCATTACTCCGAACTTATTACTTTTTTATGTCCCTGGCATTACTCATCGATTTTGGCAGTACCTTCACAAAAATTCTAGCCGTGGATCTCTCTTCCGAAGAAATCCTGGCTTACGCGCAAAGCGGCACCACCGTCGAAACCGACATCATGATCGGCCTGCGCCGGGCAATTGACCTCCTCCCGGACTCCGTCAAAAAAGGGCCTTTCTCATGCAAGCTGTCCAGCAGCAGTGCGGCTGGCGGCTTGGGAATGGTTACCATCGGGCTGATCCCGCAGCTTTCTGCCGAGGCCGCGCGGCGTGCAGCCCTGGGAGCAGGAGCCAAAGTGCTCAAAGTCTTTTCCTTTCGCCTGGCGACGAAAGAGCTTCAGGAACTCCAAGAACTGGCCCCCGACATCCTCCTTCTGGCCGGCGGGACGGACGGCGGCAACACCGAGGTAATCCTCGAGAATGCCCGGCAACTCGCCCGCAGCTCTATGCGCTGCCCCATTGTCGTAGCCGGGAACAAAGCGGCGACCGATGAGGTGAATTCGATTCTCCTTCAGGCCGGAAAAACCACCCTGCTCACAGAGAACGTCATGCCTGAAGTCAACGTATTGAATGTCGAGCCGACGCGCAAAATAATCCGAAAAGTCTTTATCGAGAGAATCATCGAGGCCAAAGGCCTGAAAAAAGCGGAGGATTTTGTAGAGGGAATTCTTATGCCCACCCCTACGGCTGTTCTGCGGGCAGCTCAGCTTTTATCCCAAGGAACGGCTTTCAATCAAGGCCTGGGGGATTTGGTGATCGTAGACATTGGCGGAGCCACCACGGATATCCATTCCATCGGCATGGGAAACCCGATTCAGGCCGGGGTAATCCGCAAAGGGCTTCCCGAACCTCTGGTTAAGCGCACGGTGGAGGGGGATTTAGGGTTGCGTTACAATGCCCGATCCATTCTTAAATTTTGTGGCCAGGGTCAAATCATGAAGAAGGCCTGCCTTTCCCATTCTGAACTTTCCCATAAACTGGAAGGCCTTTCCCAAAAAGTGGATTTCCTCCCTCAATCCCTGGAAGACCTAGACTTGGATTTTGCCCTGGCCAGCTGCGCGGTTAAGGCCGCCATGGAACGACATGCCGGAAACATTGAAACCCTTTGGGGCCCTCAGGGGCAATTTTATCTTCAATATGGGAAAGACCTGACAGGTTTCGAGTATCTCATCGGTACGGGAGGTATTTTTATCCATCACCCCCAGGCGGCCGCCATCCTGCAGAAGACACTTTTTTCCCAGGAAGAACCATTTTCCTTAAGACCTCGAAATCCGGCTCTTTATACCGATGCCCAATACTGCCTGTTTGCGGTAGGATTGCTCGCGGATCGCTTCCCTGACCAGGCCTTGCGGATCGCCAAAAAATACTTGAAAAAATGGAATTAAAAACTGTAGCCACAGAGATCACAGAGTGCACAGAGATTCGACAAAAACTAAAGTTAAAAAATCAAAAATTTAGGTAATTGAATTTTTTGGGTCAATGAATTCATGCAGCAGAATTTTAAAATTCACAAAACATCTTTTGGATTGATTCGCTGGATTCCTATATTCTGAAGCCAAGTTTTATAATTTTAGGATCGTAATCTTCCTTTTTGATTTTATTTATTCTCTGTGGTCTCTGTGATCTCTGTGGCTGAAGGATTTTAGGATGGAACTGAAAAATCAACGCTGGTCCGAGGAAGAATTTTTTCGCGAAAGGGAAAAGGTAACCTCTCTCTGGCCCACGGGGAGGGAGATCGATCTAGGGGAAGCCGTTGACTACCTGCGGAAGGTCCCTCCGGAAAAAAACTATGCTCTCGAAGTGGTTAAGGCTCAAAAAGAAGGACGTACTCTTGTCCAGCCCCGTGGCGGGGTGGCTCTGATCGAAGATCACATCGAGCTTCTCAGGTGCTTGCAGGAGCAAGGGGGAGCGGACCTGCTGCCCACCACTACCGATACCTATACGCGGAATTTGAGATTCCAGGAAGCTCAGCGAGGCATCGAAGAAAGTCAACGCGCCGGACGCTCGATGCTCAACGGATTTCCTTTGGCCAACCACGGACTCAAGGGGGCGCGCTGCATCTCTGAATCTGTCAGGCGTCCGATCATCGTCCTTTCCGGAACGGCTTTCCCTCAACTGGTGGCTGAAATGGGATTTGCCGGAGGCCTTACGGCTTTTCTGGGCGCTGGGATATCTTACACCGCGGCTTATACCAAGGATCTTCCTTTCGAGCAGGGAATCAAGAATTATCAATACGTAGACCGGCTGGCTTCCTTTTACCAGGAGAGGGGCATTCACCTCCACCGCGAACAACCGGGGTTCCTTACCGGGACTCTAATTCCTCCGGGAATCGGCATTGCCGTAGCTGTACTGGAGATGCTTATGGCCGCGGGTCAGGGGGTTAAGCAATATAGTATGGGACTCTGTCAGAGCCTGGATCTTTTTCAGGATGTAGCAGCTCTTTGGGCCTTAAGGGAGGTGGGCGAGGACTACCTTTCCCGCTTAGGTTGCGAGGATGTTTTTTTCTCCCTCGCCACCCATCAATGGATGCAGTCTTTCCCCGTGGACGAACCCCGCGCTTATGCCGTCATTGTCCTGGGGGGAGTCATTGCCGCTCTGGCTGGAGCAACGCAGGTCATTACCAAAACCACCCACGAAGCCGAAGGAATCCCCACAAAGGAAGCGAACGCTGAAGGCGTAAAAACAACCCGCATGGCGATTCAGCTGATGCGCTCGAATCGTCTTCCAGAAAGCCCGAAAGTCGCCCAGGAAAAAAAGATCATTATCCAGGAAGCTCACTCTATTTTGGACAAAATCCTGGAGATGGGAGAGGGAGATCCGGTCCAAGGGACTCTGCGAGCTCTTCAAGCTGGCGTTCTGGACATCCCCTGGGCTCCCAATCGTTATGTAGCTGGAAAAGTAATCCCCGTTCGGGATTCTTTCGGGTCCATTCGGTACCTGGAACACGCCAACCTTCCTTTTGGCGCTGAGATCCTGGAATATCACCGAGAGAAGATTTTGGATCGGGAACGTCGGGGGGGGCAGAAAGTGGATTATCAGGCCGCCATCTATGACGTTACCGAAGTCAGCAAAATGCTGGACTCAAATTCCGCCATAAGAAATAGGGGTTAAAATCCCTTTTGAAGTCAATATATTAGAGGATGTTTTAAGTTTTTCTTAAAAAAAGCTTGACATCCTCTTTTTTTCATGGTTTAATCCTA
>Ga0180009_10004385_pt1 | contig 15576 bp, 13 predicted proteins | sample OS_PC_MetaG_FD_123537 | JGI IMG/M metagenome (GOLD analysis project Ga0180009, IMG submission 123537) | Groundwater microbial communities from the Aspo Hard Rock Laboratory (HRL) deep subsurface site, Sweden - OS_PC_MetaG | ecosystem: Environmental > Aquatic > Deep subsurface > Groundwater...
ACAAGGTATCTGCGGCCGTTGAACAACGATTTCGTGTGTTAACTGCTCCAGACGTCTCGTGTGGCCACGAAATGTGCCATCAAGCGACAGCCCTGCGAGCGGTTCTGCCGTCAGCAAACTCCCACTTCCCCGGGGACGCGATCATGCCGCTTCTCGGCGTTGGGCCGTGGACTGGATGACGTGTCGAGGGTGGTGGTCGAGTGCTGCACTGTAGGCCGGCATTGCCCCGCCCGGCGCCAGGAGGTACGTTCGACCGGATGCAGCTCGCTCGCACGACGCTCACGATCGGACTGCTGGCGCTCGCCTCCTGCCGGTCGACCCGGCCGTCGACTCCATCGACCCGGCCGTCGACCGTCCAGACCGCGGCGAAACCGACGAGCCAACCAGCCGTGGCCGCCGCGCCCGAGATGACCCCGCTGATGGATGGCCCGTGCAGCGGCACGCGCGTGGAGCTCGGCGCCGCGCTCTCCCGGCGGGAATGCGAGCGCTGCAAGGTGCGCGAGCCGCGCTTCTTTGCCCCGCTGGTCGCACCCGAGCTCGTCGTGACCCCACCGCGGGCCGATGCCGGAGGCGAGGTCGCGGTGCGAGCGGTGCTGCGCAACCGGACCGGCGAGCCGCTCGAGCTGCCCTTCGTCTGGCATGCGGGGCCGATGTTCGTGGTGAGCGCGAAGGACGCCGCCGGCCAGCCTGCGGGAGAGCCGAAGGGCCCACCCCCACCCTCCCCCGGCGGCTTCCGGCCGGGGCCGCCCTACCTGGTCTGCATCACCCTCGCCCCCGGAGGGGTGGCCTACGTGGAGCGGAAGTGGCAGGCGGTCCAGCGTCGCTGGGTCACCACGGAGCCTCCGCTGCCAGGGGGCCCGCCGCCAAGCGAGCCAGCCGGTCCGCTGCCGCCGGGTCGCTACAGGCTCCGCCTGCAGACCATGCTGCAGGTCGGCGGAGGCGAGCTCGCGATCGGCGCTCCCTCTGCGTGGCTCGACGTGGCTCGCCCCCGCTGAGCCTCGTTTTTCTCGATGCCCGCCACCTCTGTTATCATCGGCGGCGATGGCCGACGACGAGCTGTACGAGGGGCTCCCCACCGAGCAGCGCAACGCCGGGCTGCGTCACCTCGACACGCGTGACGAGCTGGAGCTGGTGGATCTGATCCACGGCCAGGACCGCGAGGCGCTGGAAGCGGTCGGGCGCGCGCGCCGGCCCATCGCGCGGGCGGTCAGGGCGGCGACCCGCGCCCTGGCTGGTGGGGGCCGCCTGATCTACCTCGGCGCCGGGACCAGCGGACGCCTGGCTGCCCTCGACGCTGCCGAGTGTCCGCCGACCTTCGGCACGCAGCCGTCCCGGGTCGTGGCCCTCGTCGCAGGTGGGAACCGGGCGCTGCGGCGGGCCGCGGAGGGGGCGGAGGACTCGCGCGCGGATGGCCGGCGTACGGTGCGCCGGCTTCGGGTCGGGCCGGCCGACCTGGTGTGCGGCGTCTCGGCCAGCGGGGTGACTCCGTTCGTCCTGGGCGGGCTGGCCGAGGCCCGCCGGCGGGGATGCCCCACCGTGCTGGTGACCTGCGGGACAGCCGAACGGGCGCGACAGCACGCCGACACCGCCATCTGCCTCGAGGTTGGCGCCGAGACGGTGGCCGGCTCGACGCGGATGAAGGCCGGGCTAGCCACCAAGGCGGTGCTGCACACGCTCTCCACGGCGTCGATGATCCGGCTGGGCAAGGTCTACGACAACCTGATGGTGGATGTGCGCCCCACCAGCCGCAAGCTCATGCGCCGGGCGCTGCGCATCGTTCGGCAGCTGACCGGCGTGTCCGAGGGCCGGGCGCGCCGCCTGCTGGCCGAGTCTGGGGGCAGCCCCAAGGTGGCCGCTGTGATCCATCACCTGGGCCTGAGCCGCCGCCGGGCCAGGTCCGTGCTCGCAGAGCACGGCGGACGGCTGCGCGCGGTGATCGGCGAGGTGACGGATGAGGCGTGACCTGCTGGCCGAGCTGCTGGCGCTGAGGGACCTGCCCCATCGCCGCGTGGTGGGGCTGATGTCGGGCACCAGCGCCGACGGCATCGACGCAGCGGCGGTCCAGATCACCGGCCATGGCATCGATACCGAGGTGCAGCTGCTGGGATTCACCTCGGTGCCCCTGGACCAGCAGCTGAAGCACCGCATCTGGGCGTTGCCCGACGGACGTTCGGCCAACATCTGCGAGCTGAACTTCATGCTGGGGGAGGCGTTCGCGCAGGCGGCGATCGCGGTGGCACGGGTGGCCGGTCTGGGCCTGGACCAGCTGCACCTGGTCGGATCGCACGGGCAGACCGCACGGCATCAGCCGGCGGGCCCGCTGCACGGGCACGGGTCGACGCTGCAGATCGGCGAGGGGGCAGTGATCGCCGAGCGCACCAGCCTGCCGGTGATCTGCGACTTCCGGGTCGGAGACGTCGCGGCCGGGGGCCAGGGGGCCCCGCTGATCCCCCTGGTGGACCACCTGCTCTTCCGCCTGGCCGACAAGGTGCGGGTGATGCTCAACCTGGGCGGCATCGCCAACGTCACGGTGCTGGATCCCGATCCCGCGCGGATCGTGGCCTTCGACACCGGCCCGGCCAACATGGCCCTGGACGCGGTGGCCCGCGCCGCATCGGGCGGAGCGCAGACCTGCGACCACGAGGGTCAGATGGCCCGGCGAGGCCGGCTGGACCGCACCCTGCTCGACGATCTGCTGGCCATGCCCTACCTGTCCCAGCCGCCGCCCAAGTCGACCGGACGCGAGATGTTCGGCCGGGAGTTCGTCTACCCGCTGCTCGACCGCTACGACGGTCGTCTCGACGATCTGGCCGCCACGCTGACCCACTTCACCGTGGAGACCATCGGTCAGGCGTTCGACCGGTTCATCCTGCCCGGCGCCGGCGAGGTGAGCGACCTGCTGGTCTCCGGCGGCGGCGTCCACAACAAGGCGCTGATGGAGCTGCTGTCCCGTCGCCTGCACCCGATCCCGGTGCGCTCGCTGGCGGAGCAGGGCATGGATCCCGACGCCAAGGAGGCGATCGGCTTCGCCGTGCTGGCCAACGAGTCGCTCTTCGCCAGCCCTGGCAACATCCCACACGCCACGGGCGCCCGCGGACCGCGGGTGCTGGGCAAGATCGTGCTGCCGCCGCTATGAGGCGGTGGCCCGCCGGAGCCGCCTCAGCACCAGGCGGTAGGCGCCGTAGAGCAGCCCGAGGTTGAAGGCCAGGATCAGCACGCCCCAGAGCCAGTAGGGTCCGCCCAGCGCCTTGGCGATGGAGGAGACATCGGACTGCATGATCTTGCCGCCGACCTTCGCGTCGGCCATGAACAGGTAGTCCAGCCCCCGCAGCACGCTGAGCGAGAGCTGCACCCCCAGCAGCTGCACCAGGATGAACCGCCACCGGGGCTGGAGCTTCCAGCCGGCCCAGGCGATCGCCGCGGCGAGCAGTGGCAGGGCCACGATGCCGAAGGGGTTGCGGACCCAGATCGCGACGGAGAGGGCCAGCGCCCCGGCGAACCCATACAACAGCCCTCGGGCCCAGCCCGGGCGATAGCCCAGCGCCACCACCGCGGCCCCCAGCAGGGGCGCCCCGACCAGCCCGCCAGCCGATACGATGGCCCGGGCGAGGTCGCCCGCACAGCCGGTGGTGGCCAGACCCGACAGGGCTGGGTGGACCTCCAGCTTGACGAAGCTCCCGCCCGTGATCAGGGCGGCGAGACCATGCCCCATCTCGTGGGCCCAGGTGGAGAGCAGGGAGAAGGGGTAGATCGCGAGGCCGCCCAGGGGCAGCAGCCACGCAGCGACGGTGATCAGGACCGCGGCCCAGAACGCTCTGCGGTAGAGCCTCGCCTCCTGCTTGCCTGGTTCATCTCTGGCCAACCACGTGCTCCTTGTCAGTCCCATCATAGTAATACGTCCCGTCGTCGTGGAAACCCCTTGTGGTGCCCTCGCTTGAGTTCCGGCTATCTCTGGGTATCGAGGCCCGCTGACGCGGCGAGTCACAGGGCCAACCCTTGCATTTCGGCGCCGGAGCTGCCACAGAGTAGGAGCTGTAGGAGCTGTCGGCCATGGTGGGACTCAGCGAACGGCGGCAACATCCCAGGGCCGCCTTCACCGGAATCACGCTCGTTCGTGCGGGTGAGCAGGAGATCCCCTGCGTCGCGGGGAACCTGAGCGAAACCGGCATCCTGCTCCACCCGCGAATGTCACGAGAGCTCGACGATGCCTTCCATGTGGCGTTCACGCTGCCCACGGTCTCGGGCTGGATCGTCCTGGAGGGAACCCTGGTCCGCTCCCACCAGATCCGCCGACGCATCGAGTGGGGTGTGCGGTTCATCGACGTCCCCGAGAGTGTGCAGACCATTCTGCGAGACTATGTTGGGCAACCCGACGGCGCTGCACCACCTGATCACTCGCGAGGCGACGAGCCGAGTGTGCGAGTTGTGGACGAGGAGGAGATACCGCTTCCACCGGCGATTCCCCCGTCGCGACGCGAGCGGGTCACCACGCCCCTGCGAGCCCAGCAGCGCCCCACGCGCGCAGCTTCGCCGGGCGTAACCCTGCCCCCTCCGAGGCCGACCACCGACGTCATGGTGTTCGCCCCCTCCCACGTCGACCTGACAGGCGAGGAACTGCCGGTGGAGGGTCCGACCAGCGTGACCCTGCTGGACGATCTCGACGATCTCGACAACGCCGACGCGCCCACGCTTGTGACCCCCCGCGACGACGTGGATCCCCCGGCCGACAACCCGACCCGCGTCGCGAGCTCCCGCGAGGCGTGGGGTCTGCGAGACCGTTGCCGCAAAAACTGAGCTTGGCCATGCGGACGCGTCAACTGGGCAACAGCGATCTGCACCTGACCCGGGTGGGCCTCGGGGCGTGGGCCATCGGGGGAGGCGACTGGGCCTATGGCTGGGGCCCCCAGGACGACCGGCAGAGCATCGACGGCATCCATCGCGCCCTCGACCTGGGGATCAACTGGATCGACACCGCCGCGGTCTACGGGCTGGGCCACTCCGAGGAGGTGGTGGCCCGGGCCCTGGCCGGGCGCAGGGACAAGGTGATGGTCGCCACCAAGTGTGGGCTGCCCTGGCGCGAGGGGAGTCGCGCCGTCCGTCCCTCGCTGGCAGCCGAGAGCATTCGACGGGAGGCGGAGAACAGCCTGCGGCGACTGAAGCTCGACGTCATCGACCTGTACCAGATCCACTGGCCCAGCCCTGCCCGTCAGATCGAGGAGGCGTGGGCCACCATCGCCCGGCTGGTACAGGAGGGGAAGGTGCGCCACGCGGGCGTGTCCAACTTCTCCGTCGAACAGATGAGGACAGCGCAGGCGATCTACCCCATCGCCTCGCTGCAACCGCCCTACAGCATGATCGACCGGGCCGTCGAGGAAGAGATCCTGCCCTTCTGCGCCAAGAACGGCATCGGGGTCGTGGCCTACAGCCCGATGCAGAGCGGTCTGCTCACCGGCGCCTTTGACCACGAGCGGCTCGACCGACTGGCGCCGGGCGACTGGCGGCGCAAGGACAGCGCGTTTCGGGAGCCCGTCTTCTCCCGGGCGCTGGAGCTCGTGGACCGCCTGAAGCTGGTGGCCGCGCGCGCAGACCGGACCGTGGCCCAGCTCGCGATCACCTGGGTGCTGCGCCGTCCCGAGGTCACCGCCGCGATCGTCGGCGTCCGTCGCCCGCAGCAGGTGGAGGAGACCGCAGCCGCCGCGGACTCGGAGCTGTCGGGTGCCGAGCTCGAGGAAGTGGATCGCATCCTGCTGGAGGTCGCGGTTCCACAGCCGATGCCGCTACGGTGATCCGGGGTGAGCTCCGACGACACCACCGAGGATCCCGCGGTTGCCAGCTCGATGGTCCATCTCTATCGGGGTGAGATCCAGCGCATGACGGTCTGGCGCCAGCGCCTCGACACGTCGACCCACTGGGCCATCATCCTCACCACCGGGCTGACCACCTTCGTGCTGGGGGCCCCCCGCATCCCGCACTACATCATGCTGCTCGGCCTGGCCTTCAACTCCATCTTCATGTTCATCGAGGGGCGGCGCTACCGGCACCTGCACCACAGCAAGTGGCGGCTCAGCCTGCTGGAGCACAACTACTTCGCCGGACAGCTGGGTGCCAGCCGACCCATCGAGCGCGCCTGGCGCGACCAGCTGGCATCCGACCTGCAGCGGCCTCACTTCACCATCAGCCACTGGCTCGGCATCCGGCTCCGCCTGCGCCGCAACTACCTCATGCTGTTCTACTTCGTCACCGCGGTCTGGCTGACAAAGCTCTTCATCCACCCCGCCAGCCCGGCCCACGCGGCCGCATTCTACCGCCGGCTCGCGGTGGGCGACCTCTTCCCCAGCTGGTTCGTCGTGGTCACGGCCACGGTGTTCGTCGTCGGAGTCACCGTCCTGGCCGTGATGACCCCCACCGAGGAGGCGCTGGACGACTGGTCCAAGCTGGAGCACGCGCGGTTCCTCGAGCAGGTGGACAGCAGGGGCCCCGAGTAGCCTCGAGCAGCGCGGTGGCCCCCAAGTGTTGTACGATCGGATCTGGATCGACATGGAGGCGTAGATGCGCGGTGCAACAATCGGAGCGGTGGTGCTGGTCCTGCTGAGCTGCGACGGCGGGATGACCACCCTGCCGAGCGACGGTCCCCGGTCTGGCGAGAACATCGGCTCCCCCGACCTCGGCCCGGGCGGGTGCCCCGCCATCTCCTGCCCTGCCGGCCATACCTGCATCAACGGCATCTGCGCACCCAACCAGGGCAAGTGTGCCACCGACGACGATTGTCAGAACGACACCTACTGCGACACTGGCGGGCAGTGCATGCCCTACGGATCCAGCACCAAGACTCACGACAAGGAATGCAAGGGCGGCGGGTTCACCGCGGAGAAGTTCGAGGCGCCGGTGGACAAGTGCAGCTGGACCAAGACAGCGGTGATCATGGCGCCCGTCGTGGCGGATCTCGACGGCGACAACAAGCCCGAGATCATCTTCGTCTCCTTCACCGGTGGCAATCTGATCGCGATCCGCGGTGACACCTGCGCCGAGCTGTTCGACATCCCGGCCAGCCTGGGCACCCGCTCCCAGCTGGCGGTGGCGGATCTCGACGGCGACAAGAAGCCCGAGATCATCGGGGTCAACGGGCAGAACAACGTGGTGGTGTTTGACAACACCGGCAAGCAGCTCGCGGTCTCCAGCGCCGCGGCCCAGACTGGCCCCTCCACCTTCAAGGACGGCGGCCCCGCCATCTACAACCTCGACCATCAGGGCCCGCCCGAGATCGTCTACGGCGGAATGGCGCTGCGGTTCGAGAGCGGCCAGTTGACCACGCTGTACAACGTCGCGGTGCAGGGCGGGCACTGGGGCATCCTGAGCGCGGTGGAGGACGTCGACCTCGACGGCAAACCGGAGGTGATCGCAGGCAACAAGATCCTCGACGGGCTCACGGGCGCGGACAAGACCCCTGCCCCGGCCAAGAGCTGGCCCGGCGGGTACACCGCGATCGCCCAGTGGGACAAGAGCACGCCCGAGCCCGAGATCGTGTTGATCTCGTCCCAGACCGGCGCTCCGGGTACGGTGCGCATCTACCACCCCAAGACCGGCGCCCTCGTCTTCGGCCCCTACGACTTCGGTCAGAAGTGGGGTGGCCCTCCGACCGTGGCCGACTTCGACGGCGACAACGAGCCGGAGATGGCCGCCGCGGGCTTCATCGGCTACGCGGTCTTCGACCAGGAGTGCGCCAAGACGCCCCTGCCCTCCTTCTGCCAGTCGCCGGGCATCCGCTGGCTCAAGCAGACCAAGGACAACTCCTCGGGCTCCACCGGATCCTCGGTGTTCGACTTCAACGGCGACGGGTCGGCCGAGGTGGTGTACCGCGACGAGTGCTGGCTGCGGGTCTACGACGGCAAGACCGGCCAGGTGCGCTTCGCCTCCAGCATCAGCTCGGGCACCATCCTCGAGCTGCCCGTCATCGCCGACGTGGACAACGACGGCCACGCCGACCTCGTGGTGCCGAGCCACAAGGTCTTCGGCGCGGGGTACTGCCAGACCGAGCCCGAGCTGAACCTGCCCCCGGGGCCGGGGACCCAGGGGATCTTCGTGCTCCAGGATCCCAAGAACCGCTGGATGCCCTCGCGCGCGATCTGGAACCAGCACACGTACCACATCACGAACGTCAACGACGATGCCACCATCCCGCTGAGCGAGGCCCACAACTGGCTCAGCTGGAACAACTACCGGCAGAACGTGCAGGGCATGATCCAGGGCGAGGCCCCGGCCCCCGACCTGACCGGCGGCAACTCGAGCACCATGGAGCCCAGCGCGGACTGCACCACCAGCTGGGTGCTGGTGGCCAACATCTGCAACCGCGGCGCCAACAAGGCGCCGGCCGGGATCCCGGGCACCTTCTACGAAGGGGATCCCCGCTCGTCAGGCAAGAAGATCTGCACGACGCAGACCACGAAGGTGCTGGCGCCGGGGGAGTGCGAGGCCGTCAAGTGCGGCTACGCCAACCCGCCCCAGGGCAAGATCGATCTCTGGTTTCGGGCGGACGACGACGGCAACGGCAACGGCAAGGAGGCCGAGTGCAAGGAGAAGAACAACCTGCTGCACCTGCCCGACGCCTCCTGCCACACCATCGAGTAACCCCGCATCCAAGACAAGGCTCCTGCCAGTTGTCACAAGGATCGAGGGTCCACGATTGGATCAAGCGTATCACGGGGTTGCAGGGGCCGGCGGCAGCTCGATTGACCCAAGACGGCATTGTGAGGCAGAATAGCGTTTAGATTCCATGGAATTGGATGAGGAAGAGGGCGGCTCGGCCAAGTTCGGCAAGTTCGAGCTCGTGGAACAGATCGGCAAGGGCGGCATGGCCACCGTGCACCGCGCCATTCTGCGTGGGATGGGCGGTTTCAAGCGCGAGGTGGTGATCAAGCGGATCCTGCCCGACCTGGCCAAGGACGAGCACTTCGTCAAGATGTTCATCGAGGAGGCGAAGCTCTCGGCTCTCCTCGACCATCCCAACATCGTCCAGGTCTATGACTTCGGGGTGATCGAGGGCCACTACTACCTGTCGATGGAGTTCATCGATGGTCTGACTCTGCTCAAGCTGCGCAAGGCCCACCGCAGGCGGAATCCGTTTCCCGCCGAGGCGGCGGCGCTGATCATGCATCAGGTTTGCCTGGGCCTGGACTACACCCACCGGCTCAGCCGCGATGGTCAGCCCCTGGGCCTGGTCCATCGTGACGTGAGCCCCTCCAACGTCATGGTCTCGGCCCACGGCGAGGTGAAGCTGCTCGACTTCGGCATCGCCAAGGCGGTGGAGGCGATAGACAACGAGCAGACCCGAACCGGCACGTTGAAGGGCAAGTGGAGCTACATGGCGCCCGAGCAGGTGGTGGGAGCCCAGGTCACTTTTCGCTCCGACATCTTCGCCTGCGGCATCGTGCTGTGGGAGATCCTGTCGGGGCGCCGACTGTTCAAGGACAAGACCGACTTCCTCACGCTGTCCAACGTCGCCAACGCCAAGGTCCCGCGGCTGTCCTCCTACCGCCAGGATCTGGAGCCCATCTTCGACGACATCTGCCAGCGGGCACTGGCCAAGAAACCGGAGGACCGCTACGGCTCCGCCGAGGAGATGGCCGAGCATCTGTGGGCCTACCTCTCCCACCATACCTGCACCAGCTCCGCCCTCGGCGCCATGGTGTCGCCGCTGTTGAGCGAGGACACGATCCAGCTGCAGCCCGAGGAGATCCTTCAGGAGATCTCGGGCTCAAACAGCAACTCCTTCTCTGCGTCAGCCGCGGGCTCCATGCCCCCGAGCAGGGAGTCGTTGACCAGCCTCCCCGCCGGGGAGCAGGAGGTCCTGCATGACCTGCAGCCCGGCCGGCGGCTGATCCCGCTGATCACCGGCGGGTTCTTGCTGGCGACGCTGGTGATCGTGGGACTGCTGTGCATGCTGCGGCCAGCGCCGAAGCCTGACGGCGGTCCCGTCGCGGCCAACCAGCCGTCGAGAGACACCCGGTCAGCGACGACGCCGTCAAAGACCCCGGCCGTCGTCAAGGCTCCAGCGGTCAAGGCCCCAGCGGTCAAGGCCCCACCGATCAAGGCTGCACCGATCAAGGCTCCAGCGGTCAAGGCCCCATTGGCCAAGGCCCCAGCGGTCAAGGCTCCACCGGTCAAGGCCCCACCGGTCAAGGCTCCACCGGTCAAGGCTCCACCGGTCAAGGCCCCACCCGTCGCCAAGGCAAAGCCACCCCCCCCGCCCAGGCCCAAGCCAGTCGAGATCCGCGTCACCACCTCACCACCTGGGGCGACGATCCGTATCGTGGGCGAGGCCAGACCCCGCGGCCCAGCCCCGGTCACGCTGACCCTCTCCAGCTCGAACAAGGCACGGGAGGTCGTCGCCTCGCTGCCGGGGCATAGGCCGCTGCGCCACCGCCTGGTGCCCAACCGCAGCCGTCAGGTCGCGCTCAAGCTGACGCCGGTGCCGTCCAGACCCAGGGTCGTACCGAGGCCGAAAGTTGTCCGGCGCAAGCCAAGGCCGGCTGTGGCCAAGCGCAAGCCCGAGGCCAAGGGCCGGAAACACGGCAAGGGAGATCCGGTGCCGAACCTGAAGTCCGGCGATCTGGCCGACCCCTACGGAGACTGAACAGGAGCAGGAATGAAGCGTGCACTCCCGTCCCTCGCCGTGATGCTGGCGCTCCTGATCCATGCCGACGCGACAGCCGGGGACAAGAGCCTGGCCCGCAAGCACTACAAGGCCGGCAAGGCCGCATACGCCGCCGAGGAGTACAGGAAGGCCGCCAAGGAGTTCTCCACCGGATACCTTCATGACCCGAAACCTGCCTTCCTGATCAACATCGCCCAGAGCTACCGCAAGGCTGATGACCGCAAGCAAGCTCTGCACTACTACCGCGAGTACCTGAAGGTGGCCACTGACTCCCAACTCGTGCCTCAGGTCAATGGACTGGTCAGGCAGCTTGAGCAGGAGATCGAACAGCAGGAGCGCGCCGTCACCCCGCCTCCTCCACCGGTCACTGTCGTGACCCAGCCACCACCTCCGCCGCCGCCGCGTCCAGCTCCGTTCTACAAGCGCTGGTGGTTCTGGGCCGGGGTCGGCGCTGTCGTGGTGGCAGGTGTGAGCGCGGGCATCTACGCCGGGACCCGTGGACCGGGCTACGTCGAGGAGGGCGGCCTCGGTTCGGTGAGCTGGTAGCTCCACTTTCGCAAGGATGAGCCATGGAGCTGGATCTGCTGCTGCAGATGGCATATGCCCTGGGCATCGGCCTGCTCATCGGGCTCGAGCGCTTCATGGTGCAGGTGGCCCCGGCCGCCGTCGAGCCCAAGGGCGAGCCACCGTCAAGCCCCCCGCCGGAGAGCGAAGCCGCCTCGGAACAGTTTGCGGGCGAGCTCCGGTCCTCGCGCCCCTGCGGGGCGGCGCGCCAGTCCTCGCGCCCCTGTAGGGGCGCTCCGGGATACGGCGACGGCGCGCGGGATGAAGCGACGGAGCTCCCCGGCATGCGGACCTTCGCGGTGCTGTCGCTGGTGGGCTACGGCGCGGCGCTGGCGGGAGAGCAGCTGCCCCTCGTGGGTCCTGTCGTCCTGGGCGGGGTCTGCCTGCTGGTGGTGGCGATGTACGTGCGCGCCACGGAGTTCGGCATCGGCATCACCACCGAGGCGGCCGCGATAGGCACCTGCGTGCTCGGCATGCTCTGTCGCTTCAACGCTCCGGCTGCCGGAGTGCTGGCGCTGCTGCTGACCGTGGTGCTCGCCTCCAAGCGGTTCACCCACGACACGGTGCGCAAGATGCGCCGGGTGGAGCTCACCGACACTCTCAAGTTCCTGATGGTGATCCTGATAGTGCTCCCCCTGCTGCCCGACCGCGCGGTGGACCCCTACGGCGCATTGAACCCCTACAAGATCGGTTTTCTCGTCGTGCTGATCTCGGGCATCAGCTTCGTGGGCTACTTCCTCACCCGCATTCTCGGCGCGCGCCGCGGTCTGGGGATCACCGGCGTCCTGGGCGGGCTCACCTCCTCCACCGCGGTCACCGCAGCGATGGCGGCCGAGGCCAGGGCACATGACACGCTGCGCGCGATCTGCGCCTTCTCCACCGTCGCCGCCAACGCCACCATGTTCGTCCGGGTGCTCGTCGTGGTCGCGGTGCTGGACCGGGCGCTGGCCCTGCGTCTGGCCTGGGGCATCGGCACCATGACCCTGGTCGCCGCGGTGGCCTCGATCGTCCTCTGGCTGCGCGCCTCGAAGAGCAACCCGGCCGTCGCCGACGGCCCGGAGCAGGTGCAGCTGAAGAACCCGTTCTCCGTCGGACCGGCGCTCAAGTTCGCCGCCTTCTTCGTCGGCATCCTGCTGGTCGCGAAGCTGGCGCGGACCTACCTGGGCGACCGGGGCCTGTTCGCCGCGGCCGCTCTGTCGGGCCTGGCCGACGTGGACGCGATCACGCTGACCATCGCCGAGCAGACCCGGAGTCTCAGCCTGGCGCACACCACCGGGGCGATCGGCATCACCATCGCGGTGGTCTCCAACAGCGTGGTGAAGACCGGCATCGCGGTCTACTCCGGCGGCTGGGCCTTCGGCCGGGTGGTGGGCCTGTGTCTGGGCCTGGCAACTCTCCTCGGCCTCGCCGCCGTCTTCGCCGTCCCCGCATGAGCCGGCAGATCGATCCTCCTCGCGACGAGTCGGAGCTGATGCGGCGGGCCCGCGATCTTGCGGGACAGAGCGTGGGACAGCTGGCCCGGCGGCTGGGGCGGGCGCTGCCGGCAGATCCGGTGCGGGGCAAGGGCATCGCCGGGGAGCTTGCCGAGCGAACCCTGGGCGCCACCGCAGGCAACCTGGACCACCCCGACTTCTCCGCCCTCGGCATCGAGCTCAAGACGATCCCGCTCGACGAGGCCGGGCACGTGCGCGAGTCGACGTTCGTCTGTGCCCTGGATCTGGACCAGGTCGAGCGTGAGGAGTGGCAGGACTCGCGGGTCCGCCGCAAGCTGGGTCGAGTGCTCTGGCTGCCGGTCCAGTGGAAGGCCGGCCAGCCCCCGGCGGTGCGCCGCTACGGCATCCCGCTGATCTGGTCACCCGACCCGCAGGAGGAGTCGCTGCTGCGAGGCGACTGGCTCGAGCTCGTGGGTCGCATCGCGGTGGGCGGCATCGACGAGATCACGGCGCACATGGGCCGTGCGCTGCAGATCCGACCCAAGGCGGCCAGCGCCTCGGTGCAGGTGGAGGCGGCCGGACCGGAGCGGGAGCCGCTGCTCACGGTTCCACGCGGGTTCTACCTGAGGTCGAGCTTCACCGAGCGCCTGCTCTGGCGCCACTCGGACGGCTAGCGATGGCCGACTACATCGAAACCAGCGCCCGCTCGATCCTGCGCAGGAGCAAGGTCACCGACAGCTGGTTCCTGTCCCACTGCGGCATGAACCTGTACCGGGGCTGCGAGCACGCCTGCGCCTACTGCGACGGCAGGGCGGAGAAGTACAGGGTCGAGGGCGACTTCGGCGGGCGCATCGAGGTCAAGGTCAACGCGCCCCAGCTGCTGGAGCGGGAGCTCGAGCGCGTCGGGCGACGCGGCTTCATCTTCCTCGGCGGAGGCGTATGCGACGCCTACCAGCCCGCGGAGCAGCGGTTCGAGTTCGCGCGCCGCTGCCTCGAGCTGATCCGGGACCGGGGCACGATCCCGGTCCACGTGCTGACCAAGTCCGCGCTGGTCGAGCGAGACGCCGACCTGCTGGCCGAGATCAACCAGGGGCCCGGGGCGATCGTCTCCTTCAGCGTCAGCACGCTCGACCAGCGGCTGGCCGACATCTTCGAGCCGGGCTGCGCGGCGGTGGCCGAGCGCTTCCGGCTGCTGGAGCTGTTCCGGCGCCGGGGCCTCGGCACGGGTCTGATGCTGATGCCCGTGCTGCCCCTGCTCTCCGACGGGCCGGACCAGCTGGAACAGTCAGCGCAACGCGCCCGCGAGGTCGGCGTCGACTTCGTGCTGACCGGCGGGATGACGATCAAGGCCGGACGGCAGATGGAGCACATGCTGCAGAGGGTCGGCGAGCACTTCCCCGACCTGGCGCCGCGCTACCGCGCGCTCTACCCGGCCGACCGCTGGGGCAACGCCCGCGGCGACTACCACCCAGCGCTCGAGCGGCGCTTCGCCGCTGTCCTGCAGCGTCACCGCCTGGCGCCGCGCATCCCGCACGGGCTCTACCGGGGGCGGGTCGAGCGCAACGTCGAGGTCGCCATGGTGCTGGCCCACATCGACCACCTGCTCCGGCAGCGAGGCCAGCGGCGACCGACCTACGCCGCCGCCTCGACGGAGATCCTGCGTCTCAAGCAGGATATCGAGGACGTGGCCCGGGCCTCACTGCTGACCCAGATCCCCGCAGTGGGCCCCGCCGCCGCCCGGGTGATCGAGGAGCTGCTCGAGAGCGACCGCTGTGGCTACTACGAGCAGCTGATAGCCGGCGGCTGAAGCCGGCGGCCCAAGAGATCGGCAGGACGCATCACGGCCAGTTGCACAGCGTCGGGCTGGCCCAGCGGAAGATCGTGGCCGGCGAGCTGAGGGTGATTCCGGGGTAGTAGCCCTGCAGGGCGGCCAGCATGTCGGCCTGGGTCGCGAACCCGTCGTCCATGTACTCCTGCTGCGTGATCCCGCCGTAGGTCGTGTGGCGCGCGGTGGTGATCTGCGCCTCCAGCTCGAAGCCGTAGCCGATGCAGTAGAACCGGGCCCAGTCGCCCACGACGGGGCTCGTGTCGAGCCCGTTGCGGATGGTGATCTTCTTCCAGGCGGCGAGGAGGCGCGGGCAGAGGTGCGAGGAGAACTGCAGCGTCTTGACCGTGGTGTGGGTGCAGCCGGTGGGGACCAGGGGCGCGCAGTTGGAGCTCCCGCCCGGGCTGCCGTAGTCGCCGGCCGAGCCCGACCAGGCGCCGGCCGAGAAGCACCAGTTCTGCAGCTTGGTGTTGTCCAGCGTCGGGCTCTTCAGCGCCGTGGAGTAGCCGGAGAACAGGAACCACTTGGCGCCGTACGCCACGCGGTCGACCTCGGCGCCCGTGGCGTCGAGCAGCACGATCTCGTCGTCCGTGTTGGTCAGGGTGAAGCTGGTGTACTTGTAGTCGACCTGGACGCCGCCGTTGGTCGATGTCGTCGTGCTCCTGCCGAGCACGCTGTAGGACTTGGGCCCGATCACCAGGCTGGTGGCGATAACGTGCGAGTTGGACGCGTCGTCCTTGAGCGTCCATCCCTTGATGTCCACGGGCTGGGTCCCCGGGTTGTAGAGCTCGATCCACTCCCCCGCCGTGTCCGCGACCTCCTCCGGGTCGGCCAGGAACTCGGTGATCACGATCGGGCCCACGGTGACCGGCCCCTGGTCCACGGCCGGGGGCAGATCCGCCGGCGGGCCATTGTCGCCCACGGGCGGCAAGTCATCCGGCGCCGTCGGTGCGTCGTGCCGCACGCTGTCCGGCAGCCCATCCCTGACGGCGACATCTGTGGGCGTGGCGTCGTGGACGCCGATATCCGCGGCCGGGGTCTCCTCCTCCCGGCAGGCGCAGAGAGTCAGGATGGTGATCAATGCGAGGGCTGGTTTCACGGTA
>Ga0180009_10004386_pt1 | contig 15575 bp, 19 predicted proteins | sample OS_PC_MetaG_FD_123537 | JGI IMG/M metagenome (GOLD analysis project Ga0180009, IMG submission 123537) | Groundwater microbial communities from the Aspo Hard Rock Laboratory (HRL) deep subsurface site, Sweden - OS_PC_MetaG | ecosystem: Environmental > Aquatic > Deep subsurface > Groundwater...
AGTTTGCTCACATCCACTTCTACATTCAGCAGCTTGGTTAGAACTCCCAAGACTGCTCTTGCTGAATTTGGGTCCAGGTAGTATCCAGAGGTCTCACCCATCAGGCAGATACCTTCCATACCTCGAAGCTTTCCCAGCCCGAGCAGTAGTCCAGAAACTCCAATTATCTGCCCGGTACTGTCTCTTCGAATCACAACATCCAGTTTTTCTAATTCTGGAATGAATTTTTTGTGCGTTACAGCTCCAAAAACTCTGGGTTTTTCTACGAGCCTTCCTACCCCGAGACCTCCCAGAGTATAGAGCATGCTGACCTTATATTCAGCCGCAACGTCTAAAATTTTTTCAGTAAGACCATGCTGACCTTCAGGGGTTGCGCTCTGCGTATTTCCTATAACAAAAATTATATCTCTTTGTTTTTCATTGTCAGCTTTCCAATAGTAGAAATCGTTTTTCATGTTCAGAATCATTCCGCTCTTCTTTATCAGTATCTGTGGAGGAAGGGAATTAGAGTACAGGCTTGCAAATTTTTTTGCCCTGAGCTCGGCACACAGATGTTTGGCTGCAATTCTGCCAACATGTCCAATCCCCGGGAGACCTTCAACCAGGACAGGATTGCGTACCTCAGGCTTTTGAGTTACCCTTAAATCAAAGTTCATCCATCTTCCTCCAGACTTCCATTTTCAGCTTTCTTCTGTACTTTCCATAAGGGTCTTGGGGCGAGAACCTGGGCGGGTGAGGCGTTATGGTTTCTGCCCCGCACTTCTTGCACCTCTCTTCGAGAGTGTAGCTCCTGCAGCTCTTGCAATATCTCATCTTCATGTCTCTTCCTTAACGTCTCTCAGAAATTTGCCGCTTCCGCCTTTTTCCTCAATAACCGCTATAGCTTTTTCTGCGCATTTCTTCAGCGATTCCTCGGCAGACTTGTAGTCCGGGGCAGTTACGTTAATTCTGTATCTCGGAGAGCCCACGTATCTTATGTCCAGCTTAACGTCCTCGCCGAACTTCTCATTTTTTGCGCTTATCAGCGCTTCCTTTATTATTTCTATTCCATTCGGCGCAAGCGATGTTAAATCAAGGTAGCCTGTTATATTCACCAGCGTCAGCGCAACATTTTCTCTCGCAATCTCTACGACAGGCACAATCCAGTATTCGGGCACAGACAGCCCTGAGAACGCCTCCCTGCCGAAGGTAGTGATTTCTTCTAACGCAGCATATATCCCTCCGTACTTTTCTTCCAACTTGAAGCCCACTTCGCTGTACGCATCGTCCAAGCTCTTATTTACTTTTTTCGCAGCAATCTCCAGAAGCTTTTCAGCTTTCTGCGCTCTCTTCCATTCCTGTATCTTGGTCTTTTTCTGGGCGTCGCCTACTCTTCTAGTCGACATATCGACGTGCTCTTTCTGCACATCAACACTCAGCACTTTTGCGACAGTTTTCTGACCTTCCCTTACGAAGTCCCGAATGTTCTTAATCCAAGTGGAAGCTATCTCAGATACGTGTATAAATCCTGCTTTTCCTTCGTATTCGTCCAGACTCGCAAAGGCTCCGTGAGAGAATACCTTGGTTATCGTGCAGATAACCAGCTCGTTTTCGCTCGGCAGAGCCTGCCTCTTTTTAACCAAAATATCGCCTCTATTCCAGTACCGCTATAATCTTAGTCAATATGTTAGCTTTTCCCCCTCTGGGCTTTGCAATAGTTTTTCCGCATACCAAGCAATTTATGCTCGTAGAAGCAGAACCAAACATAACCTGCTCGTTGCCGCAGTCCGAGCACTTGACCCGCAAAAACCTGCTTTTTGGCTGGGGAATCAACTCCATGATTAAGCCTCCTCTATCTCAAGAACTTTAGTTCTGAAACCTTCCACACTGTGCGCCTTTTTGCAGGTCTTGCACCTCAGCATTAGATTGGTTTTCTTCGTAGGCTTTGAGCCAGAAGGCAGCGCTCTCGGAAAGCCCCCATATCCCTTCAGGATTCTCCTAAACTGACGCTGCCCTGCTTTTAACTCGCTCGTCTTCCTCTTCTTCACCCTGAGAACCTCGTGAACCGTATGCTTCTTGCAGGTCGGACAGTAGGTTCTTCTCTCTCTCGGCATCTTCATAATTATCTCTCAAAAGCAATTTTTTAAGCTATAGATAGCTATATTTATAAGCGTTGCGGTTCCCCGGAGGTTAGCTGAGTGCAATTCCTTTGCACTTCCTCAAAATTCCTTGTTGTTGTTAAAACACGTATAATTTTTATGGACGTGGAAGACTTGAGACAAACCCTATTTTTAATAGAGTTTTCCCACCTCCTACTCAAGTCTTCTGTGTCCACTACTACTTAGTATTTTTAATATTTTTCGATTGCCACACCTTTACTTCCTGTGGAAAAAAAGCTCAAAGTTTATATATTTTTGCTTTATACTCTAGTTCATGAAGTCAGCTGCTGTAATCCCTGTATACAACTTGGAAAGAACGATTCAGCAAGTTGTCAAAGTTGCTGAGAAATTCGTGGATAAAGTAATAGTTGTCGACGACGGTTCCACTGACAAAAGCGCAGCAGAGGCAAAAAAAACAAGTGCAGAGGTTATAGTTCTCCAGAAAAACAGGGGCAAGGCGCACGCTTTGAAGACTGCCTTTCGTCGCTGCAAGGGCTATGACGTAATTGTAATGCTCGACGGCGATGCCCAGCACCAGCCGGAAGAGATTCCCTCGCTGATTAAATGCATAGAAAGCGGGAACGACCTGTGCATAGGCAGCAGGTTTTATTCTGACTGCCGCAGCATGCCCTTCGCCAGCAGATTTTCAAACAAGGCAGCTTCCTTGCTGGTAAGCTTCCTGGCAGGGCAGAAAATTAGCGACCCACAATCAGGATTCAGGGCAATGCGCCGGGAAAAACTTGAAAAACTTGAGCTAAGGGCTGAGAGATATGCAATAGAGCACATAATGATTCTGGAAGCTGCAAGAAAAAAATTCAAGATTGCAGAAGTGCCCATATCCTGCGTTTACGGAGAAGAAAAATCCAGCGTAAAGCCAGTGCGGGATACTCTAAAAGTTGCATATCATATTTTGAGGTTTTTAGTAAGAGGCTGCGTATGATAATTTACTCAGAACGTTACCTAGAGCACAACCTTGAATACCACCCCGAGAACAACAACAGATTAAAGGCTGTGATGAAGCTCCTAACGAAAAAAGATGTTTTTGAAAAGGTGCCGCTGGTTGAGCCGACGTATGCGAAAAAAGAAGATATTCTAAGGGTTCATACTCCAGAGCACTTCGAGTTTATTAAGCATCTTTCAGAAAAAGGAGAAGCCACGATTGGAGCAGACACTTATGTAAATAGCAAAAGCTTTGATACTGCACTGCTCTCCGCAGGCGGCATTATATCCTGCGTTGATAAATATTTCGAGGGCTACGAGTATTCCTTCGCTCTAATAAGACCTCCGGGGCATCATGCAGAGACTAACCGAAGCATGGGCTTCTGCCTTTTCAACAATATTGCGGTCGGAGCAAAATATGCCATGGAGAAATACGGGCTAAAAAAGATATTCGTACTGGACTATGACGTGCACCACGGCAACGGCACGCAAGAAATTTTTTACTCCAGCAAAAACGTGCTCTATCTTTCGTTGCACCAGTATCCGCTATACCCCGGCACTGGGGGCCTAGAGGAGATGGGCAAGGACGAGGGTAGGGGATATACGATAAACGTGCCCCTGCCTCCAAAGACCTGCGATAAGGGCTATCTCAAGGTTTTTGACGAAATTGTAATACAGGTTATGAAAGAATTTCGTCCTGAGCTTATTTTTGTTTCCGCAGGCTATGATGCGCACCACAGCGACCCTCTCGGAGGAATGCGTCTCTCCTCGAGGTGCTACTATGAAATCGCAAAAAAACTTAAGTTTGGTACGAAGGCAGGAATCATCTTCGGGCTCGAGGGGGGCTACAACATAGATGCTCTTGCGAACTCTGTTTTTGCGACTCTGGCAGCACTGTTTGAGCTGGGCGAAGAGCCTGCTGAAATGCCTCTAGAAGAAAACAAGGAGATTACATCCTATGTTGACTCGAGAATAGCTGCGGTGAAAAAGAATCTCTCAAGTTACTGGAGTTTTAGAATATAAACTTTTCCCTGACGTTCTCTATCTGCTCTCCGACCACTTGAATTTTTTTAAGCAAGGCTGTGCCAAAATTGTAGTATCCTGCCCTTACTATGTGCTCCACCGCATCTGGATTTATTCCCATAACCTTGCATGCTACAGCGTCCAGAGCAACTGCATCACAGCTCGCCATAACTAAATCCATTTTTTTTGGTCTGCCAAATGCGAGGGCGGTTGTCGCATCAAGGATGTTCAAATCAGGCTTCCTGACCTTCATAACATCGCAGATCGCCTCTTCAACTCTCGGGTGATAGAGCATTTTTTTTCCATGTATTATTCCGAGCATGTTCTTCAAGCTTAGAGAAACTGTCGTTAACTCGTGCGTCTTCATCACCGGCATGTTGACCAAGAAATCTGCCTTCAAGATAGTTCTGGGAACTTTGAAGTCCACAAGCGCATTGTAGTCCCGCTTGACTGGAATGCACATGTCCTTGCTCAGGTTCACAAGCTTCGCTCCGTAGTATTCGCACAGCTCCCTTGCTCCCGTTATCTCAAAAGCCTCTTCTGCGGTTGCATAGTAGCCGTCGCTCTCAACCACAGCCCTCTCTTTCGCAATATTTTCGAACAGCTTTAAAACCTGCGTCAGAACCCTTAAATCAGTAGTGGCTCTTATTGAGGAAGGCCTTGGAATGCAAAAATTCGGCTTTATAACGAGAAGCTCGCACTCCTTAGGAGCAAAATCAATAAGGTCCAGGGCTTTCTTAACGTCAGGCTTCTCTGATTTTACGATGCTCACCTTGACCATGATAAAAGCTGGTCTTTCAGGTATATTTATTTTTGGATAAACCGTTTCAGTATGTGCTTGTAAAAATTAGAATGCGCTCTCTCGGTCTTGCCGAGTTTTTGCACGATTAATTCAGGCGTTGATTTTGCAAGTTTGTTCAGTACAGGATTTCGGTTGACGATGAGATTCAGATTTTCGTCCAGGCCTTCTGCCTCTATGCCGTCAATTCTGACTTTTGCATCAATATCTTCGCCTAAATGAGTTACGAGCACTACCAGTGTGTTTTCGTCTTTCCCGAACCACTCCAGAAGCGCAGAGATTATCTTCGCAGCTGCCCCGGGCTCTGTTACAGCTTCTATTTCGTCTGCAAGAATAAGCCTCTTTGCACCAGAAGTAGAGAGACCTGCAAAAGATTTTAGAAGATTTTCAAACGCTCCTGCGCTCGTATCGCCTTGATTTCTGCTGTAATAATATAGCTCATCCAGCAAAGCTAACGAAGCTTCTCTTGCCAGAACTGGCAAGCCGCACTGAGCCATGATTTGCAGCTGGGCAATCGTCTCTATCAGAGTTGTTTTTCCACCCGAGTTTGCCCCGGTGATTACTGCAGTTCTTTCGCTGCCAGCTCCGGGAAGCTCAATCTCAGACTTCCCGAGAGCATAGTCGACTGGTTGTACTTCTATCTTTTTCTGAAGCAGGAGATGTCTTCCTCTTCTGAACCCCAGACCGAGAGTGTTGCAAAGCTTCGGCAAATTCGCCCCATACCTTGCCGAGAATTCTCCGAGCACAAGCAGGACATCTAACTCAAGTAGAACCGCTATGCTTTTTCTTATGCTTTCAGCCCTGTCTTTAAGCGAGGCAGCAAGTTCTCTCTTCATTTTGAACTCTGCTTTTTTTGCTTCACTGCGCAGCCATGTCTCGACCTCTTGCAGTTTTTCCTGCGAGATTTGTAGGGGGTACCGCAGCTCTTCTGAAAAAACCCCAGAAAGCATTATCCTCTCGTCTTCAATCCTCAGCCTTCTTGCGCACTCTTCTTCCCAACCCTCCGCAGCGCTGCGCAGCATGTTTATTATTTCCTGCGGCAGGTGTTCATAAATCTCAGAAGGTCTTGAGCCCAGCTCTGCCAGAATTTTTAAAACTTCTCTGCCGTGCAGCGAGAGCGATTCCTTTTCAGCTTTTTCTACTATAGAAGCATTCGCTGCCTCGACACATTCTTGTATAATTGCATACAAATTGGCTGCGGCAAATGAAAATTTACTTTTTTCGATTTGCAATTTTCCTGCTATTTCTGAAAAAGTCTTTTCATCTAACGCTTCAAGTTTTAAATTTTTGAAGGCAGAGTTTTTGCTTAGAATTTTTAAAATCTCACAGGCGGCAAGAATCTGCTTTTTGTTTTCTGTGAAGAAGGAGAGTATTTCCTCCGGTACACAATTCTCTGTCTTGGAATCAAGCAAGGTTTCTGTTTGGAGGAGAGCTTCAACCTGCGCTGCGTAGTTGCTGTCACTCGTCTGCACATAGCGAATTAGCTCGTAGTCTTTCAAATACTCCAGGTCTTCTGATGATTCTAAAAGGAAAATTTCAATCAATTCAGAATATTTCTTCAGCTCTTCGTAAAGCTTCTTGCTTTCAGTCACTATCACTTCGCCAGGGATTCGAGTTTTTTTAGGCTTCTCGATTGGCTTTAAATTTCTTAATACGTCCTTCAGTTTTTTCAAGCTCTCTGCATCCAGAGTTTCATAAAAATCCCTCGCTTTCCGCACGTGCTCAAACCTGCGCTCCAGCTCCTGCTTGTTATTCGTCGGATAGAACAGCGCCAGGCGCAGCCTTGCGTACTCTGTCTGCGCATGCTCCCGAAGCGCATCCAAGATTTGCGGGTATATCTCCCTTGCCTCCTGCGTTTTCAGCAGGTTTATGTACTCAAAGCTGTGCTTCTGGGCGTAAATGTCCCTCGCAATTTCGATGAGCTTTAATGCAGGGATATCAACACTGAAAAGTCTTTCAAACTCCAAATTTTGTAGGGAGCGGACTGCTTCTTCCTCAGAGCCGTAGTGTGCGATGAGCTTCTCTGCAACTTTTTCGCCCACGCCTTTGATTTCTGTAAGTTTTGAGAACATGACAGTAGATTGGGGAGCGAGATATTAAAAGTTAACCACAAAATATTTTAAGGTACGGCTGTTACATGGCACTAGGGTGCGTATCTTGGTAAAAGAACCTGTCGGTAAGGAGGCTTCAGGGGTGAGAAAATGAACAAGAAGATGGCAGTTGAGTTAGAAAGAGCCGAAGTGCGATATCTAATTAATCACTTGCTTGGAGAGCTTCATATATGGAGCGACAAAGGAATGGAAAGCAAGGACGAGGAAAGCGAATTTAAACGAATAGTATTGATTACAAATAAATTGCGTGAGGCAGTAGGGGATGAAGATATTATTATTCTTTAGAACCTAAACTCGAAGACCACATGCTCTCCATTCCTTTTATGACGAATGGTAAATATCTTTACCCCGGGTATTTTTTGGCGCATTATTTCTGTAAGCTTTTCCTCATAGATAGATTTCTGAATAATAAGATTAAAGCTTCGTTCTGAAATCTCAGGGTAAAAACTACTATGCGGATTTCCTTCGGAATGAACTTCCGCCATAATTCTCAGCCGTGGTCGCACTGAAGCCTTTTTTATGGTCTGGGAGGCAGCAATAATAGTCTGGTCTGTAATATGGGAAAGAGATTTCTCAATTTCACTAAGTAGTTCTGAAGGTATTTTGATATCCTTTTTCTCCAAATGACCTCGCAAAATATTCAAAAACATCTGATAAATAAGATGCTCCTTAGGAACTGTTTCGAAAAAAGAACCATCAACTATGGAAATTTTTACTCTATTATCACCGTCTTTATGTGTCCTTACAAGATAGAAGTTCCTCCTTTGAAAAGTGTGATAGTTTTTATCCGATGCAAGTTCCCCATCCATAACCGAGACAATCCTTGATACGAGGTTGTTGCCGTTAATTACATCTACTTCCTCAAGACTTTTGTATTTGGTTGGAAGCGTTGAATTGAAAGAAGCGATACTTCCACCCTTTGAGTCTTTTAATTCTAACAAACTGCCGCAAATCAATTTATTTTCCAGCTTTCTCATTTTGAACAGAAAATCGGGAAACTGTTCTGACTTGGAGTACAAAATCCGCTCATCTATGGCCTGAGCCTTCATCCAATCTATGAAATCCTTTTGATCCTTGAATTGCTTTTTAATACTACTCCATAAGTCAAAATTGTATTTTTCTTTGGCATCTCTACGATTATCAACATAAGCAAGGTTAGCTTTGCTCGTTTTTAATACCAGCTCATCTAGCGGTGAAGTAGGATTAATCTGCTTTTGCTCCAAGCCATTTACTATACCAACGAAAAGTTCCACAGCATCAAAAAATTCGTGCATTTACAGGAGTCTCCTCTGTTCTGCAATAATAGGTTTATCTCCCGGCCAAATTTTTTTCAAATCGGGAGTATATCTATAATAGTTATAATACTGCAAGACATTATCAGCAGGTCTGAGGTGTTTTAGGCGGGTCTCAATTACTTTGATATAGTCAGGGTCTATTTCTATGCCTATGGAATTTCGTTCTAGTTGGTGAGCAACTACTAAGGCAGTACCCGTCCCAGCAAAAGGGTCTAATACAGTATCTTCTGGTAGAGTAGATGCCAAAACAATCCTCAAGAGTAAAGCTACAGGAGACTGTTGCGTATGAACTCTGTTCCCTTTCGGGTCTCTTACTGCTTCGTCCCCTGCAAAATATCCCGAGGTTAATTCTCTTATGTCATCCCATACGTCTGTGAGATAAACTCCATCAGCTCTTTCATATTTATACTCGGGCGGAATTGGCAAATCTACGCGCAGCTTATTAAAAACTCTCGGTTTCTCTCCTTTTGTAGCAACAGTAATAATTTGATACTGTTTAGAAAATCTAAACTCATTTGGAACTGCCGATGTTTTCTTCTTCCAAATGACCAAATTTTGGAATACCCAGCCTGTTTCTCTCAGTATTTTTAGTACCTCTCCAGTATTTTTCTCTCTTTGCATAAAGTAAACTGCGCCACCATCAGCAGTTATGCGATAAACTTTCAATAAGACTTGCTTTAGCCAGTTCCAATATTCATCTTCAGGTTGGGCATCGTTAAAATATCTGTAATCCTTTCCCTGATTAAAGGGCGGATCAATGAACGTGAGGTGAATATTTTTTTCAGAATATTTACCAAGCCATTCAAAGCAATTTTCTTGCACTATTTCGTATATACTCATCTTTTCCTCACTCTAATCCCTCATCTCTACCAATAACAGATATAAAACTTATCTGAGAGCGCTGTAAAAGTCATCCCCGACTCCTCGAATGTCCGTGAGTTTTGACATTGTTTAATAATTAGCGAAAAAGATATTTATATGTTAGAGTTTAATACAGTGTTAGGGTGTTAAAATGACAATTGAGGTTGAAAGCAGAAAAACTTTCAGAATATTCATAGAATCATTTGGTTATAAGAACGAGAAAGAGTTTATAGAAGAGGCGGTTAGAGACAAGATTCTTGAGTTAAAGAAGAAGTCTTTTTTCGAGATTTCGGATAAGGTTAAGGAAGCCCTCATTAAGAAGGGAATTTCTGAGAAAGATATTCTGGAAGCCTTCGGCGATTAGATGAAACTAATTATCGTAGTAGATGCCAATCCAATCATCTCAGCGATCATTGGAGGAGCATCGAGGGAAATATTCTTCAGAAAAACCTTCATGCTCGCTACGTCTGAGTTTACTGTAACCGAGGTAAGGAGATTCGTCCCTTACATTTCTGAAAAATCAGGGGTTAGAAAAGAAGAAATAGGAAAAGCTCTTTCTTTACTCCCTCTGAAGATTTACAAGAAAGAGGATTATGAAGTTAAAATAAAAGAAGCAGAGAAACTAATCGGACACGTCGATAAGAAAGATATCGATATATTAGCACTCTCATTGAAGCTCAGCGCTCCTTTATGGACCAACGATAGACATTTTAGTGGAATTAAAGAGGTCACTGTGGTAAGGACCAAAGACTTGATTTGACTCCTCGAATGTCCGTGAGTTTTGACATTGTTTAATAATTAGCGAAAAAGATATTTATAATTTCTAATCTAGAAGCCTTTTGCTCACGATTGCGTATAACGGCTAGCGTGTGTGTGAAGTTGCGAAGCGAAGCCGTTTATCTGCTATTGGGCGATGGCGCATGTAATTTCTCATTTCAATGCCGGAAGCATAGCGGTACAGACCCATAATCTCTCACTTTCGATTGACTTCTTCCATATAATACCATTTCCAGTGTCAGCACGTTTACGAAGCAAGTTTAACCAACAGGCGTATTTTGCATCGTTTTGTAGTAGCAAATACCTCATTTTCTCAATATCCCAGTTTTCTTCCTCTTTTCCTTCGAATTTAATTTCGCACAGCCAAAGTATCGGCCAATTGGAATCTCCTACCGAATCTGGCGGTGAATTTGGGTCAGGGATGTCATCCCACACTACAATGTCAGGTTTGCATTTGTATATCTTACCATCAGTATACTTGTATTGGATTGTGGGTTCACAGCAAACTCGATTCCATTTTTGGTTACGTTCGAAGCCAGAAACTGCACCACTATAATTTCCTACGACTGTATCATGTCCGATAATTTGATAGACGGAACATATGCGGTTAGCAATCTCCATCTGAATATCGATTTCCTGCGACCATCTATACGGTTCACACTGCCAATCTCTAAGAAATTTTTCTACCGTGTCCCAAGCTATCTGTACCAAATAAGGATAAGCACCCATCTCTATCTACCTCGAAATTGTGCTTTCGCCTAACTCCCTCATATCCAAACTTCCCCCAATCATTTTCTATTATATCAAACCCCTCAAATAAAAACTATTCGCTATAGCAGCGTTATGAAACTGTGCTGTAGCCGTGAACTTCGAAATGGGCGTCAAAGGTAAATGCGGTATCAATTCCCGACCTATCCATAGCAGCAAAGGACAGCGAATCTGTAAAGTTTGAGTCTTGGTCGCGGAATTTTTTCATGATTTCCCATGCGTTTTCCCTATCTTCTTCTGTGATACTGACAATCTTTATTACCCTGCTCTGCTTCAGTACATTCCCAAGCCGCAGGGCTTCGCTCTTCCCAAGTTTTATCTGGGTTAGGTCTATAACTTCTGTAAATATGGCGTCCGTAGTTACGAGCACCCTAAATTTAGTTTCGCCTTTTCTGAATTTTTCCATAAATACCGAGGCTTTTTTGTGATTTCCGTCTCTAGGGCTGAACCATGCAAAAATAGCAGATGTGTCGAAGAAGAGCTCCATTTCACTCCTCTTTAAATCTATGCTTTGCGTGCCTTTCCGACAAATCGCGCTCTTTGAAATCGAATTTCTCTGCGGTAAACAGTATGTCGTCTTGGTCGATTGTGTAATACTTGCTCGTGTACTCTTCTATAGCTTCCTCTATCGTCTCGTTCAAACTCTTGTCAAGAAGCTCGGCAACCTTCTTCAGCTTTTTGTACTTCGCCGCCGGCACCCTTGCCTGGACATGTTTTATTTGCATGCACTAATGCATGCAGATTAACAGAGGAAAGGAATATTGTATTTACCTCTCCCACGCAAACCTCGGGTCGAAGTACTCCTGCAGCGCTGGGAGGAATTCTTCCAGAAATGCACCCTCGTTTATTTTAATCGAAAAGTCTTTTTCCAGACTCTGCGCCACATGGCTTGGCATTCCTTTCTCCTCCAAGTTTCGCTGGGACAAAAACTCCTGCAAAAATTTCTTCGCATTGTTACTTCTCTTCAGAAAAATTGCCCACCTCCTGCCGATTATAAAAGGCTCGGTAAACTTGCCCCTGTAATTTTCGTACTTCTCCAGAAATTTCCTCTCGTGCCAGGTGTTTACTTCAGGGCCGAGATGCAGCCTTGCAGATGGTATTTCGAGGCTCTCCAACTCTATGAAAATGCATATCCTGTTCGAGACAGAGTAATCAATTCCTATGACCGAGAAATCTTTATTCTGCAATAAATTTTTAAGAACATTTAAAGCTCTTCTGAGCTGAGTGTACAGAATATCGTCCACAACGTTTGGTTTTGAAAAAGTTAGAGCAAGCAACTCTGTGCCTCTCTGCTTAAATTTTTTCAGCAGTGCTTTTCTGTTCACGACTCTTTTCCTCGGAAAGAAGAACTCCCTCCTCGGTTTTTTCAAATATTCCTTTGCAGCGAAAATAAACTTGCTGAACTTCTGCTCGGACAGTGCACTCGCAACATTTCTATTGGCATCGACCGGGTCTATGAAAATAAGCGGCGAAGGAAATTTCTCTCTCAGACCCTCCTCGCTAACGTTGCCGAAGTGAATTATCTCGCCGCGCTTCCAGTTCTGCGTTGCTTTTAAAACCTCTTCAAAGCTTCCATACTTCGCTATGAGAAGCTCGCAGAGATAGCCGGAGAAACCTTCGACCTTCGCCTCAGCTCCATAGCAGGAAATACCGCTCAAAAATTGCTTCAGCAGTCGAACCTCGTTCTCCTTTCCTTTAATATGCTCCTTTACAAATGCATCGTGAAAAGGAGTCCTGTCTACCGCTGACTTCAGATGGGAAGGGCTTTCAATGGCATAGCAGGGCACGATTTCTACTTCAAAATCGTCGTAAAATCCTTTAACATACGGATGCTCTGCATAGCGCTTCTCAGGCTTTTTTAAAATTTTCCTGCCTATCTGCGTGACTATTTTCTCGAGCTGCGCCTTTTCGTACTCTAACGGAAACAGAACAAATACATCCATATCCTTCTCGCAGCGTAACCAAGTATCACGAGAAGCGGAGCCGAGCAGTGCAATACTGATTCTGCTGTCGATTTTCTTCACCTCTTTCTCGACTTCAGCCAAAAGCTTCTCGGCAGTTCTGCTGAACTTTTCCTTCTCCTTCTCAGAAGGTGCTATTTTCTTCAAAATCTCAATCATGCGCTAATATATTGCAAATAATAAATATATACTAAGCGATTATCTCTCATGGAACTCCTGAGGATACTGGCAGAAAAAGGACCACTGACCGGCAGAGAGCTTTACGAGCTTACAGGCATTGAGATTTTCGAACTCTGGCGGAGGTGCAATTCTGAGGATTTGACTATAAAAAAAGTTGGAAGGCACTACCTCCGCTTCGACAGAGACGTGGAAGGATACGCAAGGCTCTCTCCAGCGATTCAGCGGGAGTTTCTGACTTATTCTGTTATTGGTCTAAAAAAAGACGCAGCAAAAGTGAAACAGAAGGCAAGAAAACTGAGCCTCGAAATAAAAAAAATAAGCCGACGCAAATTCAAACTCGCCAAGAATGCAGTTGCAGGAATAGCAAAGAAAATTACTAACGTGCAAACTCAAACATGCGTTATCATCGGCGGTGATGTTGCAATAGAAATGGCGCACGACAATCCGAGACCCGAGCGCAGCACAGGCGAGCTCGTCGCCGGCTCTGATTTGGACCTCATAGTCATAACCAGTGACGAGTTTCAGCGCTCAAAAAAACTTGACGAGGCGATATACGAAACCAAGGCAGCTCTCCTCAAGCTTCACAGAGAGGAAATAGACTACATAATGAAGAGCATCGCCAAGGTTAGAGAGCAGGCGAAATTCGACACCTTCGAGCACATCGTGGCATGCAAAATCATGAACGAGGCAAAATTTTTGTACGGCAGCAAAAGCATCTGCAGGCAGGTGCTCAGAATTTTGAAAGAAAATTCAGTGCCGAAAAAGTTGAAAGAACTGGAAAAAACTGCGATTGGAAAAAGAAAAGAGGCAGAAAAATATTTGCTGAAGAAAAGTGCAATTTCCGAAGAAGAATATATGAACCTCTTCACAACGACCGAAGAATTCAGCGAGATATTTTGAGCTCGCATGTTTTTACTGTCGAGTAAATCGGTCCCTTCGGCGTGAGCACGCTTTTTTTGAGCTCGACTTTGTCTACGACAGCGCTCCCAAAATCAGCATCTTTATGTTTCAGTACGAAATTCTTCAGCTCTTCTTTTCCTCTCTGAGATTTTACCCTGCCTATCGTTAAGTGAGGGTCAAACCTATTTTCAGGCTTGAATTTCAACCCGATTAAATTCGCATCCAGGCTGCGCTGCATCTCGATTAGATTTTTTCTGCCATCTTCGAAACCAACCCAAACAACACGCATGTATTTCAAACTCGGGAAAACTCCAATACTTCGTAGTGAAATGTTAAACGGCTGAAAAGACTTAAATGATTCCTGCATAGCTACACAAATTTTTTCAATGACATCTTCCGGAATCTCGCCGAGAAATTTCAAAGTCAAATGCAGGTTTTGCGGTTCAACGACTTTAACATCTGCCTTTACTTTTTTGAGTTCCTCCACTGCAGCCTCTACCTTCTCATTTTTTATATCAACTGCAATGAAGCTCCTCATGCTAATTGCTAAAATCTTTATATAGATAAAACTTATTCTCTGATTGAGGAAAAAATGTTATTCGACAAAGTCGAGGAAAAGGACGTTACCAGGGCAATTGTAGAAAGTTTCTCAAAAGACCTCGCAGCCTATGCAGAGAGCGATGCTGTAATAGCCGGAGGAGGACCTTCAGGGCTAATGGCTGGAAAGGAGCTTGCAAGCAAGGGGATAAAAACGCTCATCATCGAAAGAAACAACTATCTCGGGGGCGGCTTCTGGATAGGTGGCTATTTGATGAACAAGATTACTATCAGGGCACCTGCGCAGAAAGTTTTAGATGAAATTGAGGTGCCCTATGGGGAGTTCACAAAGGGCTTGTATGTCGCCGATGGTCCTCATGCGTGCTCAAAACTGATAGCGGCTGCGTGCGATGCGGGTGTTAAGATATTGAACTTAACTAAAGTGGATGACGTAGTTTTGAGGGAAAAAAATCGAGTTGCCGGCGTCGTGATTAACTGGACTCCGGTTGCTTCGATGCCCAGAGAGATAACTTGCGTTGACCCTGTTTCGATTCAATCCAAGGTAGTTATAGATGCGACGGGGCATGATGCAGAAGTAGTAAATGCGCTCGTGAGGAGAGGCTTAATGAAGATAAAGGGCTTTGGCGCAATGTGGGTGGAGAGAAGTGAAGACGCGGTCGTGGAGCACACTGGAGAGGCGCATCCGGGGCTAATCGTTGCAGGAATGGCTGTCTCGACGGTGTACGGGCTGCCGAGGATGGGCCCTACTTTTGGAGCAATGCTGCTCTCGGGCAAAAAAGCAGCAGAGGCTGCGCTTGAAATTTTGAAAAAATGAAGCTCATCGGCGTTGACGTTGGTGGAAGTAAAATAGAGGCAGCGCTTGTATCTGAGTTGAAGATTGTAAAAAAGGTTAAGAGAAAAACTGAAGCTGCGAAGGGCAGGGAAGCTGTTCTGAAAAATATAATCAGTGCGATTGAGAAGGTTTTCGATTCCTCGGTTTCTGCAATTGGCATAGGAATTGCAGGACCTGTAAATCCGGAAAAGAACATCGTGGTGCAGTCGCCCCACATACCCTGCCTTGTGAATGTTCCAGTCAAGGAGATTCTCGAGAAAACTTTTAAAGTCAGGGTTGCCCTCGACAACGATGCGAGAATGTTCACCCTCGGAGCGCATCGCATCTACGGAGCAAAAAATATGGTTGCGCTTACGCTTGGTACCGGTATTGGCGGCGCTGCAATAGTAAACAACAAACTCGAGAAGAATCCAAGAACTGCTGGAGAAGAAAT
>Ga0180009_10004387_pt1 | contig 15573 bp, 18 predicted proteins | sample OS_PC_MetaG_FD_123537 | JGI IMG/M metagenome (GOLD analysis project Ga0180009, IMG submission 123537) | Groundwater microbial communities from the Aspo Hard Rock Laboratory (HRL) deep subsurface site, Sweden - OS_PC_MetaG | ecosystem: Environmental > Aquatic > Deep subsurface > Groundwater...
TGCAGGAAGCGCTGGAGGGCTATCAGGGTCATGGATTGTTTACTTACGTGCTTGTAGAAGGATTGAAAGGAAAAGCCGACAAGGGCAATACAGGTTATGTTAAGACAACAGAGCTTGCGGATTATGTGGACAATGAAGTGCCTATCATGGCGGAGAATATATTCAAGAAAGCCCAGTATCCCACGATATCAATAAGCGGGCAGGCCTTCCCGATAGGAAAAGTGAGGTAGCTTACTATCGGGATTTGATCTCATCTTTAATCATAATAGTACGCATCAACCGGATTAACCATAAATTATCTATCATTAACATCTGGTAGTCCGAAAAACTTTACACTATCAGACGTATGTTTAAACTTTCCGAAAGTTTGGATTCCGGCTATAAGTTCCCGCGCCTTACAGTGATTTTTTGCTGAATATTATCGAATGAAGTCCTCACCATCGGCTTAGAGAAATTTGGTATATTCCGGTTTACCATCCTACCTGCCGTAGCAGGGTGTCTCGGCATCCTTTCTTGGGATTGCCTGCCCACATTTAGCCCACAGTTCCAGCCGGGGCTTCACCCGCTGCCCTTATAAAAGGAGGATCAAATGCCCCAGTTGACCTTAGAAGAAGCTATGAAATTGAGTGGAGTAGAAGACTGGACGCTAACTCCGTCACAGCAGAAGTTTTTAATCGAATCAACAACAGACCTGCTTCAGAGACACCCGCCGGAATGGTTCAAGGAGAACCAAGCTCGGTTACAACTGGAACTGAAACAGGTATTCAACGAACTCTAACCTCCCCCCTAACAACCACCACATCTGAACCAAAGAAAAACCAGCACAAGTTTTGAAAAAACCGGGGTATATTTTATGTCAAAGAACAGATTGATTTCAACAGGCTGTGATTTGTTACCCCCATTTTTGGGAGTGGACATTTGTCCATATTTATTTCCCGCCCATACCTTTGGTAGGGTGTGAAAATAAGATACCCCTGAAGCATACCTGAAGCACCCCTGAGACGGTATCGAAGCCTATTCAGAATCATCTCTTTGAGACCGCTTCCATAAATATTCGATTATATCCTGTTCAAAGAAATATCGCCGCCCGGATTTTTCCACAAACTTCAGCCCGCCCCGGACCCAGTTCGATAACTGCCGACTATGCCCGGATTTCGTTACGGGAAGGTCTAACCGCCCGCACAGGTCTTTCTCGCTCCATATCTGGTCTAACTTTTCCGGTCTCTTGCTCATCTTCTATCCCCTCTTTAAAAAACATTTCAAGTGCATTTGCTTTGTTGAGATACCCACCATCAACCGCTTTTTTATGTGCGGCTCGCACCTGATCTGGCGCTGCCGCTAAGAACAGTTGAACGCAACTGCCACAAATAAATTCGATCCATTGTTCGGGTTTGTAGCCCGGCTCCTCACCATTGCAAAACAAACACAAGTTTGTCATTTCACCCCCGCTAATCCCGCCGCCCGTAATTTGAAGCCCTCAAATTTCCTTCCGTGTGTTGAGCACTCTCCTAAAAGGAGGCTCCACCATAGGGATGTTACGGCCGCACCCCCACCGGCCCCCTTCGGCCTGCCCCCTATGGCTCCGGCACTTCTATATCAATCGGACTGCCGCCCAAGCGGTCGCACGTTGGGCAAACCTCATACATTCTTTTCACTAGTTCAAATTCATCCACAGAACCGCCTATCATGGGCAAAAGGTTCCTCAGTTGGAGCAAATTGATAACAGCGGGATGATAACAATCCGGTTCTTTGGGTTTTGTTTTGGCCTCGTGTTCATCCTTCTTTGTCTTTATTTTCACCAGCAGCGCCAACATCTTAAGCCGATCTGTTTCACCCTTGCCCTTGTGTCGCGTTACCATTTTCGCCAATTCGTCCCAAAACTCGTCATCGTTTAAATCAAGCTCACTAAGCCCCTTGCCCCTGCCCGGTCCTCCGGGTCCGCCTTTTTGGAATAGTTTTTTACTGGTTTTCTTCTCATTTTTCTTGCCGTTTTTTTTCATGTTTTTTCTCTCCCTCTCTCTTATTGGATAACCCGTTTGTTTTGCTGGATGAACGCCTCAAGATCCTTTGTGTCGATAAACTGTTTACGTCCACCAGGGAACTGGACCACCGGAATATCACCGGCCCAGATCCGTTCCCGCATGCCCCAAACGGTCAACCCCAAGTATTCAGCGGCCCGTTTCAAGGGTAAGAGCCTTGGGGTCATTGGATTGCCTATCCCTTGTTCCCTTGTAATCGCTTTGTTTATAAGGTTTCCCATAGCCCTGTAACTTAATTGTAACCGTTATTTGTTTTGCTTGACCTATAAATCGAATGCTCGTTCAAGCCCGTAAGGTCTAACGGCCGGTCTGTATCTGACAAATTGCTCATAAATTATTTTTTGCATGTGTGTGTCGTCTAAATACCCATGATTCTGATTTTCGTCCGCTCCCCCGCTTTGCTATTTTGAGTAAGCCGCGCGCCTGCTTATAGTGGCTATACATGTAAACACGCACGTTCTCGTTACCCAAAGAGTTAAAATCAGTATATTCCAGCTTTTTCGGGTAATTTGTTGATTTCACAATAAAAGCATCCACATTTCTACTTTTCATATGGGTAACGTCCTCGTTACCCTAAAGACCGTTTAATGGGTAACGTTTTCATGCGTGTGTAACATCACCTCCTTTTCATTTTGTATCAGTAGCCGCACTGGCTACAGATGATCTTAAATTTCTGACCATTGTAAATTGTAATGTCATTGCCAAGGTTTGAACCGAATGTAACGTGATGCCCACAATCAAGAGTAAATTTCTTGTCTTTCAATGCTCTTTTCAGGATTTCCCTCAATAATTCTGGCTCCTGATACGCTTTCTTTTGTTCTTTGGTCATAATGTCCTCCTGTAAATACAAAGAGCCCCCAAGGTTAAACCTTGAGGGCTTTTAAGGTTGAATGAATTATACCTGATTACGCTGCTAACCGATTTAAGCTGTCTTGATCCTCAACGCCGCCCCTCAGGATCAGATTCAAGACCTTTTCAGATTCGGACAGGACCTTCAGGCAGGCGCTGTATGGGTTCATTTTGATTTTCTCGGCATATCTTTCAACATACCTGTACGAATTGCCAAAGGTATCATTGTGCTGCTTGCCAACCAACTTACAAAGGGTGGCTGCGCAAAGTTCTGCTACGATTTCTTGTAAAGGATCTTGCCCGTTGGTCAATTTGCCCTTGATCTTTTCATGACCGGCGTGGCTCAGCTCGTGGAAAAACACCTTTTCCTCGGTGGTTGCCAGGGCTATCTCTTTGCTGTCCTGTGAATAATATCCGTAATAGCGATATCTTCCCGGAATGGCTTTTACAGAAATGCCCCACTGCCGGGCACGATCAAGCAATGGCAACTCTGGAAGTTCGATTCTTTTATACCCAAGCTCTTCGCCGTCCGTGTCTTCTACTGCGAAAACCGGCTTACACCCGAACCCATAGAGCATCTCTTTTTCATCGTCGCCGCTATCAATCTTGCGAACAAAAGGGACCAGAATAAAAAGCGCCTTGCTCCCTTTTTTTACAAAGCGGTTTACCTGTTGCCATTGTCGATATCCCCTCGCATCAGCGGTGCCGCCTAAAAACATCAATGTCCGATTCATCATCGACCATTTAGAGCTGGGGATTTCAGGAATGGGGTATAGGGAATAAGCTACCGCTTCGGGAATGTTTCCATCTTTGAACCTGTCCAGTATTTGATTCATGACTTGTTTCACCTTGTCATTCATTTGCTCCTCCTTTCATGGTTTGATTGTTAAGAAACAGAAAACCCCGGCGAAACTGATCACCAGGGCTAATGGGTAACGAATTGACGATGTTGGATTGAGCTACCAGGCTTGACAGGCGCCGATGAACTGGCAGTCGCTACAAAGCCAGCTTTTACAAGGAATGAAAATACGCGCATCGATGCCAGCCAGAACAGCATTGGCAAGTTTGGCGAAGCGTCTGCGTTGATCAGGAGTGCGAACGGTGGTGTGATGCTCCAGCTTGGGGGTTTTAAGCTTTCGCAATACATCAAGCCGACATTGAATATTAGCGGTGGGGAATACAATCCGATTGGATGCCAACAAATATGAATAGCAAGTCAACTGGACGTCATCGTCAACCGAAGCCTGGGCATATGGCTTTGATGCCGTCTTGTTATCAACGGCAATAATTGTGCCCTGGTCATCCTTCAGGACCAGATCGATGACACCGACCAGTTTCAAATCGGTGGGTATGCCTTCATCGGTGTAAAGGGTGGCTGACATGGGTTTCTCGATTGCTACGATTTCATAACCGCTCAGGTCGATAACTTCGTAAAAAGCTTTAAGCATGGCTGTGCCCATTTCGATGACACCTTTCCGGTCCGGCGTCTCCTTTTTGAAGATGATGGGAATTTCTGAATGATCAAGCTCTCGGTTGATATGATCCGCAAAAAGCTCCTGAAGCACGCCAAGTGGCTCCAGAACGCTCTTTTCCATTAAGGTGCGGTAGAACCTTTCAATGCTGCTATGGATCGCTGATCCGAACGTAAGGGCGATGCTGACACGTTCTGCGGGACGCTGCTCGACATACATAAAGCGGTATTTGAGTGAACAATTGAGATATGTAAAAATCTGGCTGTGGGAAATGTGAAGCTCCTGTTTGAACTCCTGTAACGCTTGGGATTTTGGCATGATGTACCTCCCTGGTTAGTATGTAAAAAGGGAAGACATTTTTAATACCTTCCCTTTGGTGGGTTAAATGACCGTCGATTTATGCCGCCAGTAATTCCTTGATAACCTCGGAAGCATTGGATTTCGACAGATGCGCCGTTACGGAGCCAAAAGCGGATACGCATTTCTGATTCAGCGCACTCTGGGTAATCCCTTTCTCCCCCGCGAGCTTGAGGATGTAATTATGCTGCTTAGCGGAAAGGCGTCCGTTTCCATTATGGTCACCGGTACCATTGCCGCCGCCGTTAGGGTCAGCATTAAATTTGCCGGTGCCAGCAGCGCTTCTGTTCCCATTTCCACCTTGATCTTGGGTGGAAGTCTGACCATTTCCATAAAGATGAAGACCGACCCCCAGCAAAGTAGCGCATTTTTTAAGCGCATCGGTCCCGGCTGCTTTAAGGTCATCTGCCAGTGAAATCATATCTCCGCTTTCCCTGGCTCTTGTAATCTTGCTGGAGCCAAACTGGCATTTAACGATGTCACCGGCTGTGAGCTTTCCCAGAACAATGACCTCATCGGTATTTTCCAGGATTTGATGTTCCAGGATCTCGAAACTCCAAGTTGCCTCAAAAGCATCATTAAGGCGCTGGATCACTGAATGACCTTCGATGTAATCCAGCATCCGTCCAAAATTTCCCTCACGCTGCCTGATCTGATTGGGTTCAAAAGGTTTTTCCAGTAATTGTCTATTCATGATGTCCTCCTTTGATAGATTTAGGGGTTTAGAAACATAATAAAGGGATTAGACAGGATTTCCTTGATAGTCGCTATAATAGCCGGCGTAATTGGTTTCTTTTTGATTTATCAACCTGTTGTTAACGCTGAAAATGCGGAATATTGGTATGAGAAGGGTTGTTCTTTAATGGGCTCAGGCAAATTTAATGAGGCGATATCTTTTTTTAATGAAGCAATAAAATTGAACCCGAATTATGCCGAAGCTTATAAGATGAGGGGGCTAATCAATTCACAAGTTGGGAACATTCAACAGGCTTTAAATGACTACAACAGGGCTATAAAGATAGACCCCAACTTGGCTGAAACTTATCATTATCGTGGATATTTGAAATTTATATCCAACAAATATAGCGACGCTATTAAAGATTATGATTTGGCGATAAAAATAAATCCTAAATATATTGAGGTTTATGGACTTCGCGCTATGGCATATTATCGTCTAAATAATTACCAGGAAGCTATAAAAAATTATACGAATATTATAAAATTAAATCCTGATTTAACCTCCTATTATCATGTTTTAGGTATGCGTGGAAATTCTTATGTAAAAATTGGTGAGTACAATATGGCTTTGAACGATTACACCAAGGCTATAGAAATAAATCCAGAGAACCCAGAAACCTACTATAATAGAGCAGTGCTTTGGGGGAAATTGGACAAACGAAAAGAAAGTTTCGAGGATTTGAAAAGAGCCGCGAAATTGGGACATGTGGAGGCTCAGAAATATTTAAGACTAAACAAAATAGAATGGTAAATAACTGCTGTATTCGATTAGGAGGCAATCCTTGGCATCAGGAGGATTATATTATGGCTAAAACAGCTAATTACTGCGCTCCTTTGTAAACTGCTTATCCAAGAGGTGATATAATGAACGACCTCCTTCCCTTAATCACAAATTTATCTACAAGAAATAGAGAGTATGTAGTTTTTGTTGGTGCCGGATTTTCCAAGGATGCTGGCATTAAAAGTGGTTGGGATATTTTAATCGAAACATTAAAACCAATTTACATTGATGAAAAAGATATAAAAAATTTGCCTGAAAATTATTATGAGCTAATACAAGATTGGTATATAAACCACGGCCAATATAAAGAGCTTGGCTACTCATCGATATTGGAATTGATGTATAAAGGAGATTTAGAAAGGAGAGAATACTTAAAGAAATATTTCATAGATGAAATGCCGGGGGACGCTCATAAACAATTAGCATTGATGGTCGCCAACAAACTTATTAGATTCATATTTACTACGAATTTTGATGATTTAATTGAAAGGGCTTTAGATGAATTAAATTTAGATTACGATGTTATTTATTCTGATGATATTTTGCGCGGAACGAAATCATGGGATAAAGTTGAAACCTGTAGAATCTATAAGCTACATGGAGACTACAAAATAGGAAAAATTAGAAACACAATCAACGAATTAAAAGAATTAGACCCTATCATAGCAGATGATTTCCAATATATAATCGACCGCCATGGGTTAATTGTGATTGGTTATTCGGGTAGAGATGAAGGCGTAATGAGCCACTTCCTCAAGCGTAGACCATATTCTTATCCGTTTTACTGGCAATACCGAGAGCATCCTCCCCAAGATAAAGATTTTGAAATTTATCACGCTTTAATTAAAAAATATAAAGATGAATATAAAAGAGAAATCAAATTCATTACGTGCCAGAGCGCTTCGGAATTTTTGAATCAAATCAATTCGGGAATTGAAAAATTAGAGCGTGTTCTGCTTATTTCAAATAAAAAACAGCAAGGCTATGCAGATTATATTTCAAGAAACGATTCCAAGAGAATAAGAGCCTTATCACTTGAATTACAAAACAAATTTAATGAGTTATATATAAAGGCAATCGAAAAAGAAGATTTAGATAAATTTTATAAATATAAGTTTGAAGTCTTTACAGAGTTTCTAAAAGAAATTGAATTTATTTTTCACTATTTTAGTGAGCTATTAAATTATTCTTTAACTGATGAGGCTGGATACTTTTTACAAAATATAATAAAATTTTGCTCAAAAGATTGGGAATTTGATTATCGAAATGAATTTATTAGAAGGTCAACTCCTTATTATTTGATTATGCTTTTTGGGTCCTTGTGCTTAAAGAAAAACGCTTTGGGCATCATTAATTCATTCTATGAATTCAAAATAAAACTCTACGGCGAAAATTATTCCAAATTGCTGGATGAAATATGGCGTGGTTATGAGGGATGGGACCATATAGGCAAAGAAAATTATAAAAAAAATTATCATCATCCAATGTATTCAATTTGTTTAGAACATTTGCTCCAGAAGGAAATAGCTACACCTGAAGATTTCAATAAATTTGACGCTTATATCACCCTGGTGTCTGTACTTAATAATAAAATTGATTTTTGGTATTTGGGTTGTTCAATGTATAGTCGTAATCCTCTGAAAGAAATATACCATGAACATATTGAAAATGCTTTAAGCACAAAAGACGATATAATCTCATACCTAACAAAACTGAAAGAAAGATATGAAAAAAGACTCAAATTTGATGCTTTTCATGGAATATCAAGATTAATTAACTCGATAGCATCATCATTACCTGAAAATTAAATTATCCTTTCCACACTTGACACTAATAAGCCTGTTATTGAACTATAACAATTTAATAATACTATAAATACTATCAATTTTTACATAGAACTTACCCTTTAAGTAATCGCGGGGTGTGTACTGTATGGTGTAGAGATGATGATGTAGATTATGATACTGGATGTTAATGCTCCTGCCTGGGGAAGTATCGAACGGATAATCGTTGTGGTCTGACATCTGTTTTAATGTTGAGAAAGCCAAGGTCTTTCAGCCTACTCTTGTAATTGCTGATGGTCGCCCTTGATGTGTTCAGCCAGCCCGCCAATGTTTCATCGGTTTCCCTGATTATCCGCTTTCGTTTTTGCTGCTCGATGACCAGCCGTAGCCACAAAATTAAAGCGGCTCCCAAGTCGGCATAACCTTCGTTCTGTAAAAATTTAACGGGTATGGTGAATATGCTGGCTGATTGTGGCTTTGTTGGCCGGGCTTCTAAAAGTTTGATAATCTGCTCTATCGTCTTATCCAGCATGGGTTTGTTGCCGTGGTTGTAAGTTAGCAGTGGCAGAAAATCATCGGTGCTGTAATAATATTCACTTGATTCAGTTTCCTTGTTCAGAAAAGGGGCGGTTTCGTTTCCAGTTGCTTCAAATACGACATCCCTATGTTCTGGCTTGCCGCTTGATATAATATGGACATTTACCGGCTTGTCTGTTTTCTCCTGTGCTTTCTTCGCTCCGGCCATCAGGTGTTTCAGTGAAAACCCGCTTATGGCGCTGATTACGGGTTTTAATTTGTCGTAAGGGTCTTGACCTTCTGCCATCCCTCCAAGGTAATGGACCCTCCCGCCGACTTCGGATGCGATTCGGGCGATTCCCTTTCTGCCCGCTTCATCCCAGTCGTAGGCAACAATGAAGTGCTCAATACCCAGTCCTTTGAGAATGCTTCGCGCTTCTCCGGTAAGGCGTGAACCCATGGTCGATACCACTATCGGCTTATCCTGGTCTTGTAGCAGTTTATAGAATACGAAATAATCAAAGATGCCTTCCACCAGGATGACCGTCCGGTAATGTTTGATGTGCCGGTGCGCTTTATCAATGCCATATAACCAACTCTTGGTGCTGATAGCGCTTTCACCGGTCTTTTGTTTGAGCCAGCGGACACCGCGATTATTCGGGCGTCTGCCGGTAAAGCCAACTACTTGGGCTTCGATGTTGTAAATCGGAAAGACCATCCTCCCCGCGAAATAATCACCATAATTGCTTGAAAAGGCACCACTCTTGCCATTATTTATCTGTTGAAGGTAGTATCCATAACCTTTAACGGAAGGATCGTTTAGCAGCCTGACCATGCCTCCCTTGAAAAATGGTCGAAACAATGTGTAGTCCTTTTCAAACCGGGGAAGAAACTGATAAATCAGGGCTCTTCCGTAGCATTGCTTATCCGAATACGGGGGGGCATAGCCGATATTGAACCTGCGGATTAAATCCGTTCCCACTCCCCGGCGGCGAAGGTATGCGTAAACATCCTTGAACCTGTCTTCATCGGATAATAAAAGTTCATTGTAAAAGCGGGCGCTTTCATCCAGTGCGGCAATAATCTCCTGGTCAAGTTCCGGCTCTATAAAGCCGACCGAATCTTCCGGTTCAGGTTCCTCGTCTGGTTCAGGAACGCTTTTGCTCTTGCCATCGAACACTTTGAAATCCTTGATGTCCAGGTAATCAGCCCAAGTCCTTTGCGCTTCCTTGAAACTACACTTGTTCCGAATCATTATGATGTCGTAAATGTCCCAGTTGCCTTTACATCCACCAAAACAATGGAACTTCACTTCATCTTTACCATCTGAATACACCCTGAAACTATCCTTGGTATCAGCGTGGAACGGACAGAAGGCGCTGTATCGGTTTTTGCCAGTCCTGGTGAATTGAACATCCAACAACTTTTCGGCAAAATGAATGCCTGGTTCAATGTATGATACAGATTTAAGGTCTTTATAAGTTTTCATCGTAATCCTAATATAATGGTAATGGTATAACTTATTGATTTAAAGTCGTATGGTCAACATGATTTAACACCCGTAGCAGTTTGTAATTCCCTTTAGGTCTCTCCGTCAGCCCTAACTACCTATCGACATCCCCTCATCGGTTAATTCAGTAGCTTAACGCTGCTGTAATGCGATTTAAGAGGTGTTTTCTGTACGAAGCAGGAGATAGTGTGTTGTCGTCTGCCTGATGGCTCAATCATCAAAATAGTTTGTCATCGTCGCTAAATAATTATATTATTTTTGAAACAGTAGATACCGAGTTAAATTTTAAAAAATCCGATGATAATATTTTTTGAAGGGAAATCTTATGGGGCAACTAATTTCCTTTGATAGAATGAAAAGGCAGTTGGCTTTAACGACCGATATTGATGAGATAAAGGAACTGCGTGATAAAGCAGAGGCTCTCCGGCTTTATGTTAAAAAGGCTGGCGAAGGTTTGAAACAACAGAACCAATGCGCGGAGATAAAAATTAGGGCTGAACGCCATTGTGGTGAGTTATTACCCCATAAGATTAAACACGGTGGTGATAGAAAATCGAAATCAAGGTTAGGGAATCAAACCTTGAAAAACCTTGGCATCAGCAAATACCTGTCTCACTGCTGGCAATCAATAGCCAGAATACCGGATGATATCTTTGAAGAGCATATCACAAAGGTGATAGCCAGAAATAAGGAATTGACATCAACCAGCCTTTTGAGGATAGCAAAGGAACACCGGAAAAAAGATAAAATCCTGCGGAAAGCAATCATTCCGTCTGATTTGCCATCAATAACCGAACGCTATCAACTCATACACGGGTCATTTCAAAATGTGAATTTGGAACCAGGTAGCATCGACATTATTATTACCGACCCTCCATATAATAAACAGCACATTCCTCTGTATAAAGACCTTGCCTTATTTGCCTGTGATGGCCTTAAGCCTGGTGGCTCTCTTTTGGTAATGTCGGGTTTATATTATCTGCCGGAAATACTGGCGGTGATGGTTCCGCATATCAATTATCATTGGACTTTATCCTATTTTACCCCAGGAGCAACTTGTCAAATGTGGCATAGAAAGGTTATGACCTCCTGGAAGCCAGTGCTCTGGTTTGTAAAAGGAAAATATAACGGCGAATGGATAAAGGATACTTGTAAATCTCCTGGGCCGGATAAAGAACATCATAAATTAGGGCAATCGGAAATTGGCATGGCTGAGCTAATTGAAAAATTTACCTATCCAGGAAAAACAATCCTGGATACTTGCTGTGGCGCCGGAACGGTAGGTGTTGTTGCCTTAAAGATGAATAGAAGATTTATCGGCATTGACATCGATAATCGTTCAATAGAGACGGCTAAAAAAAGATTTTTCGAAATTGAAAATATGATAAAAACCGATGCCCGAGCAATATGATGTTTACTATTCTAACACTCTGTAATGCGATTTAAGGGGTGTCTTTTATACGAGACAGGCTGTACTTTTCTTGTGATAGGTTTATTGATGTTATATTTCTGCTCGCCTGTGATAATTCTATTCGCAGTTGGCACAGATTTAATGGGAAATGCTTGATAAATGGTTGACTATTTTATACTATTTAACTATGATACCAAGAAAATTACCCTTTAAGTTAACAAGTGTCGGTGCTGAATACAACAGCAATGGATTTTTTCTGTATATCTTTACGGGAGTGGGGTTATACAGACTATAGAATACCTTGTTGGGTTGCTTCATAGGTGGCTAAAAAACTATGAAAAGTTTAGGATTTATTGTCGTATTCGCTGGTATTATTGGTGTTATTGCGCCATTCATTAAAATAATTTTCAGCAAAGGAGGTGAAAGGGGAAAGCAACAAGATTTAGTTATTTTAATGCTGTTTCTCTTTATCGTTCTTCCTGTATTAGGTTCTGTGGCAAATTTCTTATTTTCAAATGATTTTGCCGTTGGTGCTGTAGTCATAATGGGGCTAATCGGGATAAATTATTGTGTGTTTAAAGACAAATTTTAGTATTAATGAGCTTAGTTATAACTCGAAAATCACCCTCCACGCCGTCCACGGTGCCCACACCGTACATCTTCTTCAAAATCCCGCTTGCCTTTCGATGATAAACCAATCTGCACTTGACACTAACAAACCTGATTTTTAACTATAACAATATAATAATACTATAAATACTATTCATTTTCTCATGGAACTTACCCTTTAAGTAATCGCGGGATGATGCTGACTTTTTATGGAATGTTGATATTGGGAGACACATTATCTAATCGATTCTGAGCTTGTTTAATGTATTTCAAAAGTTCAGGATGTGTTTTTAAATAGGCTTCCACTGCCTTTTCTTTTTTTATAGTCGCATCATTCAGTTTTTTGGTGGCTTTTTCGTAAGACTCAAATAGTTTATTGTATTCCGATATTTCTGGTTCTTTGCCATTTAAGATATTATCGAAATTATTCCGTGAATACACTAAGACTTCCTTATAAGCTTTTAATAGATTTTTGTATTCCTGTAAATGGTTAAGACTTCCAACTTTAGAGTTCATAACAACAATGGCACCTAACGGGGACAATTTTTCATCTTTTAAAATCTCATCTGAATATTTATTAAAAAATTCTATTAATTGATTGTAGTTTATTTCCACTTTCGAGATTTCAGTATGGCAAGAATCGATGATTTGAATTGCTTTTTTGATATTAGGTAGGGTAGTAATGTCTACTTCATCAAGTTTAGAAAAAGCCGATTGAAAATTTCGGAGAGAAGCCTTTTTAAACATTGGTTCTAACTGTTGTAATTCTGTTCTAACAGGGTCCGTTCTGGCGGCTGTATATGACTGATAGGCGGTTCCAATGAAAACTATAGGAACACCAACAAGAATGAGTCCAATAATAAAACCAGCCCAGCCTGATTTATTTCTTCTTTTAGCGGTCCATGCCCCAAAAATTCCCATCCATATGATAAAATTTAAACTGTCAGTCGATTTTTGAGGAAATAAAAAATAATTGACAGTGGCATATACCATTATCAATAGAATAAAATAATAGAGGATGGTGTAGGCTATCTTTGTTTTTGAGCGACTTTTTGCTTTTGTTTCTGTTATTTGCTCAATAAATAATTCATCACTGCTTTTCCCATCAGTTATTTTATCCGGCTGGACTTTATCTGTAAGGGAATCTGGGCTTTGCTTTTGGATATTGATATTTTGAAGTGTAAGTTCTGCTCGGCGGGTTTCAATTTGCTTCTCAACATCACTTGAATCGAAAGTGGTATGACAATAACGGCACTTTTTTGCTTTTAACTTTATTGTTTCAGCACATTCAGGGCATATCTTAACCTCATTATCTAATAATTCGTCTGGGTTCATACTTTCGCCCCTTTACATCATTTGGTTAACCGGTTCATTAGACTTCGTCTTGCTTGTCATTCTTAACTTTTAAGGCGAAGATTGACACCACCGCAATCCCGATCGTTAGAACATTGATGATCGACCATACCTCTCTGTTCAGGTGGACGCGTAGTATCGGATTGTAAACCAAAGCAGTGATTCCCAACACCCATATCCAGCCTTGCTTTACCTTATCCAAGGATTGGAAGGCGGGGTAAGCGAATATTCCGCAGCAAACCCAGCGAAGTAGGATGTAGTATCCATACGGATTGTTTGGATTCAGCGCCCATAGCAACATGACGATAGCTACAGTTTGTGGAATCCAGATTCTTCTCATGAATCCTCACGCCTAACGCAGCGGCTTAGGGCGGCGCGGTTTTTCCGCCGCTCCTTGGAGCCGCTTGTTATCTGAAGATTCTTTTTCATATATTTCCTTGGCTAAAAGTAACTCTGCGTATAATTCAGAGTTCTTGATAAACTCGATAGAATCTTCGGTTTGGTGTTTGATAAGTTTTTCCTCGGTGTCGCTGAGATGGACATAGGTGTTTGTTTGAAGAGCAAGAAATTTGACAACCTCTAATATATCGATAGCAATTTGGGGCATACCATGTACCTCAATTGACCACCCCTTTGGCTTGAAATGTTCAAATCCATTTCTAAATACAGATTTTAAAAGTTTAATAGACTCTTTCTGACTGTCACTAAGATTTAGATGTCTGGAGTGAATGAGCATATTCATATAGCTGGAATCTTGACACCTTTTTAATGATTCCCAGAAACCTATCAATTTTCCTTTTTTGGTCAGTACACTTGCGAATCAGTTCCACGGCAAGCCGCAATAGAAAAACCATATAGTGCTCCATGTAGTCCTATAATAACCCATTTCCAATTTCTGAAATCTTTTGGGGTTTGCTTGATAAAGAATGTGGCTTTTTCAAGATAATCAAGTGCGTTTTTCTCTTCACTTAATCTGAACCATTTTTCTTTCGGAGGCAACTCATTCATTATTCATTCTGCTTACATATAACATTAGATGTTGATTCGCTGCGAAAGAATTACAACTTCTGAAAGAAGAAACACAGGCAAGAGGAACGCAGCGCTTTTCACAGCGTGTAAAATTCCTACTTTCCAATTAGCATATCTGCCCGAATATTCAATAAAAATATCATAATTCCCTTTAGTTCTCTCCGTAATCCCTTAAGTTCCATCCGTTTAAACACATCTTTTCAAATATATTTTTACATACCCAGCCCCTTCGATTGGTAATTCATCAAGTAAACAATCCGTAAAGACATTACCCGCATTGGAATAATGTATCCCCTGTTAAAATAGCGGACGAAAAAAACTTCGCACAAAATTTATACGGGGGTGAACAATGGATAAAAGAGAAACCTATTCAATAAAGGAAGCAGCGACCTTTTCAGGGCTGTCCATTAAACAGGTAAGGCGATACTCCGATGCTGACCTGTTGCCGGGGGTCATCAAAATACAACATGGCGACCGCATTTACAGGCACTTTACCGAGTTAGACTTAAACATGTTGAGATTGATTAGGAAGTACCGAGACCAGGGCTATTACCTGGCGCCGGCGGTCAAACTGGCGAAACAAGAATTAGCAGGAAAATAAAATGTGGGGTGAAAAGTGGAATGTACGAAAATCAAGATTATCGAAACGATGTTGCGAATAAAATTAAAACAATTTTAACCGGAAGGGGGCAGTTCTACAAAAACAAAAAAATAGGCAGCATGGTCAATGAACTTTATGAAAACTACAGGTATGGACGGAACGAATTGCTCAACGATATTTTGGCTTACTATTTTTATTATGACCTGGGCTGCCGATATGACGAAAACAGGAGTTCTTTCGAATTATACCTGGTCGGTATTTGTTTTAACCGGCTCAGAAACATCCTTGCCAAGTGCCGCAGAAGCCAGATTCCAGAGCGTAAAATTGTCCGGCTCGATGACGACGACATAGATACTGAATCAATCCTCTTATCAGGGTGTTTGGATTCTTTCGGAACAAACTGGAAACAGCGATTTAATTCCATGCCAAGATCACCAGTCAAGAAGCTTACCAACCCCACCGGTCAAGATATACCACATTCAATATAATTCCTTTTAATTCCCCATAGAAAAAAACACATTTAA
>Ga0180009_10004388_pt1 | contig 15573 bp, 20 predicted proteins | sample OS_PC_MetaG_FD_123537 | JGI IMG/M metagenome (GOLD analysis project Ga0180009, IMG submission 123537) | Groundwater microbial communities from the Aspo Hard Rock Laboratory (HRL) deep subsurface site, Sweden - OS_PC_MetaG | ecosystem: Environmental > Aquatic > Deep subsurface > Groundwater...
TGACATCGGCCGGCGCATCGAAGATCGCCAGACTCTTGTCGCCGTCGTCCGTCACTTCCAGCGTCCTGACACGCAGGCGGCGCAGGGTTTCCTTGCCTGCGGTGTCGATGAGTGCCATTTCCATATCCGCGGTGAAATCACCAAAGCCACGATCGCGTTCGCGCATGGTCTTTGCTATTTCGAGTCCGCGGTCGGTATCCGCATAGACCGGTGTGAGTCCCACACAAAAAAGCAAAAGAACTGCCAGTAAGCTTCTGTTGCTTGCCATCATCCAGAAGACCTGCCTTTCATGAATTGTGTATTTCCCCATAACCCCGATTGTCGAAAACAGGCTCGTTACCAAACGTGTCTCGACTGCTCAGCCAGGTTGGAGACTTTCTTGCACAACATTTGTTGCTCACAATTCATCGGATGTACGCCTCCGTCGCGTAGCGGCGCATCATGCGATGGCTGTTGAAAAAGGAAGCATTCTTGCTGATCGCGCCCTTCATCACCTTGACCCAGCTATCGGCGGCATCCTGATAACCATAATAGGACGGCAGCACCACCTGTTCGAGCTTGTCGTATAGCGCGCGCGCATCGCCGTCGTCCGCACCCGTCGCGTTGCCGATTGCCCAGCCGGTCATGCCCTCGATACAGCCCTCGATCCACCAGCCATCCAGCACCGACAGGCTCGGCACGCCATTGAACGCCGCCTTCATGCCGCTGGTACCGGAGGCTTCGTATGGGCGCAGTGGCGTGTTGAGCCAGATATCAACGCCGGCCACCAACAGCTTGGCCGTGTCCATGTCGTAATCGGGCAGATAGACCACTGGCACCACCCCTTCGAGCGCACGCATCAGGCCGTGCAACTCCTCGATCAGTCGCTTGCCGCCCTCGTCAAGAGGATGGGCCTTGCCTGCAAGCACGACCTGGAACGAACGCTCCCGAGCGATCGCCTTCAGGCGCTCGAGATCGCTAAACAACAGGTCGGGACGCTTGTACGCAGTCATACGCCGCGCAAATCCAAGAATAGGCACCCTTGGGTGCAGGGCAACACCGATGCGCGCCTGCACTCTCTCGATGAGGGCCTGCTTCGCTTGGGCATGTGCCTCCAGGATGGCAGCGTCGGGGATGCAGCAGTCGGCGCGCACGAGCAGTTCGGGCTCATGGCACCAACTCGGCAGATAACGGTCGTAGAGCCTACGGAAGGGCTCGCTGGCCCAGATGAACGGGTGCACGCCATTGGTAATGGCATGCACCCGGTAGCCCGGGAACATGGTATTCGAGACCTCGGCATGATGCTTGGCCACACCATTTACGTAGTCGCTCAGGTTGAGCGCGAGCCGCGTCATGTTGAGGCTGTCCTCACCCGCAAGATGCTTGAGCGTTGCCAGATCGATGGCGCTGTCGAGCACACGCTGCACCAAATCGTACGGAAAGCGGTCGTGCCCGGCCTCAACCGGGGTATGCGTGGTGAAGTTGCATAGCGCGCGCACCCTTGGGAGGTCGTAGGGCGTCTCGCCGGGGCGCAGGCCCTCGGGCGGATATTCATAACGCCGCAGCAGTTCGAGCCCGAGCAATGCTGAGTGTCCCTCATTCATGTGGTACTGGCGGATTTCGAAACCTAGCGCCTGCAACAGGCGCACCCCGCCGATGCCGAGCACGATCTCCTGCTTGAGCCGATAGGTTTCGTCGCCGCCGTAGAGGTAGTGCGTGATTTCGCGGTCCTCCGGCTGGTTCTCGTCCAGATCGGTGTCGAGCAGCAGCACTGGCTGGCGGCCGCCCATATGGCCCTCGAGCACATATAGCCACGCGCCAATCCATACCGGGCGACCTTCGATCGACACGGCGATCTTGGCACCCAGGGGCTGTGCCCACTCGCGCGGCTCCCACATCGCGGGGTGCTCGACCTGTCGTCCCTGGGCGTCGATCTCCTGGCTAAAATAGCCAGCGCGGCTGACCAGGCTCACCGCCACCAGTGGCAGCACAAGGTCGGCAGCCGAGCGCACGGTATCGCCGGCCAGCACCCCCAAACCGCCGGAGTAGGTAGGCATCTCGTTGCGCAGCGCGATCTCCATGGAAAAGTAGGCGACACGCGGTTCGTGGATAAAGTCATCAAGCATGGTCATTCCTTCAACGAACTCATGTGGTCGATCACGTCGGCGATCAGATGGAAGGGGCCGAGCTCACGGTGTGTTTTTTCAAAGAGTTATCCACGGTCTTGGTCCGTAGGATCCCGATGCAGCATGCCTATCCTCGGAAAGAACGCTGGCACGCGCGCTGCATAGCGCGCATATGTCTCGCCGAACTCGGCTGCGACCTCGCGTTCCTCGCGCCGCGCCAGACGCACGTACATGAATACCAGCACCGGGAACATGGCGAGCGTCAGGATCGTCGGCCACTGCACCAGAAAACCCAGCATGATGAGCACAAACCCAGCGTATTGCGGATGACGGATGTAGGCATACGGCCCGGTCACTGCCAGGGTGCGGCTGGTTTGTGCCGCGAACAGCACCTTCCAGGCCGAAGCCAACAACCAGAAGCCGCCGCCGATGAAGGCGAAGCTCAGCAGGTGAAATGGCCCGAAGTGCGGGTTGGAACGCCAGCCGAACATGATTTCCAGCAGATGGCCGGCATCGTGCGACAAGAAATCCACACCCGGATAGCGGCTCTGCAACCAGCCGGAGAGCAGATAAATGGTCAGCGGAAAACCGTACATCTCGGTGAACAGTGCGACGATGAACGCCGAAAACGCACCGAACGATCGCCAGTCACGCTTAGTCGCCGGCCTGGCGAAACTGAACGCGAAAATAATGAACACAGCTGAGTTGATCAGAACCAACAGCCATAATCCATAAGCGGGTCCGGTGTTCATTGACCTTCTCCTTTTGACGGGTGGGTGTGTCCAGGAGACGCCGTGCCATCACCGTGTCTGCCGTAGCCACCATGAAAAAGATGCAGTAATGGGCAAGCCAACAGCAACAGAAAAGAGAGAATTCCCAACACATGCGCCCGGTGCTCGGTCAGCAGGAAGAAACCGGAAATGACAAGAAGGCCCAGCAACACCCAACTGGAACGGTTCATGGGCGGCCTCCCGCGTCAGGCCCGCGCGAACGGAAAGTCGAACTCGACTTCGAGCACTTTGTCTGATCCCGGTCGCCGGATCTCGACCTGAATCTTGTAGGGCCCGGGGCCGGGCAGCGTAATATAGGTGCCGTAGGTTGTCACGTTGTTGACCAGCATGGGCTCCGCCTTCTTGCGCGAAGCTGCCATGCCAATGCTGGCACCGCCAATTTTCACCTGGGCTTCGGTGACGCGCCTTCCGCTGGCCGCATCGAACAGGGCTACCACGACGTGGTAACGGTTGATTCCCGCAGGCACGCCGCCATGCATCTCGCGTTCATGATGACCCTTGGGATGACCGAGCAGCATTTCGGCAGGCAGCACGCCCATATACACTGACACCCCGTCCACCGTCTTTTGCTGGCCGTTTTCGCCGGCGAGCGACGCCCATGACACCAACGCGAACAACACTCCCAAGAACGCTGTGGATGAGTACTCCATGAATCTTCTGGTCATGATGCGCCTCCTTAAAATTGCATTGATTCACAAGGGATAGTCGGTGATTCGCCTTGCGACACCGCGCCCCTCAGTCACCGGTCTGGGCCTGGACGGACATGCTCTTCCGAGCGGGTAGCGCCTTCCCCATACTGCAGGGAGAACGCCGTATTGAAAATCACCAGCCACTACAAACCATAGGAAAACCCTGCCGCAGTCATCAGCGTGCTCCTTTCCACAGGCGCGATAAAGACAAGCCCCGCTACCGTTGCAACCGAACTGCACGGCACCATCGATATTCATAGACTGATGCGCCGCAACCGCAGTGCATTGGTAATCACTGACACTGAACTAAAACTCATGGCTGCGGCGGCAATCATGGGCGAGAGCAACAAGCCGAAGAAGGGATACAGCACCCCGGCGGCGACCGGTACGCCCAATGCGTTGTAGATGAAGGCAAAAAACAGGTTCTGGCGGATGTTGCCCATGGTGGCACGCGAGAGTTTTCTGGCGCGCACGATGCCACGCAGGTCGCCCTTGACCAGGGTTACGCCAGCGCTTTCCATGGCCACATCGGTGCCGGTGCCCATGGCGATGCCCACCTGGGCCTGGGCCAGGGCGGGGGCATCGTTGATGCCATCGCCGGCCATGGCGACCACTCGCCCCTCGGCCTGAAGCTGTTTGATCACCGCTGCCTTCTGGTCCGGCAGCACTTCGGCCTGAACCCGGTCGATGCCCAGTTTCGCTGCGACGGCCTCGGCTGTCTTGCGGCTGTCGCCGGTGAGCATGACGATCTCGATGCCTTCTTCGTGCAGCAGGCGGATTGCTTCCTCCGTGGTCGACTTGATGGGATCGGCCACGCCGATGAGTCCGGCAGCGCGGCCATCCACCCCCAGCAGCATCACGGTCTGCCCTTGCGCGCGCAGGGCATCGGCTTGTGCCGGCAGGTCGCCGGCGTCGATACCCAGGTCCTGCAGCAACTTGATATTGCCCAGGGCGATCTTGCGGCCCGCCACCACACCGGTGACGCCCTTGCCGGTGACGGACTGGAAGTCCTCTGCCGTCGCCAACTCCACGCCACGCTTTTCCGCGCCACGCACGATCGCGGCGGCCAACGGGTGCTCGCTGGCACGTTCAATACTGGCGGCCAGGCGCACGATTTCCGCTTCCTCGAAACCGGCCGCCGGCGTGATGCTCACCAGTTCGGGATGGCCCTCGGTCAGGGTGCCGGTCTTGTCCACCACCAGCGTGTCGACCTTGCGCATCACCTCAAGCGCCTCGGCGTTCTTGAACAGCACACCCATCATGGCACCACGCCCCGTTCCCACCATGATGGAAACCGGCGTAGCCAGCCCCAGCGCGCAGGGGCAAGCGATGATGAGCACTGCAACCGCATTGATCACCGCATGGGCCAGACGCGGTTCCGGCCCCCACAGGCCCCACACGCCAAACGTGATCACCGCGACGACCACCACGACCGGGACGAAATAACCAGAGACCACATCCGCCAGTTTCTGGATCGGGGCGCGGGAGCGTTGCGCCTCCGCCACCATGTGAACGATCTGCGCCAGCAGGGTTTCGCTGCCCACCTTCTCTGCTTTCATCAACAGGCTGCCGGTGCCGTTCACCGTGGCGCCGATGACCTTGGCATCGGTCCGCTTCTCCACCGGAATCGGTTCGCCGGTGACCATGGATTCATCCACATGGCTCACGCCATCGATCACAGTGCCGTCCACTGGAACCTTCTCACCTGGACGGATGCGCAATTTATCGCCGGGCTGCACCTGGTCGAGCGGGATGTCTTCTTCGCGGCCATCGTCGCGGACAATGCGCGCCGTCTTCGGCGCCAGTCCCAGCAGCAGCTTGATGGCGGCATTGGTCTGGCTGCGCGCGCGCAGCTCCAGCACCTGGCCCAGCAAGACCAGGGTGGTGATCACTGCTGCGGCCTCGAAATAAACCGGCACCACGCCCATCTCGTTGAATACCGAAAGCGGGAAAATGCCCGGCACCAAAGCGGCCACCATGCTATAGCTCCAGGCCACCGCCACGCCCAGGCCGATGAGCGTGAACATATTGAGATTGCGTGTGACCAGAGACTGCCAGCCGCGCACAAAGAAGGGCCAGCCACCCCACAGCACCACCGGGGACGCCAGCAGCATTTCCAGCCACTGACGGTTGCGCGGATCGATGAACCCGGCAAACAGATCCGGCCAGAATTCTGCCCCCATAGCACTGAATAAAACCGGCATGGACAACACCGCACCGACCCAGAAGCGGCGGGTCATGTCGCGCAACTCGGCATCGTCCTCTTCCACCGCCACGGTACGGGGTTCCAACGCCATGCCGCACTTGGGGCAGTTGCCGGGGTGATCCTGCACCACTTCGGGGTGCATGGGACAGGTGTATTCGGTCTTGGGTGCGACTGATGGCACTCCCATCGGCTCGAGTGACATGCCGCATTTTGGGCAGACACCCGGACCCGGTTGCTTCACCTCGGGATGCATGGGACAGGTGTAGACCGTCTTCGCATCGGAAGCCATGGCAGGTTCAGGCTCTGCTTGCTTGGCGCCGGTGTAGCGGGACGGCTCGGCAACAAACTTGTCGCAGCAACGCTGGGAGCAGAAATAATATTTCATTCCAGCATGCTCGGCGTGTGCCGTGCTCGCATCCGGCTCGACAGTCATGCCGCAAACCGGGTCGCGCACGGCTTTTTGCTGATCGCCCATTTCCCCTTTGTTCGCATCATTATGGCTGCCGTTTTTCATCTCTATTCTCCAAAACATGTAAATCAGGAACATGCACCCATGACGATTAGGCGCTCAAAGCTTTTTATTTTCGTCAATCGAACAGCAAGCCTCGATGACACCGAAGTCCTCGCCGTAAACTTCGCCCTTGCGAGAAGGCGCATCGTTCGAAGCGCCCCACCCCGCCAGCGGAAGCCCCATCGTGACCAGGACCAGCCACTGGGCATGTTTGATTTGCATCCAGTCTTCTCCTTATCCATTTTCCGGCTCACGGCGTTCTCCGATCGCGATATAAACGAAGCCACCAAACAGATATTTTGTGGCCACACACGGAAAATGTTTCTTCATGACTTCCCAAGGCTTTCTCACCGCCAGATCAAGCGACACACCAAAAGGTCGAGTGATGAATACCCCCAGACGAACCAGCCACAAGGGCCAGTTTTCCGGTTGGCGAAAATCCAGGACGACCAGGCATCCATCAGGGACAAGTGCATCGGCTGCACGCGCGAACACGCTCATATTCCGGGACCAAAGTCAGCGCAAAGGTCGACCACCCCCTACACCGCCTGCGAAAACTCATAGGCAGCGGCATCGCACTGCACCAGCGTGATGTTGGTCCACCCTTCGCGGGCAATACGCTGGGGCATTTAATGGCGCCCTGCAGTAGACTTCTCAACATCAAGACTCAGCCCGTTCACTCCAATGACCCGCACCGTGTCTCCCGGACACAGTTCGTCATGCGAGCGTGCATTCCAGATTTCGCTATGCATTTGGATGTGAACAACCCCCTGTTTAGAATCAATCACCTTTCCTGTACTTTGCAGCAAGTCTTCCGCTCCGGTCTGAGCCGGCAGGCGCATCGCTCGCATCAAAAAGAAATACATCGCCCCTGAGGCAATTAAAACAACGGCATAGAATGGCGCAGCAATGGAGACTGGCCATACCCAGAAGGCAATCAGCGCCAACAATGGCAAAACCAAGATCAGGTGACACATTGCCGTCTCCTTACCGCAGGTGCGAAGCATCACATACCCGCAACCCACCTTGATGTCTGGAAAAGACGTTCTGGATTGGGGCCCAGACCAGGGCTAAATATGAACCTCACCCATAGCTGTCGAACCCCATCAGAAAGCCTCTCCAACTCAGCCACTTCCAGGTAATAACTTGCATCACGCTTCAAACATGGCTTGTTCTGGAAAGGCCAAGATCGAATCCAACTCTTCACACTTTAGTAATGCCCTGAATGCGGTTTGACCTCCAGATTTCCCACCTCAACCTCTTCCAGGTAATGGACAAAACCGCGCTGTAACCGCGCCGGCCACTCCGTTCCAAGACGTAAGCCAACCTGACCAATGCGTTCTTCAATCTGTTCTGCGGTCACCTCCAACAGGTCATAGGTGATGGATACGATATCTCCAGCAACCTCTATATGCTTGATGCCCATCATGGTGCCCAACGCTTCAACAAGGATGGACGCGTCCGTATCGGACATTGGCTGTTCAAGGCGGAAACGCCGTTGCTTCAAAACTTCCACTCCCTTGTGCTTGGGCGCCATCTGACCTGGTACGCCAACATAGAGATGCGGGTTCGCCTTGAAACGATCCTGGCATTGCCGGGAACAGAAGGCGTAATGCATTCCTAGATGCTCAATGGCATAAGAATCCGGGCTGACTTGCATCCCGCATACTGGATCTTTTGTGCTGTCATTCATCACCGTCTCCGAAATCCTTAGTGATTTTGGCTGTCGGGTATACGGTCCAAATATTCTCTGCATATAACGCCATCGAATCATGGCACCGCACCCGGTCGGATACATTTGATTTCCACCATCGTGCGCAGCGTTGGCTCTTCCTTCAGAAATACATCTACCGCAACAGGGTCGAACTGGGTGCTAGACATGCGCCGAATATCTGCCTTGGCGTCATCGAAGGGCAGCCCTTTTCGATAAGGTCGGTCCGAAGTCATTGCATCCAGCATGTCGATAACAGCGAACAAGCGTGCCCAAAGCGGGATAGCCTCGCCGGCCAGACCCCGCGGATAACCCGAGCCATCAAAGCGTTCTTCATGGCACCGCACAATCTCTGATGCCTGGGCCAGGTGCGGAACCTCGGCGAGAATGCGGCTGCCGATATCCGGGTGCTGCCGCATGGTTTCCCACTCATCCGGCGTTAATGGCCCTTGCTTGAGCAGAATGGCGTCGGGAATGCCGATTTTCCCGATGTCGTGAAGCAGTGCGCCCCAGTACACCTGGCGCAATGTCGCCGCGTCATCGCTGAAATGCTTGGCCAGCACCAGGGTGTGGCAGGCGACGCGCTTGGAGTGCAGTCCGGTTTCATGCTCGCGCGCATCCAGCGCCGTCGCCAGCGCCTCGGTCAAAGACACATAGGGCATTTCCGGCGCGCTCCACACGGGCGCGTGTTTTATCGTGCCAAGAAAACAGCTTTCGCACTCATTCCCTTCAGCACGCCGCTTATGGGGCGCGCCATGCGCAATCGCCGTACCGCAGGCCTTGCATACACTCTCATGGGTTGCGTCAGCGTTAATAGCAGACACGTCTCACTCCTTCCGGCCCACGTCGTGGTCGCCACTCCACGGTGTAGGCGGCCGGTTGCAACATGCGCCCCCAGTGGAGTGGACACTGGATCGGGCATTGTCATCAACAAAGCGGTACCACGCCAATTTGAGTCGCCACCACGCGTTGGACAAACGCCCAACCCCTGATTCGTCGAGAAGCCGTTCAATATCGCGAATCCCGATACTTGAAGCGTCATACCGAATCTGAAGATGGCCACGCCGATCTGCATAGGCATCAACAACGGGCTCGAGAGCACTCACCTTCCGAGTGGCTTCTTCGAGTATGTCCGCAGCGACAGGCAGCAATGGAATGCTTCGATCGACATCGAACGGCCCCTTGCTGTTTTTTGCGTGCGGCTCACTCATGATTGAAACCTGCCTCAAACCTTGATCAGGAAATTCCGCATCATCCCCATGTCTTCGTGTTCCAGGTTGTGGCAGTGATAGAGGAACAGTCCTGGGTAACTCTCGAAGCGCATCAGCACCCGAACGCGCTCGCCTGGCATGACCAGGACGGTGTCTTTCCAGCCTTCATCCACATGGCCGTCGCTCACGCTGCGCCATGCAGCCATCGCGCTGGGGTGAACGCGCCGGTCGATGATTCGAAACTGCACGCCATGCACATGCAGCGGGTGCGGCATGGCGCCCATCATGTGCATGCCGGCTTCGTTGATGAATTCCCATACCTCAGTGGTCCCCATGCGAACGATTTCGTCCGGCGCCACGCCTTCCATTTCGAACACGCGTCCGTTCAGGCTCCAGCGCATGCCGCTTGCGGTGACACGAATGACTCGGGGATTGTTCACATTGTGGGCCTGCTCCGGGCGCAAGGCAGGCATGCTCGCCAGTTTCTCCGGCAATTTTTCGGATACTGCGGCACCCTGCCCCACGCGCACTTTGAGCACCGGGAAGCCCGACCCTTGGGCGGGACCGCTGCCGCCGCCCATCATGCCTCCCCCCATCATTCCGCCACCGCCACTCGATGCGGCAAATGGCAGGCTGACCAGGCCGATTTCCTCACCTGCGGCTCGGCTCGAAAAATCAACCCACAGCTCGACCCGCTCGGAAGGCGCGAGCGTGACATATGACCGGCTGACCGGCGCGGCCAGCAAGCCGCCGTCGGTGCCGATCACGGTCATCGGCGAGCCGTCGCTCCAGGCCAGTTTGTAGATGCGGGAATTCGATCCATTCAACAAGCGCAGGCGATAGGGTTTGCGCTCGACTGCGAGGGTGAAATCCGGGCGCCCGTTAACGTGGATCCGGTCGCCCAGAAATCCCATCATGCCGCCCATCATGCCCATCATGCCGCCGCCCTGGCCCATATAACGCAACTGGTTGTCTCGGGTAAAACTGCGGTCCTGGATCACCAGTCCGACATCGCGATCGCCGTCCGGCAGCTTGAGCGCGCGTTCCTCGTCATCGGTCACGATCAGCATGCCGGTGAGACCAGCATAGACCTGCGGGCCGGTCATGCCATGCGGATGCGGGTGGAACCAGTAGGTGCCGGCGCGGTTGATCATTTCGAATTCATACACATAGCGCCCGCCCGGCCCCACGGCATGGCGCGGATGGCCGTCGGCCGCTTCCGGCACCAGCAGCCCATGCCAGTGCACCACGCTCGGTTGCGGCAATTCGTTGATGAAGTGGATGCGAATGCGCGTGCCGCGATGAACCCGGATTACCGGGCCAAGCGGACTGTCGGGATGATGCGAGACTGACTGCGCATCGCCCTTCAGCACCCTGGCACGATAGCGCCAGACGTTGGTTGAGGGGCCTTGATAGAGCGGGACCTGATCCTGCACCGCCCGCAATTCAATTTCCAGGTCAGGCGTGAAGGTGCTCGACGCTGTCGCGGCACGTTGTGCAGATTGCACCGCCCCCGGCACGGCGCCCATCAGGGCGGTTCCGCCCAGCACACCGAGAAAACGTCTGCGGCCTATCTGCTTCAAGAAAGTCATTTACTGCGCTCCCATCCATCCATAACCCTGCCAGGAGCGCGCCATTTCCTGTCGCTGGCTATTGGTTAACAGGCCATCGACTTTCTGCTGCAGGTCGATGGCTGCGTCGTGTTGCTGGCGCTGAAGTTCGAGCACTTTCTGTGAGGCGGCGCGAATCGCGTTCCAGTCCCGCTTCTCGCTCATGAGCAGCAGGTTGAGTTTGTCCTGTGCGGCCCATAGCTGTTGTGCCAGGCTGCTGTTGCGCGCCTGTGCCTCTTGCTGCAGCTGGCTGATTTTTTGCGCCTGTTCGGAGGTAAGGCCTGGCATTTGCCCTGGCGCCGGGGCATACCCTCCCCCCCTCATGCCTGCTCCCATCCCGTGCATGCCGGCGCCCATCTGGCCCATCATTCCGTAGGGCATCATGCCCATGCCGCCCATCATTCCCGGCCCCATGCCGTATCCGCCATATGCGTCCTACACCCGGGAATCATCGCTCCAACTCGTTCGGCCCCAGTCGTGCCCTGGCCCATATCCCATCCAGCCGGGTCCGCCACCAAAGGCCAGAAAACCTGTGACAACGACAAGCACGGCCCATAAGGCAACCCAGAAACCGCTCTTCCGATTCATGTCCATTCCTTTCTCATGATTCCATCGCGACAGCGGCGTCATGCAACAGCACAGAACGCCGCTTACTGGGTGAGATCGTGCTTGCGCTTCTGGAATTCCTGCTCGTCTATTTCGCCGCGCGCATAGCGCTCCTTGAGAATATCCAGCGCCCTGCTGCCATCGCTGCTACGCCCGCCTGTGTTGGTAGACGTCCCCATCCACTTCACCAGCGCGACGATGCCGACGACGATGAGCACCCACCACAGGACCATGAATATCCAGCCAAACCCGCCTGCCATGCCATAACCGCTCATCATGTTCGTTCTCCTGTATAAATTTCCACTAGTTAGTGTGCTGGCAGCCTTTCAGTAAAGCGGGGCGGTCCAATTTAATTGCGTATTGCATAGGGTCAGTGCCCACGGTGTTACGCTGGTCGGGCATGATGCCTGGATGGGCTGTCGTCATCACGCCAGGCTTTTGTCCATATAGTGGTGAGACCCAGCGGACATGACTCCGCCGAGAGCACACCCATCACTTCATCCCGGGCGATCCGCTACGCATCATTCCATTTATCTGCATACGCATCTGATCCATGCGCTTTTGGGTATTGGCATCCATCATCATGCCCTGACCCATCATGCCGGACATATCCCCCATCATGGCTCCCATCTTGTTCATGCGCTCGCTCATCATCTGTTGCTGCGCCGCACTCATATTGCCTTTGGCCATTTCTCCAGACATCCCCATCATCTGATTGGCCATATCGCGTTGTAAACCGGACATTTGCTGTATGCCCGGACCAGGCATGCTATTGCCCATCTTGTCACCCATCATTCCCGACCCCATTTGGGCGTTGGCGGGAAGCGCCAACGCGAAAATGCCGGCCGCAAACAGGGATGACAACAACGCGGACATAGTGAAATGCTGTTTCATGTTTTTTCCTTTCAGTTTAAGAAAATGACCAGCCCTACGCTCCCAACGGGAGCCACTCTTTAGCGGAACACAGAAAGTCTTATCAAAATCTTCCGGGGCACCACCAACCACTTCGCCGGCGCCGTGCCGGCACTCAACGCACGGCAAATTCGATTCGTAATTAAAATGGATACTTTCGTTCCCGTTTACATGATTCTCGTAGGCATTCATCAAAGCCTATCGAATTCTTTATGGAACCACTGCCGTCTGATGGCCTTCTCCCGCAGGGAGTTGAATGGTTCCGGTCACACTAAACGTCTTCTGGTCAATGACCCAGATTTTGGGTTCCTTGCTGCTGGAGACATAAACTTTTCCGGTGCCGGGAATTTTGTCGAGGTGATAGGGTTCGGGTGAAAGCGTCAAAGTGCGCTGCTCCCCTGTTTGGGTATCCAGCGCCACCAGTTTGTCGTCCGAACGGCTGCTGACAAAAAGCGTTTTGCCGTCGTCGCCGATGTCCAGCCCGTGCAGGCGCTTGCCAATTTTGTAAGTCGTCTTAACTTTGCCCTCCTTGACGGGCACGACGGAAACCGTACCGGCCCGGTCATTGGCCACGTAGAGGGTTTTTTCGTCTGGCGAAAAAACCAGATGCTCTGGAGACGGCCCGGCCTCCAGCGAACGCACTACCGCCCACGTTCCTAGATCGATCTCGCTGATGGTTCCATTGCCGCTGTTGCTGACGTAGGCGCGTTTTCCGTCTTTCGTGACCACCGTGTAGTTGGGCGCCGGCCCGGTTTTGATGGTCTTGAAAACCTTGTTGCCGACAAAGTCGACGACACTGATGCCGCCCCGTGTCGGATGGGTGGAAATCACATATTTGCCGTCAGGCGTGATGGCTTCATGATGGGTCCAGCCGGACACGGGAATCTCTGCCATAACATGGCCGTGTTCCGGATGAATCACATACAGCTTGCTGTTGGGGGTGTCCACCGAAGCACCTTCTGGTATCGGGGTTTCCTTGATGCTTCCCGCAATCAGGTATTCGCCATCAGGCGTCGCAACCAGGCCATGGGGATTTTCCACCCCGGGGTAGCGTTTCATGATTTTGCCGTTTGCCGCATCGACGGCTATGACCTCGTTTCCGGAACCCAGGGGAATGTAGGCGGTTGGCGCAGCAAATACAGAATGTCCGCTACCCAGCCAGACCATTCCCAGAACAAACAGATTAATGTGGCGCATTGTGGTATCTCCTTGAGAAATAGACTTATTTAATGCCGACCTTGCGCTGCTCGGACCGGACATAGGCCGTCATATGTGCGACATCATCCGGGCTCAGACCCGGGACAGGTTTCATGTCCCCAAATTGCCAATGGTGTGCACGCGTCCCATTTTTCACCGCCAGCTGGAATGCCAGATCCGAGTGATGAGAGGGCTCATATACCCGGTGCAGGAGAGGCGGTCCCTTGTCACTGCCTTTCAGGTCAGCGCCATGACACGATGCACAGTTCTGGTTATAAAGCGCCTTGCCTTTCGTCGGGTTCGGCATCAAACCAGGACTCGGCTGGGGCCAGCCAGCCGCGTGAACCGTCAGGCTGGATGCGATGAACATCGGAACCAGCAGCCCATATCGACGTAAAAACCTTGTTTGGGCAAACACCTTGGCACGATGCATCTGAACTCTCTCCTCTTTTGGATTCATGGCTTCAGGGCGCAATTTTGAATTCCTTGCGCATGTAATTCAGAACAGATCTCAAATCGGCGTCTGTCAGAGCAGGATTCCCACCCCGTGGCGGCATGGCCATCGGAGAGCCGGGCGACTGAAAACCTTCTGCCATCCGCTTGAACAAGACTGCGTCGTCTTGTGAGAGCAAACCCGTTCGTCCGGTCAGATCCGGCACGCCGGGCAGATTCCCGGCGCCATCGCTACCGTGACAAGCAATGCACGTTCCATTAAAGACCACTGCGCCGCGTCCGGGGTCGCCTGCCGCAATCGAAAGCCCGGCGTATGCCAGACCCACCGCAGACAGCATGATCAAACGTGCACCGTGCATCAGTTGCTCTCCTGCAGGAACCTGAGAATGTCGCGTGCCTCCTGCCCGGTCAGGTCAGCCCGCACCCGCATGTGTGCCACCACAACACGCCACTGGTCATCGCGGAGATCACTTGCGGGCCTGAGGTTATGGCAGCTTGCACAGTTGTTTGCCCACGCCTTGGCGCCGCGCGCAAAGCGCCCGGGGTCGTCCTGGGCCGAAGCTAAGGGTTCTGCATGGGAGACGCCTGCCAACGCCATCGATAGAAGCACAGCCGAACCAAACGAAGCTGCCCAGTGGAATGCGTTATTCAACATGGCCATTCCTCCTTAAAAACCGTAAGCAAACTGCAACAACCAGCGATTGGCATCGGTGTCTTCGCCAGCCAGGCCCTGGTTGAACTCATACCCCAGCTTCGCCATCACGTTGGGCCCCCACAGGTAGTTCACACCGAGGGCCCATTGCTCCTGCCGCTGGTCGGTGCGTGGCGAAATGTACTTGCCATAGCGCACCACCCCTTCCCATTTCGTCGGCAGCAATTTGTAGGACGCCTGGCCATACCAGGCCTTCCATGTGCCGCCCTGCGGCGCGGCGCTCGCCGCCAGATCGCCTACCCGCTGGCTGATATATTCCGCACGCAGGTCGAGTTGTTTCCACTGGTAGCCGACATCGGTACCCAAAACGCGATAACTGCGGTCCGGCTCTCCTGAGAGCCCAATGCCCCCGCCTGCGGCTGAAACCCCAAGCTCAAGCCTGGGCATCGGTATAAACCCTATGCGGCCGCCCACCACCTTGCGGCGATCAACGTCACGCGTATAGCCATCGCTTTCGACGCCATGGATTTCACCATCCTCGACTTCCAGTTCGGGGCCGTTGCCTACGAAGAGTGCGTATTTCAGCTTTTTGCCCTCGCCAAATGGGTATCCACCCCTCACACCGAGGCCCACCTCGCTTGAGGGCGCAGCCTGGCCTTCTCCAAATCCTGGAGCGATGGAAGGAAATTTGTTGATCCAGGCCGGGTGCAGGTTTTGCCGGAAGTAGCCCAGCGGGCTTAAAAACTTGCCTGCCACCAGCGTGGTGTTGTCATTGAGAAAGAGGTCGATGGATGCGTATTCGAGCTTGGTCTCGGTTGTGCCGTCCGGCGCGGCCGAAATTTCAAGCTCCGCCTCCGCCAGTGCGATGTCCTTGTAGAGAACATGAAAAATCGGGTTGAAGCTTGCTGAGTTGAAGGCA
>Ga0180009_10004389_pt1 | contig 15571 bp, 16 predicted proteins | sample OS_PC_MetaG_FD_123537 | JGI IMG/M metagenome (GOLD analysis project Ga0180009, IMG submission 123537) | Groundwater microbial communities from the Aspo Hard Rock Laboratory (HRL) deep subsurface site, Sweden - OS_PC_MetaG | ecosystem: Environmental > Aquatic > Deep subsurface > Groundwater...
CATCCTCCCATATCAGGGGGGCGAAAAGCCAGCCACAGCCCAGTAGGATCAGCGCCAGCGCCAGGGCGCCGAAAACTCCCTGTTCAACGGCGACATCCAAAATAAGATTATGCGCATGAATAATGAAGAAATTGGGGATCACACGGATATATTGCGAGTACAGGGCGGGAAAAGCACCCAGGCCGCCTCCGGTGAAAGGGAAATCCCCTGCCAGATCGAGAGCGCCCTGCATCAGGTCCACACGGCTGCCAGCGTTGGCAGGGCCGGGCAGGCGGTTAAGCAAAGCCAGCGCCCCGCCCGGGTATATCGCCACGAAGACGATACCCAGGATGACCAGCACCGCCATCAAGGAGAAGAAGATTGGGCCTTTTAGCTCCTGACGCTTTGTCCCAGCAGCAAACCCGCTCACCCCCCATACAAACCAAATTCCCATGGCCGCGCTCAGGGCAATCCAGGCGCCGCGCGAGGTGCTCAACAGCAGGCTGAAGGCCATCAGCGTCCCGGCTGCCAGGGCAAGCAAGGCGGCAATCACACGCCGTCCTCTCCAGAAATAACACCCCACAGCCACCGAAAAGGGAGTCAGCATGGCGATGATGCCTCCAGCCACATTAGGGTGTAGCTGGTGTGTGTTGAGACCAGGGCGGATAGACATCAACCAAAGGCCGGCCTGATTGATGCTCTCGAATTTTGCCGGTTGGGCTGCCCAATCGTGAGTCAGCAGGAAGTAACCGGCCACCAGTGTGCCAAATATTCCCAACAATCCCGCCACAATCCACAGGTTCTCTCGCGGCTGACCGGCCAGGGCGAAGTATAGGAAGACCGCATTGACAATCAACCAGTACTTTCCCAGAGACATCAACTGGTCATAACTCGCCCAGATCCCCACCCAGGCGGTCAGTAGGAAAAGAACCAGAACCCAGTCAAAGCGGGTGGGCTGGAAGGGCACCTGAGCGCCAATCAAGCGGATGACCCAGGGGAGCAGGGCGATCAGCAGCGGCCAGCCTCCCCATTTCGGCCAGTTGTACAATAGCACTCCGCTGACCGCCACCAGCGCAAGGTCTAATAAATGGAACCAGCGGGAACGAACGAATTTTCGCAGGGTCTTACTCCTCCGTAAGCTCTTCTCCCGGATCAGCCGATGTCCAGGAGAGGTGTTGCAAACCCACGTCCAGCGCCAATCTTAAGGTGGAGAAATCCGAAAGCAGCATTTTGAGGTAGGTCAGCATGGGGCCTGGGCGGAAGGCCCATTCGCGAAAAGCGCGCTTCTGCCAGTAAAGCAGCCGTTCGGCAGGTAAGCCCGGATAATCCAGGACAGTGCCTTTATCCATATCCACCTGTTCCCAGCGAGTGCCGGGCCGGAACCACTGATTTTCAATCACCTCGAAGAAGAAAGGCGTGCCGGGATGTGGCGCGGCGACATGAAAAAGAGCGATGTCCAGAGGCAGCTTTTTGGAGAAATCGATCGTTTGGCGGATGGTCTCTTCCGTCTCGCCGGGTAAGCCGATGATAAAGTAGCCCCAGTTCTTGATCCCGGCCTGCCTGGCCCAGCGCAAAGCCCGTTCGACCCGATCAGGGTAGGCGCCCTTATGGACATTCTTCAATATCTGCTCGCTGCCACTTTCAATCCCCCAGGTGATCCACCAGCAGCCTGCCCTGGCCATCAATTGAAGCATCTCTTCATCAACATAGTCCACCCGGCTGTTGCAGGTCCAACTGACATTCAGATGCTCTGCGATCATCAGGTGCGATAATTCCATCACCTGATCGCGGCTGACAGTGAAGAGGTCCGCGTACATGTGGATATTCCGGATGCCCTGACTCTCGAGCAGCTTCATCTCTTCGATCAGGAGCTCTGGCGAACGAAGCCGCACACTGTTTTGGTAGCTGACATGTTTGATGCAGTAGGTGCAACCGGCGGGGCAACCGCGGCTGGTGACGATAAAGGTAAACGGTCCCTTGATCAGCGGCATGCGGTACTTTTGCAGCGGCAGGAGTTCATGCAGCGGCATGGGCAGATTATCCAGGTTTTTGACAAAAGGACGGGGCACGTTCAAGACGATCTCACCATCCTGCCGCCAGGCCAGGCCTTTGATGCCGTGCATGTCCACTCCGCCCTGACCATCGAAGGATGGTTGATAGGCAGGGTCGTGATCCACGAACAGCTTCTGCACCTCTGGCGGCCGCTGCTCGACCTTGCCTTCAAGGTGATCCAACAAATCGCGCAGCGTCAGATCCGGCTCGCCTACCAGGGCATAATCCAATGCGGGGTATGGGCGCAGGGTTTCTCGAGGAATGGGCGTCACATGGGTTCCGAAGGTGATGGTTCGAGCTGCGCGCGCTTTTGCCAGGAAACACCCATACATATCGTTTTCCAGGGTCGGCCCTGTGAGCTGGGTGACGTAATAGCGCGGTTGATACTGGTCCAATAGCCTGGTGAATTCCCGCCAACCCATCCGTTCTGCGTTGGCATCAATCACCCTGACTTTATAGGTGGGATGCAGCAGGGCGGACAACTGCGCCAGTGAGACCTGAGGCCAAACCATGTTTTCCCGCGAACGCCGTCCAACCCGGTGCTGTGTGCGAATCCACAGCCCGCCATCCGGGGTGGGGGGATTCACCAGTAATACGTCAACAGCATCTGTTGAACGCGGCGTCTCTTCCAATACCATCTTGACGATATGATCCGCGTTCGGGAAATCCGTCATGCGGAGTTTGGGGATGCGCCGCGTCCCTTTGTTCTCATGGATGGGGTCTGTACTCATCTCACATGACCTCTCATACCCATTATGTGCTTTGTTTTCATCTCGTGCCCATGTCTTGCCGGGTCAGTATCTCGCGCTGGCTCAAATCGTCCAATACGCGTAATAGTACGAAATAAATGACCAACTGAACTCCAACCAACAGAAACATGGCGCTGCCCAACAAATACAACCACAGGCGGGCAATCTCCCAGCCGTTTACCCCCAAAACCAGGCTGAAGAGCCCCAGTCCCAGGCCGATCAATATTCCCGTGAGGCCCATCCAGCCAAAATGTTGGTCCAGGGGTGAATCGAAGATAGGGCGGCCAAACAACCCCTGGTGAACGGGGCGTTTGTTGAACAGGGCCACTAAGTAGTTGAAGGTGACGCCCAGGGCGAACACGCTGATCCCCGTCACCCCCGAAACCATGGCGATGAAGAGCGCACCAACACCCCAGGGCCCGATACTCGTGGCGCCACTCAACCGGGCGCCGACCAGCCCCAGGGCGACCACCACTGCCACGGCGATACCCGCCAGGCCAAGCAGTCCCAGGATTCGTGCCGGGTTATAGGTCAGCACTGTCCAGATGATCGAATGAAGAAATACCGAACCGTCCCTCAAGACGTTCAGCTTGGAGCGTCCCACCCGCTCACGGTAGGGGATTGGCACTTCCACGAGTTTGACGCCTTCATGGATTGCGCGCGTGCTCATCACCGGTGTGAGATTGAGTCCATCCGGCAAGGGGTAGATGCGTTCCAGGATTTCCCGCTTGAAGACGCGCATTCCGCTTGCGGGGTCGATTACGCGCTCTCTTCCCAATAATGAAACCAGGGTAGACCAGATGAAGTTGCCGATCCTGCGGACGAGGGGCATTTCACTCTCATCTCCAGAGCGGCGTGAACCCACGACTAATTCAGCTCCGTCCAGAGCATGGCGGCACAATTCCGGGAAATACTCGGGAGGATAAGTCCCATCGGCATCCAGAAAACCCAGCAAATCCCCGCGGGCAGCGCACCAGCCGGTTTTGAGGGCTGCGCCATAGCCCTTATTGGTTTCGTGACGCACCAAATGCACGTCCGGGGTGGCAGCGACGATTTCTGCTGTCCGGTCGGAGGAGCCGTCATCCACAACGATCAATTCCAAATCAGCAACACCAACTGCTGCCAATGCAGGTTTGATTGCCAGCACGCGTGCCATAATATCAGCGATGCCGTCTTCCTCATTGTATGCAGGGATGACAACCGAAAGCATCACGCATTTCTCTTTTTTTACTTGACTCATCTTTTCCCTTTAGAAGTAAACCTCACCTCTGATGAAGGTGGCTTGTCCATCAATCTCCCGGATGACGCGGGCAGGGACGCCGCCGACCACTGTGTGCTGTGGAACATCCTCTGTAACAACTGCACCGGCGGCCACCACAGCGCCTCGTCCGATATGCACGCCATCGGTCACAACCACACTGGCGCCAAGCCAGACATCATCCTCGATGACAATCCCCTCGGCTGTGATCCCCTGTTCGACAAACGAGCGCTTAGGGTCATCGAAAACGTGATTGACGGCAATGATCTGTGTAAAGGGCGAGGTATAAACACGATCGCCGATCGTCACTCCCCCCTGACCCCGAATAACGCTGTATTCGCCAATCAGGCTGTCGCGCCCGATTTTGATCCCGGCATTGGGGAGATTACGGAAATTGTAGACGTGCAAAATGGCGCCGTGCATCACGATGGTATTGGCGCCGATCTCTACCCCTCCTGGACAGGCGTGGATGTACACGCTCTCATCCAAATAGCACCCTTGTCCAAGGCGGATATGATCCGCGAAGCGTAAACGCACATTGCGCTCGATAGCTGCCTTTCCGTCCATATGAAGGATCAACCGGTACAGAAGTCCCCGCAAGCCGACACCGACCAAAGTGGGTATCCAACCAATTAATCCTTGAAATGTTTGTTCGAGCAGATATCGCTGGGGAGAGCTCGCCTGCCGAGAAAGGTACAGGCGGATTTGCGCAAGATCGTTAGTTGGACTAGGCGACAACCAGGATGCCTCCGATGATGATGGCGATACCCACCCGGCGCGACGCCCGCATATTCATGATCACAACTCGGCAACCGGCTGCTTCTGAAAGACGGCGTTGACCTTATTACTCGAGAGCCAGGCGCGTTGATACAGCTTCGAGTCTCTGCTCAATCCGTTTTCTTCGATATAAACAATCTTGCTGCCCTGAGGTTCAAAAACAAACGGCACCGCTCGTAGTTCCGGTAAAGCGCGGACAATATCTTCGTGCCGTTCTGGCGGAGCATAGAAAAGTAAGAATCCGCCGCCCCCGGCACCCAATAGCTTGCCGCCCAAGGCGCCTGTCCGACGAGCCCGTTCATACCAGGCATCAATCTTCTCGCTGGTGACATGCTGCGCCAATTGACGTTTTGCTATCCAGCCAGCATGTAAGATGTCACCGAAAGCGACCAGGTCATTTGCCTGTAAGGCGTCGCGTAGCTGGTAAGCTAACTCAACCATCTTTCGCAGCAAAGCGCGATTCTGGGGATTTGAGTTTGTGTTGGCGGATTGTTCTTCAAGGATGCCAGTGGATGAACGGGTCAATCCGGTGTAAAGCATAAGCATCCCCTCATTCAGCGCTTTGCGGGTTTCCGGCTTACAAATGATGGGATCGATATAAACGCTCTCATCGCGATTGAAGCGGATGAATTGAAATCCACCGTATGCAGCGATGTATTGGTCCTGTTTACCCAACACTTTCTCGCAGCGCTCAATTTCTATTTCACAGGCCTCCATAGCCAACCGTTCCGGGTCAACGTTAGAGCCGGTATATGCATAGAGAGCATTTAGCAAACCCACCGTATAGCTGCTGGAGGATCCGAGCCCCGTCCCCCGCGAGGGTATATCCGAAATTGAAGTGACCTCGATCCCGCCTTTAATTCCCCTAAGCTTCAGCGCTTCACGGATTAATTCGTGGTGCAGTTCGTCTATGGTATCGACAATTTCAGTTTGCGAATAACTGGCACGAATTTTCTCGTCGAACTTACGGTTGACCACGATGTATATGTATTTATTAATAGCCGTGCTGACAACGGCGCCATTCTCTTGGCAATAGAATGCCGGGAGGTCCGAACCGCCCCCTGCAAAACTAATACGTAATGGAGTTCGGGAGATGATCATTTTTTACCTGCTTCCCCATACATGTCAACAGCTGCTTTTCTCATGAAAAAAAACGCCACTTCGACTCAAGAACTTTTCTCCATAGCCAAACGCAGGCTATCCTCCCATTGAGGCCCAATCAAACCGAACACCTGGTAAAATCGCTCGCTGCTCAAGGCTGTGTTTGGGGGGCGTGTTGCAGGGGTTGGGAAATTGGAGGTTTTTACCGGCAGGAGTTCTTCCATGACATGTTCATCCCGTCGCGGATCAAATTTCAAGATGGCCTGAGCCCACTCAAAACGGCTTGCGCTACCATTTCCTGCGAGGTGATACAACCCTTTTCGTTCTTCAGCCCATGACCGGATGTCTCTTATGCCCCCGGCGAGCATTTGGGCTGTAACTTCAGCCAATATGCGGCACCATGACGGGCTGCCTGTTTGATCAGCAACAATGCGTAAAGTCCGTTGCTTTCGAGCCCATGCCATCACCTTGGTGACAAAACAATCTCGCCTGAGACTGTATACCCAGCTTGTACGCAGAATAATATAGGCACCATCAACCTGTTGAACAGACCGTTCTCCTTTGAGCTTGCTTTCTCCATAAGTATTGATCGGATTGGGCGTATCGTCTTCTGTGTATGGCGCCCCTTTTTCTCCATCAAACACATAGTCGGTTGAATAGTGGATTAACGCTGCGCCGATGGTATGGGCTTCTTCTGCCAGGATGCCAGGAGCAATCCCATTGATCGTAAAGGCCAACTCCGCTTGACTTTCTGCTTGATCCACAGCCGTGTATGCGGCTGCATTTACGATCACATCTGGCTGTACTGTTCGCACCACTGTCTGGGTGGATGTGATGCTTGCCAGGTCTATCTCAGGGTAATCTACGGCGACAATCTCTCCTAAAGGTACCAAGCTACGGTGTAGCTCCCACCCGACCTGTCCATTTTTCCCAATGAGTAAAATACGCATGCTAACGATACCTTAGAGGAGAGATATCATCCTCCAACAACTGTAATAAATAAGCACCATACCGGTTGTGATTCATTGCCAGAGCTAAATCCCTCAACTCGTCAACTCCAATATAGCCCATGCGGTAAGCGATTTCTTCCGGGCAGGAGATCATCATCCCCTGGCGTTCTTCCACAGCCTGAATAAAGTTGGCGGCTTGTAATAAAGACTCGTGTGTTCCCGCATCCAGCCAGGCAACCCCGCGCCCCAGTTCTTTCACATTGAGCTCGCATTGTTCCAGGTATACACGGTTCAAATCGGTAATTTCAAGCTCACCACGCGCTGAGGGCTTCAAAGCCGATGCGATGCCCAAAACTTTGCTATCGTAGAAGTAAATACCTGGGACAGCAAAACGCGAGCGAGGTTTCTGGGGCTTCTCTTCTATACTGATGGCTTTTCCATCTTTATCAAACTCTACCACCCCGTAGCTCTGAGGGTTACTTACCGAATAGGCAAAAATTAAAGCGCCTTTGTTTAATTCAGATGCCTCCCGCAGTGTGGCTGGTAAGCCAGTTCCAAAGAAAATGTTATCCCCTAAAATCAAACACACCGGTTCCTGACCCACAAAGTCCCTGCCTACCAAAAAGGCATCTGCCAGGCCGCGCGGCTCGGACTGTTCAGCATAGGAGAAACGTAGCCCCCACTGCTCACCATTCCCCAGCAGGCGTTGGAAGGCTGGCAGAGAATCTGGCGAACTGATTACTAAGATCTCCCGAATCCCCGCCAGCATCAACATGGAGAGCGGGTAATAGATCATCGGCTTGTCATAGACCGGCAAGAGTTGCTTGCTTATCGCGATAGTCAAAGGATACAAGCGCGTACCCCGTCCTCCAGCCAGAATAATCCCTTTCACTCTTTTCCCTCGCTACGTCTATTTCTTATGCCGAAATCAATCGAATAATTCGGCATCTCGTAACGGTTTCCCTTGCGCATCCTTGGCAGATAGGATAGGGGGTATGCCATCCAATAGAGGCCATTCGATACCGATTTCAGGGTCATTCCAAAGTAGCGTGCGTTCCCATTCTGAAGCGTAAAAATCGGTCACTTTATAGATCGCCTCAGCCCATTCACTAATGACATAGAAGCCGTGCGCAAAGCCGGCAGGTATCCAAAGTTGCGTTTTACTTGCTGCCGAGAGTTGTATACCCGCCCATTGTCCAAAGGTGGGCGAACTTTTTCTCAAATCTACTGCAACATCAAAAACTTCTCCCGCCACTACACGTACTAACTTTCCCTGGGCTTGCTGAATTTGATAATGCAGCCCCCGAAGAGTTCCTCTATTGGATCCCGAGTGATTATCTTGAACGAAGTCATATGGTAATCCATATTCTGCAAACTTGCGCGCCTGAAAAGTTTCCATAAAGAATCCACGCTCGTCAGTGAATACCTTGGGTTCTATGATCAGCACATCAGGGATCGCCGTTTTTTGTATGTTCATTTCACTTTCCGAGACGCTGACATTCAGAATAGTACTGCAGCCCCCCTTTCAAGAAAGCCGTCTCATCCTCGTATTCCCGCGCTGTAAGCAGCGCTACCATGGTCGCGCAGTCAGCGACCACCATCCCGAGCAGATGCGGGGGCTCGGGTATGCAACTCAACCCATCGAAATAACCTGGCCCTCCCAGCGATGCCAGAGGTCGCCGAAGGCCTACTCGGTGGTGTTTCTCCCGAAGGCCTACTCGGCAAAAACAACAAGACAATTAAAGAGCGCTACTTCAACCGTATCACCATCAGCGAAAGCCCCCTGTAATCCGGGCACGGAAGCGAGGTAGCCATCATCATTCTTTTCAAGCACTACCGACAATAGGACAGCACGTGTACCTGACATAACAAGAAACTCCTTGCAACGGTGACTCAGGTGATGAAGAGTGCCTTCTTCAGCGCTGCTTGTGCTTGCGCCATAATTTCAGGCGGCAAAACTCCCAGTTTCCGGTGGAACACCGTACAGTTAATCAATGCAATCTTCTCAGCCTTGAGTAACGAAGACTTCTTCAGCCCTGTGTGCCTGAAAGCAGGATGGTGATCCTCGATAAGCACCCAGGTCTTCATGAGCGTTCCGGGCGGTATGCGCGAAAATATGCCCATTACGATGGCGTCTTTTCCGTGGATGGCCAGCACTAGAGCAGGTCTGAGTTTTGTAGAAGTGAGGTCGGTAAAAGGAAACCGCACCAGCCAGATTTCCCCACGCTTAGGCTGGGGCATCGTAGATGTCCTCGCTTTCTTCTAACCACTCTCGGAAGCCGCTTTCGGCCAATTGCATCATAGCAATAGTTTCAGCACGCTCCTCTATGGTATAAGCCAGCTCGAGAAGATCCTTCACCGGCAACTGGAAGACAAGTGATTTAACTTGCTCTAAACTTACATCCATTGTTACCTGGGACATTTTTTATCTCCACATTCGCCTAGTTATACTGCCTCCTGCAAGAAAGCCATCCCATTCTCATATTCCCGCGCCGTGAGCGAGGCGAATTCTGCGCGTCTGGCGAAATCCCGGCAATATGCTGCGCGCCAATATCCACATCACCAGTAGTCGAATCGTCCCATGTTGAGCCGAGCCAAGAACCCAAACAGCCCGGACTTCATCCAGCGTGTGCAACTTATGGAGGATCACCCCATTGATCAGCATCATAGCAAGTACCTGGCACCTGGCACTTCCCATGCTCCGCCCTTCCGACATTAGTCTTTGAATGTCAGTTCCCACTTCCAATCTGATACAGCCGCCGCCACACACCTTGCCGGGCGGGTGGCTAACGCTGTTTTTTGCGCTGGATCTGCCCGGCCGGCAAATCCAGGCGCATCTGCTGGTTCTGGATTAGTTTCAGCAGCACGCGTACACGTTCACTGCCTGGTAAACGAGCATCAAAGATTGCTTTGTAACCTGCAAAAGGGCCATCCTGGATCACGACCGGCTCGCCTTGCTTGAGATTTTCAAACAATTCGCCGCCGGCGGCGTTGATCTCATCCACCCGCTGGCGGATGGCATGGATCAAACCATCCGGGACATGCGCCGGTTCGCCATCGAAAGAAACTAGCCCGCTTGCACCAGACATCCACTTGAATAAGGACAGGTTGGTTTTTTCAAGGTCTACATGAATGAACAAGTAACCCGGAAAGTACGGCCTGATTTTTCTGGCGCGCGGATTGACGCGCTGCACCCGGATGCACGGATAAAAATTCTCAATTTCATGGGCGCAAACTTGCCCCCAAAGAAAATCTTCTTTTCGCGGCTTGCTGTGCAACGCGTACCAGTGGGCAGGCATGGCTTCTCAATCCTGGCAAAGCAACTCTTTCCAATTTGATAAGGGTTCTTTCTGGCAAGGAAGATCAGCCTCTCGGCAAGCTTGCCAAGTTAATCCACAGATAGGACAGGTGTATCGGATGAACTACCCCCCGCTAAAGCAGGTGGCTTCCGGGTTCGACGTTCCGCCCAACGTGCTCGGAACTCCCCCGGCGTTGAGTTCGGGTCGTTCCAACCCTACTATTAGTTTGGGAGTTTGAAAGTTGTCCAAACAGCAAATATGACCTTGTTGTTATTCTGCCATTCTTGAACTCGGTTGTGCTTCTTTTCGTAACCATTCGTCTATGACATCTCTTTTGAAACGCCACGATTTCCCAATTCGAATCGCCGGAATAAAACCCGCTTTGGCCATCTTGTAAACCTTGGCCTCGCTCAAGCGAAGATACCGTGCCAGATCATGGACGGTCATAACCCCAGTTTCAATTTCCACCCCGGGAGGATGATTGCTCATATCAGTCTCCTCGATCAAAGGGCGTTGCCCGCGGTTTTTATTGAAGATGCTCGCAGACGCTTACTTATGGAAAGAGTCAAGGAACAACCAAAAAGTGCAGTATTTTTCACATAATAACAAAATCATGCGTGACGGGATTATACCAAATTTTGTCGCGGATTGCACCCCACTTGTAAGAAAACAGTACAATTGCCTATGTGTTTTATGAAAAGGGGGCTCCAGCCCCCGGCATTGCTGCTGAAATCGGGTTCAACACTGTTTTGGGCGCAGGTGCATGCAGCTGCTGAAGATTCTGGTTAGTATTCAGCGAAAGAGAGCCGCAGTAAACCCTTCTTGAACATGGATGGTTACGTGGAAACTTTTTCTCGCAGCGCGAACCGTTCTTCTAGTTCACTGTTATAATCCCTTTCAGCAATTGCTGAAAGGATGTTTTATAGTGAAAACACAAATGGGCGAGCAAACTGCGCTTCAGGCGTTGCAGGACTGCCTGGGGAAGATCTCATTCCTCCAGTGGAATACATTGGGCCAATCAGGGGGGGCCAGGGGCCGGATCTCCAGGCGGTGCTGCGTGTCCAAGGTCGTCCTGTGGAGGTGTTCGCCGAATACGAGGACAACGGCCAGCCGCGCTGGGCGCGTCAGGCCGTGTATGTGCTAAAGGGATGGCTGGCCGAGCGTCCGGGAGCGTACGGGGTATTCATTGCCCCCTACATCTCCCCCGCTGCAGCTGCCATCTGTAAGGAAGCGCAAGTCGGTTATCTGGACCTGGCGGGGAACTGCCACCTGTCCTTTGAGACGGTTTACGTACATCAGGAAGGGTATCCCAACCCCTTCCCCCAGCGCCGTGACCTTCGTTCGCTCTATTCCCCCAAGGCAGAACGCATCCTGCGGGTCTTGCTGATCCAGTCGCAGTGCAATTGGAAAACAGAAGCATTGGCCGAAGCCGCAGAAGTAAGTTTTGGGCAGGTGTCGAATGTCAAGAAACTGCTGGCTGACCGGGAATGGCTGCTTTCAGACGCCGCTGGTATCCGTCTGAGCAATCCCGGCGCGCTGCTCGATGAGTGGACCCTGCAGTACAAGTATCGCCGCAATCGGGTAACGGATTACTACTCGATGACAGATGTAACCGAAAGCGAATACCGCCTGGCCGAGACCTGCCAACATTTGGGCCTGCGCTATGCCTTGACCGGCTTCTCGGGCGCGGCCCGTCTGGCCCCGGCGGTGCGCTACCAGCGGGTGATGGCTTACATCCAAGGCGATCTGGGTGCACTAACAGACGCGTTGGGCTGGAAACCGGTGCCCAGCGGGGCGAACATCAGCCTTCTGGCACCATACGACGAAGGTGTTTTCTACGGCGCGCGGGACATGGACGGCGTGCAGATTGCTGCGCCGGTACAAGTCTATCTGGATTTGCAGAGTTACCGTGGCCGTGGGCAGGAAGCAGCTGAAGCCGTGCGGAAGGAAATGGAGAAATCATGGTAGCCAAACGCACCGATTACACCGCCGAGGCGGTAGATGCCGCCCGCAGCGTGTTGCTGGAATTAACCCGCTTATTGGGAGAATACCGCGAGGGGCTTGTGATTGTGGGCGGCTGGGTTCCTGAACTATTGCTCAACCAGGCCCAGCGTCGTCACATTGGCAGCCTGGACGTGGACGTAGCGCTCGACCACCGCACCCTGCGCGAGGGGGATACAAGACAATCATGCAGCTCTTGCTTTCTCGTGGTTATCGCCAGGGCGAGCAGCCTTTCGTCTTCTTCCGCACCGTCCAAGCAGGCGGACGCGAGATCGAAGTCGAGGTGGACTTCCTGGCAGGAGAATATGCCAGCGCTGCCCGCGGTCGCCGTACTCAGCGCGTGCAAGACATGCGCCCACGCAAGGCACGCGGTTGTGACCTGGCAATTGACCTGGCTGCCGAAGTCACTCTGAGTGGGACGCTTCCTGACGGGGCAAAGGATTCAGTCAGGCTGCGGGTGGCGTCCATTGTGCCATTCCTGGTGATGAAAGCGATGACGCTGTCTGGCCGGTTGATGGAGAAGGATGCCTGGGACATTTACTTTTGCATTCGTTACTATCCGGGCGGCCTTGATCGGTTGGTGGAAATATTTCATCCCCAATTGAACCACCACTTGGTGCAGGAGGCGTTGGCAATTCTTGCCGAGAAGTTTGCCTCTCCTGACCACGTCGGGCCCAGTCACGTGGCGGATTTCGAAGAGATGACCGATGCCGAGGAGCGAGCGCTACTCCAGCGGGATGCGTTCGAGCGCGTGAATGCGTTGGTTTTTCGCCTGCGAACGGTTTGACATTTTGACGCACCGAGTAGGCCTTCGCGAAGCACCCTGTGGGTCGGCAGCGCCTACTCGGTCATAAAGCCGGGCGTTACCCGTGACACCGTTCGTGCCGCGAACACCGGCGGCACGCCGGTGCGAGACGGCAACGAATGCTTCGCGCTTTTTTCGTTTAAAACCCCAGTCTTCTGCTATCTGCGGGCGGCGGCTGGGTATTCGGCGCGGTCCCTTGCAGCGGCGCGTTCGGCGCAGCATTGAATCCCCAGGCGGGAGAGAGCAATTCGGACAATAACTGCTGGTGAGCCGGCGACTCCAACAGACCCTGCATGGCACGGACCGCGTTCTCCTGCCAGCCGTCCGGCGAAACGTAGTCCTCCGGGTGCGCGGCAATCACCTCCCGCACCATGCGTTGAATGCGGACAGGATCGGAGCGCGTCAGCGGATCCACCGTGACCATCGTCGGCGGCTGCCAGCGTCCATCGATGCGCGCCCGCAGCCAACATTACAGCGAGGGCAAATCGAGCGTCGTGTCCCCGTAGCGCAGATCGGACGAGAGTGCAGCGCGGATCAGGTCGGCGTCTTCCGGGTCGGGAGAGAAAAAGGCTTGCGTGGAGGTGTTCGCCAGCAGCGCCTGCACCACCGGCTCGTAGCCTTCCACGTGTCGCATCATCGAGAGCGACTGCACCAGGACGAACATGCGTGCCCCGAACTTTGCTCCTTCCGAAAGCATGGCTTCCAGGCGCATCCCCGTACCGATTTCCTGCGCCTCGTCTATCACAAAGTAGAACGGGACGGGCTGATACAGCGTAGTGCGGCGGAAAGCGGCATCGAAAACGTTATAGACCACACCGGCGGTCAGGCGCGCGCCCTCCCGCCCCATCTCGCCAGAGGGCAGGCGCAGGACGACCCACGCTTTTTCTTTGATCCACTTTTCCAGATCGACGAACCGATTCTGGTGCATGGCGGCGAACAGCCAGGGGGAAAGCTCCAGCGCCATCGCTTTCGAGAGCACCGGACTGATCACCTCCGTCACCCAACCCTGGTTTGACCCCCCGCTGTAGTTCGTTTTCATCTGACCGAGCAGCGCGTCCAATGCCAGCGTCCCCATGCGGTCTACGGGGGAGAGATAGGCCATCGTGCTGTGCCGCCAGTTTATGCTGAAAGCCGCAAAGACCGTGTGCAGCAGCCCCATGCACTGGTCGGGATTATTCATGTTCCAGGCGTGCGCCAGGCGGAACAGGCCAAGCAAAGCCGCCTGCATACGCGGTCCCCAATAGTCATCCCAGATGCGCCGCCCGACCTGGACGATGGCGTTGCCTGCCCAGGAGAACTCAGGCACGGCCAGCAGGTTGAGCGGCACGACTTCTGGCTGGTCGGGCGTGATGATGCGCAAACGGCGGATGCCTTCGGCGCGCAGATCGGGCGGGAGCTCGTCTATCGCCTGCAGGAAGGCGTCTGCCAGCGACAGGTGCGGGTCCACCAGGAATATCCCCGGCGCGTCCGGCCCACGTTCGATCAATTGTTTGAGCATGGCAAAAACCATGCTGGATTTACCCGACCGGCTGCCCCCGACTACCACGCCATGGCCGTCCGGATCCACGCCAACCGGTTCGCCGCCTGTCGCGCCTTTCCCGATCCGCAAGGTGGCCTGCGTAAGCGGAAGCGAGGGCGGCGGCGAAGGCACATCCTGGCGGGATGTCTGTGCGATCACCCCGCTGATTTCGCCTGTTTCAGGCGGACAGACCAGCGCGGCAAGCTCCCCAGCGGGCAGCGACATGGCAAACGCCCGTACAGCCGGCCACTCGCTGCCTGGGTCAAGCGCAATCCACTCTGTCGGGCCGTCCACCAGCGAAAATGCCTGCCGAGTAGGTGCTGCGCACGGTGTGTCAACCAGCAGGGTGATGGCGGCCTTGAGCAGGGGTTCCTGCGTGCGCCGCTCCAACATCTCTTTGGGTATTGAGCGCAGGCGCATCCATTCCCACATCCCACCTCCTGCAACGGCCATCAACATCACCCCGGCGAGGATGCCAGTCACTCCAAGCAAGGGAGCAGTCCAACCCGCGCCAATCAAGCCTCCGCTTACGCCAGCGATCAGCAGCCCTAGCAGGAGAACCGCGCGCAGCAATCCCAACCGCAGTCCCCAGGGGTTGGGTGTGTCGTTGCTTTCCACGCCGCTCTCCGTGCCGTATGAATAGGCTGAGAGAGAGCGCAATTTCGCCTGCAGCTTCTCATCCCGCCCTACAAGCCATAGGCGCAGAGCCGTGCCAACGAATGCTTCGCCCTTTTGGTGTGACTGCTGCGCTGCCTGAGCCAGCCGGCCTCCAATGTCCAACAGCAGATCGCCGCTTTGCTGGACAAGCGCGGGTATATTCGACTCGGCAGACAGCGCATGTACGACGCCGCTTGCCAAGATCATCTTCTCGTCTATCTGTTTCCAGCGCAATTGCTGGTGGAGCATGGCGGCCCAGGCGCTCACCGCTCCCTGCCCACATTCTGGCGGAGTAAATAGTCGCAGCCGCACGCCGTCGCTGGCTGCGCTAATCTCGAAGACGCACGGGTGCGGCAGGCTGCCCAGCCAGGCAGCCACCTGCTCGCGTATCTTAGGCAGCGGGATGGGAGAAAACAGCAACTCC
>Ga0180009_10004390_pt1 | contig 15570 bp, 14 predicted proteins | sample OS_PC_MetaG_FD_123537 | JGI IMG/M metagenome (GOLD analysis project Ga0180009, IMG submission 123537) | Groundwater microbial communities from the Aspo Hard Rock Laboratory (HRL) deep subsurface site, Sweden - OS_PC_MetaG | ecosystem: Environmental > Aquatic > Deep subsurface > Groundwater...
CGGTAAAATCGTCCGTCATCAGGATCATAAAATCGCGCTCCTTGTCCGTCCGGTGATGGAGTTACGGCCTGAGAAACCGCGTCATACAGGAGTGTAACGCGAGATGGTTCCCCTTCTAAAGCTTCTCCGGGCGTTATTCCCGCAGTAGGTGGCAACAAACCCGGTGGCAATACTTCTGTTGGTGCGCCGGGTACACCTTCTCCGGCCGTGGGCAATCCTCCGTAAATTTGATCTGCCGGGACAGTTGGAGCCTCTTCAGTGGGCGAGATAAGCGGGCGGAAAAAGAAGTAGTACAGTGCGAATCCGATTGCAACGGACAGGACAACGAATCCGGCTATGAAGAGTATTTTTTTGGTTTTTTCAGTCATATATGGTGACGAATTGACGAATCGCGCAACGAATATTACCTGCCTGCCGGCAGGCAGGCGAATGGTTACGAATATGGTATAGGAGAATTATTCGTTAACTATTCGTGACATTCGTATAAATTCGTAATTCGTAATCTATAATATCACATTGTTCAAGATATTAGATTTAATAGCGAAGAGGTGCCGCTAAGAATACCGAGTATGATTAAAATTATGATACAGCCGGGCAAACACATTGGGACGACTGAAGTACAAAAAAGACAATCCACGCATGTAATTCCGGCTGTTTCAAATATATTTAGCTCCGGTATCCAGTCAAATTTAAAGGATACCTTGTTTATAAGCTGAGCGTTCATCATAAAAAGAACTAAGACGAGGCCCACAATATCTTCGGCGGTCAGGGCGTCTATGCCGTTAATGAAGCGCCAGAGATTTTGCAATTGCTTGCGCTTTCCCTCCTGCATCTTCTTTTGCGCCTGTTGGAGCTTTGACCCCTGCTGTTCGGCTGATGCTTTTAATTTTCGCGCTTCTTGTTGCTGTTGCGCTCTTAGATCCGCAGCCTCAACTTTTTTAACACTTGGTGCTCCTTCTTCTACAGTCTCTTCACCTGCGCGACCAGCTGTTCGTACCCTTGCTTGAGAGACGGCTTCGGCTGTGCTCGGTGCTGCAGCGGGCGTGAGTTCCGGAACAACAGGCCCCTTTCCCAAAGTCTCAGCGGTTTGGATCATTTTTTTCTCACGGTCTCTTTGAGAAGAAATTTCAACTGCCTGAGCGTATGATTTTTTTGGAAGTTCAAGCGGAGAGGGGCGTGACACGTCAGTTAACTGACTTTCGTCTGTAAGTGGAGTGTCTCCGGTGGGTCGACTGTCTTGCGCCTGCTGGGCGTTTAATGCGGTTGCCAACATCATTGTGCGCGCAAGTCTACGGGCACCACGCGATCCGCCTCTTTTTTGGAATGATTTTCTTGGCATAAGTTTCGTATATCGATTTTGAATGTCGTACTAAAAAATCGCACATTCAAAAAGACTGCGACTCCATTGTATCGCAAATGTTCATCTTCTTACTAGCCAGAGTAAAATTAGAGTAAAATTATTAGTGTTAACGCAGAATCATCTTCTCGTACGTACGGAAAGATGATACCTTGAGACCATATAAATATGCCAGAGAAAAGAGGTTCGAAAAATATTAAATACGGTGAAATAACAAAGACAGTACTAAAATTAATAGCTGTTTTGGGCGTATGCTCTGTCTTCATTTTGATGCCCGGACTGGCAAAAGCCGTACCTGTTTATCGCAAGAGACCGGTTTCTCGTAATAAGAAAAATTTAAATCTTGTCTTAAAACGACTTCAAAAGCGGGGTTTGATCAAAGTTTGGATAGATGGTAACGGAAAGGAGATGATTAAAGTTACTCCGAAAGGACAAGAAGAAATAGTTAGGTACGAATTACGTGAGACTAAAATAAATAAACCCAGACGATGGGATAGGAAATGGCGAGTTATTATTTTCGATATCCCGGTGGATTTCAATAAGACTCGAGACAGTCTGCGCGCTTTTCTTAAGAAAAATGATTTGGTTAAACTGCAAAGCAGTGTATGGATTTATCCTTATCCCTGTGAAGAAGCGGTAGAACTTATCCGTTCAGCTCTTGGTACTCGTGATGAAACTTTATATTTAACGTGTGGCCGTTTTACCGGCGATAAATGGCTTTGTAAACATTTTAAACTTAAATGAAAGTTTTTAGAAAAGGTATCATCTTTTCGTACGTACGGATAAATGATTCCGATTAAAGGTTTTAATAATTTTTTCCACTATCAAATAAACCGCTTGCTTGATGGTTTTTTCTGAATACCAATTAATTACTTATATTGAATGTTTGGTAATTATAGAGCTAAGAGTTTTTCCTTACCGACTTTAAATCTAATTTTACGTATTTCGGGCTTTTCTGTAAGCATTCGGCCAATCATGGATGTAATCTCTCGTTCTAACAATCTACGCACTGCTCGCGCCCCTTCTTCTGCCGGCAGCGGTTGAGACAAAAGCCATTCCAAAACATCATCTCCTGCAGTACACGCAACGCTCTGGCTTATATTGACGCGCTCCAAAATCTCGTTTAATTGTTTGCGTAAGATTTTCTTCAAATGAATTTTGCGCAGCGGATTAAAAACAATAGTCCTGTCCAATCGATTAAGCAGCTCCGGTCTAAAATGTGTTTTGATTTCATCTCTGACCATTTGAGAAAAAGCTTGGTCGTCAGCTCCGGCAAATCCAAGATTTTTTCTGTCCAATTTATCCGAACCTATGTTCGAAGTTAAGATTACATAACTTTGCCTGAATGAGATTACACGACCCGTGCTGTCTGTCATTTGTCCGTCTTCCAGTATTTGTAAAAGCATGTTTTGTACATCCTGATGAGATTTTTCAAATTCGTCGAACAAAACAACGCAGTGCGGGCGCTTGCGAATTGCGTCGGTTAATTTTGTACTTTCTCGATATCCAACATAACCGGCAGGAGAACCAACCAGTTTTGAAACCGTGTGGCTTTCTGAAAATTCAGACATGTCCAGTTTTATGAGCGCGTCTTCGCGTCCGAATAGTTCTCTTGCCAAGGCGCGCGACAATTCCGTTTTTCCGGTTCCCGAAGGACCAACCAGTAAGAGAGCTGATTTTGGGCGGTTGTGATCTGTTAATCCCAATCTGGAGCGACGCACGACCTCAGCCATATCTTTAATTGCCTGATCTTGTCCGATGATGTGTTTGCGCAGATTTTTTTCCAAATGCGTAAGGCGTTGGCGTTCGCTTGCAAGAATTGTGGAGAGCGGGACACTTGCCATTCGCGCCACAACTTGAGCAATGTCTTTAGCTGTAACCATCGGCCGATTTTGGTCGTTTTCCAACTCGGATTTTTTAATTAAATTGATCCGCTCTTTTTCAAGCCTAATAACATTTTGTTCGGCGCTGTCAGCATCTTCCAGATTTTCATTATCAAGAGCCAGGAGTTTGGTGTCTTCTGCCACCTGTATGGCGAGTTCGAGCGCGGTTACTCGCTCCATGGTTTCTCTTGATTTACGTCGTGACACAACAGAGGCCGCAGCTTCGTCAATAAGATCAATGGCCTTATCAGGGAAAAGACGGTCTGTTAAATAACGATCAGCCAACTCAACCGCAGCCTTAAGAGCTTCAGGCTCATAATGTATCTGGTGATGATCTGCGTAGCGCTTTTCAAGCCCCAGCAGCATTTTGAGTGTTGCATCAGGATTTGGTTGATCAATTGTGACAGCCTGAAAACGTCGATCCAAAGCTGCGTCCGGTTCAATGTGTTTTTTGTATTCATCCCAAGTAGTCGCACCAATGCAGCGAATTTCGCCACGCGCCAAAGCCGGCTTTAAAATGTTTGCCGCATCCAGCGAACCGGTTGTTGATCCGGCACCCACAATATTGTGAATCTCATCAATAAATAAAATTACATCCGGATCATTGGTAGCCTCCTCAACGATTTGTTTAAGGCGGGCTTCAAATTCACCGCGGTACATTGTCCCTGCCACAGTTAGTGCCAAATCCAAGGACAAGATTCGCATGCCGTATAAATTATCAGGAACTTCCCCGCTAACAAGAAGTTGGGCCAATCCTTCCACAACAGCGGTTTTTCCAACTCCCGGATCGCCAAGTAACACTGGATTATTTTTTGTGCGTCGACATAAAATTTCTGTCATTCTTTGGAGTTCGGGCGCTCGGCCTATTACAGGATCAAGCAGTTCAGCCAGATCTGGCCTGGTTATTTCGCGAGCAAATGACTCAAGCGCGGAAGCTCTGGTTTGGCGAGGCGGAGGAACTCTCATATCTTCACCCAATTCCTCCAAGCCCTGGTCAGTAGATGAAAATTCAGGAAAACGAGTTGTGGATTTTAGAACCTGATCAATTTGTTCTCTCAAATCTGCAAGTAATTCCTTTTTTTGATCGAAAAATGCAATGAGCTGTTTGTCTTCAGACGCTAGTAGTGCAGACAAGAGGTGTTCTGTGCCAACATACTTATGCTCATTTAAATGTGCGATTAAAATACATTTTTCTATTATGCGTTTTACGGTTTGCGATAAGTCCGGTGTGGCCAGGCGGTGTATTTTGTTAGGATTACCACGGAATTCTTTTTCTGCGTCTTGGATTTTAAAACCTGACTTTTGCAGTAATTCGGATCCGATCGAGCCTTTCTCGTACAAAAGTCCAACAACCAAATCCCCGGGTTCGACTAACTCGCGGCCATTAGCAACAGTAAAACTCAGCGCTTTTTGCAACGCCTCTCTCAAGTGCGTGGTGAAACGGTTTATCAAGTCGGGGAATAACATATATAGAGTATATTCGTAGTAGATATAGTAGTAAATGCAGTGGTAAATGTAGTGGTGGATGCAGTCGTGTCCCTATTGAATTCACTATTGTGTTTACTACTGGATCTACATTGCACGTAGTTGTATGATTCGATCTTGGATTGGTGGATGCGTGGATAATAGGGCGTGGAATTTTTTACTCATACCTCCTTTTGCGCCCGGCTCTGAAATCCAAAGATGATTGGTTGCTGTTGAAGCGCGTTTCAGAGGAATTGCCGCAGTGCTGATTTTTTCCAACGCGCGCGCCAAACCTTCCGGATATCTTGTTAACAGAGCGCCTGATGCATCAGCGAGATATTCGCGTTTTCGTGAAATTGCCAACTTTATAAGTTCGCCGACGAGCGGTGCAAGGATTAAAAATACAACACCGACAATCATCAGAATCGCGCCAGCCTGTCCGCGGTCGCGGCTTTTGCCTCTGCCAAACAAACTAAAGCGCAAGAACATATCACCAATAATAGTAATTGTTCCGACTAACACGACCACAACCATCATTACACGAATGTCCAGATTTTTGATATGACTCAACTCATGCGCTAACACACCTTCCAATTCCGCTCGTTCCAAACGGCTGAGTAGCCCTGTGGTTACTGCTACTGAAGAATGTTCAGGATCACGTCCTGTGGCAAAGGCATTTGGTGAATTATCCTCAATAATATAAATGCGCGGACTTTTTATACCCGCAGTAATTGAAAGATTTTCAACCACATTCCACAGCGTGGGAAAAGTGGATTTCTCTTTTAATTCATGCGCCCCGCTTATTGATAGCGCTATTTTATCTCCGGCAAACCAAGAGATCGACGTCATGCCCAAAGATATGACCAGAGCTATGATTAAAGGCAACGAACCGGTGTCCGTGTAAATATAGCCAAAAAACCAACCAACCGCAGCCAAGATCCCAATAAATAACATTATTAGGATCCATGTCTTGCGACGGTTAGAGTCGATCTGTTTATACATGGTATGACGAATTACGAATCGTGTTACGAATTTTGCGAATAGTTGACGAATTTTTAATTAAGGAGACGATGAAAACGGACGCCTTTTGGAGTGAACATGGCTAGGACAGCAAGTTTTTTATCCAATGCCTTCAAGTAAGAATTAGTTTGTTCGAAATGAGATTTTATGAATCTATGACCGCATTTTAGTTCCAAGATTAGCTTATCTTCGATAAGAAAATCTAAGAAATTTCTACCGACTTTTACACCACTCAAATCCACCGGAACATAAACTTCGCGCTTGAACTTTATACCGTTCCTTTCTAAGAGCGAAGCTATAGATTTCTGATAAACATATTCTCTATGTCCATAACCAATTGAACTGTCTATTTCAAACAGAATTCCGACACTTTATAACTTAATTCGGGGTATAGGAGGTCTGAGCGCCTTAAATTAGATGATTCCATGCGCTATTCGTAATCATTCGTAATATCCGTAGCGTATTCGTCAATTCGTAATTAGAACTTTACTTGAGGGACTGCTTTTTCCGCTTCGTTGATTTCGAAGAAGTCGCGCTTTTTAAATCCGAGCATTCCGGCGATTAAGTTGTCCGGGAAGCTTTGGATTTTGGTATTTATATCTCTTACATTACCATTGTAGAATCTGCGGGAAGCTTGAATTTTGTCTTCAGTATCTGAGAGTTCTTGCTGAAGATGTAAAAAGTTTTGATTTGCCTTGAGTTCAGGGTAAGCTTCAGCTACGGCAAATAAACTCTTTAAAGTCTGAGAAAGCATGTTTTCAGACTGTGCGTGCTCTTTTACTGTTTTTGCCTGCATTGCAGATGTTCGAGCCTCTGTTACCTTTTGAAATGTTCCCGATTCGTGTTTTGCATAACCTTTAACAGTTTCCATAATGTTTGGAATAAGGTTATAGCGACGTTTTAGTTGAACATCGATATCTGACCAAGCTTCGTCTGTGCGGTTTCTGAGCTTAATTAAGCCGTTATATACAGCGATTGCCCAGGCTGCAATAATTACGATGGCTATTGGTATTAACCAAAACAATTTCATATATTTGGAATAAATTGCGTTAATTTAGTAAAGTATCTACAATCCAAATCTAGCAGTTATTCCGGGATCAGTCAATTGATATACGATAGTGTATACGTTGGTATATGCAGTGGTATATATAATAGGTATGAGAAAGTGAATTACTAATTACTAATTACTAAATATTATTCGTAATACTTCACCCATTCGCCTGCCTGCTGGTAGGCAGGTAAAATTCGTATCACATTCGTCAATTCGTAATCCAGTAATTTTGTAGACCATTTATGAACAATTTAATAAAACACGTATTTCGAGCATATGACATCCGCGGTTTGTCGCCCGGTGAAATAGACGAGACGTTCGCTATTAACTTGGGATTGTCTTTGGTAAAACAATTCGGCCCGAGAAAAGTTTTAGTGGGTCATGATATGCGTGTTACGTCTACGGCTCTGGAGCGCGGATTAATTCAGGGTTTGATTTCCGGCGGCGCTGATGTTGTGCGCATAGGTTTGTGCAGCACTCCAATGTTTAATGTGATCGTTGGTCTCGGTAACGGAGAATATGATTTCGGCGTCATGGTCACGGCCTCGCATAATCCGGGTAAGTACAATGGATTTAAGATGGTTAGAGGGGACGCGTTTCCAATTGGTCAGGGCAGCGGAATGGAAGAATTGGCAGAGGCCTTTCAAAATATTGACGAGATGGAATTTACGCCAAGTAGAAAAGGTAATGTGATTGATGATCCCGGTGCGCTGCAAAGATATGTAGATCATATTTTGAAGCTGGCGGTTTTGCCGACTGACATGCCTAAATTTAAAATTGCGATTGATGCCGGCAATGGGATGGCGGGTGCGATCTTACCGGAACTTTTAAGCCGTCTGCCTTGGCTGGAAGTAATTCCAATGTATTTTGAGCCGGACGGCACATTTCCAAATCACGAAGCCAATCCAATAAAGACTGAAACTTTAAATGATTTGCGAGACATGGTTTTGAATGAAAATTGCGATTTGGGCATTGCTTTTGACGGTGATGCGGATCGAATTGGTTTAATGGATGAAAACGGAAAATCGGTTTCCGGAGATTTGGCTATTGCCATAATTGGACAGGAAGTGCTGCGTTCTTCTCCCGGAGGTTTGGTTCTTTATGACGTGAGATCATCTTGGGCTGCGCCTGAAGCCATTGAACAAGCGGGAGGTCGCTCAAAGATGTGTCCGGTTGGCCACGCATTTATAAAGCGACAAATGAGAGAGGAAGGAGCTACTTTTGCCGGGGAATTATCAATGCATTATTATTTCCGCGATCTTCGTTATGTTGAGTCCGGAGACTTGGTGATGTTGTATATTTTGCGAAGATTAGCGCGCGAAAAAGCTCGCTTGTCCGAACTTTGGAAACCTTTAGCAAAATATTTTCACTCGGGCGAATTAAATTTTGAAGTTGATGATAAGGAGGAGATTATTGAGCGCATCAAACAAGTATATGCGGCTGAGGCCACGCAAGTTATAGATATTGATGGGATTCGTATGGAATTTAGATATCCGGATAATCCTGAGCAAGATTGGTGGTTTAATCTTCGCACTTCCAATACTGAATCTTTAATTCGTTTAAATTTGGAAACAAGAAGCGAAAAATTAACTTACGAAAAGATTAAAGAGCTAACAGAATTAATACGAAGAAGCTAGAAGCTAGAAGCTAGAAGCCTGAAGCTAGGAGTTTTTTCTTTGATATTCCAGTTTCTAACTTCTAACTTCTAACTTCCAGCTTCTAACTTCTAAACTATGATTGGAATTTTTGATTCCGGAATTGGAGGACTCACTGTTGTGCGCGAATTATTGCAACGGGCGCCTGAAGCGTCTTTTGTGTATCTTGGTGATACTGCTCGCACACCGTATGGAAACAAAAGTCCTGAAACTGTAATCCGTTACGCGCTCGAAGATGCGGAGTTTTTAATTTCAAAGGGAGCGACTTCAATTGTCATCGCATGTAATTCAGCGAGTGCAGTTGCATCTGAGGAATTAAAGAAAAAATATCCGAACATCCCTGTGTTCGAAGTTATAACTCCTGCTGCGCAAGATGCTTTGGTTGTGACTAAAGGCAGAATCGGTGTAATTGGCACGCGCGCAACAATAAATTCAAAAGCGTACGAACACAATCTGAAACCCGAAACCCGAAACCCGAAACCCGAAATTTTTGCCAGGTCTTGTCCGCTTTTTGTTCCGCTTGTGGAAGAAGGTTGGTTGGAGCGTTCAGAAACTAAGAGAATTGTGAGATACTACCTATCGTCGCTTAAACAGCAGAACATCGACACACTGATTTTGGGCTGCACACATTATCCGCTACTGCGTCCTTTGGTTCAAAGATTCATCGGCAACAAGGTTAAGATAATCGATTCAGCAAGCTCGGTTGTATCGCGTATTTTGCAGACAGAAGGATTAATCAAAAGCGGAGATCAGCTATACTATCTAACGGACGTATCCAAACACTCTGAGGAAGTCGCACAAAAATGGCTGGGCCACTCCATTGTCTTTAAACAAGCTTTACTTAGTTAATAATAATTTACTTAATTGTCATTCCGAGGGAAGTCGGAGCGACGAGGAATCTTCCGCTCGAAACATCTGCCGAGAGCATTTATTTAATAGGAAGATCCTTCGGCTGCGCTCAGGATGACAGCACAAAAACAAAATGGCAGTCATCTATTTTCTAATAGTTCTCTCAGTCTTAGTTCTCATTCATGAAGTAGGACATTTTGCAGCAGCGCGTTTGTTCGGTGTAAAAGCGGATGAGTTTGGTTATGGATTTCCACCACGTTTGTTGGGATTTGTTAAAGAAAAAGGAAAGTGGAAGAGGGTGGGCAGAAAAGATGACGGGCCGTACAAGAATACGATCTGGTCGTTGAACTGGCTGCCGCTCGGTGGTTTTGTACGCATAAAAGGGGAGCAGGCTGACGGGCAAGATGATCCGGACTCATTAAATTCCAAAGCAATTTGGAAACGAATGGTAATTCTTGCGGCTGGCGTGGGCATGAACTGGATTTTGGCCATTGTTCTTTTTTCAACCGTGTTCATGATCGGTACGAATGTAGTGCTGGAAGATTTGCCTGAGTCGGCCAGGATAAGCGAGCGCTCAGTTCGTATTACTCAAATCATGGCAGAGTCTCCTGCGTATAAAGTCGGGCTTGAACCAAATGATATTGTTTTATCCATTGACGGCGTTGAGCCAACTTCGTATAAACATGGTCGTGATTTGATTGCAGAGCGCGGTGAAGCAACATTTTTGGTAAGAATCGAACGCGACGGAGTTGCTCAAGATATTGATGTGACACCGGCGTATGTTAAAGAACTTGATCGCGTGGCACTGGGTGTGGGTTTGGCAGAAGTGGGGCATGTTTCATTCCCGCCTTTGAGCGCGATAAGTGTCGGAGTACAGATAACCTATGGCTACACAAAAGCCATTGTTATAACATTTGCTGAGATTTTCCGAGATTTAGCTACGCGTCAGTCAGTAACGCAAAATATTGCCGGGCCGGTTGGTATCGCGGTTATGACCGGACAGATCGCGCAGCAAGGAATTGTGCCGCTATTACAGTTCGCAGCTATTCTATCTATAAACTTGGCAGTGCTGAACTTTTTGCCGATTCCTGCTTTAGACGGCGGCCGCGTTGTGTTTTTGTTAGTAGAAAAAATTCGTCGTCGCGCAATGAGTCGCAACTTAGAAGCAGCTATTCACAATATCGCGTTTCTCATCTTGATTGCGCTCATTCTCTTGGTAACAGCGCGTGACATAGGCCGCAATGCTGACACCATCGTAGGCGGCCTAAAAGGGTTGGTTGGGATGTAGTAGGTTGGTTCAGTTTGAAAAATATGACTAAGACTAAAAAACAAGCTCTAAAAATTTTTCTTGTCGGGTTTATTTTCGGGATGCTTTTTTGGTCAATGCTAATTTATATTGATGAATTCAATTCATTTCAGAACAAAGTAATTGAACTACTTTTTCAGATCTTCTTCCCATTCGTGATTCTGCGCCCACTTGGCTCTATATTTTATTTCTTTCTTGATCCTCTGTGTAATGTATTTAAAGCAATAGATTTTAGAATAGGCGGAGTAGAGGCCTGTGCTGGTCTTGCTCTGGATGGTGGGCCTTTGGCATGGCTTGAGTATTTGTGGATATGGTTGGTTGTTGGGGTTTTTTATGGGGTGATATTTTTAACAACCTTTAAGATTATTAGCTGGATAAAAAGAAAATTTAGGTTCAATTACAAAAGCTAAGGGGTCTGACCCCCGAAGGATGTAATCCAGTTATCCATAAATCTCGTGATTACCGGCAGAGTGAAAGTGTGCAGTTCTTTTTTCATTGCTGAGCTCGAAGATTATTCGGTATTTGTAGCCTATTGAAAAAGATAGGAATCCTTTTAGTCTCCCTTTCAATTTATGGGTTTTAAGCCTAGGGTCAAAAGGATCTTTTCGGAATATCAATTCTTGTTGTTCAGCTGCAGACTTAGCTTTTTCTGGTAATTTTTTATACTCACGTGCAAATCTTGGACTGTAGATAATTTCCATAGAGATTTATCGTAAATCTTTCAGGGAATTCAAAACTTTGCCCTTGCCAGCTTTGATAGCTCTTCGGCTTTCATCTAAATTATTGAGTAATTTTCCTTCCTGCCAATCACGAAGCAGACTGCGAAAAAATTCGCTCGTGCTGATAAAGTTACCTTCCTTAACAGCCTTTTTGACAGCTGTGACTGTTTTTGGGGGGAGAGAGATGTTGATGACTTGTCGCATAATATTCGGTCATAGAGTAATACATTGTATTACAATATTAACATAATGCAATCATTACAGCAATAGTTAAGTTGGTCGAAATGACATATATCACATAATTTGATAGTCTATTGGGATAAATGAATGGGGAAATCAAACTTATGCTCGATAAATTAAAGGCTTTAAAGAAGGAGATTGAGAAGGCTGCAGATACTGCCGATAAAAGTGGTCAGACCCCCTAAGGAGAAAAATGCTGCGCTCCTCGATTTTTAGGCTCCGATGGGATCAGCATAGTACGGACAAAATATTTAATCTCCAACGCGGTAAACAGTCGCTGTACGCGTACAAGTCATTTGCTCAGGATTGCCGAACAAAGTTCCTACATAACGCTCCACATCTTTTCCGTCAGCGTACGCAATGCCATCCTTACGATAAAATTGCCAAGTTGTTACAGTTGAATATTCAGAATCCGTCTTTGTTTCATAACTGACATAGCCATTTGAATCAATAGCTTTTTCTTGGCCAGAACCGGCATTAACCATATTGTTTGTAACGCTCCGCAGAGAAAGTCCGCCCTTTGATTGTTTGTCTTCTCTGCCAGTATTACCAACGCAAGAAATTGTGCTCCAAGAATAGCTGCCGTTTACATTAAAGTAATTTCCGTCCCAAGTAATTTTTTCTATTACCTTTGGTACGACAGGTGTAGGGGCTGGCACCGGAGTCGGAGCTGTCATCGGTGTATTAACTTTCGGACTGGGAGGCGGAGGTGTATCTTTCGCGCCATGAGACACTACTCCTTCGCTAGGAATTTCGTGTCCACCTTCAGCTGATGGGATGCTAGGTTCAATACCGGCAAGATTTGTGGCAGATTCCCACGCTTTATCCCAACTGGAAATTCCGCTTACTTTGCCATTCGCATAATTTATGGCCGTTTTATAAATATTGGTTGTTGCTTCTATAACCTCCGGAACACAGAAATCCTTTCCATTATAAGCGGTGAAACAAACTTTTCTGATATCCGAAGAATACACATGAGGTGTATATGTTTCTAGATCTGCTCCCGGCGGAACATTCTCTTTTTGATCAGTATCTTTTTCCGGGACTAATTTAGTTTTTTCACCAGGTTTTACTGGAGCGGTTTTTTTATTTTCTTCCGGCGTTTGTACTGTACCCGGAACTTTGCATTTACCGTAATTGTCACTTTTTGGATTAGTCTCTATCGCACATCCGGGCCCGACTTCCGGTACGCCGGGCAATTTTAGAAGATTGTCTTGTGCGTAAGCCGTATTGATTATATTGATTGATAAAGAATCGGTAGATGAATGGAGAACTCCGTTTAGCCAATGTATTTGAACCAATAAACTGGCGGCAATTTTTCGCATTGCATCCCGATCTTTATTTGTTATTGCAACATTTCCCTGCTCTTTGAGCTCTTCTATCTTTTTAATGCTAAGAGTCAAGAAGTTCGTTGCTTTGTCATCGCTAATAGAAAGTTTGAAATCGCCCGGCTGGTCATTAATTTTTTTCCAATTTGCGGTATTAGCAGATTCCAAAATTTCTTTAGACCATGCCAGAGAAGCAAGCTGGTAATCATTTAATGTATCAGGTGTTTTTATTGAGGATAAATTATCAAATATTATTTTTGTTGAGCTCGCGGCCTCTTCCCAGTCCGCATTCATTTTTTTACTCACAGGAAAGGCATTCGCTTTGATTTTAATTGATATTAATTCCGTTAGATTATCTTGGATAACAGATGTGGCTATCTCTGTTCTATGAGTAAGTTCGAAGAGTATAAATACCGAAGCTACGGCTGCTATAAGGATTAAAAAGAATCCCGCTACAAATATAGGGTGGCGAAAAATAAATTTAAAAAACTTAGTTATAGTTTTTAAAATAAAAGTCAATAATTGAACTAATATTATACAGATTCCAACACAAACGAAAGATATTATAAATATACTCAGATACGAATCTTTAATGGCGGTATCCACTCGTGGAGATGAGTAAATCAAATACGCGACAAAAAATATAGCCAGTACTATTCCTAGGAATATACGGAATTTTTTGATTTTTTTTTGCTTTCCATCAAGATCGTTCGGTTGTTTGCTGCTTATACTGTGTTTCATAAAAATAAAATTTTTATTGTTTTGGGATTCAATTAAACTCAATAAGTTTTAAGATTTTGTCGATTGTTACTGATTTACCGTTGGAAACAAGAACCAGATTTTTATCTATAAATTCGTAATTAATGAGGCCGGGGACTACATCATCACTCGAGCCGGGACAATTGACTTCTTTAACTTTTAGTTTATTAATTCCTAAGATTTTCACTTCACACTCATATCCGTAAGTTTCCAGCGGACCAGTCATGAAAGCAACCACTTCTTTCCTATCCGGAGATGAAACAGTTGTTAAAAATCCATACATAGGGTCTCCATTAAAAATATCTTCGTTCAGATCGTCTAGTGAACCAAAATACGGATTTTCCAACATCCAATCATTTGGCAGTTTAATAGAACAGTTAAACGCGCTGCTTTTAAATATTCTCCAGCCATTCGGTGCTGTTGTTGATTGTTGATCGATCCTCATTTGCGAAGTTGTGTGTTTATTGATTGAAATACGCCATAAGATCGCACATGCCACAGCACTGAGAACACCTATGATTATAATAACCAATATTCTGGTTGATAGTCCTTTTAGAGCACGCATATGAATAAAATTGAAATAATTAAGAAAATAAATTTTGATTGTCCATCGAGTTACTGTGTATCTTGCGTACATTCATAATATCACCTCGCCGACATTATATCTAAATGAGGAAAAGGGGTCTGACCCCGGAGATGGGATGAAAATGGATAAATGACAGCTATCATATTATTTGATAGTCTATTGGGATATATGTTGGACAAACTAAAAGCTTTAAAAAAGGAGATTGAGAAGGCAGCGGATAAGGCTAAAGATATTTCCGGGCTTGAACAATTGGAGATCGAATATCTTGGGCGCAAAGGAAAACTTACTGCGCTCTTAAAAGATCTTTCTTCTTTGAGTAAAGATGTGCGGCCAAAAGCCGGGGCAATGGCTAATCAAATCAAGCAGGAAAGTTTGAAGCTGTTTGAGTTGAAGAAAGGTGAATTGGGAGGCGCAGTGTTTGAAAGTTTGGCAGACAAAGAGCGCGAAGATGTTACTGAGCCGGGAATTCGTCCGCCGCAAGGGCATCTTCATATTATGACGCAAGCGATTAGGGAGATAACTGAGATTTTTAATAAGATTGGCTTTGTGCGAGCGCGTTATCCTGAAGTTGACTGGGATTGGTACGCGTTTGAATCTTTGAACATGCCGCCCGATCATCCTGCGCGTGATGAGTGGGAGACTTTTTTTATGGACGCTCCTACTTCCAAAAAAGGAAAAATGGTTTTAACTCCTCACACATCAAATGCGCAAGTACGTGAATTGGAGCGCGGAGAATTTCCAGTGCGCATGATTAACATTGCTAAATGTTATAGAAGACAAAGTGATATTACTCATGTGCCAATGTTTCATCAGTTTGAGGGTTTGTATGTAGATAAAGATGTTTCGATTTCACATTTGCGTGGGACACTCGATTATTTTGCAAAAGCATTTTTCGGCCCGGATCGCGCTATCCGTCTCAGACCGCACCATTTTCGTTTTACTGAGCCGTCGTTTGAAATTGATATTTCATGCGGAGTCTGCGGAGGAACCGGAGTAGCCGCAGATAAAACAAAGTGCCGCGTGTGCAAACAGGGATGGCTTGAACTTGGCGGTGCAGGAATGGTGCATCCAAATGTGCTCAAAGCCGGAAAAGTTGATCCTAAGAAATATTCAGGCTTTGCATTTGGCTGGGGACTTGAGCGCACATACATGATGAAAGAGGGTATGAAAATTGATGACATTCGCATCCTTTATAAAAATGACATGCGATTTTTAAAACAGTTTTAATTATGTTTGAAACACCACGTAGAGAAGAAATAGTGCCAAAGGTTGTTCGCGAAGCCAGTCGTTTTTCTGTTGTTGATAAAGCACTTCAAGAACGTGCTGAATGGATGCGTGAAGAAGCTAAGGTGC
>Ga0180009_10004391_pt1 | contig 15566 bp, 19 predicted proteins | sample OS_PC_MetaG_FD_123537 | JGI IMG/M metagenome (GOLD analysis project Ga0180009, IMG submission 123537) | Groundwater microbial communities from the Aspo Hard Rock Laboratory (HRL) deep subsurface site, Sweden - OS_PC_MetaG | ecosystem: Environmental > Aquatic > Deep subsurface > Groundwater...
ATGATGAATTACAGCCACCGCAAAAACCTTGTCAAATTTTTCTAAATCATTCCATGTATTCTCATTAGTAATATCTCCAACAATAAATTTACAGTTTTTACCCCCATATCTTTCCCTTGCCAACCCAATTAATTTTTTAGAAAAATCAATTCCTGTATAATTATAATTCGGGCCAAACTTTTGCAACAATCTACCCTCACCACAGCCAATGTCTAACACACGATCTTTATTCTCAATACTCTTAGCCCACCTTTCCATTTCGGGCCACAAAGACCTTGTCTTAATATAGTGTTTGCTAATATCGTTATATACTTGCTTCAAGCTATTTTTCATGAAAACTCTAAAAAACATAATTCAAGCTAATTTTACTAAATTAAAGGGGGAAACTCTAAGCAAACTTAAGCGCGCCTGGGCTAAAGAGATTGGTTTTATTCCCAAAAATTCTCAAGTTCTTAAAATCTACAACCAATTACTTAAGGAAAAAAAGATAAAACCCTCAATCCATTTTAAGTCGCTTCTCATCACCAGAAAAACCAGAACTCAATCTGGAGTAGCCCCCATGGCCGTCATGACCAAACCATTTGCCTGCCCCGGCCAGTGTATCTACTGCCCTCAAGAAAAAGACATGCCTAAGAGTTATCTATCCGACGAACCAGCCGCCCAAAGAGCTAAAAAAGTAAAATTCAACCCCAAACTACAAATTAAATCTCGTCTTAAACAACTAAAAGCCACCGGACACACCACAGACAAAATAGAGATAATCGTCATCGGTGGCACCTTTTCAGTTTATCCCAAAAATTACAAACTTAAGTTTTTCAAAGCAATTTTTGATACTTTAAATAATCAAACAAGTAAAAATTTACAACAAGCTCAAGAAATCAATGAAACCGCTAAGCACAGAGTCGTTGGCATCAGTGTAGAAACCAGACCAGATTGGATATCAGCAACGGAAATAAAACTCTTAAGAAAACTTGGCGTTACCAAAATCCAGCTGGGTGTTCAGGCCTTTGATGAAAAAATATTAAAAAAAATTAACAGGGGTCATTCCTTAAAACCAGTTGCTCAAGCTACCAAATTATTAAAAAATGCTGGCTTTAAGATTTGTTATCACTTCATGCCCAACCTGCCCAGCTCCACCCCCAAAAAAGATCTTAGTATGGCAAAGATAATGTTCCAAGATCCTCGTTTCAAACCAGACTACTTAAAAGTCTACCCCGTTCAAGTTATTCCCGGCACTAAGCTCCACACCCTTTTTAAAGCAGGCAAATTCAAGACTTATCCAGATGATGTCCTTAAACAAGTATTAAAAAATATTAAAAAAATTACCCCACCATGGATAAGAATAGACAGGTTAGTTAGGGACATATCCAAACAGTGGATTAGCTCCGGAACTTTAAAAACCAACATTCGCCAAATTATTCTTTTAGAACTTGCAAGGGAAAACAAAACCTGTCAGTGCATTCGTTGTCGAGAAATCAAAGATCTCCCTCTTGTCATTCCCGCGCAGGCGGGAATCTATGCAATCAAAAAAATTATCATAAATACTCTTGGTGGTCAAGAATATTTTTTAAGCTTTGAAGACAAGGGTAAGCTTTACTCACTACTTCGTTTACGTCTTCCAAACAAAAACCAAACAGTTATTTTTAAGGAACTAAAAAATGCCGCCATCATCCGCGAGGTTCATACTTTTGGCTCTGCCATGGCTTTAAAGGAACACCAGTCAACCAAAACCCAACATCAGGGTTTGGGCAAAAAGCTTGTTAAAAAGGCAGAAAAAATATCCCAAAAAAATGGTTTTAAAAAACTTGCCGTTATCTCCGCCATTGGTACCAAAGAATATTACAAAAAACTAGGTTTTTATCCAGAGGGTTTATACATGACCAAAGATATATAATTTATTTATTATGAAAAAAAAAGAGCTTCCCGTAAGAGAGATTATTTTTGGTTTAGAAGACGGAATAGTCTCGACCTTGGGGGTTTTGGTTGGCATAGCTGTGGGTACAAACAACAAATCATTTGTAATCCTGTCTGGCCTAGTAATTGTTATTGTAGAAAGCCTTTCCATGGCTGCTGGTACCTATCTTTCTAACAAATCAGAACTAGAACTCCATCTTTCCTCAGACAAAAAACACCCCCTACTTTCTCTCTTTCACTGCCACTCATCCTTACCCATAAAAGAATCTTTCTACATGGGCATCTCTTATATCTTAGGTGGTTTGGTTTCCCTTTCTGGCTTCTTTTTTCTTGACCCCTCAAACGCCATCCTGGCCGCCATACTTTTATCTTCCACCACCCTCTTTATCATGGGTTTTATTAAAGGTAAGTTGGCTCAGATAAACCCTTTAAAGTCTGGTTTAGAGATGGTCTTGGTCTCCGCCTCCGCCTCGTTCATCGGCTATATAGTAGGTAAAACTGCCTCCGTTTTATTAAGTAAACTATGAAAAAATTATTTCTCGGTTCAGGTTTACTATTAATCTTTTTACTACTAATCCTTTTTAATCAAAAAAAAGCTCAAAGGGAGATCTTTTTGTCACAAACTCCTGTTTATAAAATTGCCCTAGTTAAACTCCCATTAAACGCCTCCGCCAATGAACCAGTAGAGTTTGTCTGGAACATAACGGCTCCAGACACCGCCACCACTCCCACTACCACCATTTACTATAGTCCAATTAGTTCTCCTAGTGCACTAACCATCAAGGACTCACCTTCAGCCGTAGGTTACTCTAATTGGCTAACCGATTATTTAAGCGGTAATTTTTTCTTACCAGATACATTTTCCGCCACAGCCAGTTTTTTAAAAGGTACGATTTTTTACCGAGCTTATGCCAAGGTTGGCGACCAACATCTATGGTCAGAAGAAATCAAATTAACAGTTAATTGACACCATGGCCAAAAAAAAGTTCTCCCTTTTCTTTTTCCTTCTAATCTTATTTCTTACTATTTTAGCCACCATTCTGCTTGGTGCCAGAGCCATATCAAATTAGCAAACCAGTCACTTATCTGCTAAAATACTCTCATGTTAAGTCCTAATAATCTAGTCCCTTTAATTACCCTAAAAGAAGGGGTAATTTATCCTCAAACCGAGGCTATTTTAGCTTTTGGTCGTGACACCTCTATTGCTGGCATCAACATTGCGGTAAAAACCAACAGCCTGGTTTGCTTTGTTTCTCAAAAATCCATTACAATAGAAAATCCGCAAATAAACGACCTCTATCAAGTTGGTACCGTTGCCGAAATCATAAAAACCCTGCCGGTAAACAACGAACTTCATGTCTTAGTCAAGGGCTTATACAAAGTCAAAATCCACATCGTTGAAAACAAAAACAGGGCTCTAGTGGCCACAGTCACTCAAATTCCAGACCAATATGTAGAAAGAAAAGAACTTACAGCTCTAAGTAACCATGTTGTTAATCAAATCAAAAAAGCCCTAAACCTTGGTAAGGGGAACATAGACCCAGCCTCTTTTTTAAGAATCATCAACTCCTCAAATCCAGTCAGCATCTCTTATCAAGTTGCCTCGGTCTTGGTCATTAAAAACAATCAAAAGCAAACGCTTCTAGAAGAAAATAATCTCGAAAAACGTCTAATGCAAATAAGTGAACATTTAGGAGAAGAAATAAAAATTCTTCAAATAGAAAGAAAAATTGCCAGTAAAACCCAAAAAAAGTTCGACAAAAACATGAGAGACAACGTTTTAAGAGAAAGAATGCGTACTATTCAAAAAGAGTTGGGTACAGGCAAGGATGACGATGACGATATTAAAGAATTAAGAAAAAAAATAAAGCAAGCCAAGCTTCCAAAAGAAATTGAAAAAAAAACCACCAAGGAACTTAAGCGTTTATCAAAAATCTCCATTCACAGTCCAGAATCTGGCTATATTCGCGCCTGGATCGAAATAGTCACAGAACTACCTTGGCATCGCTTCAACAATGGTACTTACTCAATTAAAAAAGCCGAAAAAATACTAAACCAAGATCACTACGGTTTGGAAAAAGTTAAAGAAAGAATATTAGAATACATCGCTGTTCTAAAATTAAGAAGCAAGAAGCAAAAAGCAAACCAACCCACAAGCTCCTTACCCACCATTCTATGTTTTGTTGGTCCACCTGGTGTAGGCAAAACTTCTGTTGGCAAATCTATAGCCAAGGCTTTAAATAGGAAATTTGTTAAAATGTCTCTAGGTGGAGTCAGAGATGAGGCAGAAATTAGGGGTCACCGACGCACCTACGTTGGCGCCATTCCAGGCAGAATAATTCAATCAATTAAAGAGTGTGAAAGTAGCAACCCCGTCTTCATGTTGGACGAATTAGACAAAATAGGTAATGACTTTAGGGGAGACCCAGCCTCCGCTCTTTTAGAAGCTCTAGACCCAGAGCAAAATTATGCTTTTAGAGATCACTATTTAGATATTCCCTTTGATCTTTCTAAGGTTCTTTTTGTCACCACAGCCAACATCCTAGATACCATTCCTCCAGCCTTAATGGACAGGTTAGAAGTCATTCAATTCACTGGTTACACAGAAGACGAAAAGTATAACATCGCCAAGAAATACCTTGTTCCCAAGCAACTAGACAATCATGCCTTAGAAAAAAAAGATATAAAAATACCAGCAGACATTTTAAGAACAATAATTAGCCACTACACCAGAGAAGCGGGGGTAAGAAGTCTAGAAAGAGAGATAGCCGCCATTTTAAGAAAAACAGCCAAAATCAAAGTGAGTAAATCCTCGACCTCGAATCGGGACGATACTCTTAAGCTTACCAAGCAAAAACTAACACGTTTTTTGGGGCCAAGAAAATATAACCACACTTTAAAAGAAGAAATTCCTCAGCCAGGTATAGTCACTGGTTTAGCCTATACTCAAACGGGCGGAGACATTCTTTTCATAGAGGTGGCCATAATGCCAGGCAGTGGCAAGATTAAGTTAACCGGTCAGTTGGGTGACGTTATGAAAGAATCAGCTCAAGCCGCATATTCCTATGTTAAGTCTCACCAAAAGCAACTTGGGATAACCCAAAAAACAATCGCCACTTCAGATATTCACATTCACGTTCCAGAGGGTGCCATACCCAAAGACGGTCCTTCTGCTGGCTTAGCAATTACTACCGCTATTATCTCCGTCTTTAGCAATAAACCAGTTAAGAAAAATCTGGCCATGACGGGTGAAGTAACCTTAAGGGGTAGGGCCCTAGAAATAGGTGGAGTCAAGGAAAAAGTCATCGCCGCCCATCGCAGTGGCATAAAAGAAATTATCTTGCCAAAATTCAACAAGAGGAGTTTAATAGACGTTCCAGACAAAGTCAAAAAAGATCTCAAGTTTCACTACGTTTCTTCTATGGACGAAGTAATCAAGATAGTTTTCTCTTCCTCAAAATAGTTCCACCAATAAAAACGGCAAATATACCAAAAATTATCGCCACCGGCACTCCTTGCCACTTCCAAATAATTTCCTCTGGCCTCAAGTTTTCCAACAATATCCTTATTAATCCATACCCAATTAAATAACTTCCAGCTATCTTCCCAGTTGCCTTTTCTTTCTTTCCTATCCTCCATAAAAATATAAATAATAATAGGTTTAGTCCTGCTTCCCAAGCAAATAACGGTTCACCATTTTTTCCATAAAGCTCTCCATTTACCCAATTTCCTAGTCTACCAATTGCTTGTCCTAAAGGGACACCAATTACCGCTATATCTATTAATTTTGAAAATCCTTTTTTATTAAGCCGGCAAAAAAGTAACAATCCAACTATTCCACCAATAATCGCTCCCCAAATTCCTAATCCCCCCTCCCACAAAAACAAACTCTTTAAATAATTAAAGCGGTAGTATTCTTGCCATAAATCAACCACATGATATGCCCTTGCCCCAATTATTCCTCCAACCAAAACCCACCAAAAAGCTTTTTCAATTAATTCCTTTTTTATTCCTACACGCTTTGCATACACAATCGATACCTGTAAAGCACTAAGTATAGCGACCCCAATTAAAAACCCATACCAATGAAAACTAATCATTGAAGCATCTTCAATAGCCCTTTTGTTGTTACTATCTTTATTTTATCTTCACTTCTGTTTTTTACCTCTACCCCGCCTTCCTTTAAGCTCTTTTCACTCACAACCACTCTTAACGGACAACCAATTAAATCTGCATCAGCAAATTTAGTTCCAGCAGATACTTTTCTGTCATCCCACAAAACCTCCGTAACCCCAAGTAACTGTTTATACAATTTTTCAGCCATTAACGTTTCTTCACCCAAACTAACCAAATGTATTCTAAACGGAGAAACTATTTTAGGCCACAAAATCCCCTTTTCGTCACTAAACTTCTCAACCAGCGTTCCCATGGTTCGGCTAATTCCAATTCCATAACAGCCCATTACCGGATATCTCCTTTCCCCTTTTTCATCGGTATATTGCAGATTAAAGTCTTTGGAGTACTTGTATCCCAAATCAAACACATTTCCCACCTCCGACGCCCTATCTTTTAAAAGCTTTTCCTTTTTACAAGCTGGGCAAGTATCTCCGGCTTTTACTTTAGCAATTCCAATATTTACGCAAAAATCACAATCAGGGCAATACAAAATATCGTCCTCACCCGCATCGGTCAAGACCATAAACTCGTAAGAAACTTTGTCGGTAAAACTACCCCCAGAAGCCTCGGTTACCTTAGCTATCAACCCCAGTCTCTTAAAAACCTTTAAATATGCCTCTTTTACTTTTTTATAGTAATCTTCAAAGTCTTTCTCTGTTTCGTGCCAAGAGTACATATCTTTCATTAAAAACTCTCTTCCTCTTAAAATGCCAGACTTGGATCTTAACTCATCTCTAAACTTCCATTGAATATGGTAAATACTAGTTGGTAAATCTCTGTACGACTTAATAAACTCTCTCATCAAAGGTGTCACCACCTCTTCTTGACTTTGTCCCAAAGCACAATCCTTACCGGTTCTACTTTGAATTTTAAACAACACATCTATATTGTCCCAACCACCAGTCTTTTTCCAGATTTCTGCTGGGTGCAACATGGGCATCAAAATCTCCTGCCCACCAACCTTATCCATTTCTTCACGCACCACTTGGCTTATTTTATTCAATACTTTTAAACCAAGAGGTAAATAGGTATACACCCCCGCCATTAGTTGACGCACAAAACCTGCCTGCACCAACAGCCTGTGATTGGTAGTGTCTGCATCCTTTGGCGCGTCTTTTAACGGTTTAATTATTGTTTGGCTCATTCTCATACCTTGTTATTATACAATGTTCATATGGTTAGAATCGGCATTATTGGAACAGGCTTTGGGGTAAGAAGCATGATTCCTACGTTTAAAAAAATAAAAGGTTGTCAGGTTGTGGCCCTTGCAGTCACAGATCTTAAAAAAACCAAAAAAATAACTTTAGAAAACAATATCAAGTTTGCCTACGATAACTACCAAGACTTAATTAAAAATCCACAGGTGGACTTAGTCTGTAACCCAACTCCCAGCCACCTACATCTTGAAATTGGTTTACTGGCTATAAAACATAAAAAACATCTTCTACAAGAAAAACCAGCTGGTTTAAACTCTAACCAAATAAAAAAACTTGTTAAGGCATCTAAAAAATCCAAGAAATTTATTGGTGTTAACCACGCTTCAAGGTTCAACCCAGTTACCTTAAAAATCAAAAAACTAATCGATTCTGGTGTTCTTGGACAAATTACCTCCATATCTATTCATAATTATGTCAACTACGGTAGTTTCAAAGACGCTACCTATACTTGGTGGGATGATCACAAAAAATCAGGTGGTCAGACCGTTTTAGGTTACGGTACCCATCTGATTGACCTAGCTAGATATCTAACAAACTTCCCCAGACTAGAAAAAGGTTTTTTGCACGATCAAATTATTAGTAAAACACAACCAGACAAAATAACTGGTAAACACAAAAAAGTTACTTCACCGGATCAGTTTAGAGCCAATATTAAGTTTAACAACCAAATCAACGTTTCTCTTTTTGCCACCCTTTACTCCTTTGGCTACAACAACTTCGAGTTAAAAATCTTAGGCACCAAGGGCATAATTTTCTACGACGATTTAAATGGTTTACAGATCTCCACAGATAACAGCCAGCCACTTCAATTAATTAAAGTTCAGGATCATTTATCAGACATCAAGGTGGGCCGTTCATTTGTATCCAAGTCCTTTAAGTTTTTAGCAGAAAATTTAATTAACCACCTAAACGGTGATAATAAAAAGTTTGAGTACTGCACCCTACAGCAAGCATGGGAAAATCAGCAAATACTAGAAAAAATATGCAAATAACCAAAGCTTCAGGATTGCCAGAAGAATTCAGCGAAAAAAAACTCTTAAACTCAATTAAAGTGGCTGGTGTTCCAGAAGACGTAAGTAAAAAAGCTCTTCAATTGGTTAAAGACAAACTTTCATCAGACACAAACACCAACATAGTTCACGAATTAGTCTCACAATATCTTCACCAACACTCCGATCCTTTAAGTCAAATAAACTATAATCTTAAAAGGGCAATTTTTAAGCTGGGTCCAACCGGTTATCCATTTGAAGAGTTTGTGGCAAAGGTTTTACAACAGTTTGGCTATCACACCAAGGTGGGTGTAGTGCTAGAAGGTAAATGTATTAGTCACGAAATAGATGTTCTGGCCAAAAAAGATAACCAGGTTTTTTACATTGAATGTAAGTTTCACAACAGACCGGGTTTAAAAACAGATGTTCAAGTAGCTCTTTACACCAACGCTAGATTTCAAGACATAGAAAGTAACTCAAAGGATGCTAGTACAACCCATCGTTCTTGGCTAGTTTCCAACACCAAGATCACCAAAGACGCCACCAACTACGCTAACTGCCAAAACATGAAACTTACCTCTTGGAATAGTCCAGGCAAAGAAAGCCTGTTTCACTTAGTGGCTGATTCTGGTCTTCACCCAATTACTGCACTTAGCTCACTTTCACCAGATCAAGTAAAGATACTTCTTAAACAAAACACAGTTACCTTAAGAGATCTAACCCATTTGTTAAAAAACAATCAGCTTACAGGTTTACTTTCAAAAGAAGTTGTGAAAAAAATCAAGGCAGAGATCAACGCAATCTTTCCATGAATTCTTGCGAGGGTATTTTATTAATAGACAAACCCACTGGCTTAACCAGCCACGACGTGGTGAACGTAGTTAGAAAAAAAATTGGGGTAAAAAAGGTAGGGCATACCGGCACCCTAGATCCACTAGCCACCGGTCTTCTAATTATCTTGGTTGGTCGTCGGTACACCAAAAAACAATCTAAATTTCTCAAACAAAATAAGCAATACCAGGTAACCATCAAGCTAGGGGTAGAAACAGATACTTACGACTCAGACGGCGAAATAGTTGGCAAATCCCCTCCAGCCAGTGTAAATAAAATCACCAAGCAAGACATTGTTACAACCCTTAAAAAATTTCAAGGCGAAATTAACCAAACCGTGCCACCCTTTTCGGCCGTAAAAGTAGATGGCAAAAAACTTTATCAACTTGCCAGGCAAAAAAAAGAAATTAAGAAACTCCCAGTAAAAAAAATCATCATAAAAAAAATCAAGCTAATTTCATTCAACAACAAAACCTTTGAGACTGAGTTATTGGTAGATTGCTCTTCTGGTACATATATTAGATCTTTAGCCCACGACATTGGTGAGTCACTAGGCGTGGGCGCTCACGTCACCAAGCTTCGCCGAACAAAAATTGGCTCATTAAGCGTAAAGAAAGCAATTTTCTTGCAAAACCTGCAAAAACTTGCAATTTGTAGTAGAATACTACTTGCTTGAAGAACAGGTAAGGTCAAAGGTAATTTTTTTCCTTTAGTACTCAATGTTTCTATAGAGCGGTTATTATTAAGATCCGGGTTTACCGGATAGAAAGATTAGTATGGATCAACCAAATCCAAAAAAATTATTTATTGGCAGCTTGCCATACAGTACCACAGAAGATCAACTTCGTGATCTATTTTCCCAATTTGGGGAAATTACAGATCTCAAGTTAATCACAGACAGAATGTCTGGAAGATCTAGAGGTATTGCTTTTGTTGAGTTCGCATCAGAAGAAGATGCAGCTAAGGCTATAGAAGCCACCAACAACACAGAGATGGATGGTAGAACCATCATCGTCAATGTGGCTAGACCACCTAAGCCAAGAACCGATAGCGGTTTTGGCGGTGGCGATCGCGGTGGAAACCGTGGCGGCTACAACCAAAGGTAAAATCCTTTAACCCCAAACCCCTTGGTAGGTATCAAGGGGTTTTTGGTATTTGTTATGATCTGTTACCAACAAGTTCGTACATATTTATCAAGAAAACAGAAACATATTCGGGTTACCTATGGTATACTTGACAAGGAACAATCACTAGTTGATACTCAAATTATAAAGATAATGAAATATGAGTAAAAAGAAAAAATTAAGTCCTCAAGACTTAATTTTGTATATCCTCCAAAAAATTGAACCTGAAAAAAGTGACAAAATAAGGCTAAATAAAATTGCTTTTTTTGTTGAGTTTGGTTACTATCACAAAAAACAATCAGAATTATCTAGAACTAAATTCGCAGGCATAAAACTTGGACCTGTAATAAATCAATATGCAGAAATATTGGAAAGTATGGAGAAGTCTGGGAAAATTAAGATTGACGGATACAAGGTTAGGCCATTAATCTCGTCTTCAGTTCAATTAACCAATGAGGTTCGAAATACAATAGACCCCATCATTGTAAAATATTCAAGACTTTCAAATTCAGAGCTGGTGGCATTATCTCATTTAACTGATTCTTACAAAATCACCACTGACAATGAGAAGGATATGGGTAATATTATTGACAAAGAACTGGCAAGCTTAGAAAGTTTTTTTGATGATGAATTACCTAGTGAAACAAGCAAGTTGGACGATAGACTGCTTCCCAAGATAAACAAAAGTGACTTGGTCAAATATGCCACTTGATAATACTTACGAAATTTACACAGAAAAGAAATTTCAAAAAACCATAAAGAAAAATCTCCCAGGTCATCTTCAAAAAATTTTTAATAGGAAATTAAACTATTTCAAAAATAACCTCAATCATCCAAGCTTAAATACCAAGCCATACAATGCTAGTTCCAAAAAGTTGAAATCATTAGGAGTGGATGAGGTGTATGAGTTTTATATAAATATGAGTATCCGATGTATTTTTTATGTAATCCATAAAGAAAAGCAAATAATCATTGCCTATGTAGGAAGCCACAAGCAGGTGAAGAATAAATTCGCATGAAATCTTCCTAACATATTTTTGCGCGCGATTTTAAGAAATAAAGCAATAATACAATAGGGTAATGAAACGTGTTGACTAAAAAATCTTAAGTAGTATACAATACATTATATGAATATCTGTTCATGCAATTGTGATTTACTAGACATCAAATCAACAGAGTCATTACTGGCAATGGCAAAAACCCTATCTACTGAAACTAAGTTAAAAATTCTACTCATCCTTCTGGGCAGAGAGCATTGTGTTTGCGAAATTCAAAACTGTTTAGAAAAAGAGCAAAGCCTTGTCTCACATCATCTCTCGGACCTGGTGGAGACTGATTGGATAAAACAGAGAAAAGGCAAAGATGCTCGTCAGATCTTTTATTCCCTTACTAAAGATGGTCTTAAAAAATTACAAACTTTTCTTAAGGCAGGAGGTGTTAAAAAATGAAAATTCAAGTCTTAGGCTCAGGCTGCCTAACCTGCAAAAAACTATACGAACTAACCAAGCAAGCGGTTGAAGAAACTGGCTTAAAAGAGGAGGTTAAATATCTTACTGGACAAGAAGGTCTTCAAAAAATGATAGATATGGGGGTCATGTCTAGTCCTGTACTGGCAATAAATGGCAAGTCGGCCATGACTGGTTTTGTAGATAATGTAGAAAAAATTAAAAAACTCATTCTGGAGGCAAAAGAAAAGTAAACTATGAACCTTGTCAAAATCATCAAAAAAAACTGGGTTTTAGGTCTTTTGGGTGGCGCTTACCTAATAATTTATCTTTGGCAAAACCAAATAGGCAATTTTTTAGCCCAAAAGTCAATGCAAGCTCTTATTGGCGGGGCTGTCTACCAAGGTTGGTTGGGTTTGGTTGATTACTTATCTGCTCATGTGTTATTCTGTCTGGTTCCTGCTTTTTTTATCGCCGGTGCTATTAATAGCCTCATTGACTCACAATCAATCTTAAAATATTTAAGCGGTAAAACTAAAAAATGGCTGGCTTATTTAATTGCAGTTACAACTGGTTTTTTAATTGAAGTATGTTCATGCACTATTTTGCCTTTGTTTGCTGGCATCTGGAAAAAAGGTGCTGGCTTAGGAATTGCTATTACCCTCCTCTACGCTGGCCCTGCTTTTAATATTGTTACCATTCTTTTTACTGGTCAAAGAATTGGTTGGGGTTTTAGTTTTGTCAGATTTGCACTCTCAGTCATATTTGCTATTTTAGTTGGCTTGATAATGGAGCTTGTTTTTGGCAATGGCAGGGAAGATAAAAGCCTTCAAGTAACAACTCAAGACACAAATAAGCTTAAAGGCGCTAAAAATGTCTGGTTTTGGGGAACAATGTTAGCAATTTTGGTGGTCGGCACAGCCCCCATCAGCAGTAATTTAAGATACATCCTGATTTTTCCCTTGGTATTGATTCAGCTGATAATGACTTTTTCCTGGCTGTCTAAAGAAAAAAGAAGTGCTTGGTGGGATGAAACAATTAAATTCGTTAGCCAAATTGTGCCCCTGCTTTTGGTAGGTGTCTTTCTTGCCGCTACCATTACTAATCTTATTCCTAAAGAACAGTTTCAAGCTTTAGCCAGTCAAAACAATTTACTTACCAATTTTATTGCCGTCATGTTTGGAGCTTTAGCTTATTTCCCTGCTTTGGTAGAAGTTCCCATTGCCGAAAACTTTATGAAACTAGGAATGAACCAGGGACCTTTAATGGCGTATATGCTGGCAGATCCAGTACTTTCTCTGCAGGGGCTTTTGGTTATTAGAAAGCTAATCGGTACTAAGAAAATGCTAGTTTATGCTGGCTCAATCGTGGTTTTAACAACTCTGGCGGGTTATTTTTACGGCCTCATAGGTTGAATGAATAAATATGAATAAAAAAATAATTATCTTTATCAGTGCAATCTTAATAATAATCATCCTGTCTTTTGGCTTTAAGGGCTTTTTTAACAACACCCCGTTGGTGAGCCAAAATATAATTGTTGCAGACAAAATCGAAGTGGTTCACTTCCACGGTATGCAACAATGCTGGTCATGTATTACTATGGGCGAATACGCCCTGGAAACTATTAAAAATAAGTTTCCAGAAGAATATCAGTCGGGAAAAATTGTGTTCAAGGATATTAATGGTGAATTGCCAGAGAACAAAGAAATGGTCATCAAATATCAAGCCAGAGGTTCGTCTTTATTTATCAATGCCATTAGCAATAATAAAGACAGCATTGAAGAAGACACGGCTGTCTGGCAACTGGTAAACAACCAAGAAAAGTTTACTGATTATTTTGAAAACAAACTTAAAACTTTATTGGGAATATAAACCATGGATTATATTAACCTGCTCATTGACCAATACAACATACCGCTTTTAACTGCCTTCTTAACTGGAGTTCTTACCTCTATTAGTCCTTGTCCTTTAGCCACTAATATCACTGCCATTGCCTATATCTCCAAAGGCATTAAAACCCCTAAAAACACCCTTCTCAATGGTCTTTATTACACTATTGGCCGTGGCCTTAGCTACACCGTTCTAGCCTCTCTTATTTATCTCGGCTTTTCCTCTTTTGAAGTCTCACGTATTTTTCAAGGCTGGGGAGAAAAGGTTTTAGGACCAGTGCTGATACTAATTGGGTTGGTCATGTTCGATGTTATTAAGCTAAATATTAAAACTAAAAATGAAAAGGTTGAACGTCTTAAAGAGAAACTTGCTACTAAAGGTTATCTTGGTTCGTTTCTTTTAGGTTGTCTTTTTGCCTTGGCTTTTTGTCCTTATAGTGGTGTTTTGTTTTTTGGAGTACTTATTCCTCTGGTTTTAAGGTCAAATGAAGCTCTCTTACTACCACCCTTGTTTGGCCTAGGCACTGGCCTGCCAGTAATTATCTTTTCATTTATAATTGCCTTTAGTGTGCAAAAAGTTGGTCAGGTTTTCTCTATTGTCCAAAAAATTGAAAAGATAAGTAGAAAAGTTGTTGCCAGCGTCTTTCTTTTGACAGGAATTTATTATGTGCAGTTTTTAATTAAATTTTTATTGAAAATATAAAATTTATGATTAAAAAATTAGCCATTGTTGCTCTTTTAGTTGCGGCCCTTTTGCGTTTTTATAATTTCAATCGTTTGGCTATTTAAGAAACTTGTTAAACCAGAGATTGCCTTACTCGGGTCAATCTTGTTTTTATTTAATTCCTCTATGGTTTTTCACTCCCGATTTATTTGGATTATTCACCCCTTTCCCCTATTTGGATTAATTACCAGTTATTTTTTTCTTAAAAATCTCAAAAAACCCTCATTGTTGTTGGCGGGGGTACTAGGTTTGGTCACAGGTTTGGGGATAGGCATGGATTACACCTTTTTATTCTGGGGAATACCGTTATTTTTTGGTCTTTTATTTTATTCTTCACATCGGTTCCAAACTGCCTTACTTTTTGTAGCTGGAGGTTTAATCGGCGATTTCCCCCATGTTCTCTTTGAGTTGAGGCATCAATTTTATAACATATCAACTTTATGGCAGTACAGTTTAGAAACCTTGAGCAATCCCAGTCAAAGCAAAATTCTCTACTTTCATTTCTTCCCCTTTTGGCCAAAAACCGATTACAATCTAACCTCCCCGTCAAACTATGAATTAAGTAGCTTCTATCCATACAAGATACAAGTGCTGACAGTACTGGACGAAAACTATAGAGTCTACAAACTTTACAAGTGAGCTGTTACTAACAAGTTCGCATACATTTTAGGCCAAACTATTAGCGGCTCACACCCTACCTCCCCGCCTCTGGAGGAGTTCGCCAATCCTCGATTCAATCGGGATATTTTTGCGCGCGATTTTTTATGCCGACTACGTCAAATCTCAGTTTAACAATAATTTTTTTGTATCAAGTTGTTGATACTTGCGTATCATTATGATACGCTGAACATATATGAATGATACGCAAATAAACAACCGTCAAAGGAATATATTGGCGTTTCTTTACAATAATTCTCAATCAAGTAGAGTAGAGATAGCAACGTCATTGGAAGACTACAAAGGATCACGAATTACTATAATTCGTGATCTTAATCATCTCATTAAGTTAGAATGGGTAGAACAATCAGGCGGTGGAAAATATGTAAAATACAGCTTAAAAAAAGGAAAAGAGTTACTCATTCCTGTTAATTTAGAGCAATATTTTACTAAAAAATCTGACATGCGCAACATTAGAAGTCTCACCTAATCCAAAATGATACTGAACCAGAATCGATACCTAATCGAAAAATGATTCTTAAGTTAAGCTAAGAACTCTCCACAAACAAGACGCGAACCGTTACAGTAGTCATATATGAA
>Ga0180009_10004392_pt1 | contig 15563 bp, 21 predicted proteins | sample OS_PC_MetaG_FD_123537 | JGI IMG/M metagenome (GOLD analysis project Ga0180009, IMG submission 123537) | Groundwater microbial communities from the Aspo Hard Rock Laboratory (HRL) deep subsurface site, Sweden - OS_PC_MetaG | ecosystem: Environmental > Aquatic > Deep subsurface > Groundwater...
GGCCAAACCCGGTCTGGACGGACACGACCGGGGCATCAAGGTCATCTGCCAGGCGTTGCGCGACGCCGGCATGGAGGTCATTTACACCGGTCTGCGGCAGACGCCCGAACAGATCGTCAACGCGGCCATTCAGGAGGACGTGGACGTCATTGCCATGTCCGTCCTGTCCGGGGCTCACGACTACCTGTTTCCCCGGGTCATGGACCTGTTGCGGGAAAAGGGCGTGACCGACATCCTGGTCATCGGCGGAGGGATCATTCCCGAGGAAGACATCCCGCCTCTCAAGGAAGCCGGTATCGGCGAGATATTCGGGCCCGGGACCTACACACAGAGCATCGTGGACTACATCCGCGCCCACGCCTGATTAAACCCGGACTTCGAATCCGCGGAAGGCGCGCAGGCCGGACGCCCCGCAACGGGGCGCCGGCGGACGCGCTTTCCGCGGTTCGCGTCTGGGACCGGGCTAACCGGCCACCCGGTTTCGTCCCAGGTTCTTGGCCCGGTACAGGGCCTGGTCCGCCTTGCGGACCAGGGATTCCGCCGTATCATGCGGGCCGTGTTCAGCCACGCCCAAAGAAATGGTCACCCCGGGCAGCTCGCGCCCGTCCAGGTCTTTCAATTCGGCCCGGCAAACGGCCAGCCGCAGGCGCTCGGCCACCTCCATGGCCTGCTCCGTTCGGGTCCGGGGCATGAGAATGGCGAACTCCTCGCCGCCGTACCGGGCCGCCGCGTCATGGGGCCGCAGGTTGTTCCGGATGACCTGGGCCACTCGTTGCAAGGCCCGATCCCCGGCCGGATGGCCGCACCGGTCATTGAACCGCTTGAAGTGATCCAGGTCGAGCATGATCATGGAAAAGCCGGTCTCCTCGGTCGCCCCGGAGGCCAGGAAACCGGTCAGGGACTCGTCGAACCAGCGCCGATTCTTCAGGCCCGTCAACTTGTCCTCCGTGGCGAACCGCTCGAAACGCCGGCGCTCTTCGAATCCCTCGGCCACGACCACGTTGCCCCGGCGCAGCCGACCGGACAGGATGTAGAGCAGATTGTGGGCCACGGCGTGAGTCGTGTCCACCAGCGACCAGAGCAGGTCCTGGGGCACGGACAGAAGCCGGGTCCGCTCCTGGGCCACCACGGCCGCCGACGTCCGGCTTCGTTCGATGATCGACATCTCGCCCGCGCACTCGCCGGGACCCAGCGACGAGATATGAAGCCCCTCGGCCTGGTCCAGAAAGACCTGCATCCGGCCTTCCATGACCAGGTACAACGTTTCGTTGGCCTGACCCGGCCACAGCAGCACCTCGTCGGGTTCCAGTTCGAGGACCCGGCAGCCTTGGAGGAGTTCGAGAACCGGATTCGGGTCAACACCCCGAAACAAGGACATTTTCATCAGATCTTTCGAGTCGAGCCGGATTTCGGATAACAACATGATGTCCCTTCTGATGCTGATCGGGCCATTATAACCCAAAAATCATGCTCGCGGGGAGCCAATCCGGGTTGAACGTGAACGGAAAAAAAACGGGCGGGCCCAAGGCCCGCCCGGGAGGGATTCCCGCCCGGTCCGGGCCCGGACTACTGCTTGACGTCAATATAGGCCGGAAGGAGAAAGGCTTCCACCGGCGAGCCGGGAGCCAGTTCAAGGATGACCCGGCCGCCGGCCTTGAAAACCTGGGCGGCCGTGGCCTTCAAGGTCACCTGGTACTTCAGGCCGGGTTCCACCGGCTTGAACGACGCCTCGGCCTGGGGACCGAAGGTGTGCTTGACGCCCACGACCTCGATCGGCTTGGAATAATTGCTCGTCAGGTTGACCGTCAACTCCTTGGGTTTGTTCAGGACGGTATGGATCATCAGGTCCTCGCCCGGAGGCCGGGCGAACAACGGCGTCACCAGGACGGACAGGGTGATGGAAATCCGGGTTCTTCCGGGATCGTTGGACACCACGGCGGCCGATTTTTCCACACGGCCCTGGTAGCCCCTGGTATTGACCGTCAGCACGATTTTGCCCCGCCCGCCGGGCGGAATGGTTCGGTCGTATTCGGCGACCGAACAGCCTCAGCCGGGCGAAACGTGAGTGATCTGCAGCTCGGCGTCGCCCGTGTTGGCCACCTCGAACTCGCCCCGGACGGTTGCGCCCTCCAGAACCGGAGACTTCATTTCGATCCGGGTCTTTTCGATGGATATCCGGGGTTCGGCCCGGGCCGCCAGGGGCAGGGACACGAACAGGAAACAGAGAATGGCGATGATGGTTTTATGCATGGTTTTTCTCCCCTTATGGCTAAACGCCGACGAAAGGCCTCAGAATAAAAAAGAGACCCAGTAGCCCGATAGTCACGCCGGCCGCGCGTTTCATCCATGGCCCGCCTTTTTGGAGGAACCGGTTTTCCAGCATGCGTCTGACCAGCGCGGTCGAGCCGCCCGCGATGGCAATGGGCAGGGAGTGCCCGATACCGAACAACAGGATATAAGTGATTCCCGAGGCGATGTCTTCCTGAACGGTAATGATGGCCAGAATCGGGGCAATGAAACCAAAGGTGCAGGACCCCGACAAGATGCCGTAGGCCAACCCCAGAATAAACGCGCCCTTCATGCCTTTGACCCGGATGCGGTTAAGCAGTCCTCCGGACATCGAGCAATAGGCCACGCCCAGCATGTCCAAGGCCAACCAGATCAGGACTACCCCGACCGGGATGGTCCAATACGGTCCGACGTCACCCAGCATCCGGCCCAGGACGGCGCAGATCACGCCCACGGCGGCAATGGTGATGAAAAGGCCGGAGGGTGAAGGACAGGGCATAGTAAGCGGCATGGCGGGTCCTTACGGTTTCCTCCTGCCCGGCCACATAGGAGACGATGATGGGAATGGAGGCCATGTGGCAGGGGCTCAGAATCACGCTGGCCATGCCCCAAATGAAACAACCCAGTGCGGCAATGGCGCTGCCGCTGGTGATCCATGAATTCACGACGATCAGGATGTGGTCCAAAAGGAGGTTCTCCTAGGCTGTGATTCTCTCAGAGTCCCATTTTCGCCAAAGTCGCCTTGATTTTTTCTTCCGCAAAAAAGCCTTCGTGGCGGAAGAATTCCTTGCCCCGTCCATCAAAAAACACTTGAACCGGAATGGCCCGAATTCCGTATCTGGCCCCCAGTATCTGGTTTTTTCGGACATGAACGAACACGATGTTGAGACGGCCTCCATATTGCTTTTTCAGCCGATCGAGGATGGGCTGCATCATGTCGCACGGGATACAGCCCGTGGCCCCGAACTCGACCATGGTCGCGAGGCCCGATTTCCGAGCCTGGTCCACGGGGTTGTTCATGGCCCGGCCGTACTGTTCGGCAACCCACGTCCGGTCTATCTCGATGATAATCTCTCGGCCCAGATTCCGCAAGTAATCGTCCGCGGCCTCCTGGCGCTTCTTTTCGGTCAACAGGTCCCGAATGCCGGATTGGACCTGTTCGAAAAGCGCTCCCCCCAACATCTCCCGGTTGGATTCATAATAGGCCTTCATTTCCGCCTCGGAAACGGAAATGCCTTTGACCACCTGGATCAGATACCGCTTGACGGCCTCCTCGTCTGAAAGATTTTCATCAATCGGCATCGATTTGCGAGCCTGAACGAGCAGAAGCTTGCCGATGGCTTTGTGCTCGAGCAAAAAAAAGAGGTTGTCGTCCAACTGCGCTCGAAGCTCTGACCCGACCGGGTCGACGATATCCATGATCTCCGCCCGCCTGATTTCCACCGCACCCGATTTGAGCAGCAGCCCATCGGGCATGTCGACAAGAACGGCCGCCCTGAGCGGGCCGGAGGACAGGCCGGGAAAGGCCTGTTCCAGGACCGCCATATCGGTCGGCCAGGCTTCGGACGGCCAGGCGGCCGGCTGAACAAGAGAGGCCAGGAGGATCGACGCCAGGACGAGGGGGCGGGCGCCCGCGTGTTTACGTAATCTCGTGTTATTCAATTCCCATCTCCTTCAGCTGAGCCGCAATGGCATCTTTGTCCATAAATCCGACGTGGCGATACACTTCCCTGCCCGAGGCGTCGAAGAATATCTGAGTGGGAATGGCCTTAATCCCAAAGCGCTTGGCTGGGGTGCGGTCTTTCCAGACGTCGAGAAACACGATCGCGGCCCGGCCCCGGAATTCTTTTTCCAGCTCGATCAGGACAGGGGCCATCATTTTGCACGGCACGCACTTGTCGGCGCCCAGGTCGACCATGGTGACCAGGCCCTTGACCGGCACCTCGGGCGGGAGAACCGTCTGGTTCGGCAGAGCGTCGGTCCGGCCGGACCTGGCAGGGGACGCCGGGGGGTCCTGAGATGGACCGCAGCCGAATATGAAAATGAAAACCGCGGCGAGCAGGGCGAATTTTTTCATTCATCCTCCAGTAAAATCTCAGCCGAGCAAAAAAAAATGGCATCCGGCCCGGGGTGAATCAAACGGTCTTTTCCGAGGTCGCGTCTCCGTTCAGCCGGACGGCGCGCAGGTGACGTGGCAGACACCCGTGGGCGTATCGACGGCATAAGGGAAGTATTTCCGTTTGAACCAGAGGGCCACGTTGACCAGGCCGATCAGGACCGGCACCTCGACCAGGGGGCCGATGACCGCGGCAAAGGCCTGGCCCGAGTCGATGCCGAAGACGGCCACGGCCACGGCGATGGCCAGTTCGAAATTGTTCGAGGCGGCCGTGAAGCTGAGGGTGGCGGACTGTTCGTACGTGGCCCCGGCCTTCATGGACAGGACGAAGGAGACGAAGAACATGGCCAGAAAGTAGATGCACAGGGGCACGGCCACGCGGACTACGTCCAGCGGAAGCTGGACGATGTATTCGCCCTTGAGCGAGAACATGACCAGAATGGTGAACAGCAGGGCGACCAGGGTGATGGGACTGATTTTCGGGATGAAGCGCGCTTCGTACCATTCGGCGCCCTTGGCCTTGAGCCCGATGATTCGGGTAATGACCCCGCCGAGAAAAGGGATGCCAAGGTAGATGAACACGCTTTCCGCGATCTGGCCGATGCTGATATCCACCTTGATCCCCTTGAGGCCGATCCATTCCGGCAGCACGGTGATGAAGACATAGGCGTAAACCGAGAAGAACAGGACCTGAAAGATGGAGTTGAAGGCCACCAGGCCGGCGCAGTATTCCCGGTCGCCGGAGGCCAGGTCGTTCCAGACGATGACCATGGCAATGCAGCGGGCCAGGCCGATCAGGATCAGTCCGACCATGTACTCATGATGGCCGGAAAGAAAGGTGATGGCCAGGAGAAACATGAGCACCGGCCCGACGATCCAGTTCTGAATCAGGGACAGGGCCAGGACCCGGTAGTTGCGAAAGACGTGGCCCAGCTTTTCGTATTTGACCTTGGCCAGGGGCGGATACATCATCAGGATCAGCCCGATGGCGATGGGGATGTTGGTCGTGCCGGCCTGGAAATAGTTGATGACCTCCCGGATGCCGGGGAACAAATATCCCCACATGACCCCGACGAACATGGCCAGGAATATCCACAAGGTCAGGAAACGGTCCAGGAAAGACAGCCGCTTGATGGTCGAATCCATAAAAACGCCTCCTCGGCCCGGTGTCCTTTTAATTCATTCCTTTTAAAAAACCGGTGATCGCCGCCGCGGTGGACCTGGCCCGGTCCGGGACCAGGGCCTCGAGGGAGGCGGGCATGGCTTCCACGAACGCACGGATTTCGTCGCGAACCCGGCGGTAATGGGCCATGGCCGCCTCCTCGTCCGCAGCGCCGGCAGCCAGGTCGGGGGGATCGTCAAAGCCGCGGTGAATCATTCGGGCCGCACCGGGAAAGACCGGGCAGGACTCCTTGGCCCGGTCGCAGACCGTGACCACGTAGTCGAATTCCCGAAGCGGCAGGTCCTCGATGCGTTTCGAGGTCTGGGCGGAGACGTCCACCCCGGCCTCGGCCATGGCCCGGACCATGCGCGGGTCAAGGCCTTTGGGCGTCACCCCGGCCGACCAGGCCTCGAACCGGTCGCCCTGAAGGGCCCGGGCAAAGCCTTCGGCCATCTGGCTGCGGCAGGAATTGCCGGTGCATAAAAACAAAACCCTTGTTTTTTTTACAGACATCCGTCTTTCACATGCTCCCTGATAATTTCCGCGATCCGCTTCCGGTCCCGCGGTAAGCCAATGGGATTAAGGCGTCATTTATCCGGCCGGCTCAATCCGCCCTCCTGCCCGAGGAGGGTGACGATTTCCTTTGAACATCACCGTCCCCGTGGATTCAGTTCCTTGCAGCGGCCGACGGTGCATGCTCCGGTGACCGCCTTGATATCCGCCAATGATGTCGCACCGGCCCTGAAGGCCGACAGAATCCGCCGTTTGGTCACGCCGGAACAGTAGCAGACCAGTTCGTCATCCGGGGCGTATCGAATGTTTTCGGTAAATAGGGTCATTATGCCTCTACAACATGAAACAAAATCACTCCTCGAAACGGAATCCGGCCAGATAATCCCTGAGATTTTCCTTTTTTACCAGGTCCAGCGGCGGGCAGTCCTCGGACCCTTTGACGCCCTCGGCCGCCAGCGCGGCGAAGACCGTGCAGGTGGGCTGTCCGCAGGCCCGGCAGTTGGTCCGGGGCAGGCGCTTGAGAATCTCGAACAGCTTGGGACGGGGCAGGCCGGTCTGCCGGGGTTCGATGGCCTCCCGGCCCTCCCAGGCCTCGTTGATCTCCCGCCGCAGCCACTCGAGAATCTTGTCCGCCTCGTCTTCGTCCTTGAGCGCGTTGACCGCGATCCGGTCCGCGTGGACGGTGATGAGCCGGCCGTGCACCTTGAAGGTCACCGAGGGCGGGTCCTGGATATAGGTGAACCCGCCCAGGACCGTGTTGAGATACGGCAGGACCTGGCCGACGTCTTCGTTCAGACGGGCGATACAGTGCAACGACTCGAAACCCGGGTTGCATTCGGGACGGAATATCTCCTTGGTATAGCCCGTGAGCAGCATGAAGGCCCCCTCAGGGAACCGCCAGGACGTCCTTGACCGCGTCCTTGACCCGGGCGACGTCCTGGGGGTTCAGGTTGAAGTCCTTGTTTTTTCCAATGTCCAGATCGGTGACGACCAGGTAGCTTTTCAGGGGCACCCCGGCGCCTTCCAGCGCGGCCTTGCCGCAGGCGATTTCGCAGCCGTCGATCACGATCATCCGCTCGACGTCCCGGGCCGACTGGACGAATCCGGGCAAGCGGCCGCCGATTCCAGCCAGACAGAACATCTTGCCGAAACCCTCCCGGGTCAGTTCCACCGCCGCCTGATTGCTCAACTGGCCCACGTTGGACCCTCCCGAACAAGGCAGGAGCATGATGTCGCCTCCGGGTGCGCAACACGCATCGGACATGACCCGCCTCCTTCCGTTATTTCCCGATCCAGTTCAGGACGTCCTGCTTGCTGGGAATCTTGCCCACGGCCTTGACCTGGCCGTCCACGATGACGGCCGGCGTGCCGAAGACGCCGGACTTGGCGATTTCCATGGCGTCGCTCACCTTGATGACATGAACCTCGACGCCCGACTCCTGGACCGCCGCCCGGACGATCTCCTCGGTCTTATGGCACTTGGCGCAGCCGGGACCCAAGACTTTTATTTCCATGATTCTTCCTCCTGATTCGATATTTCCTCGATCCATCGTTTGATTTTTTCCTTGGGGGGCGCGACGCCCACCGCCACGACCCGGCCGTTGATTATCAGGGCCGGCATGCCCATGACGCCGGTCCGGCCGATCTCCTTGACGTCCGTGACGTGCCGGAGGTCCGCGCTCAGGTTCAGTTCGGCCAGGGCCGCCATGACGTCGTTTTCCAACCGGTCGCACTGGGGACAGCCCGGCCCCAGGACCTGGATTTCCAAACCCGCCGGGGTCTGCCCCTGGACGGCCCGGCCCTGAAACGTCCTCAACTCCCGGACAAAGGCTCGGCCGTAATCCGCCCGGACCCTGGCCGGGATGTAGTTGCGCGACGCCAGACGTTTCATCAGCTCGGCCTCGACTTCGTCGTCGGGCCGGTCGCCGGACGTCTCGGCCACGTCTTCCAGGACCCGGCGCAGGCCGACGATGCCCACGAGGTTACGGTTGACCCGAATTTGGGTGATCTCGTCCGAGGACATGGCTCACCCGATCAGGGCGCCGAAAACCAGGCCGGCGATGGTGGACAGGACCACGATGATGCCGCTGAAAACCGCGGTCTTTTTCCAGCCCATGATCCCTCCGATGACCAGCATGTTCGGGAGCGACAGAGCCGGGCCGGCCAGAAGCAGGGCCAGGGCCGGACCCCGGCCCATGCCCGCCCCCAGAAGCCCCTGCAGGATCGGCACTTCGGTCAGGGTGGCGAAATACATCAGGGCCCCGGACACCGAGGCGAAAAGATTGGCCCACAACGAGTTCCCGCCGACAAGGCTTTGGACCCACGATTCCGGAATCAGCGCCGGATGGCCCGGACGCCCCAAGAGGAAGCCGGCCACCAATACGCCGCCCCAAAGCAAAGGGAAAATCTGTTTCATGAACCACCAGGTCGAATCGACCCAGTTCTTCAGCTCCCCGGTCGTGAACCAGAACCGGAGCATCAGGCCCAGAACCACCAGCAGCCCGCTGGTGATGTACCACTTGGCCGCGAAAATGGCCGGCCAGAGCCCGGTGGACCCCGATGCCGGCCGGGCGAAAGCCGCGAAAACCAGGATCAGGACCATGACCAGCATGTACAGGGCCTCCTGCCACAAGGCCCGGCCATTCTCGTCCTCGTCCGGCAGATAAATCTCCCCGGCCGCCCGGGCCGCGTCGTCCTTGCGGAAGATCAGGGCCATGAGCAGCCCGGTGACCACGGCGAAGATGACCGCCCCCAGGGCCCGGGCCAGACCGAGCTGCCAGCCGAGGATGCGCGCCGTAAGAACGATGGCCAGGACATTGATTGCCGGACCCGAATAAAGAAAGGCCGTGGCCGGGCCGATCCCGGCGCCACGGCTGTAAATGCCGGCGAAAAGCGGAAGCACCGTGCAGGAACACACGGCCAGAATCGTTCCGGATACCGAGGCCACGCTGTATGACACAATTTTTTTGGCCTGGGCGCCGAAATACTTCAATACGGCGGCCTGGGAGACGAAGGTGGCGATGGCCCCGGCAATGAAAAAGGCCGGGATCAGGCAGGTCAGCACGTGCTCCCGGGCGTACTCCCGAAGCATCATGAAGGCTTCCAGGCCGGACTGGCGCACCACGGGATGGGCCCAGGGCACGAAATAGGCGGCCAGGAAGATGCCGGCCAGAATCAGCAGCTTGTATATTTCCCGCACGGGAAGGCTCCTTGTTCCGGACCGTTTGGCCAAAAGGCCAAATAGCCGGGCAAAAAAATTTATCCCACTCAGGCCAGCATCCGCAGCCCGCTCTCGACGTTGCTGCGCAGCACGGTTTCCACGCAGCCGAAAAAGTTGAGCACGCACGGGGTCAGCAGGTGGTAGTAGACCTGGGTCCCCCGCTTGTCGGCCTCGATGATGCCCGCGTTTTTCAGCACGGCCAGATGCTTGGACACGGTGGACACGTCCGCCCCGATCATCTCGGTCAGCTCGCAGACGCATCGTTCGCCCCGGGAGAGTTCCTCGATGATGAAGAGTCTGGACGGGTGGGCCATGGCTTTCATGATCCGGGCTCGGGCTTCGAAATGAGCTTTGGTTTCAGAATTCATGGTCTACCCTTTCTTATTTGGCAATATAGCCAAATTATGGCCCCGTGTCAACCTCTCGTTTCCAGTCCCGTCCTCTTTTTATCAGGACACCCAAATTATTGACATGTCGCTCTCTACCAGCTATCCTTACCGGGCAAACAGGAGGCCTGTGTTATGACCGTTGCCCGCAGCGAGGTGGTAGCCCAAGGGGCGGAAGCCTATTATCATTGTGTTTCCAGGTGTGTGCGCCGCGCCTTTCTCTGCGGCCTCGATACGCGCACCGGCCGGTCCTACGAGCATAGAAAAGGCTGGATTCAGGCCCGATTGAAGGACATTGCGGCCGCCTTCGGCATTGAGGTCATCACGTACGCGGTCATGTCCAACCATTTTCATGTGGTGCTCCGCACCCGTCCGGATCGGGTCGAAAGCTGGTCGGCCGAGGAGACGGCCGGGCGTTGGCTGGCGCTTTTCCCCATGGAGGTGGGCGAAAACAGTCGCCCCAGGGCCCCGACCCGGTCGGCCATCGAGTCGTTGGCCGGCCAGCCTGAGCGGCTGGCTGAAATCCGGTCGCGTCTGGGCAGCGTGAGCTGGTTCATGCGGTGTTTGAACGAGTACGTGGCCAGAATGGCCAACCGGGAGGACGGCTGCAAGGGGCGGTTCTGGGAGGGGAGGTTCAAATGCCAGGCCCTGCTGGATGATTCCGCGCTTCTGGCCTGCATGGCCTACGTGGACCTGAACCCGGTTCGGGCCGGCGTGGCCAAGACGCCGGAACGGAGTGAATATACAGGCATTTACGATCGAATCCAGGCCCGGATTTCTGGCGGGGATGAGACCTGGCTCTGCCCGCTCGGCGACGAGGACCATAAAAACGGCCCGGGCGTGTTGCCAATCGGCCGGGACGAGTATCTGTCTTTGGTGGACTGGACCGGCAGGGAAATCCGGGTGGGCAAACGGGGGGCGATTCCGGCGGAATTGTCCGACATTCTGAACCGCTTGCCGATCAACCAAGGCCACTGGCTGGACACGGTTCAGGGGTATGGCGGCCTGTTCCACCGGGTGGTCGGCCGGATCGAGGCCATGATGGACATGGCCCGGCTCACGGGCAAGCGCTGGCTGGGGGGGGTGAGGGCAGGCCGGGTGGCCTTTTCGACTCCCTGACCCCGGAAACCCCGTCTTCATATCCGTCACGTTCATGCCGACAGGGCCCTGCCTTGCCCGGTTTTCCTCGAATTTGAGACAAGCCTTACACATTCTGCAAACCGCGTCTTGTAAATGTCCTTTTTGATCGGGGTCTAATTCATAAAGGATTGTGAGGGAGCGCCCAGTCATAATTTTAAATAAATGGATGTCTTAATAAAAAAAAGCAGTTCCGGGAGGCCACGTTGATTTTTTAGCGTATCCTTTGATTTGCGTCGCCGACCGCGACGTCAGTCCGCTCGGAAAAGTCAGCGGTTGTGTCCCTGGCCCACGGGCTGATCGTCCTGGTTGCGGATCGTCCAGTCGTATTCGCAGAGCCAGCCCTTGTCGGACCGCTTTTTGGACGTCACCTCGACCTCCATGCGAATGAAGTCACCCGGATGGACCGGGGCCAGAAAACGCATGTTCGTGGTGCCCATGTAGGCGATGACGTCTCGGAGGAACCCGGCCTGCATGAGGAGGCCGTACCCGATGGACAGGCTGAGCAGGCCCGGCACGAGCGTGGTCTTCCAGCCGTTGGCCCGGGCGCCGTCTTCGCTTAGGAACTGGGGCGCGTACTCACCGGCCAACAGGGCCTGAAGCTCCACTTCGCTTCTCGTCAGGACCCGGGACTTGGTGATGAGCCGGTCGCCGACGTCCATGGTTTGAATGGGTTTCATCCAGTCGTCTTCTCTATGGACTTGAGCCATCGAGGACCTCCTTTTTTCCGGCGGCGCGGCCAAGCCTTTCCAGGCCCGCCGTCCGGATGATCGTTGTCCGCCAGATTTTATATTGAACCCGGATATTGCGGTTGGCTACTACCGCGGCGCCGAAATGCGTGCCGCAACGCTCGCGTCCCGCTTTTTGACCTCGACGTATCATGTGATACGCCTGTGGTCCAAAATCGGTCCAACTTCGCGTTTCGCTATGCATTTCGACTCCTCGCTACGGACCCAACCGCAATATCCGGGTTGAAAACATGGTAGGCTATCGGCCACCGTGAGGTCAACCGTCTATCTCGTCCAGTTCGTCTTCGAGGGTTCGAAAAAAGGCCTCCCGGGCCTGGCGTTCGATCCAGGGTTTATGGCCGCAGTTTTTAAGGAGATGGAATCGGAAATCGGGTAAAAGCCGGGACAACGGCTCCTGGACCCCGGCGGCCGGATGGGGGTCGAAGTCTCCGTGGATGGCCCGGACCGGGCAGGCGACCCGGCCGGCCAGTTCGAGCAGCCGCCCGCTTTTTCGCAGGGCGGCGGCCTCGGGCCAGACCGACTCGAAGACCTCGGCCTGAGGGTCCATGGGTTCGGGGCGGCCGGGCAGGGGATCATAGGCGTCGGCTTTGGAGAAGAGGGCGCCGAGGCGGGCCCAAAACGCATTCTTGTCTTTTTCGGCCGGGTCGAGGCAGGCCTGTTGAAGATGCCGAACCTCGGCCCGTTCATGCCGGGCCAGGCGGCTGAGGCGAACGGTTTCGATCCGGGAGGCCCGGGGCTCCTCCAGGGGACCGCAGCCGATCAGGATCAGTTTTTCGACCAGGTCGGGGTGGGCGGCCGCCAGCAGGAGACCGAGCCAGGCGCCCCAGGAAAATCCGATCACGGTCAGGGGAGGGCGGCCGTATCGTCTCAGGGTTCGGCCGAGTTCATCGATCTGCCCGTCCACCGAGGCGGCGGACTGGAAGGGTTCGAGAACGCCCCGGCCGGCGGCCAGCCGGCGGGCCACCGGGGCCATCTCCCCGGCCGCGCCCGGCCCGCCGTGAAGGACGGCCGTTGAAAAAGGAGGGCGGCCGTGGGTCGCGGGAGGGTCCATCGTCGCTCCCGGGCCCGGTCAGCCCAACAGCCGAATCCGGGCGTAGAGGACGATATCCATGACCTGGCCGGCCTTGACCGCGTGCTGCCTCAGAAGCCCTTCCCGCGAAAAACCGCATTTTTCCAGGACACGGATCGAGGCCGGATTGTCGGCAAAAGGCTCGGCATAAACCCTGAGCCAGTCGTACCGGTCAAACTGGAACTCCATGTACCGAAGGAGGCAGGCGGTGACGATGCCGCGGCCCCAGTACGGTTCGGCCAGCCAGTAGCCAAGTTCCGCGGACTTCCGGTGAATGTCCTTGCCGGGTTCCAGCCCGACCACGCCGATGATTTCACCCCGGTATCGGATGCCCAGGAGCATCCCGTCCGGGGCCTGTTCGGCCATGGCGATGAAACCCCGGGCGTCGTCCAGGGTGTAGGGATTCGGAAAGCGGTCTCTCAGTCGCCGGGCGATACGGGGATTGTCGGCGTGGCCGGCCAGGGCCGGGGCGTCCGCTTCCTTCAGGCGATCCAGAAACAGGTTTTCATGTACCGCAATCATGGGCTATTGTCCGTTCACGATAGGGGTCATTATCGGATTGTAGACAAAGATCAGGCGCGGGCCAAGGAAATAGCGGTTATGGCCGGAGTGGGCCTGGATGAATACATTTGCGTTGTTTGGGTTAAGTTGATATACTGGTTCAAGGTGAAGAATTAAAATGCCAATGGATATTCAGCGGTTATAAAGCTATCCGGTCCGAATGCCGACAACCGTCGGCCATGGTCCGCCCGACGGACCGTCGCGGCCGGGATCCAACCGAGGTGACCGATGGCCCTGCTTGAGGCGGAATGGTTCTCTTTTTCCTCGAGCGTCCTGGCGGAAGATTTCTTCCAGGTGGTTCGCTTTTCAGGAATCGAAGGCCTGTCCCGCTGTTATGAGTTCAAAGTCCTCCTGATCTCGGATCAGGGGCCCGCTGACATCGACCGCCTGATGACCGCTCCGGCCACCTTCACGATTCACCGCGAGGACGGCGACGTGCCTTTTCACGGCATCCTGTCCCGCTTCGACGAACTGCACGCCTATCAGGACCATATCGTGTACGAGGCCGTTCTGGTCCCTCGGCTCTGGTGGCTCAACCTGACCTGCCACAACCAGGTTTTTCTGAACCAAAGCGTCAAGGAGATCATCGAACTGGCCCTCCAGGACGGGGGACTGACCAGCGCGGACTTCGAGTTCCGGCTTTCCAGGGACTATCAGCCCCGGGAGTACGTCTGCCAGTACAACGAAAGCCATTTCAACTTTGTTTCCCGCTGGATGGAGCGGGAGGGCATCTATTATTTCCTCGAACAAGGCGGGTCGTCGGAAAAGCTGATCATGACCGACACGGTCAAGTCCCATTCGGGCATGCCTCAGGGCCGGCGTTTCGTTTACGCCCAACCCTCCGGCCTGGATACGCTGCACCGGGAGGAGATCGTTTCTTTTTTCACCTGCCGGCAGAGCCAGACCCCGGCCTCGTTGCGCCTGAAGGACTTCAACTACCGCACGCCGTCCGTGGACCTGGATAGTACGGCGCCGGTTTCGGATCGGGGGTCCGGGGAGATTTTCATCTACGGCGAGCATTACCGCACGCCGGAGGAGGGTCGGGACCTGGCCCGGATTCGGGCCGAGGAGTACCTGTGCCGCCAGCGGGTCTATCGGGGCCGGAGCGGCGTGCCCTTCATGCGGCCGGGTTACACCTTCGACCTGGAGGACCATTACCGGAGCGATTTCAACCAGGGCTATCTGACCATCGAGGTCGAGCACGAGGGCAACCAGGCCTATTTTCTGACCGCCGGGCTGCGCCGGGTGTTGTCGGATGAAGAGTCCCGGCCGCGTTACGAGAACCGGTTCGAGGTCATCGAGGACCGGGTCCAGTTCCGTCCGGAACGCAAGGCCGAGCGGCCTGCGGTCCGGGGCACCATCAGCGCCCATATCGACGCCGGCGGCTCGGGCCAGTACCCGGAGATCGACGACCAGGGCCGGTACAAGATTCGGCTGCCCTTCGACCTGGCCGGCCGGTCCGGGGGCAAGGCCTCCTGCCCCGTTCGCATGATGCAGCCTTACGGCGGACCGGGCTACGGTTTCCACTTTCCCCAGCACAAGGGCTGCGAGGTCCTGCTCACCTTTGTCGAAGGCAACCCGGACCGGCCGATCATCGCCGCGACCGTGCCCAATCCGGAACACGCCAGTCCGGTCACCGCGGCCAATGCCACCAAGAACGTGATCCATTCCTCGGCCGACAACCGCATGGAAATGGAGGACAAGGAGGGCGGGCAGCGGGTGCTGCTGGCCACGCCCCAGTCCAACACCTTCATCCGCATGGGCTCCCACAACGACCCCGGCGGCGAAAGCGAAGACGACGGGTTTGTCTGGTCCTCGGACAAGAACATGTGGCTCAAGAGCCACGGCTTCAACATCAAGGTCGGCGGCAACATGTTCGAACTGATCGTGGGCGGCCAGGAAGGCATCGTCCTGGGCGGCATGGGCTACTCGGTCGTCGGCCTGGAAACCGCGGTCCTGGTGGGCGGAAGCTATGCCTTCAACTGGCCCCAGACCAAGCTGGCTGTGACCGTTGAACGGGGCAACGTGATCGAGGAACAAACGCGCATCCTCGAGCAGCGGATCAAAGCGGCGGCGAGCGAGGTTACGGCGGCCGACAGCAAGATGACGGCGGCCGACAGCAGCGTCCGGGCCGTCGGGCAGAATACACGCGTGGCGGACGAAGCGATCACCGCGGCCAACACGGCCACGAACGGAGAAGCTCAGGCGCTCCGGGCGGCCGACACCGAAATCGCGGCCGGCAACGAAGAAATTCTAGCTCTGGGAAACCAGATCACCGCAGCCGACGAGGTGATCGAAGCGGCCAACACCAAGATAGAGCAATGCGGCGTGGCCATCGAACAAATTGAAGAACAGATTGAA
>Ga0180009_10004393_pt1 | contig 15560 bp, 13 predicted proteins | sample OS_PC_MetaG_FD_123537 | JGI IMG/M metagenome (GOLD analysis project Ga0180009, IMG submission 123537) | Groundwater microbial communities from the Aspo Hard Rock Laboratory (HRL) deep subsurface site, Sweden - OS_PC_MetaG | ecosystem: Environmental > Aquatic > Deep subsurface > Groundwater...
CTTCTTTTTCATCATCCACAATTAATAGTTTGAATTTGTTGATATCATTCTCTTTTTCCAGCAGATCAGCGTTCTTTTCGTTTGCAAAGATAAGTTTGTCGTCACTTTTTGATTTTGCAGTAACAGTTTTCATAGGGTCTCCGAAAAGATGAAGATTTCTTTTAACGATTGGATAACAGTAGAATATGAAATTATTCCAAGCTTGTCAATCGTGTAATCGTAAACTCTTTTAAAGGGTTACATTTGACAGTCAAGTTTTTTTCATGAATGAAATAATTTGTTGTCCTATAAAATCTGGCTGCTCTTCCGGTGAAAAATGACCTGCTTTATCAACGCCGATCAAGGTTGAACCTTTAATGTCCCCATGAAGTTGCCGTGCGATTTTAAAAGGGAAAAAGAAATCATTTTTACCCCAGAGTATCAATGTGGGGACCTTGATTTTTTGGAGTGCCTCTTTGGGTTCAACCATTTGGGCAGCAGGGATTTTAATGGTGTTTGAAAATGCATTTTCACCTTGCTTTGAGCGGGTCCATGGCGTTCTGAAAAGATCCATTACTTCGGGAGTAATGAGATTTTTGTTGTAAAATCCGGTTTTCAGAACCTGTTTAAAAACAAATGGGGTTAAAAACAAGGGGGTTAAAAAATTTTGTTTAAGAAGGCAAATGGAAAAATTTAGCATAAATGGCCATTCAGGATAGGGACTTGTATCCATTATAATGAAGTTATCAAGACGTTCAGGATGTCTGACAGCAAAACTCAACCCTGCCATTCCGCCTAAATCATGGGCTGCAAGGCTGGCGGTTTTAAGATGCAGGGCATCAAAAAAATCAAGGATAAAGCCGCGAAAAAAGGCAAGATCGTATGCTGTCTCCTCTGGTTTGTCTGATTTTCCATGACCGGGAAGATCCGGCGCAAGCACATAAAAATGTTTTGACAGTTCAGGTATTATTTTACGCCACAGGCAACCGCTTGCGGGCCACCCATGGATCAGAACCAGTGGCGGGTTTGATGTATCTCCCCCAATTAATGTGTGAATTTTCAAATTGCTTTTTAAGGTGACATATTGTGTTTCCATGTTGTTTCCTCCTGAATAAAAGTATAGGTTTCTGGCTGGACGGCCAGCCAGTTATTTGTTAAATTTTTTTATCTACCTGTCCTTGCAAAGCAGGTCAACAATTGCTGTTTCAATACTTTCCCAAAGTATAAGATTTTGACTTAAATCCGGTTCTGTTAAAAGTTGAAGCCCCATTCCGTCAATCATCCCGGTGATGATGGCGGCAAGTGCTTCCACCGGGAGGCCGGGATGAATAATCTGGCGCGCTTCTGCTTTTTTAAGGCAGGTTTCCAAGGCGTTCCTGAATTTGCCATAAAGCATGGCCAGTTCCTGGTTTACAATCTTGCTGTGCCTGGCAACGGCAAATCCTTCAAAAAACAGACTTAGAAAATCCGGGTCATTTTCCATTACGCCACGTAAAAGCTCGGTAATGCCCTTGGCATAGCCTTGGGGGGTGTGATGCTGCTCAAACACAAAAGCGATCATGGTAATGCTGACTTCCATATTTTCTTTGATCACCTGGGCAAGCATCTCGTCTTTGTTTTTAAAGTAGTAATGCAAAAGCCCCCTTGAGACTCCTGCTTCTTTGGCAACAAGGCTGATCGTAGTTCCCATATATCCGTTTTGGGCTAAAATGGTTCTCACTGCCACAAGAATTTTTTGTGCTTTTGGATCTGTGTTTGATGCCGGGCCCATATACTCCTTTTCTAAACAAATGGTAATATTTTTTTAAAAAGTCCAAATTTTATAATCCTTTTGGTTGGACGACCATCCAAAAAATAGCGGAATTGTTTCAACATGTCAATCAGTTTTTAATCTGTTGAAGGTTTTTTCATTTTTTCTAATAATTTCTTGAATTCTTTGCATGGGTCTTCATAGGAAACCCTTTGTGTGAACCAAAGGAAATCGGCAGGAGGAACTTTTTTATATCCTTTTAATTCCAGTAAAGGGACATAGTCTGAAAATTGTGATGGGTTGATACTGATTTCCTTTAAAGCGATGTTGACCTGTTTAACGGTCGTGTCAATTGCAGCAACTCTGTCAATCACTCCAAGGCCATATTCCGTATGTCCGCCGCCGATGATGATAATGACGGGTCCTTTGCTGTGTTTATGGAGCCGGCTGATGGACAAGGCCATTTTATCATTTCTTGCCACCCAGGTATCATACAGTTTTGACTGCATTTTTTCATGTCCCATACCGCAGTGAACGTCTTTAAATATTGAAAACATGTAATCTTTGTAGGCATCATCAGATAAGTTGGTTGAAAAAATCAGTTCCTTTTCAATGGGAGTGATGTTGGCGATTCCTTTTCGTGTGATTCGTTTTTTTAATGTGGTTGGAAGATCAATACCTGCAACTTCAAGGGTCTCTTTTTTTGCAATTTTTAAAAGCTCAAAATAATATTGCCACATTTTATCCGACTGGGTGTCCCATCCCAGTTTTTTTCTCAAGTCCGTCTCAATGAATTTTTCTGTTTTCTTTGAATGGGTAACCGTTCCTGAATCCACAAAATTAAGCAGATCCGGTGTGTCGTCCATGGAGAAAAATTCAAATCCTATCAAGGGTTTTACCCCGGTTGCAATCAAGGCGCGGATAATTTTTTGCTGAATGTCGTGATGATCAGGGTTGTTGTGTTTTTCAGACAGGTAGATGACATCATGGCTCTTGATGATCTGAATAAGAGAATCAAAGTCAATGGATTGGGTTGTCCTGGTATTAAAAATTTTTCCAATTAACGGGTCGTTTCTTAGACTTGTTTTCTTAGGCAGGGCGCAGGAGTGAAGGATAGATACGGCAAAAAAAATTAGAAAAAGAAAAAAGAGTCGATGCATTGTTCGTCTCCGTTATGAATAAGGTTATAGGGTGAATCAGACAGCCATGATTTTCTTTGCAACCTGTTATGCAGCAAGCTTACCATATCAGAACATGAAAGTGTATAGCCGATTGTATTCAGTATCAACCCCTAAGGTTTTCTAAAATAAAGAACCAGGCTTTTGCCAAGGATTGGATTCAGTAAGTTGTCAATAAATGCAGTTAATCTTGGTTTTTTCATTAAATCCCAAACAAGCAATCTGTGATAAAGACTGACAAGTTTTGAGTCCATCCTGCTGGGTCCGACAAAACATTTGAGCCACCAGAACGGTGCGTGAATACTGTGGGCATAATGACAATAAAAACAGGTGACGCCAAAGGATTCAATGGTTTTGACCAATGATTTTTTTTTATAGATTCTTAAGTGTCCCAGGGGCACATTAAAATAGTCTTCAGATAAGAGCCAGCAGATTTTTTCAGGCCAGAATCTTGGCACACTGACGGCAAGAATTTTTCCGGGTTTTAAAATTCTGACAAGTTCAGACAAGGCTTTTGCATCATCCGGGATATGCTCCAGAACCTCTGAACACAGAACACGATCAAAGCTGTTGTCGCCAAAGGGCAGATGTGTCACATCCATGCAGGAAAGATCAATGCTTTTGCAGCAAAGGTCATTAAGCTCCTGATGATAGGTTATTTTTTTGTGTGTTTCAACAAGGTTTTGAAAACCAAAATCCGCTCCAGTGCACAGGGTGTCTTTTTGCCGGCAGGCCTCGATGGTATGTCGGCCTTCTCCGCATCCGATATCAAGAATCCGGTCATTGGGTCGAATATCAAGTTTTTTAAAATCAATGGTAATCACGGATAATCTCTTTATAGGCCTCAACGGTTCGAAGAGCGGTTTTTTCCCAGGTAAATTCTTTTAAAACCCGTTGATATCCTCTTTGGGCAAGCGCTTCGCACTGGGCAGGATCATCCAGCAGTTCCAAAATAGCCGATTCCAATGCTTTGGCACTCCCCGGTGGGACAAGTTTTGCCGCATCTCCGGCAACTTCAGGCAATGCACCGCCTGTGGTGCAGATTACCGGAATTCGACAGGCCATCGCTTCTCCCACGGGTAATCCGAAGCCCTCATATAACGAGGGGACAACTGCAAGGCCTGCTTTGGCATATTCTTTGACAAACAGTTCCTGGTCAATGCGGCCGGTAAACCTAACGTGCTGAGTAAGCCCCAGTTTTTTAACCAGGGTTTCAATGCCGCCGTCTTTTTTAGGGCTGCCAATGACAACCAGTTCCACCGGTCGTATCTTCAGGATGCCTTTTATGGCAAAAAGAAGATGATAAAGGCCTTTTAACGGCGTGTCCGCACTATTGGTGACAATGATGCGGTTGAATTTTTTTTTAACGGTTTCCAGGGGGTAAAAATGATCTGTGTCAATGCCAATGGGAATGGTTTTAAACCGTGACTCCGGGATGTTGAATTCTCTGGCAATATCTTTTTTAGAGCTTTGTGAAACCGTGATAATGTGGGACAATTTTTTTGCCACTCTTTTTTGCATGCTGATAAATGAATACCATCGCAGGGCTTTCATCTTTTTTAGAAATGAGGTGGTGCTTTGAACAGCAAGTCTTCTGTCCACTGTCATGGGGTGATGGATGGTTGCCGTGACCGGCATTCTTTTTGCCAGGGATAAAATGCCATAGGACAGGCACTGGTTGTCATGGATGATATCATACTTTTTTTTGGTTTCTTTGAGATATCTTTTAACCCGCATTCCAAAGGTCCAGGGTTCCGGATATCCCATGGCAGACACATCAAGCCATTCAATAAGGTTGATAAGATCTTTGAGCTCGTCGATGCGGGGGGTCCTGAAAAGATCTTCAGGATTGTAAAGATCCAGGGTCTTAAGCATGGTGAGTTTTACGGTATTGTTTAACTGCGGATCTGGTGGTCCTGCGATGACCTCGACATCATGACCAAGGTCACAAAGGGCATGGCTTAAATGCCTTATGTAAACCCCTTGTCCGCCGCAATGGGGATTGCTTCGATAGCTGATAAGACCTATTTTAAGTGGTGAATTCATAAGCGTAACTGGTGCGCCCGGCTGGAATCGAACCAGCGATCTTCAGCTTCGGAGGCTGACGCCTTATCCACTGGGCTACGGGCGCATGTATCATATGCTACTTTAACTTTGTCTTTAGATCAAGGTCATTATCAAATTTTTCTTTGGCTTCACCGGCCACATAAAGTGATCCTGCAATACAGACCGCATCTTCATTATTTGAAATCTTAATGGCATGGGTAACCGCTTCTTTCACATCTTCAATAATGATAACACGATTCCCGGTAAATCGTTGAGCTGCTTTTTTTAACACTGATGGATCAAGACTTCGGTCGATTTTAGCCTTTGTGATAATGATATTTTGGGCACAGGGTATAAGGCTTTCAAGCATTTTTTCATAGGGCTTGTCATCCAGAATGCCGAGAACCAGGGTGAGGTTTTTGTCTTTCAGGGTTGAAGATAAATATTTTCCTAGAACTTTTGCCGCGTGCAGGTTGTGCGCACCGTCAATGATTACCAGGGGGGCTTCCATGACGATTTCCAGTCGTCCCGGCCATTTGGCAATCAAGAGTCCTTCCATGACAAGTGTCTGGTCAAAGTTGTATCTTGTGTCAATGGGGTTGAATTTTTTGAAAATCAACTCACAGGCTGCAAGGGCAAGGCTTAAGTTTTCTTTCTGGTGATCACCGGGCAAGGGTTTTACCAGGTGATTAAATTTTTTGTTTAATCCCGTGTACGTATAAGTGTTGTGTCCCGGATCTTTTCGTGTTGTAAAATCTTTTTTATAAATAAACAGATTTGATGATTTTTCTTTTGCAATCTGTTTGATGACTTCAAGTCCTGATGGTTGAGATACTCCTGTGACAACAGGCGTATTGGGTTTGATAATACCGCCTTTTTCCTTTGCAAGCGCTTTAATGGTATGTCCAAGATAATCCGTATGTTCTATGGACAGGTTTGTAATGACACTTACCTGGGGGGTGATGACATTTGTGGCATCAAACCTTCCGCCCATACCGGTCTCAATAACGGCCCAGTCCACAGATTCTTTTGCAAAGTGGTAAAATCCCATGGCTGTGGCAATTTCAAAAAATGTGGCTTTTCTTTTCCCGATATCAGCAGCATGAACCGCTTCATAGGATTCTACAACCTGATCATTTGAAATCTGATGCCCATTGATTGAGATTCGCTCATTGAATTTAACCAGGTGCGGTGAGGTATACAATCCTGTTTTAAACCCGGCTTTTTGTAAGATCGATGCAATGTATGTAGCAGTGGAACCCTTGCCATTGGTGCCGGCAACATGAACCAAGTGATAGTTTTTTTGCGGGTTGTTTAAAAGCGTTAAAATATTTACAATCGTGTCAAGCTCAAGCTTGATACCAAAACGACCCAGTTTGTAAATTTTATCAAGGCATTCCTGGTAAGCTGTTTTTTTCATTTTTTTTAAAATAAAAAAACCCGGTATAAATCCTTTAACAAAATAATTTATACCGGGTGAATTTTAATCGGTTAATTGTTTTTTCTGTGTGATCTTGAGGCAGCAATTCTTTGTCTTCTCATTGCTTCTCTCATTTTGCGTCGTCTATACTGACATGGTTTCTCAAAATGTTTTTTCACTTTGAGACGCTTGAAGAGGCCATCATTCTGGATTTTTTTCTTTAATATCCTTAACGCTCTTTCAACATCATTATCAATAACCGTAACTGTAATTTCCTTCAAAAAACATCGCCCCTTTCATAGTGTATTTAAATATCAAGATATTTATAACCGGATCTTGTAACAAATATAGGATTTAAAAGCAAGGTAAAAATAAAGCCTTTCCACCTAAAACAAAGGCAAAAAGGCTTTTAAATCAAAAGTAAAAGCTTACAGGTCTTATAGCTTGGAAACCAGTTCGTTTGTGACGGATTTAAGATCTTTTTCACCGGCAAGCGTAATGTATTTTATAGATGCATCTTTTTTGGCCAGATCTCTGAAATAATAAGAAGAAGCAAGAGTTCCTGTGTCTGCATCATAATAGATGGAATGGCGTTTATCAATGGCAACCTCATCCTGGTCATCATCCCGTTTGGTTAACGCACCGTCACAAACCCTGCATTTGTCTCCATTGGGCATGATGGCATCGATAAAAATATTGTTCGGATGGTTATTATCGTTTTCGCAAAGGCGGCGGCCCATGATTCTGTTTTTGGCTATCTTTCTGTCAAGAAGCATTTCAATTACATAACTGAGTTTAATACCTGCTTCTTCCAAAGATGCATGAAGCTTTTCAGCCTGAACTTTATTTCTTGGAAAGCCGTCCAGAAGCCAGCCGTTTTTGCAGTCATCTTGTTTTATTCTGTCAAGAACCATTGGGATGGTAATTTCATCGGGAACCAGATCACCTTTATCAATATATTCTTTTGCTTTTTTACCCAGATCGGTTCCGCCTTTAATGTTTTCACGGAAAATAGCGCCGGATTCAATATGTGCAATATTATATTTGTCTTTCAGGATAGCGCCCTGGGTTCCTTTACCACTTCCGTTTGGTCCAAAAAATAGAATGTTCATTCAAGACTCCTTTATGTTATTAATCATATATGTAAAGTCGGCACGACTTCCCTAAATATAAGAGTCGTTTTTATTTGTCAAGGTTAAGAAAAACCTTTGAAGGGTAAAGAATAAATATATCCTGTATCCTTTTATATACTTCTTAAATTTGTTGGTGTAACATATGGGAAATTTATATTTATTTTCATCCATATAAACACTCAAATAAACTTGACCGAATAAAATGAATCAGTACTAAAAATTTTATACATTTTATAAAAGGAGGGGATACCATGTTTTGCCATCAATGCCAGGAGACCATGAAAAACAAAGGGTGCTCCATGCAGCAGGGAATGTGCGGGAAGTCTGCTGAGGTTGCAAATCTTCAGGACCTGTTCATCTGGGGATTAAAAGGTATTTCAGTTTGGGGGTATAAAGCTAAGAAACTGGAGATCTATGATAATGAGGCGGCTTTTTTTATTGCCAAGGGACTTTTTTCAACCATTACCAATGCTAATTTTGACCGGGATGATTTTATTGGGTTCATTAAAAAAGGCATTGACTTCAGAGAAAAACTGAAAGTTCAGTTCCTTGCAGCATATAAACAAAAAAACAATGTGGATTTTTCTTCTCTGGTTCCAGAATGTGCCACATGGGCACCTGAAGATGACAGTGTGCTTCTGGCAAAAGCCAATAGTGGTGCCGGAGGCTGGCTGGAAATAGAAAATGAGGATGAACGCTGCTTAAAAGCCCTTATTCTATACGGCCTCAAGGGTATGTCGGCATATGCTGAACATGCGTATCAGATCACAAAGTCGTGCCGGGAAGTGTTTGAATTTTTAATGGAAGCGCTATCCGCCCTGGTGGATGACGGCAAATCACAGGAAGATCTGTTTAACCTTGTAATTAAAACAGGTCAAATGGGTGTGAAAACCATGGCCCTTCTTGATGAAGCCAACACGACAGCCTATGGACATCCTCAGATAACCAAGGTGAATATCGGTGTGGGCAAAAATCCAGGCATTCTTATCACAGGCCATGATCTGGTAGATCTTGAAGACCTGCTTGAACAGACCAAAGATCAGGGAATTGATGTTTATACCCATAGTGAAATGCTTCCTGCCCACTACTATCCGAAATTGAAACAATATGCCCATCTTTTTGGCAATTACGGCAGCGCCTGGTGGCTCCAGAAAGAAGATATGGCAAAATTCAACGGACCTGTGCTGTTTACCTCCAACTGTCTTGTGCCGACAAAGGCTGACTATAAGGACAAGCTTTTTACCACAGGTGCAGTAGGGTTTGATGGAGTTCCCCATATCCCCGACAGGCCGGAAGGGGGAAAAAAAGATTTTTCCGCCATGATTGAAATGGCGAAAACCTGTGCGCCGCCCGAAGAACTTGAAACCGGCCATATCACCGGCGGGTTTGGGCACAACCAGGTCCTTAGCCTTGCCGATAAGGTAATTGCAGCAGTCAAGTCAGGTGCCATCAAACGGTTTATTGTCATGGGAGGATGTGACGGCAGGCATAAAACCCGTGATTACTATACCCAGGTGGCCAAGGCCCTGCCAAAAGATACCGTTATCCTGACGGCAGGGTGTGCAAAATATAAATTCATAAAACTTGATCTGGGTGATATCGGTGGTATTCCCAGGGTTCTTGATGCAGGTCAATGCAATGATTCATACTCTCTTGCCGTTGTTGCCATGGAACTTCAAAAGGCTTTTGGCCTGGATAATATCAATGATCTGCCCATTTCATTTGATATTGCCTGGTATGAACAAAAGGCGGTACTGGTTCTTCTGGCATTGTTGTCCCTGGGTGTTAAAGGCATTCGTCTGGGACCCACGCTTCCGGGATTTCTGTCACCAGGCGTTGCCAAAATCCTTATTGAAAAGTTTGACATCAAACCCATTACAACACCTGAAGAAGATGTGGCGGCAATGATGGCGGGAAATTGATGCAGAACTTAAAAAAGGATGAAAATCAAAGCAAATAATTTGAGAATAGTACTTGAATGTCAGAATGGATATTGCTATTAATGGGACTCAGAAAAACCCATGAAAATTTTAAAATTCATAAACATAAAATATATTTAGGACAAGGGGGATAAGATGACGGAATTAATTGATGTCAGGGCAAGAGAGATACTTGATTCCAGGGGGAATCCAACTGTGGAGGTGGATGTTACCCTGGCCTGCGGTGCAAAGGGCAGGGCAGCTGTTCCATCCGGTGCTTCAACAGGTACAAGAGAAGCGCTGGAACTTCGGGATAATGCGGAAAGCCGCTTTTTAGGCAAGGGCGTTTTAAACGCGGTTGCCAATGTAAATGAAGTAATTGCGCCTGAAATTATCGGGTATGATGCCATGGACCAGGCAGGTCTTGACAGAACCATGATTGATATTGACGGTACGGAAAACAAATCAAGGCTGGGGGCCAATGCTATTTTGGGTATATCCATGGCAGCAGCAAGGGCTGCGGCCAATGCATGTGAAATTCCGTTGTTTCAACATATCGGTGGTATTAATGCAAGGGTGCTTCCCGTTCCCATGATGAATATTATCAATGGAGGAGCCCATGCCGCAAACAACCTGGATATCCAGGAGTTCATGATTCTTCCGTTTGGGGCAACTTGTATTACTGAAGCGATTCGGATGGGAGCAGAAACCTTTCATCATCTTGCAAAGATATTAAAAGGTGAAGGACTCAGTACTGCAGTTGGGGATGAAGGCGGATTCGCCCCAAACCTTAAATCCAACGAAGAAGCGCTGGAATATATTATTAATGCCATTGAGGCTGCCGGGTACAGACCGGGTAAGGATATCGGCATTGCCCTTGATGCAGCAGCTTCCGAATTCTATAAAAATGGCAAATATATTTTCCAGTCAGAAGGCAGGGAACTATCTGCCATTGATCTGATTGATTATTATGAGAGTCTGATTGAAAAATATCCCCTGTATTCCATAGAAGACGGTCTTGCTGAAAGTGATTGGGATTCATGGGAAATTATGACCGAACGGCTTGGAAATTCAGTGCAGATTGTTGGTGACGACATCTTTGTGACAAATCCTGATATTTTTAAAAAAGGCATTGAAAAGGGAATCGCCAATTCAATCCTGATAAAATTGAACCAGATCGGAACGGTCACAGAAACCCTTGATACCATTCAGATGGCAAAAGAATCCGGTTATACAACTGTTGTTTCCCATCGATCCGGAGAGACGGAAGATACGTTCATCGCTGATCTTGCCGTGGGGATAAATTCAGGGCAGATAAAGACAGGTTCCATGTCAAGGAGTGACAGGGTAGCCAAATACAATCAATTGATCAGAATCGAAGAAAAGCTGGGAGATAGTGCAGCATTTCCAGAAGACCTTTTTGTTTAATTTACGTGTGACCTTCAGGTTATGAAAAAAAGAGTTTTAGCAGCCGTTTCCATATTGTTTTTTACCCTGCTGTCAGGTATGGGTGAGGCGTTTGTTCCCACGACGCCTCACCTTCTGCATCTTGTCATGGAAAAGATCAAACAGCCGGTCGGTATTGAAGCGTATCAGACCAAAAAAATTATAAATTACAAAGACACGGAAAAAGGAGTTGTAGAATTAGAGGAAAAACTATCTTTTTTATACCCCAACCGGTTTAGATCCCAGATTATTTCAGATACCACGACAGGGTTTTCTGTTGAATCCGAGTTCAGATTTATTAAAGTCATGGGCGCTGTTACGGTCTCCCAGGAAAAAGCACCGGTTGATCTGTATACGGATATCCTTTTGTACAGGGACAGTGAACTATTGTTGGATCAGCTGACCCTGGCAGGGGTTGATACAACTGTTGTATCCTTTCAAAGATATAACGATACCATTTGTTATGTTATCGGAAGATCCCTGGAAAAAGGCAAACCCTTTGCCGGCCTCTGGATTGAAAAAGATACATTTTTACCTATAAAATATGTGGTTGAAAAAAATGGCTGGGTTATAGAATTTTTTTATAAGAACTGGCAGCAGATCAGCAAAACCTGGTATCCGATGCAGGGCAACATTTTTTTGGATAAACAATTATTTGCAATAATTGATGTGAACACCATTGATTTGACATCCAATTTTTCTTTATCATTGTTTGATATTGCATATATTGAACAATTATATCCTAAAAGTAATCCGGATACGTTGGATGAGAATACCAAACAGGTGAATGAACTTGACAAACGAATAGATGATTTTAAAAAATTATATGAATAATTTTAAACAAGAGAGGACTAATGGCTAAAAACACCAAGTATATTTTTGTTACCGGAGGTGTACTATCATCTTTAGGCAAAGGACTTGCATCTGCTGCAATTGGAATGCTTCTTGAAAGTCGCGGGCTGACGGTTACCATACAAAAACTTGACCCCTATATCAATGTTGATCCAGGGACGATGAATCCGTTTCAGCATGGAGAAGTGTTTGTAACGGATGATGGAGCGGAAACAGATCTTGATTTGGGCCATTATGAAAGATTTACCAATGCCAAGCTGGGGAAGAATAATAATTTTACTACGGGTAAAATTTATGACCAGGTGATTACCAAGGAGCGTAAGGGTGAATACCTGGGCGGCACGGTACAGGTGATTCCCCATATTACCGATGAAATCAAGCAGAGCATCCTCCTGGTCTCTGATCTTGCCGATGTTGTGATTGTTGAGATCGGCGGCACCATCGGTGATATAGAATCCCTGCCGTTTCTGGAAGCCATCCGGCAATTTAAAACAGATGCCGGAGCATCCAATGTTATCTATATCCATTTAACCCTTGTTCCCTATATTAAAACGGCTTGTGAAGTAAAAACAAAACCCACGCAGCATAGTGTAAAAGAGCTTAGAAGCATTGGCATTCAACCGGATATTCTTTTGTGCAGAACGGAAAGCTATCTGTCCCAGGAGATCAAAGCCAAAATTTCACTTTTTTGTAATGTGGATGCAGATGCTGTATTTACGGCAAAAGATGTGGATTGTATTTATGAAGTGCCGTTGGTCTATAATAAGGAAGGTCTTGGTGATAAAATATTAAAGAAGCTGAACATCTGGGCCAGGGCACCAAGGCTGGATGAGTGGAAAGAAATGGTTGAAAAGCTTAAAAATCCAAGATTTTCTGTGAATATCGCTATTGTGGGAAAGTATGTTGACTTGACAGAAAGCTATAAGAGCCTGAATGAAGCACTTGCCCATGGCGGAATATCCAGTGATGCAAGGGTGAATCTGCAATATGTGGATTCAACTACCCTGACAGAAGACAATGTAGTTAAAATCCTTTCCGCCAGTGACGGGGTCCTTGTTCCCGGCGGATTTGGCTCAAGGGGGATTGAAGGGAAAATTCTGGCTGCAAAGTATGCAAGAGAGCACAAGGTTCCCTATTTTGGAATCTGCCTGGGGATGCACATGGCGGTAATTGAAATCGCCAGGAATCTGCTGAAACTTGAGGATGCCAATGGTGAAGAGTTTGATCCCTATACCCCCTATCCGGTCATTTATCTTATGAAAGAATGGTATGACGAGCATACAAAAAAGATTGAAAAACGGGATGAGGAATCTGATAAAGGCGGAACCATGCGTCTTGGCGCATATCCTTGCAAGCTTGTCCCGGATACCTTTGCCATGAAAGCGTACAAACAGGAAGAAATTTCTGAGCGTCACCGCCACCGCTTTGAGTTTAACAATGAATATAAAGACAGATTGATAGATGTCGGGCTGATTATCAGCGGTACTTCACCGGATCATGAGCTTGTCGAAATTGTGGAGCTCAAAGATCATCCATGGTATCTGGGATGTCAGTTCCATCCGGAATTTAAATCCAAACCTGGAAATCCGCACCCATTGTTCAGGGAGTTTGTCAAAGCATCATTGAAAAATGCTAAAAAGTAAATGACAAAAAGAGCAAACATCTGCGTCTTTGCTTTCATTGTCATTGTTTTATGCTGCCCTTTTTTAAGGGCAAACGAAAAAAATGCTTTAGAAGATGATCGCCTTGCCGATTTAATCGATGCCATAAAACCGTCAATTGTTGCCGTTGGCACCTATTATTTTAATGATGTTCCCAAAACAAGATATATGGGTACAGGATTTGTCATAATGGGCGGCAAAAGGCTTGTGACAAATTTTCATGTTGTTTCACCTGTTATGGAAAAAAACAACCTTTCCTATTTGAGAATATTTCATAAAAATTTTCCTGTTAAGGGCATTGGCGCAAAAATCATTGCAACGGATGAATTCCATGATCTGGCTATCTTGGAGCAGGAAGGTGATCCTTTGCCCGCATTGAAGCTTTCTGATTCATTAACCGTAAGGGAAGGGTATCGGGTTGCGTTTACAGGATATCCCATTGGATTGGTCCTTGGGTTGAACCCCACCACGCATACGGGAATTATTTCCAGTATTGCACCGTTGATAAAGCCAAGCCCCAGTGCAAGAATTATTAATGGAGAACTGATCCGGCATTTAAATGAGCCCTATGATATTTTCCAGATTGATGCCACAGCATATCCGGGTAACAGCGGCAGCCCGGTTTACAGGACAGACTCAGGAATGGTAATTGGTGTGATTAACAAGGTGTTTGTAAAAGGTAAAAAAGAACATGCCTTGACAGAGCCTACAGGAATAACCTATGCCATTCCGGTAAATTTTATCAAGGTATTGGAAAAATCCATCAAATCAGCTCAATAATGAAACTTTAGTGTGTCTAAAATCATTGTACCCAATCAGGCAATGGAAAAAACCTTGACCGGTTTTGTTTTTCCTTTGAGCACAAGTTCAGGCAGCGGATGAAGCGTAATTTCCTGGCCCAGATGTTCTGCAACTTCAGCGCTGACTAAGATATCAGTACCAAATTCTTTATTCAGGTCCTGAATCCTGGATGCCGTGTTAACCGTATCCCCGATAAGAGAATAGGCGGTCCTGTCCGAACTGCCGATATTTGCTGCCAGAACCTGGCCGGTATGAATGCCGATACCATGACTTAAACTGGCATGTCCTTCTTTAGCATGAATTTTATTGATTTTTTCCAGCTGTTTTCGCATCTCAAGGGCAGCATTAACAGCTGATATAACATGGCCTTTTTCATGAATGGGGGCACCAAAAACAGCTTCAATTTCATCCCCGATAAATTGCAGGATCAGTCCCCCATGAAGCTTTATGGCTTCTGCCATGGCATTCAGATAATCATTGAGCAGGTGGATCAGCTCTTTTGGCGGTGTGACCTCAACAAGGGGGGTAAAATTTCTAAGATCTGCAAAGAGGATGGTTGCTTCTTTTAATTCCCCGTCAAGGGGGATACGGCCATTTAAAATTTCATCCCTGATTTTGGAATCCACATACCGGCCAAAAGTGTCCTTGATCATTTCCCGTTCTCTTAGCCCTTTTGTCATGGCATTAAGGATTTCTCCGGCAAAACCGATCTCATCATTGGTGTAAACAATGGCTTTAGCATTAAGATCGCCATTTTTAACCTGTCTCATAGCACGGATGATTTCAGACACAGGTTTTTTAAGATTATGCCCGACCAGTATGGAAATCAAAATACCGATTACCATGAACACAAGACTTTCTGCAGCAATGGTTTCCTGGATTCTGTTTGCCAGCATAAGGGGTGTCATAGTACCGGTTGACTGTAGAATTTTAAATTGATGTATGGTCAGATGAATATATGCCAGGGGAACGATTGAAACAGAGAAGACCAGCACGCTTAGCCGGATTTTCAAGTTGATGGATTTTGTTCCTTTAACTTTAAAGAGACCGCCATCAGGAAAAAACAGGGGAACCAGCTTGTGCTGGGTCATATGCTCCACCCAGAAAAAAGCAATTATAACCGTGATAAGTCCACAGGCAATCCCCATGCTGGCCCCTGCGGGAGAACCTATAGAAGCGAACAGGATGGATCCGAATCCCCAGACAAAAATATCCATGGCAACGACCATATAGGGTATATTGAGCAGCCTTCTTCTGGCAGAATCCAGTAATGCAGGGTCAGGGGGAATATCCTTGCCAAAAAGATTTATACACCTGCGAATGGGTTTTTCATACCAGATGGTAATGACGGTCATGATGATCATGCAGAAAAGAC
>Ga0180009_10004394_pt1 | contig 15556 bp, 14 predicted proteins | sample OS_PC_MetaG_FD_123537 | JGI IMG/M metagenome (GOLD analysis project Ga0180009, IMG submission 123537) | Groundwater microbial communities from the Aspo Hard Rock Laboratory (HRL) deep subsurface site, Sweden - OS_PC_MetaG | ecosystem: Environmental > Aquatic > Deep subsurface > Groundwater...
AGCGCATTCCTCAACTTTAGCTCACTTTAGGCACTTCAAATTTAAACTTTTCGACTTCAGCTTATACAGGATAGTCGTCCTGGTAAAAATACGTCATCGAATTTACGAATTAGAGCACTAAGCACGAATGGTTCCTGACACCTGACATCGTCTCAGGATATATTTCATTGATCCGAATAAATGGGTACTGGCGTAAACTGCGTAACCGATTAATTTACTTGCGTGTTATCTTCTCCCTTTCTGAAGCGCTATGATGATGGGGCTTGCCACATAGATGGATGAATAGGTTCCCACGATCACGCCCACCATCATTGCAAAGGCAAAGTCATGTATGATTCCGCCGCCCAGGAGATACAGGCCGACGACCACAATGAGCGTGGTTACCGATGTCAAAATGGTTCGACTCAGGGTTTCGTTTACGCTTCGGTTGATAATGAAGATCAGCGGATTTTTATGATATTTTCGCAGATTTTCCCGAATTCGGTCAAAGATAATAATGGTATCGTTTAAAGAGTATCCGATGATGGTCAACAGGGCTGCAATAATGGGCAGTGTAAACTCTTTATCGAAAATCGAAAAAATGCCGACGGTGATGGTCACATCGTGGATCAGTGCGACAATGGCCCCCATGGCATACTTTAGATCTAAAATCCAGAATAAGAAGAGGGCGACGATCAGGGCTGCTATTATGAGAAACGGAATGCTCACGCCAAACAGAGAAATAAGGTACACCGCACCGATGAGCGCTGTAGCCATCCCACCGCTGATTAACCATTTCAATTCAAACCGTCCTGAAATATAGATGGTGATGAACAGCAGGGCGTAAAACATGGCAAACAGCGCCTTTTCCCTAAGGTCTTTTCCCACCTGGGGGCCGACCATTTCAACCCGTCTGATTTCGGCTTCCTTTCCGGTAGCCTGACTCAGCGCCTGGGCCAAATCCCTGGAAAACCCTTTGGTTGTCATGACGGATTGATCGGTGCGAATCAGGTATTCGCTGTCAATCTTTTTTCCGAAAGACTGGACAGAGGATTTTCCAAGATCGATCTTCCTCAATCCTGTCATGATGTCGTCAATATTGACCTTTGTGTTGAACTTGATCTGTATGAGCGTGCCGCCTGCAAAGTCGATACCGTACCGTGGTCCGCCATGAATGATGAGGGAAATTATGCTGATCAGGATCATGGCTATGGAGATGCCGAAGGCGATTTTTCGCTTTCCGATGAAATCGATATTGATATCAGACTTGATGAATTGCATTTAATGGTCCTTTTCCTCGATATTATTAAAAGGGTCCTGCGCAGGTGCCGGTTTGAATACAACGGGTGTCAGATACTCAGTTGTTTGACCCTTCTGTTTATCAATAAGTAATCGAACACGGATCGGGTGAGAATAAGGGCTGTGAAGAGACTCGACAAAACCCCCATACTGAGCGTCACTGCAAATCCTTTCACCGGACCGGTTCCAAACTGGAATAGAACCAGTGCGGCAATCAGGGTTGTGACGTTGGCATCAAGAATCGTCAATGTCGCACGGCTGTAGCCTGCATCCACTGCAGCCCGGGGAGTCTTGCCCAGGCCGATTTCTTCCCGAATCCTCTCAAATATCAGAACATTGGCATCCACTGCCATACCGATGGTCAGAATGATTCCGGCGATCCCCGGCAAGGTGAGGGTCGCCTGAAATCCGGCAAGACCGCCGGCAATAAGAACAATGTTTAAAATCAAGGCCACATCGGCCACCACACCGGCTCCCTTATAGTAAATGATCATAAACAACACCACCAGGACGCCTCCGATGATCATGGATATGATTCCTTTTCGGATGGAGTCGGAACCCAGGGACGGGCCCACGGTGCGTTCTTCCAATATCTTTACGGGTGCCGGCAGGGCGCCTGCACGGAGCACGATGGCAAGATCCCGGGCCTCTTCGGTGGTAAAATTTCCGGTGATCCGTGCCTGGCCGCCGGTGATCTTTTCCTGGATGACCGGAGCGGAGTAGACCGTTTTATCCAATACAATGGCCAGACGCTTTTGAACATTCTCTTCAGTAATCCTGGCAAATATTCTTGCTCCTTTACGATCGAAATCGATGGACACATACGGTTCGTTGTACTGGGAGTCGATCTGAACCCTGGCATTGGTCAGATACGCGCCGGTCAGCATGCTTCGCTTTTTTACCAGGTAAGGTATCTTTTTCACCCGACCGGTTTCTTTATTTTCATCCACCTGGTAGAGGAGTTCACTGCCCGGCGGAATACTGCCCTTTAGCGCCGAATCGATATCATGGGTATCGTCCAGCAGCTTAAACTCCAACAGGGCGGTACGACCGATGAGTTCCTTTGCCCGCTGCGTGTCTTTAATTCCGGGGAGTTGAATCAGAAGCCGCTTCTCTCCCTGCCGACGAATATCAGGCTCGCTGACCCCAAACTCGTCAATTCGATTTCGGATGGTTTCCAGTGCCTGGTCGGCAGCCAGTTTTTTGATATATTCCGTTTCTTTATCCGGTAAATCCATCAAATAGGTTGCCGCACCATCACCTTTTGTTTTTGAGATCAACCTTAAATCAGCGTATGTTTTCTCCAGGAGCTTTTCAAAGCCCTCCATGTCTTTTCCCTCTGCGATTTTCACAGAAATCTTGGAGCCGTCCACACGATCTATTTCCAGATACCGGATATGTTCCTTTTTGAAGGTGCTGCGAAGCTCTTGAGCAATCCGCTCGATGGTGCTTTCCACGGCCTTCTGGGTTTCCACCTCCAAGACCAGATGCATTCCGCCTTGGAGATCGAGGCCGAGATTGATCCGTTTATAAGGCCAGAATGCGGGATAAAAGGTCGGCAGCGTATAAATCAGACCTGCGATGACAACCACAAGAATGAGTACAGGTTTCCATGAAAACATCTTCAATGATTCGTTCCTTTCTGCCCAATATCTGATCTAAACTTTAAATAAAAACCCCCAAAATTGAGAAGCGCAGGGTACTCAATTTTAAAGGGGTTTATCAGGTTATTTGGATTTTTCAGAATCAGCTTTATTTTTTGTAGCCGGCTGGGCAGGCGCCGAAGCCGGCACCACGCCCGAGACGTTTGCGCGATTAACCTTGACACGGACCTTGTCTGCGATTTCTACCGTCAGAACGGTATCAGCGACCGCCGTCACCCGACCGTGAATACCCCCCCCGGTGACGATCCGATCTCCGGGCTTGAGGCTGCTTACCATCTCCCGGTGTTGTTTGGTTTTCTTCTGTTGGGGACGGATTAAAAGGAAATAAAAAATGACAAACATGATGATGAGGGGGACAAATGCCGAAAAACCGCCGGCACCTTGACCACCAGCACCGCCACCCTGACCCATTGCATAAGCGATATCGATCAAAACAATTCCTCCTTTATCTTTAATATCTATTTATTTCTGCACCGCTATATTCCATTCGAATAAGCGCTGTCAAACTGTCTATCCAATCTTTGCATAAAAAACATGACAAACCTGCGGCATCCTCGACTATTACAACGATAAGGTCTATCCTTCTTTTGATGCGTTGAACGTCCAATTCAATTCTGCTCTGCCCTGAACACCGGTTATCACCAGTGTGATTCCATCCGGCATTTTATTAACAATTCCAGCCTGTTCTTTCATGGGTGTTTTAGAAAATCGTATGCGGTAAATTGATTTCCAGGGTGATACATAAGGATAAAAATACCTGTTAACCGCATCATTTCCTTTAAGTTTAACGATTTCCTCGGGATATAGCCGCTCTTTATCGTTAATTTTAAGGAATATGTTCCACATGGATCCTTTAGTCTCGAAATCGTCCCACCGGCGTTCCGACACATAAACCGAAAATAAAAATTCATAGGCTGAATCGGCTGCTTCCAACTGATCGGAAAGTCGTTTATTCTTATCAGCCTCCTTTAATCCAAAGACTCTGGCATATTCCTCGGCATGAGCGGTTCTAAACGGTCCGGACTGATAGGTTGCCGCCAAAGAAAGAACCAAATTAAAGTTATTATAGATCTCTGTCTGCCGTGTCCAGTGATTCAGTTCCGATCGATAACGGCCTGTCAAATCGTGTCCGATTCCCTTGATCGGTCCGAGGCCCCGGCATCCGAAAAAGGTCATGCCCGCTAAAAAAAAAATGATGACGGATCGTCCTCTCAACATAATCCGTAGCCCTAAATCCTGTTGGTTCTTGGACATCATGGCAAGGCATTTATTGCGGATTCGATCACGAAGCTCGACCCACGGGCCTCCATGCTATAATGCCGTTAGCTTTCAGCCGGCAGCCATAAGTTCTCTCCGTCGAATTCGATTTTTTCAATATCACGGTAAACGAGTCTGTCCAACAGTTCGAAGACTTGCCCCATGTTAAACACCACGATCTTGCTCAAAGGATGGATCATGTTAATATCCGTCTCGAGTCTTCGATCACGCGTATTATAGATATAAACCATATTTTCGGAAAATTTTAATATTTTCCCCACACCGGAGCTTTTTCCCTTGTCGTCCGGCTCATCGGCGGTTCGAGAGAGTGAGATTCCTCTGCTGGTGAAGTATTCCGTGAGGAAAGCGAAATGCACATCCCAGATATTGTCGCCATTTTGAACCACATAAATCCCGTAGGCTTCCGGTTTCTTTTTTTCTGTTAACAACTGTTTGATTTCGCTTTCAAGATCCCCCTTTTTTAACATAAGGGTGTTGATATCATCTTGAATCGATTTCATATATTTTTCCAGTTGGGCCATCTCTTTTGTGGATGGGACCGGTTTTTGAACGGGGATTCCGCCTGCTTCCGGTTTCTTGATTTCCGGAACCGGCTTGGGTGAGGCGGATTCCGTCGATTTTTCTTTTGAGGTTGTTACCGTACTGTCTTTTCCAATGATTTGAGGGATTGGCGCCGTTTTGCCGGCTTGAGGCATAGGGGTCGGAGGCAAAGCCGCTACCTTTGGTATAGCCTGTTTCATACCCGGTTTTATCGGGATATAAGTATCCGGTTTTTTAACTTCTTCGGGTTTTTTTCGGCTCTCTTCAAAAGCCGTTGCTGTTTTTGGAGGGGCGGATTTTGTTTTCGGCGCTTCTGCTTGTTGAGTTGTCTCAGAGCTTGCAATCTGTTGCTGTGATTTGAGGCTTTCTTTTTTTGCTTCGAGATCCTCCAACAGTTTTTTCTTTTCTTTTATCTTTTCCTCAGTCGCCTTGTACTCTTTATAGGCCGATACCACTTGTTCGATCTTTTTTTCTTTTGTCTGTTCCGGGCCGGATTCCGGTTTATCGGACGGCTTCAGCAGTTTTTCAATCTCTTCATACCGTTTTTGAGCAGCAACCCCGGATTCAGCCGATTCGGATAGATCTTTTTCTATAACCTCGCCACGTCCCAAGCGTATTTTTTCCAAAATCTCTCGCATGGGGATAACCTCATCCCCGACTTTAACCGATTCGTCCGGCTTGACAATGAGATCCACGCCTTTCTCAAATCCGTATTTCTCCTTACGCTTTTCCATTACCGCCTGGAGTTCTTTATCATCTTTCAGTTTGCCGTAATCCACCACCGGTCCGCCGGCTTCTTTTGACGGTGCGGTTCTGTCAGCTGACGGGGAGTCTTTTGATGACGGAGTCGAAGGCTGCTGTTCTGAAGCCGGTGTCGTTTCGGACCCTTGGGTTGCAACGGTTTTTTCCGTGCGCTGATCGGTTTCAGAAATCGGGACCGGTTTATCCTTTAGCAGGAGAGCAAGAGCAACACCAATAATGACAACGCCAGCACAAATGATAATTATCCATAAGGATTTTCTTGAATTGTCGGCATTATCTTCGGCCATATTCCCTCCAGTCGGGAAATCAATTTGACCCCCCTGATACAGTAATCACCGAGAGGTGTCAACATTACCCCTTCTCATTATCATAGACGATCCTGCTTTCACCAGGCTTTAACTTGTCGTCTCCTACGATCTTAATATCGATGCTCCGCCTGGCTTCAAGGTCCATTATTTCCCTGCGTTTTTTGTTCAACAGATAGTTTGCCACATCCGTGGGTACAATGCCTTTTGCGGATTCAACGCCGTCCTTCAATAATGCGAGGCTCAGTTTTCTTAAAAACCCCAATCCCAAGGTCTCCGGAGACGGTGTAACCCCTTTGCCATCGCAGTATTTACAGGGTTCATAGGTGCCGTATTCAATGGAGGGACGGAGCCGTTGACGCGACATCTCCATGAGTCCGAATCCGGAAATTCTGCCGACCTTGGTTCGGGCTTTGTCCTCTTTCAGGTGGGTCTTAATCGCTTTTTCCACCGCTGCTTTATGTTTTGAGTCTTTCATATCGATAAAGTCGATAACGATGAGCCCCCCCAAGTCTCTTAATTTGAGCTGTCTGACGATCTCTTCCGCGGCCTCGATATTGGTTTGAAAGGCAGTCTGTTCGATGGAGCCGTGGCGGGTTCCCTTTCCGGAGTTCACATCCACTGCAACCAGCGCTTCCGCCCGATCGAGGACGATGGTACCCCCTGATTTCAATTCCACTCGGTTTTTAAAGACCGAAGCAATCTGTTTTTCGAGCTGGTATTTGGAGAAAATCGGTTTTGCGCTATTGTAGCGTTTTACTATCTTCTTGTGCTTTGGAGAAATAATATGCATGAATTCTTTTACTTCGTGATGAATGGCAGAGTTGTCGATCAAGATCTCCGATACTTCAGGCGTAAAATAGTCCCGGATGGACCGGACAGCCAGAATACGCTCTTTGAACAGGAGGGAGGGCGCTTTTTCGTTTAGTGCTCTTATATTAATGTTTTTCCAGAGCCTTAGCAAATACCTTATATCCCGCGAAAGAAGGGTTTTGGAGGCGGTTTGACCGGCGGTACGTATAATGGTGCCGAACCCATCCGGTATTTTTATTTTGTCGAGAAGCTCTTTCAGTCGGTTCCGTTCTTTTTCACTTTCTATCTTCCGAGAGATCCCGCGGCTGTTATTGCCCGGCATGAGAACCAGATTACGGCTCGGAAGGGATATGAAAGTGGTAAGCATGGCGCCCTTTTTGGCCTCAGGATCCTTGGTGATCTGCACGAGAAGCTCCTGCCCGTTTTTGATCACATTTTTTATGGAGCGCTCTCCGGATTGGGTGTCATGGAAATAGTCGTGATGAATTTCATTAATCTGTAAAAACCCGTGGCGTTCGGCGCCGTAATCGATAAATGCCGCCTGCAGACTGGGTTCGACGCGTGAGACGATCCCTTTGTAGATATTTCCCCTGGTGATTTCTCTTGAGGCACTGTCGATATAAAACTCTTCCAGTTTGCTGTCGGTTACTTTTGCAATTCTGCATTCATCAGGGTCGCTGGCATTGATAAGAATTTTGCTGTTCATAAAAAGTTTTCTATTTCATATTACATCATGTCGATGCTAATTTTTATACTCCTATGCATGGTTTTTGTATAAATATGAAAAAGTTAGGTACAAGTCAATCGATTTCTCCGATCGGCTGTCAATCCGGATTAACTTCTCCCTAAACTGATCGGTTCCGGGTTCAGAGTTCAAGGTTCAAAGGTTATAACTTATTGCCTATAATCATTTTCTTTCTTCAAGTCCGGGAATCGTCACGATTACCTGTTGGGTGAGATGGTCTTGGAGCCAAATTGAAGACAAAACATCCTTTGATAGTGGCTGCTTAGATTTTTTCAACCCTGAACCCTGAACCCTGAACCGCTTAACCAAGGTTCTCCGTTCCCTAACGATTTCGTGAGGCCCTGAACGCCGATATCTTCTGTCCAGTCTTGCTATTTAAAGAGCACTGTGGCATTAGTTATTTCGATTTTTAAACGCTATAGACGATACACCGGAAAATCCGAGTACGAATCGCTCTCATCCGACCGATTGGGTGTGCTGGAGGATAAAACACGCATGGATCAAAAGTATAATCCTCGGAAAATCGAAGAGAAATGGCAAAACTACTGGGAATCATCAGAACTGTTTAAAGTAGAGGAAGATCCGAGCAGGGAGAAATATTATCTGATGGAGATGTTCCCATATCCTTCGGGTAAGATTCATATGGGGCATGTTAGAAATTATACCATCGGTGATGTGGTGGCCCGATACAAAAAGATGCAGGGGTATAATGTACTCCATCCCATGGGATGGGATGCATTCGGGATGCCTGCGGAAAATGCCGCCATCGCCAATAAATCTCATCCGGCGAAATGGACCTATCAAAATATCGATAATATGCGATCAGAGTTGAAGCGTGTCGGATTCAGTTATGACTGGGACCGTGAAATCGCAACCTGCAAACCGGACTATTATCATTGGGAGCAGTGGCTGTTCCTGAAGATGCATGAAAAGGGAATGGCCTATCGAAAGGAGTCGTTTGTAAACTGGTGCGAGCCTTGCCTGACGGTACTGGCCAATGAACAGGTGGAGGCCGGTATGTGCTGGCGGTGCGGAAAGCCCGTTCGGCAGCAGAGGCTCCCCCAGTGGTTTTTTCGGATTACCGACTATGCGGAAGATCTCTTGGCGTATTGCGACCGGCTGCCGGGTTGGCCCGAAAAAGTGATTACCATGCAGAGAAACTGGATCGGTAAGAGCATCGGGGCGGAAATTCGATTCCCGGTGGAGGGCACGGTCACTGAGATACCCGTTTTTACCACCAGACAGGACACGGTGTTCGGCGCCACCTTCATGTGCCTGGCTCCCGAGCATCCGCTGGTAACGGAGCTCTCCAAAGGCAAACAGCAAGAAAAGGAAGTGAACCAGTTCATCGACCGGATGTCGCTGCAGGATCGATCGAGCCGCGCGGTTGATACCTATGAAAAGGAAGGGGTATTTACCGGGGCGTATTGTACCAATCCGTTGAGCGGCGGACGGATGCCGATCTTTACGGCTAATTTCGCGCTGATGGAATACGGAACAGGCGCGGTAATGTCTGTTCCCGCCCACGATCAGCGGGACTTTGAATTTGCCAAGAAATACAACCTGGATATTGTGGTAGTGGTAAACCCCTTTGATACTCAATTAGATGCCGGCGCCATGACGGAATCGTTTACCGATGAAGGCGTTATGGTCAATTCCGGCCGATTTGACGGTATGAAAAGCAGAGATGCCTTGGATGCCATCGCCGGTTATTTGGAGGAAAACGGCATCGGCAAGAAAACCGTAAGCTACCGCTTGAGGGATTGGGGTATATCCAGGCAGCGATATTGGGGCGCCCCCATTCCCATGATTCACTGCAAGACCTGCGGCATTGTCCCTGTGCCTGAAGAAGCGTTGCCCATCTTGCTTCCGGAAGATGTGGATCTTTTAGACGGCGGACGGTCACCGCTTCCGAGTCTTGAAAGCTTTGTCAAAACCGATTGTCCCAGATGCGGTGATTCTCAGGCCAGACGGGAGACCGATACCATGGATACGTTTGTGGAATCATCCTGGTACTTCGAGCGTTACTGCAGTCCGGGTTTTAAGACCGGCATGTTTAAAAAAGAGGCGGTGGACTATTGGATGCCCGTGGATCAATACATCGGCGGTGTTGAACATGCTATTTTGCACCTGCTCTATTCGAGGTATTTCACACGGGTGCTTCACGATTTGGGGTTGGTGAAGTTCAAGGAGCCGTTTACCCGGCTGTTGACCCAGGGCATGGTCTGCAAGGAGACCATTTCATGCCCTGAACATGGATTCCTGTTTCCGGAAGAGGTGGAGAGCAAAGACGGCGGACGGATCTGTAAAATGTGTGGAGCGACTGTTGAATTGGGGCGCATCGAAAAAATGTCCAAGTCCAAGAAAAACGTTGTCGATCCGAGAACCCTTTTAGAGAAATACGGTGCGGATATTACCCGCCTGTTCTGCCTGTTTGCCGCTCCTCCGGAAAAGGATTTGGAATGGAGTGAGCAGGGAGTGGAAGGGGGCTTCCGCTTTATTAACCGGGTTTGGCGGTTGGCCCGGGAGTGGATGAACGATATCGAAGATATCAAGGCGGTATCTCCCTTTACCGATCACCCTGACCGGCTCAACGGTGAAATCCGAGCCCTTTATAAAACAACCCATGCCACCATCAAAAAGGTAACCACCGATATCGAGGATCGATTTCACTTTAACACGGCCATCAGTGCCGTCATGGAACTGGTAAACGCCTGTTACGGAATCGATGGGAATCGGGACGACCCCCTGGAACCGCAGGTCAAACGCTTCACTCTCGAAGCCGTGGTTCTGCTGCTGTCGCCCATTATTCCCCATTTGTCGGAAGAATTGTGGGAGGCCATGGGCCATAAGGAGAGCATTCTGCTGGCCCCTTGGCCGACATACCGGGAAGATGCGTTGACCAAAGACGATTTGTTGATCGTCGTCCAGGTCAACGGAAAGTTAAGAAGCCGGTTTACCGTAAGCCCGGATGCAGATGAAGAAACCATAAAGTCCATGGCCATGGAGGATGAACGGATACAGAAATTCATTCACGGAAAACCGGTAAAGAAAGTTATTGTGGTTAAGGAAAAACTTGTTAATATTGTGATTTAAGGACGGTAATGGTGATGCATCGAAGATACGAGGAGGAGCGTGTGCAGGTTGGAAAGAGGCTCATTGCTGCGGGGGTGTTAATATTATACTGCGTGCTTTTTACAGGCTGCGGTTACCGGTTTTCAGGCGGGGGCAGCTTTCCAGCCGGGATAAAGTCTGTTTTTGTGGAGATTTTTGAAAATCATACATCGGAAACCGGAATCGAGCAAAAGTTTACCAATGATCTGATCTATGAAATTACGAGGAACGGCAGCGTAAACTTTGCCGGCAGAGAAAGCGCAGACGGCATCATTTCCGGAGTCATCGTTTCCTCCGGTACAGAGACGGTATCTCCCCGGGGGGTAACCGCCGCTTCCGAGAGGCGGGTGAGAGTCAGGGTTGATTTAAAGCTCACCCTTTCGGATGGCAAGGTGGTTTGGTCTGCCAAGGGAGTTACCGTCAACGAAGCATATCAAGTGGCCTTGACCAATCAACAGACCGAAGAGAATAAGCGCGAAGCCATTGATAAGATATCTGAAAAACTTGCGGAAAGCGTGTTAAACCGATTGACCAGTGATTTCTAAGCGGTTTGCCGGGGGATTGCCCCGGCAAACCGGAAATTTTTAATTGACGGCATTGACGAGTTTGGACAGGCGGGAAACCCTTCGGGCGGCCGTATTTTTATGGATAATGCCCTTTGAAGCGGTATCATCGATAACGGACTTCGCCGTACCGAGTTTTTCCAGTGCCGCCTCTTTAGCATTTTCATCGACTGCTGTTTGAACATCTTTAACGACGTTCTTTATCCTGGTCTTGGCAGACCGGTTTCGCGTTCGCCGGTTGATATTTTGTCGTGCACGTTTTAAAGCTGATTTATGATTAGCCAAAATTGAAAACTCCTTTCATTGTTTAAATTAGAACACAATAAAATAAATAATGTATCTTGATCTGTCAAGCAGTTTTATGAAGGGAATTTTACACCACTTCATTTTTTATGTCTGAAAACGCCCGTCTCACAAAAGCTGCCGGTATCGTCGGGTTTGCTACGCTGCTGAGTCGCATTTTTGGTTTTGTCCGGGACGTTGTCATTGCATGGCATTTCGGCGCCGGGCTCGGTTCGGATGCATTTTTTGTTGCTTTTCGGATTCCCAACCTGCTTCGTCGGCTTTTCGCAGAAGGTTCCCTGAGCATCGCTTTCGTCCCCGTTTTCACGGAGTATATCAAAGAATGGGGGACGGAGGAGGCGTTTCGGTTTGCAAGATCCGCCATTCGACTGCTGTCCGTTCTTCTGGCATTTACGGCGGTAGCCGGGATATTGCTATCCCCCATCATCGTCAGGGTCATTGCTCCCGGGTTTGCAGAATTCCCCGACAAGCTCAACTTGACCATCACCTTGACCCGCCTGATGTTTCCTTACGTGATTTTAATATGCCTTGTGGCGTTGTGCGGGGGAATATTGAATGTTCTCGGCCATTTTTCAGCCCCCGCCCTTGCCCCGGTGTTCTTGAATATCGCCATGATCGGCTCGTTGTTTCTGATCTCTCCCCGATTGACCCAGCCGGCCATGGGACTTGCCATGGGGGTTCTCCTTGGCGGGATGCTTCAACTGGCACTTCAGATCCCTTTCCTGATTCAAAATCGGTTCTTATTCTGGAAAAAAGCCGACTTTTATCATCCCGGCCTGAAACGTGTGGGCGCTTTGATGCTGCCGGCCGTATTCGGAGCAGCGGTCTATCAGATCAATATTCTTGTGGGGACCCTTCTGGCATCCCTGCTGCCTGAAGGAAGCGTGTCATACCTATACTATGCCGATCGATTGGTCCAGTTTCCCCTGGGTATTTTTGCCGTTGCGGCGGCAACGGCGGTTTTACCGAGTCTTTCCAGGCAAGCGGCTGAAAAAGATTTCCACGCAATGAAGGGAACCTTTGCCTACGCATTCAATTTCGTTTTGTTTATTACGATTCCGGCCATGGTGGGTTTAATCGTGCTGAGAGAGCCGATTGTCGCGCTGCTGTTTAAACGGGGCGCCTTTGACCATGAAACCACCCGGATGACGGCCGATGCGCTGCTTTATTACGGGGTCGGATTGTGGGCCTTTTCAGCGGTCCGGATCGTACTGTCGACCTTCTATGCACTTCAAGATACCGTCACACCGGTTAAAATTGCCTCCGTATCCATTGTCGCCAACATCATATTCGGCATCATTCTCATGCAGTGGATGGCCCATGGCGGTTTGGCACTGGCCACATCATTGGCTTCCATGGTCAATCTGGTATTTCTCATCCGGGCACTCAAGGGTAAGATGGGGACGTTGGATTGGCGAAATATTTCAGCCTCTGCTTGCAAAACCCTAATATCTTCTGTCATAATGGGGGTCGGTGTGGGGTTCACCGGCATGCATCTCATTCCCGGGGGTCAGGGATCGAGTGTGGGCCTGCTATTCGGATTGACGGGAAGCATTTTCAGCGGGCTGATTCTTTATGGGTGCTGCTCCCGGATCCTGAAAAGCCCTGAGCTGGAGTCGATTCTCGGCATGATCCGGAAAGGAGTCAAAAGAGCAAAAGCATGGGGTTGAGGCAAAAAATCCTTTTGACCGCTGCCGTACTGATACTCTGCTCCCTTGGCGGGTTGATTATATTAGGGGATAACGGGCTGTCGGAACTGAAACGGCTCCGTAAGGAACTGGATGGCATTGTTGCGGACAACCGATCCAAATCACGTGAGAATTTATCGATGTACCGGGAAATCGAACGCTTAAAAAGCGATTATGAATACATCGAGGATGTTGCCAGAAATCAGTTGGGAGTAATCGGCAAAGATGAGGTCATCCTAAAAATAAAAGAGAACGGCAGCAAATGACCGACGTTGAATTCCATACCGCCACCATGGCCAGAGTTTACGCCCAGCAGGGTCATTTTCAAAAAGCCGCCGAGATCTACCGCCACATTCTTTCGAACGAACCGGATCGGCAGGATATCGCCACGGAGCTTTCGATGGTTGAACAGAAGTCGGCCGATATGGAGCAGGAACAGGAAAAGGATACGAGGGAGAGCGATCTCGTTTACCTGTTTCAGAAATGGTTTCAGACGGCTGCAAGACATCGACGAATAGAGACCCTTAAAAGACTGAAACAACATTTTTCAACCCAAAGATAATCTCCAGGCCCCATCCCGTCAGATTGTGATTGATTCGCAAGTCAATATAAGATATTGTTTTTATGTGGAATAACGCTTGATCCAGTGAACCCGGAAACGAATACCGGAAGCGGCGATTCAAGGAGTGAGAATATGGGAATGCGCGGGCGGAAAAAACAAATTTTTGTGTTTCTTATGATTCTAAGCCTTACGGGGATATGGATATCCGGATGCAGCACATTCAAAACCAAGACGTCTTCCCGCAGCGCTCCGGCTTCGAAGGAAAAGGAACAAAAGGGACCCAGGCCGCTTTACTATGATTTCGGGGATGTCCTGGTCCCGAGTGAACTTAAAGTCGTAAAGAAATCATCTTTCGTGTTTCGAACTCCCGGGCTTTCGGCCGGTGTGCTTTCTCTGAAGGGAAGGGTTGAGATCGATTCTCTGATCTCCTTTTTTGACACCAATATGGCCAAGGACAACTGGGAGTTGGTGAGTTCTTTTAAATCACACCGATCCATTATGCTGTTTCATAAAGAAAATCGATGGTGCGTCATTAACATCTCTGAAAGCGAGTTTTCCACTTATGTGGAGATTTGGGTGTCGCCGACGACCAGTGAAGCAGGTGTAGAACCGATAAAGGGATCATGAATACCGGTATTGAAAACAAAAATATCATCCTCGGTGTCACCGGAGGGATTGCCGCTTACAAGAGTCTGGAGCTTCTCAGGCTTTTGAAGAAAGGCGGCGCCCATGTGCGGGTGATCATGACGCAGAATGCCACCCGGTTTGTAGGGCCCCTTTCCTTTGAAGCCCTTTCCGGACAACCGGTGTGCACCAGTCTTTTTGAAAAAAGTGATGATGCCATTATCAGGCATATCGAGTGGGCTGAATCGGCAGATGCCGTCATTGTCGCTCCGGCTACTGCCAATATGATCGGAAAACTGGCTCATGGCCTGGCGGACGACGCCCTCAGCACATTCATGACGGCGGTGACCTGCCCGGTGATGATCTGCCCGTCCATGAACACCAATATGTACATGAGCCGGGCAGTCCAGCAAAACCTTTCCATTCTGAATGAATATGGCTACCTTCTGGTGGAGCCGGATTCCGGGTCTCTGGCCTGCGGAACCGTCGGGCCCGGCAGGTTGCCTGAACCGGAACAGATATACGAAAGGGCGCTTCATTGCCTGATTCAAAAGGATTTTAAAGGCAAACGGTTTTTAATCACTGCCGGACCCACCCGGGAACCCATTGATCCGGTGCGGTACCTCAGCAATCCGTCTTCCGGCAAAATGGGGTATGCCGTTGCAAAAGCGGCGGCTCAGAGAGGCGGGGAAGTCGTATTGGTGGCGGGTCCGACCGTCCTGCCGGACCCTTACGGAATAACGCTTATCAGGGTTCGGACCGCAGAGGAGATGGCGCAGGCCGTCTTTGAACAGATGCAAACGGCGGATATCATCATAAAAGCCGCGGCCGTTTCCGATTATTATCCGGTTGAGCAGTTCAGCCAGAAAATCAAAAAGCATCAGAATGAAATGGCGTTAAGCCTCAAGCGGACAACGGATATATTAAAAGCGCTGGGTGAACGGAAAACGGGCCAATTCCTGGTGGGGTTTGCAGCCGAGACCGAGGATCTTCAGAAAAATGCGGAAACGAAACTCAGGCAGAAAAATCTGGATCTGATCGTGGGAAATCTTGTGGGTATTGAGGCTTCAGGATTCCAGTCCGATACCAATACCGTCACCATATTCTATCCGGACGGGAGCGGAGAACCACTCCCGTCTATGGAAAAAGAGGGTGTGGCCCATGTATTGCTGGATCGCATCCGAGATCGTATATAGATCTGATGATAACCTTAGAAACCATTTCAAAACCCCATCTGAGTCTCGATGGCAGCGTTGCAGATCTCCTCAAAATGCTCACATACGACCGTGTATGCTGTGCTTTTTCGTCGGCCTGCGC
>Ga0180009_10004396_pt1 | contig 15550 bp, 12 predicted proteins | sample OS_PC_MetaG_FD_123537 | JGI IMG/M metagenome (GOLD analysis project Ga0180009, IMG submission 123537) | Groundwater microbial communities from the Aspo Hard Rock Laboratory (HRL) deep subsurface site, Sweden - OS_PC_MetaG | ecosystem: Environmental > Aquatic > Deep subsurface > Groundwater...
CAGTTTATAAAGAACTTGAGATTAAAAAATAATAAATGAGACATAGGTAACTGTTAAAGTGTTACCCATGTGCCGTTCAAAGTGTTACCCATGTGCCGCTATTGCACAGAAGGCGGGGATCCAGTCTTTATATTTTCTGGATTCTTAGCTTTCGCGGGAATGACGGAGGACTGGATTCCCGCCTACGCGGGGATGACGAAACGTGCGGGAATGACAAAAATTCATTACCCACGTTCAAAAAAACGTTGCACATCGAGGGCGGCTCGGCAGCCGGTTCCTGCAGCGACAATCGCTTGTCGATAAAAAGGATCGGCAACATCTCCAGCAGCAAAAACACCGGGAATGTTCGTTGCGGTTACCGCACCATGAGTGTCTTTTTTTACAACGAGGTAGCCATGGTCCATCGTTAATTGATCCGCAAAAATTTCTGTATTGGGTTTTCGTCCGATTGCCACAAAGATGCCGCTGACAGCCACTTCTTTTGTTGCCCCGGAATTTTTGTCTTTAATGCGGATGCCTGTCACCACATTTTCATCGCCCAAAATTTCGTCGGTTTCATTATTCCATTCAATCGTGACCAAATTATCTTCTGCTTTTTTCATCAGCTGTTTTACCAAAACAGGTTCGGCGTTGAAGGAATCGCGCCGGTGAATCACGGTGACGTGTTCAGCAATGTTCGATAAATAAAGTGCATCTTCGATGGCGGTGTTACCGCCGCCAATGACTGCTACTCGTTTGTTGCGGTAGAAAAACCCGTCGCAAGTTGCGCATCCAGAAACGCCGTGTCCCAAGTATTTTTGTTCGGAAGGAAGGCCTAAGTATTTTGCCGATGCGCCTGTGGCGATGATGAGGGCATCGCAAGTGTAGTGAGTGGATTCGCTGTCGAGTTCGAAGGGTTTGGTGTTGAGATTGGTTTGCACGATGTGATCATTGATGAGTTCTGTGCTGTATTCTTCTGCTTGTTTTTTCATACGTTCCATCAAATCAAAACCGCTGACAGGGGAGGGATCACCTGGCCAATTTTCGATGGTATGTGTTGAAGTGAGTTGGCCGCCCAATTGGGAACCCGTGATTAAAGAGGGTTTCATGTTCATACGTCCTGTATAAATAGCAGCGGTATACCCCGCAGGCCCTGACCCTAAAATGATGAGTTTTCGATGCAATGATTCCATTGATTCTCTCCTTCAACGTGATTTCAAAAGCCCGCGATGTTAACGAGGCAAGAAAGGGGTGTATAGCGTCTTTCCCCCGTCATTCCCGCGAAGGCGGGAATCCAGAATCTTTGAAGAATTGCCTGGATTCCCTCCTTCGCGGGAATGACGATGGCTTATAAAAACGTAGAGACGCTTATTCATAAGCGTCTTTTTTCATTTTCTATTTGAGACGCGATGAATCGCGTCTCTACGTTTAATTTCTTCTTGTAAGCACTTATTCACTTTGAGGAGTCGTTTATTGAATTGTTTATGAGCCTCTATGGATGGATCCAATGAAATCGGTTTCAGAAGCTTTGGTAAGTTTTCGGGGTCTGCATAGTCGATGCTAGAAGAATCCTTTTGAACAACTAAAGACAAATCGTTCGGAAGAGGTTTTCCATTCTCACCTTTCGCCGTATGAAAAATGAAGGCCAGGACATGTGTTAACGCGTTGATATTTTTTTTGTTTTTGTATTGCTGTAAAGCTCCAGCTAAGGGATCAAGAACCTTTTGAATGTCATCGGGAAGGGAACGTTCTGAGTTAAAAAGAGATTGGCCTTTGACGTAGTGAAAACGTTCTAAATACTCTATGGCTATTTGTACCGGCGGTGTTTGTTCTTCTTTAGGCACAATTGCATGTCCTTTTTTCGACTGCTTGAGTGATCGCGGATTCTAGACCTCTAGGGAAAAAAACAAATAAATTCTTACTGGTCCTCGATATTGCCGTGTAAACAGAAATCCAAGCGATAAATGCGAATATTTGACACTTTTGTAGAGACTATATTTCTCGCGTCTCCTAAACAGGTTGTTTTAAGGAGCGAGACGACAGCCTTAGTTTTTTTACAAACGAGTTTAATTTCTCAAAGAATTTGTCTTCTTCTTCCAAAAAGGGTGTGTGCAAAGAATGTTCAAAGAGAATCATTTCTGCATGGGGGTGATTTTCTTTAAGAGCCCCAGGTTTGTCTTCTGTAAACGTGATGTCGTGAGTGGATTCCATGATCAATGTGGACACTTCAAAATTTTCAAATTTTCCTTCTAGATTTATCTCGTTCGCACTACGACTCATTTGTTCAGGATATTCTGCATCCACACGACTAACAGGGCCGGCAAAAGAAGCGAGGTCTTTTTCATTAGGTTCATTCTGGAATTGCAGCTTCCATCCGGCGTGTTTGAATTTGTTATAAATCCAAACGCGCATCGTTTTTTCTTTCTCCCAATTTTCCTGCCTTGCTTTCCTATGAATGGCTTCCCATATCTTCTTTAATTTTCCTTGTTCTTCTTTTGTCATGCGATTGAGGTTTCTTTCTCTTGATGCATACAGATTGGGTAAGCCAGGAGATGCAGTGACCAACACAAGGCTCAACAATTTGTCAGGGTGTTGGAGAGCATATTGCTGTGCCAAAAGACCTCCAAACGACCAACCTAAAACGACCCATTGTTTTATTCCCAAAGATTCACGGAGATTTTCTAAATCGTTGATGGCCTGTTGAACGGTATACCCTTGTTCGGGTTTCCATTCGGATTTCCCAACGCCTCTGGGGTCGTAGTAAATCACCTGGGAAGAGGTACTGGCTTTAGAAAAATAAGGATGAAATGCTTGATGAGATCCGCCCGGACCAGGGTTCAATAGAACGATTGGAACCCCTTCGCCTTGTGTCTCGTAATAGATCTCGCATCCGTTTGAATGAATAAACCCTTTATTTAAGCCTACAACGCTATCGCAACGGTCTGGAGCTTCTGGTACTTCCCAAACGATGTCTTTCACGATGTTGTTGTCTTGACCAAATCCCATGTTGATTCCTCCATTGCGTTTGTGATGTCTATTATGTTTCTTGATTATGTTGTTGAGCATAGGACGTGTGCGCGGGATGCGCTATATTTTGAGTGTTTGATCAATGAGAGGACGCCTTTATGACAGTGCTTGAAATAGGACCTGAAACGCTGAATGACATGTCTTTGGCGCAAAAAAATAATGAAGGAATCTTGCGTGATAATCTGACAGTTAAAAATGAAGAACAGGACCGCCTTATATTTTTTGATTGGAAAAGAATGAATGTGCAATTTGGGGAAGCACGTTTTTGTGATTTGGAATTGTTGGAAGAATTTTATAACGAAAAAAAGGCGGATAGTGTTTCTAGAGAAGATGATGAGGAAGGAACTAAAACAGTAGACGAATACTTAGAGTGGATAGAAAAAGAGGGAAAAGAATCAGAATATTGTGATTTCTTTTTAGGAAAATTTGATAAAACAAGCACTCTACCTCTCCAAATGTTACGTCAGTATGGTGAGCAGCAGCATTTATTGAAATCGCCTGTTCATTACTTAACTGAATCTGTCGAGATCTTAAGCGAAGGCCGTATCACCGTTGCTCCCGGTGATTATCAATATGTTGTAACACAAGAGGAAGACGGGACGATCGTTGTTGAGATGCAGAATGAAATTGCGGAATGTTATTCCACCGACCCAAAGACTTTCCAGAAAATCTTGTATCAAGAAAAAGCTCATGCTAGCGGTCAACCGATCGCAAGAGTGTCTAGCAAAATGCGCATTTCCTTGGATGGAGAAGTGGCCTATGACGAACTGCAATTTAATTTTCTTGATTCTCGGTTTATGAGTGTTTATGAGGAGGAATTGAATAAAAGTCGGGAACTTAATGATGAACAAGAGAAAGAATTGGATCCCTATCAGAAAAAAGATTTACAGAATTTATATGAGGCAACTTACAACATTGTGGATAACTACTTAGATGTATTTTTACAGATGGAGTTGCCCTCTGATGTCAAAGATAAAATCGCGGTGTTCAAATCGAAGTATTCAGATCCAGATAAATACAACTTCATTTTGTATACCTATTCTTTATTGAAAAAAGAACAAGCCGAACGAGAAGCTAATGGGCGGTTTGATGCTGCGTTAAAAATCGTGACTGATTTAGCAGAGTATTTGGATTGCGAGATTCTAGAGACTGAGGAATTGTCGCTGATGTCTTCTATGAATATTGATCATTTGGATCCATATGCTTTGTGGATTAAGCGTACGAAGCCTGTGTACCGGTTGACATATCAAGAAGAAGAGACGGTAAAAGGCATCGAGTTCAAAAAAACGTTATATGACGCTTTGTCGAAAATGGCGGAAGGGCTTAGTGATGAAACGAAAAAAGCGGTTTTCGATACAACATTGTCAGTTCCTGACTTCATTGGAAAAGTCATAAAAGCAGACAGAACAGCGTTTTTAGATGATCCAGTGATCGTTGCTTATTGTCGTTCTAAAGGTTTCACTCTCTTTCAAGATCAATCTGGCAATGTTCGTTTGTATCCCAATACTTTTTCGGAGAAGACTCCAAAAGGCTATATCTATTCACAGGATGAGAATGGTGTGCATAAGAACGAGGTGAGTGCAAAAACGTTTGGTGAAGAGCAAAGAAAGAAACAGGAATTGGGGGAAAAAATTATCAGAAGTGGATGGATGGATCTAATCAAAAGGAAAAAAGTGCCGGACAGCGTTAAACAAGTCATAGAGAGAGGTACTTCAGCCCCTAACGTTACTTACGATGATTTTATTTACGACATTTACTATCAATTAAAACGAGATCAATTTGTGTCCATGAAGGCATCTCCTAAAGCAAGATTTAATTCTTCCAATATGCCAAGCAATTGGATTTTTGATTTACTTAAGAAATCGAAAAACATCCCAATCCAAGTATTTGAGAAGCTGCTTGCGCGTGTGCGGCGCACAAATCCAGATGATTTGTTAACTGTTATTGCGCTCTTTCCAGAAGTGAAAAAAGAAAATCAAGCAGGTCCATTTGTACTGCATTTATTGGATCTTTTAGAACTTAAACATCAGGATGGTACCTTGGATGATAAAGTCACAGAGGTGTTGCTTCATGGAGTAGGGGTTGTTTTGAAAACTAATCCATTATTATTTTCTGACGATGAAGCAGCAATACAGAAGAAAATAACAGCAGTCAGCGCTACCATCCGTTCACAACCCAGACACAAATAACTTCGCCATGCAAAAGACTAAAAAATCCCATTTATTTCTCATGCTTCTTCTCTTAAGCCTTTTCTTTTTTATCTGGCAATTGGTTTTGCTTTTTGGTGTGCGTCATGGCACGACGATTGTGAACATCATCACGCAACATGCCATTGATCTTCCTCTAAGCCTTTTGCCGGCGCAGCTGTGGTTTTGGAGTATCCAGCTGTTGTTATTAATAGCTTTTACAACAGTTATTTGGTTACTAACTCGCCTCTATTCTTGGTGTTTTCATTTATCCGAACAGCGAACGGAATACTTGGGGGTTGGTTTGTGGGTTTTTAGTGTGATCGGGGTGTTGTTAGCCAACCAATACTTGAATCGTGCATCAGCATTTGCTGAGTTGTTGGCGACTCTATTGCCGCAGTCCTTTTCTAAAGTGTTATTGGCCGTATGGTTAGCAATGATCAGTGGAAGCTTATTGGTTGCTATCGGTATTGCGATGAAACGTTTGATGTCTATTAAATGGATGGTTTCTAGCATCGCAGTCTGTGTTTTTGGTTTTCTTTTTTTCGCTGTTCATATACCTCTCGTGAAGGCATCCAGAACCGTTCATTCACAGCAGCCAAATATTATCTTTATTGGCTTGGATGCAGTCAGGCCGGATTACCTCGGTTATTACGGGCATCAACCCGATGACACACCGGCTTTGGATCAGTTCTTTTCTCAAGCTACGAACTTCACGTTTTCCTTAACACCTTTGGCGCGCACATTCGTTGCATGGTCGAGCATTTTGACGGGTCAATATCCAATACACATGGGCATCCGTTTTAATCTGATCGATCAACGGTATTTGCATTTGCAAAACACACTGTCTTTCGAGCTGCAACATTATGGGTATTACACCGTTTATGGATCTGATGAGTGGCGTTTTAGCAATATGTCCAAGTCCTTTGGATTTAATCAATTGATCGGCATTCATCCCGGCGCTAACGATTTTGTATTGGGCACAATTAATGACTTTTTGCTTTCTGATTTAATTGTTAACACGAAAGTAGGGGAACGCTTATTTCCTTACAGTTTTGCGAATCGAGCAGCTAGTAACACCTACGATCCCGATGCATTTTTGACCTTGTTGCGACAGAAGGTGTCACGCATTCATTACCGTCCACTTTTTCTTGCTGTGCATTTTTGTTTGCCGCATTACCCGTACATTTGGAAAGGTTCCCCGACGAATTTACCTCCTGAACAGTTGTACGCCTTGGCGATACGGCGAGTGGATCAACAGTTCAAACAATACATGGCTTTTTTGAAGCAAGAAGGGTTGTTGGATAACGCGATTGTCGTGGTGTTATCCGATCACGGAGAAGCGTTTGATCAACCCGGTGACCGTTTGATTTCTGCTAATAACTATTTGGCTGGAGCCATACATCGAAAAGATCTTTTTGCCGCTCTGTATGGACAAGGGGAAGAACATCAAGAGTTGTCTGAATCCAACGGACACGGCACGGATGTGTTGAGCTTAAGCCAGTACCACAATGTCTTGGCTATTCGTTTATACGGCAAGCAGCATAATGTGCCGAGCAAAATAACGGCGATGGTTTCTTTGATCGATCTTAAAAAAACAATTTTGGATTTATTAGGTTTGCCAGTACGTCAGAACGACGGACTTTCATTAAAGCCGTTTTTATTTGGACATCACTTAGATCTGTCTTCGCGGATGTTTTTTATCGAAACAGGATTTAGTCCGACGGCGATCCAAGGCAAGCGCATTAATGTGCAAGATGTTGTTTTTGAAGGGATTCATGTGTTTGCGATCGATCCAAAAACCACACATGTGGTGTTGAAGGACCGTGTTTTGCCCAAGTTGATATCACTGAAAGAGCGTGCGGTGTATTACAAAAACTGGGTGTTGGCGTATTACCCCGACCATCAAAAATACATTTCCATCTTATTAAACCGAGCAACTGGCCAATGGACAGATGATCTTTCTATTCCTTTCGCAAAACATTCTCCCGCAAAAAAAATGAAAGCAGCTATGCAACAGTTCTACGGCTCTTCTGAACCGTTGTAAATCAATGTGTTTTTTCTTCATCTCTGTTATTCCCTCGCCGTTCCGTCATCCCCGCGAAGCCGTTCCGTCATCCCCGCGAAAGCGGGGATCCAGAAATATAGATATAAATTCTGGATTCCCGCTTTCGCGGGAATGACGAGAGAGAGGGAAAATGACGAGCGCGCGCGGGGATGACGGTGGAGTAAATGCCGTAGAGACTATATTTATAGTATTTTTTAGTGATGGAGGCGTTGATACAGAATGAAATGATCGATGTGATTTGTGGCTCGATAGTGTTTTAAGATGGTTCTAAATTTTGTGTCTTTTTCAAAAAATCTTGTGATGTTGAATTTTTTGTTTTTTAAGCAATCACTTTGTTGTGTTGGATCTTGAACAAATAACAAATCCGGTTGTCCTTTTTGCAAATCCTGAATAACAGCATTTGTTAAAAATGTTTTTATGTGTTGCCTTTTTTTTGGCGTTAAACGATTCGTCTCAGCGACAGCCGTAGTGAGCCAATACAAAACTGGGAAACGAGAGACGTTTTTTTGAGCAGACGTGTAATCGATCAACGGATAAGCATCTGTATAGCAGACATCTAAAAAATAAATCGTTTTGTTCGGTTTGGTTTGATTGATTTTGTTCTTTAATTGCACAAATAACGGATCGCTTAACGCCATTCGTCCTTCTTGAATCATCCTCATACTGACGCCGATAGGTATCGCTAAACAAAACGCACTCAATAGCGCTAGAACGCTTTTTTTATGTATTCGAAGAGAGGAGAGAGAAACGATCGTTAACAGGATGGCGCACGAGAAAGCAGGGATGATGTGGTAATACCATGCGGTTCTTTGCAATAGATACGACGCCAAAAAGCCTAAAGTTGCTAATGCCAATATGTCTCCTAAACTTTTTAAATCGCTTTCTTTACGTTGAGTGAGATAAAAGCTTCCACTCAACACACAGAAGAAAAAAATAAGACCAAAAGGGCCGTACAACAAAAGGTAACTCCATTGGAAGGAAACCGTTGCGTAGTACACAGAAGTAATTAGCGGAATAAGAGATGTGAAATATTGCGGTGTGAAAAGAACAATAGAAATCAGAAGTAAGAGAGCAACCGTAAAGAAAGTGATGAGTTCGACTCGAAAGGTCTTAAACGGATGTTTCGTCCTGATGAGTAAATAAATTCCGATCAATGCTGGTGGAATTAAGAAAAACGGTTTGATGAAAAATCCAATGCTTCCAAGTATTGCAATGAGGCAAGTAGGTAATAAGGGGGCATCGATTTGGTCTGCTTTGTTTGTGAGTAAGAACAAATAGGGGAGTGTGAAGAGCAATGCTAAATAGTCTCTTTGGCCGAATTCGGAAGAAGGAAGAAACAGGCTAATAAAGACAATGGCGAATAAAAAAACTTGTCTGAGTTGTAAGCTGATTTTTTTGTTTTGACTCAGTAAATAATTGCTCAATAACAGAGACAATAAAATCCACAGCGTCATATACAGCTGGAAACTAAGTCTCAAATTTAAAGAAAAGAGCTGATGTAACCATATTGAAGGCATATAGAGATAAAGAATGAGAGGTGGGTTTGTTTCGAAAAAATCGTTTACGTATACCCCGCCGTTTAAGAGCTTTTGTGTGACATGTAATAACCAGCTGACATCGCCACTAAAGATTAAGTGATATTGCAGTGCGGCCCCGGCGGTGAAGAAAAGCGTGAGTAGGAAGAAAAAAAGTTTAGAAATTTTCATCCAAAGACATCCGTAAAGTAAAAAACGCATTATGCCTATTTAAGAAAGCAGTCGATCAAGTTCTTTATGACTTTCCCGGAAGTCTTTGTCCTAAGGAGTAAAAAAATGTTTAAAGAAGAAAACTCTGAAATAAATTTTGTTTTATCTGAAGATAATGAATCTTTTCGAAAGACATTCGGCCGAATAACCGAAAAATCACTTAAAGAAGCAGATGCGGTTGCAGATAGCCTAGCATGGACTTTTGGTTCTCTTGTTTTATTGCTGCAGAGAAACCCAGATTACGTTCGAATGGCTGTTGAGCAATGGTTAAACGATTCGTCTAATAAAGATTTTAAGGTTGATCAAAACGGCCCTACGGCCCTCCTATTTTTGTATGGGTTGATGAAAAAAAGGAAAGATTGGCACGGCTCGTTTTCGAAAGCGTTGAATACAGTTAAAGAAGATTCTGTTGTATGGCAGTACTTGTACATAAAAGCAAATCTTGTAAGCAGAGTGGATATAAGAGCATTAATTGTAGGGGCTCGTAATGATGAAATACAAAAAATGTGGCGTCTTGATAAGCATTATTCAGACACTATGTTTCGTTGGTTAAAAAGTAACAAAGAAAAGCTATGGCGTATCAATAGTGTTAGTGATTTTTTAGGGCTTTTTTATTTAGTGGATGAAGAGAAGAGGCTGTTGTTATTGGATGTTCTTTTTGATAAAGCGACTGCCTTGATGAAGGATATATTTCACTACCATGTCTTGCTGAAAATTCTTTCACCGTCTCTAGAGAAACGTCGAAATATCTTGCAAGGCTGGATTAAAGAAAATCGGTTTCGGTCTTTGAAAACAGCAAGAAGCCTAGATGTAAAGAGGTTACTTCAGATTCTTTCAGACAATCCAACAGCCCGTCGACAGGAGCTCCAAAAATGGCTGAACGAAAAAAAGCTTCAGTTGAATTTAAAAAGAGGAGTGAACGAGTTAATAGACTTACTTCAGTTCGCTTCCGATTCTTTAGAAGAATGTCGAGAGATCTTGCAAGACTGGATTAAGACAAACAATTTCCAAGTTTTTGGTAAGAAAGGAATGGTTGCTCAAGCGGATCAAGTATTTGTTTTACTTAGGTTTCTTTCAAGTTCTTCTGTAAAGCCGTTAGATATTTTTGAAGGATGGCTTAGAACAACAAACGGTGTTGGTTTTGTGGGTCCATCAGGTGTTTTCAACAGCGCTCGAGATTTTGTGAATTTTTTGTTTAATTTGTTTAAAGTGTTGAACGTTGAAAAAAGTCAATATGGATGGATTTTTTTCAAAGGATCCAATTACCTAGAAAAAGCTCGGTCTTGTTTGACACTCGGTGGGCGAGCCAATCGGATGGAACAATGGATTCAAGAAGGTATTTTGCCGCTCTCAGGAGAGCATGGTTTGATGCGGGATATGAAGGATTTAATTTTTTGTCTTGAATTTTTATCGGATTTACAAGAAGAACGCTTAGAAATTTTGGAGCGATGGATCGACGAAAAAAAGATTCAATTGAATACTGAAGAAAGTTCGTCGCATACAACGAATGATTTAATTTTATTGTTGAGTTGTTTATCAAATAAACCTAAAGGACGACAAACAATTTTTCGGAATTGGATTGATAAAGAAATTTATTGTGTGAATTGCAGAGATTGGAATGATTTCACAAAATTATTAGAAAGCTTGCAGGGCGAAGAGGGCAAGCCGTTGGAAACTTTGCTTAAACACAAAGACTTTAAGAGCGAGTCAGGTAGCCATGAATTTCAAAGTAATTGCATGGAGATATTGCGGGAGGTTTTGGAAGCTTCGTCACAACAAAAGATTCGCCGTTTCTTTGGGTAATGAGAGCATTTTTCGATGTTTGAACACGCGGTGTTGATTATTCCGACTTATAACGAAGAGCATTCGCTTGCGTCGACTGTTTCTGACCTTGAACAAGTTTTTCAAACAATCGATCGCGCGCGTTATCAAATATCGGTTCTGATTTTTGATAGTCATTCGACGGATGGAACGGTCGACGTTATTCGTTCATTACAGCAACAATATGCCAATGTGTATTGTTTAACAGAGCCTCAAAAAACAGGGTTGGGCGCTGCTTATATCCAAGCGATGCAGTTTGCGATGCAAGAGATGCATGCAGATATTGTGTTTGAATTCGATGCCGATGGATCACACCAGCCGAAATATATTCCAGAGATGTTGAACATTTTCTTTCAAGGTGCCGATGTGGTGGTGGGAAGTCGTTATATTCCTGGAGGATCTATTCCGAAAGATTGGGCGTGGCATCGTCAATGTTTGTCACGCTGCGGCAATTGGATCGCGCGTTTTTTTCTGACTTGGCAATACAAAGATTTCACAAGTGGTTTAAGAGGAACGCGTACACATTGGTTGAAGCAAGTGCTGCTCGATCGATTATTGTCGAAGCACTATGCTTACAAAATACATCTTTTCTTTGCATTGCATTTGGCCGGCGCAAAGATCGTAGAAATCCCCATCGCCTTCATCGACCGGAAACACGATCGCAGCAAATGTCCCGCCACAAATGTCTTCGAATCTTTAAAAATTGTCCTGCTATTACGTTGGCGTCGATGGAGGCAAAGGCAAGTATGAGCGATATATCGTTCATGTTTGCCCCATATATGATTGTTATATCGGTCAAATTCCTACCCCTTCAAAGTCCTGTTCCTTTAAAAGACCGTTGTTATAATCGCGCCGCTTTTTAGACCATAAAACACAAGAAAAAGGAGACTCGTATGTACCCTAAGACTATGAAAATAGAAGGATTTGATAACGAATTATGGACTGCGATGGAAGCTGAAAGGGCTCGTCAAGAAGAGCACATAGAGTTAATTGCTTCTGAAAACTATGCCAGCCCTCGAGTGCTGGAGGCCGCTGGCTCTGTCCTCACAAACAAATATGCGGAAGGATATCCAGGAAAGCGTTATTACGGTGGTTGTGAACACGTCGATGTTGTCGAACAACTCGCTATCGATCGTGCTAAAGAATTATTCCAAGCGGATTATGCCAATGTGCAGCCACATGCCGGTTCACAAGCCAATGCCGGTGTTTATTTAGCTCTGTTGCAACACGGCGACACGATGTTAGGAATGAGCTTGGCGCATGGCGGTCATTTGACTCATGGCGCTAAAGTGAATTTCTCAGGCAAGACCTATCATGCTTTTCAATACGGATTGAACCTTGAGACCGGTGAAATTGATTACGATGAAGTGGCGGCTTTAGCGCGCGAACATCATCCTAAATTGATTGTGGCTGGGTTTTCTGCTTATTCCGGCATTGTGGATTGGAAACGTTTCCGTGATATTGCCGATGAAGTCGGAGCCTATTTGATGGTTGATATGGCGCACGTGGCCGGTTTGGTTGCGGCAGGCCTTTACCCATCCCCAATTCCGTTTGCAGATGTTGTTACAACAACGACACACAAAACGTTGCGTGGTCCTCGAAGTGGTTTGATCTTGGCAAAAGCTAATCCTGAAATCGAAAAGAAATTGCAATCTGCCATTTTTCCAGGAAACCAAGGCGGTCCTCTTGAGCACATCATTGCAGCTAAAGCAGTTGCGTTTAAAGAAGCATTGTCTCCTGAATTCAAAGAGTACCAAAAACAAGTCGTTAAAAATGCGAAAGTCATGTCGGATGTTGTGTTGGAACGTGGTTATAACGTTGTGACAGGCGGTACGAAAAATCACTTAATCTTGGTGGACATGATCAAAAAAGATATTCCAGGTAAAGATGCAGAAGCTGCATTAGGCCGTGCCAACATTACAGTGAACAAAAACTCTGTGCCAAACGATCCTCGTTCTCCTCACGTGACCAGTGGTTTGCGTTTGGGTTCTCCTGCTGGAACTACTCGCGGATTCAAAGAAGAAGAGTTTAAGCAACTTACGCATTGGGTCTGTGATGTGTTAGATAACATGGGCGATGAAAGTGTGGTGAAGCAAGTCAAAGAAAAGGCGCTCGCACTGTGTCGGGAATTCCCTGTGTATGAAGCAGACGAAGATCTTTTGTAATTTTCTTTTTTAATAGAGACGCGAGAAATATAGTCTCTTCAACCGTCATCCCTAGCTGCAGCTAAGGATCCAGTGAGTCTGTTTTGTTTCTGGATGCCCGCCTCCGCGGGCATGACAAGTTACTATAACCTTTGTCCCCGTATACGTGGGGATCCATAAAATAGATTGATTAAAATAATGAAGCCCATCCATCGACACAATGCCCGCACCTATGTTTTGCAAGCTTTATATGCTTGGCATGTTTCTAAAAATTTACCTCGTTCGGTTGAAGCCGAATGGATAGAAACAGCAAGCTGGAAAAAAGCAGATCAAGAGTATTTCAAGGAATTGTTTAGAGGGGTTGTCGAGCATGTGGATGAATTGGATGCATTAATGCAACCGTATTTAAATCGTCCGTTACAACGCTTATCTGCAATTGAGTTAAACATCATGCGATCCGCGATTTATGAATTGAAATACCGCATCGATGTGCCGTGTCGAGTGGTTATTAATGAAGCCTTAGAGCTCACCAAACAATTTGGAAACATCGAAGGGTTTAAGTTCGTAAACGGCGTCCTAGATAAAGTCGCTAAAGGTTTAAGAGAAATCGAAGCTAGAACGTAGCAATCGTCATTCCCGCGAAGGCGGGGATCCAAAAAATAAAGGAACTGGATCCCCGCCTTCGCGGGGATGACGATTGGGATGCGGGGATGACGAAATGGGTAGCTTGCAATCGGCCCTTAATTAATCTCCCAAATTTTCTCTCATTTTTGCTTTAATCACTTCGATGGCGATTCGATTGAATCCGCCGCGGGGGACGATGATGTCTGCGTAGCGTTTTGAAGGTTCGATGAATTGTAAGTACATCGGGCGAACGGTTTGTTCGTATTGAGTCAAGATGGAATCGATGGATCGGCCGCGTTCTTCTATGTCGCGTCGTATGCGGCGCATGAGGCAGATGTCTGAAGGCGTATCCATGAAAATGCGAATGTCCATCATTTCGCGTAAATGTTGGTCTACGAAGAGCAAGATGCCTTCCAAAATAATGATGGTGTGTCCGCCGATTTTGCGAGTTTCTTCTTTGCGGGAGTGCATTGCAAAATCGTAGATCGGTACTTTGATGTTTTCCTGTGCTTTTAAAGCAGTGAGGTGATTCAGCAATAATTCATGATCGACTGAATTCGGGTGGTCGTAATTAATTTTAGCGCGTTCTTCAAACGGCATGTCGCCTAAGTCTTTGTAGTAAGAGTCTTCGGAAATAACCTCGACTTTTTTAGAGCCCATTTCATTGACGATGGTATTGGACAGAAGGCTTTTTCCTGAACCGGATGCTCCGGCGATCCCGATAATGATTGTTTTATTATTCATGGAGGAGTCCTTATGTAGAGATGTCGGCGCGCGATTATATGGAGAAGGACGGCCATTAGCACGGAATCTTCGGGCGATCCCGAAATTTTCAAATGCTCACGTACGTCTTTGTACACTGCGCTTTAAAAATTTCGCGATCGCCCGAATCTCCCGTACTACTGGCCGTCCTCACGATCTTTGCGTAATACGATGTTTGAGCTTCGAACGAATGACGCTGTGCCATTGAGGGGGATGTTTTGCTGCGTCGTCATGCCCGCTTTCACGGGCATCTAGAAATCTAAATTTTCTAACTTCGGTGTGGATCCAGTCATTATATTTTCTGGATTCTTAGCTTTCGCGGGGATGACGACGGAGCGTCTCTACGTTGGAGGGGATTATTTTTTTGGCACTAGGGGGCGTTTTTCTTCTTCATAGCCGATTTCTTCATCAGGCGGATTGCTTGCTTCATTAACTGATTTTCCGAAGAGCCTAAAGCTGCATTTGTTCAAAATTTGGTTGACAGTTTCTTTAGTTTTTTCACGTTGGTCGAAGAGATATTTTTTTGTAAAACGCACTGTTGACGTGATGGTCAGTATTGCTGCACCACCTACTACAACGATCATTACGCCTCCTGCAATATAAATAAAAATGTTTTTATTTGCATTGTCGAAGCACACTTTGCCAGTGTTTTTAGATACGCAGTCATTCGATGTTTCATCATAAAATTGAGTGATCTTGCTTGAGGTATCGAGCTGTGGGAGCAAAGAGCTGGTCTCGGGGCAAACTACTGTGCTTCGTGGCAATGTAAGCTGTGTATCTTCGAGGGTTACATTACATTGATACACTTCACGTTCTTTCAAAGAAACCACAGGAGAAGGATTCCATGCAGTGCATCCTGGTGTACATGCAACAAAAGTTTCGTCTGTTAGGTGTACATCTGGATATGTTTTTTCATTAAATTCCAGTGTTACTACATTTCCATCGGCTGCTCTTAGAGTGATGTTAGTTAACCCATCTATTGCCTCGCCTGTTACATATTTTGCGATGTCTCCAAAAACGTTATTGCCAAAGACATAATCGATCGCTGTATTGGCTCCAAATTGGGCAAGCATTGTTAGGAGCAAATAAAGTGTCCTAAGGAAGAGCAAATAAAGTGTCCGGTTTTTAAGATGCCTTTTTAAGGAGGTATCACCGATGAAACGGACAGAATTTTTGCAGGAGCTTAGGAAGATG
>Ga0180009_10004397_pt1 | contig 15546 bp, 14 predicted proteins | sample OS_PC_MetaG_FD_123537 | JGI IMG/M metagenome (GOLD analysis project Ga0180009, IMG submission 123537) | Groundwater microbial communities from the Aspo Hard Rock Laboratory (HRL) deep subsurface site, Sweden - OS_PC_MetaG | ecosystem: Environmental > Aquatic > Deep subsurface > Groundwater...
ATTGACGCGCCGTTCGATCTCCCTGAGCTCTTCAGGCGTCACGGCCTTGAAATGCGAGAAGTCGAACCGCAGACCCTCTGGCTTTACGAGTGAACTCGCCTGTTGAACATGCTCTCCAAGAACCTCCCGAAGCGCCGTTTGCAGCAGGTGCGTAGCGGTGTGATTACGCTGAGTCGCTTTCTGACGCTCTTTGTCCACTGCCGCTGTGACGCTCTTGCCGATGTATTCAGAGATATCACCTTTCACATTCTGTCCGACATGAACAAAGGTGTTACCTTCTTTAAGCGTGTTGACAACCTTGAATTCGAGACCTTCTGCCTGCAAGATGCCTTTGTCACCAACCTGGCCACCCGATTCGGCATAGAAAGGTGTTCGTTCCAGAATCACAGCGAGGAGATCGTCCTTGAGAGGCTTGACATCTATGACTATCGTTTCATGCATGAAATGATCGTCATACCCGCAGAATTCAGTCTTCAGTGGGTTTACAACTTTGATCACAAAGGGGACTGCCCCGCGTGCCTGTCTGCTACGCTGCTGTTGGTCTCTCAAAGCTCTCTCAAACCCATCCATATCAACATCAAGACCGCGCTCGCGAGCCGAGAGCAGGGTCAGATCAGAGTCGAATCCATAAGTGTCATGCAGCTTGAAGACCTCATCGCCCGAAATTGTCATCCCGCCAGACGATGTCACCTTATTCGCGAGGCGATCAAAGTAATCGAGACCGTTGTCGTAGGTTTCCTCGAAGCGCTCCTCTTCAGCGCGAATCAACTCCGTTATGTGCACCTCACGCAATTTCAACTCGGGATACGTGTCTCCCATGATATCCCGTACCACCGGAGGGAGCTTATACAGAAACGACTCACGCATACCGAGAAGTCTTCCATGCCGCGCTGCGCGATTCAGAATTTTTCGTAACACGCTTCCCCGTTTACCACTCGACGGCACCGCACCGTCGGCAAATGCAAATGTCAGCGCCCTGATATGATCGGCTATCACCCTGAATGAGATTCCCTCCGGCCCGGCCACGCATTTTCTGCCGCACAGACTTTCGACTGCCTTGATGATCGGTACAAAAAGATCCGTCTCATAATTGGTATCGCATTCCTGTAGAACACAGACAATCCGCTCCAGCCCCAGGCCGGTATCTATCGATGGTTTCGGGAGCGGAGTGACTATCCCCTGCTCATCCTTCTCGAACTGCATAAACACGAGATTCCATATTTCGACGAATCTCTCACTCTCACCATTGACGACGTCTTCCGGTCCTGTACCATATTTCTCGCCTCGGTCGAAATGGATTTCCGCGCACGGACCGCATGGCCCCGTATCTCCCATCGACCAGTAGTTCTCCTTCTCGTCGAATCGTAGAATTTTCCCTTTCAGTTCCGGGACGATCTTCTCGAACAGTCCGAAAGCCTCATCATCATCGAGATATATAGACGCCCAGAGCCGCTCTTCCGGCAGCATGACGACTTTTGTCAGAAACTCCCAGGCATATTCGATCGCTTCGGCTTTGAAATAGTCGCCGAACGAGAAATTCCCCAGCATTTCGAAAAATGTCTGATGCCGCGCGGTCTGACCTACATTCTCGAGGTCGTTGTGCTTTCCGCCGGCGCGGATACATTTCTGGCTCGATGCCGCTCGTTTATACGGTCTCTTCTCCCCGCCGGTGAATACCAGCTTAAACTGGTTCATGCCGGCATTAGTGAAAAGAAGCGTTGGATCATCGATTGGAATCAATGACGACGACGGCACGATCCTGTGACTGCGTTCTTCGAAATATTGAAGAAATGATTTCCTGACATCTTTGCTGTTCATGTCTAACCCATTGCCAGCTGTCACTCTATCAGGAGCGGACACGCACATCTACCTCTTGAGTCGCTCAATCTCCTGACGGATTTGTTCAACCACTTCTTTGTTACTGATTTCTTCTTTTTGACTAAACACTACGAATACTTTACCCCCATATTCAGCTTCGAAGTCAGCGAAGCTGGCCTTCATCCTCTCAGATGGTGAATAATTAGCAAAACTGAATTTCGCTGTGACTGGCTTAATCTGAATGCCGAATGCTCTATCACCTATTCTTGCCAAATAATCAATATCACCGGCGTGATCCAACTCTGCATCACTCTCTTGAAAAATCACATCTGGGAAGAGCTTTGCCAATCCATCGTTGACCACCGACTTCTCCCGCAGAAAACCGTCAAAGGTTCTATTAATAGTAAGATTGTAAATATAGTCATCGCAGTCCTGACGCGTCAAGTGTCGGAACGCTGCTTGCCACTCGGGAATCACTACTGCTGTTATCTTTTCATATAATCTCTCGCCCAACTCCCGCAGGCTCTCACGGGTTACTTTGGTTGGCGTTTTGGCTGCTGTGTATGCCTTTTCGAAATACCACTCTTCCCATTCCTCAATCGTCCCTGGTTGACAGTCTCTTATAAGGGCCATCACAGTACCAACTTTGTTGGGTCGCGATAATTGATAAGTTTGACAAGCATAGTTCAGAACTTTCTCTTTCTTGCCAAACTCCATTGAGTACTTCCGCGTATTATCCATTTGCTTCTTCCGCCATTTTCTGAAACCTGTTTTTGAACTTGTAATCCATATTGTTGTCCACATCTACCAGTCCTGCTTTGATTAGGTGGGCATTGATAAAAGTCCTATTTTTCAAATACAAATAACACTGCAAATTGCCATCGCCATGATACTTACAGGCATCAAACTTCAAGAAGACCTTCTGTCCGGTTGTTCTCTCAATCAGGAATTGTACAGCCTGTCCATGAACTGATTTCTTCTCCCTAATACCGAGTAACCGAACAAGCAAGCCGTTGTCGAGTTTTAGCATCTCGGGGCTGATTACTTCTTTGATGGAAAAGTACTTCTCTGGATCTCCGCCGTCCTTGTCAATTCTCGATCCGAATTGGAGTTTCTTAGGATCAATCTTCTTGTCGAGACTATGTGGATCTTTGAAGAGATAAGGTAGTCCTTCAATCTCTCCCGACAAGTCGGAGCTCACACTGTCTTTCAGAAATACAAACTCGGTTCCCGCTATATCGGTCTGTGATATATTCAGCTTTCTTTCTATAATCGGAATGAATTCAGGGTTTATTTCATACCCGACGGAATTGCGACCAAGATTATGGGCCGCCAGCGATGTAGTCCCACTACCGAGGAACGGGTCCAGTACTGTATCACCAATAAAAGCAAACATCTTGATCAACCGCGACGGCAATTCCTCTGGAAACATTGCGATATGACCATCCTGTTTTGCGCCCGCAAAATACCAGTGGCCGGAGAAGTAAGTATTCCACTCTTCCTTGGTCATTGCGGAAAGTTCCTTTTGTTCTTTTGTTGGCTTCGGGGGTTTGCCCTGCTTCTTGAAGAGGAGAATAAATTCATAGTCAAGCTTTAGAATCCCGTTTCTCGGATAAGGGAAACTCCCCATGATAGTCGCACCACCTGTGGTATTAGTTGTTGTAACTTTCTGCCAGATTATTGCTCCCATGTAATCGAAACCAATGATCTCACAGAATTTGATTATCTCGGTGCGAATTGGGATTACCTTATATCGTCCATAATAGACTGATCGAGCGAATTGGTCTCCGACATTTATGCAAAGCCGACAGCCGGGATGCAATACCCTATGACATTCGTTCCAGACGAGATTCATGTTGTTTATGTAGCTCTCATAAGACTCGTAATAGCCGATCTGGTTCACCACTCCATAGTCTTTCAATTGCCAGTACGGCGGTGATGTGATTATCAGATGGACAGATTCGTCTGATAGCAGATTCATTTGCCTACTATCGCCATCGACTATTCTGTGTGTGGTTCTCAACTCCTGCCTCCATTGCGATAGCTATTCTGTTGTGTCGCCGCGCTCTTCCCGCTCAAATCTCTCGGCTACACGCAGGATAACATCCGAGTTAAAGCCTCGGTACCGCAGAAAATTGTGAATTTTCCGTTGTGTGTCAACCCAATTCTCCTGCATTAGCCTCTGCCTGCGGCCTAATAGCAGCTTGAACGCGAGCTCCGCTTCGTCCGTTCCATCGAGTTTCTCACGCACAACCGCTTCGGCCGTCTCTTTGTCAACGCCTTTGGATCGAAGCTCTATCACGAGAAGTCGCCCGCTGCGAGGTTTGAGCCTAAGCCTGGTCTCAACCCAGCTCTCCGCGAATTTCCGGTCGCCGAGCAGGTCTTTACCACAAAATTCCTTGACCAATGCCTCAATATCTGATCGGGAAAACCCTCTCTGCCTCAGTTTGTCCGCAAGTTCCTTCACAGAATGTGGCCTGCGGGAGAGGAGTCTGTACGCAGTGTCACGCAGCTTGCGTTCGTCAAGGGCAGCCGCAAGACTCTCATATTCGGATGACGAGAGCTTTCTCCCCTGCTGAAGTCCGAAGTTGGCGATCAGATCTGCGGTAAGAGAGACGAGAAATTTTCCGTCCACGTAGACGGAGTATCTGCCCTGAACTCTCTTCGAAGGCTTGATCGACGTTACTACATGGCTTGATTCGGACACCGGCTATTCGTCACCATTGTCGTCCGGACCGCTCGTAGTTGCAGGAGTACTGAACATGGCTTCACGCACCTGAGCAGCTATCTTATCTCTCAACTCGATGTTCTCCGCCAAGAAAGCCTTCACATTTTCACGGCCCTGTCCGAGTCTGTCGCCACCAAACGAGTACCATGCACCTGATTTGTCGATAATGTTGTGCTTCGCTCCAATGTCGACAAGCTCGCCTTCAAGTGATATCCCATGACCATAAATGATATCGAATTCGGTATCACGGAACGGGGGTGCCACCTTATTCTTGACGACACGAACCCTCGTGCGCGAACCGATCACTTGATCGCCATCCTTGAGAGCGGCGATTCGTCGAATATCGAGCCGTACAGACGAGTAGAACTTGAGAGCATTGCCGCCTGTCGTGGTCTCCGGATTTCCGAACATCACACCGATCTTCATTCTGATCTGATTGATGAACAGCAGGCTGGTGCGCGATTTCGATACAGTGCCGGTCAATTTCCTAAGAGCCTGAGACATCAGCCGCGCCTGCAGTCCCATGTGCGCGTCTCCCATTTCTCCCTCTATTTCCGCTCTCGGAACAAGAGCCGCGACCGAATCGATCACCACAAGATCGACCGCACCCGATCTGACAAGCGTATCGGCTATTTCGAGCGCTTGCTCTCCGTTATCAGGCTGTGAAATCAGAAGATTGTTCGTGTCGACACCGAGAGCTTTGGAGTAGGCCGCATCAAGCGCATGCTCGGCATCAATGAACGCTGCAATACCTCCCGTTTTCTGAGCCTCCGCGATAATGTGCAGCGCAAGAGTGGTCTTGCCGGAGGCCTCAGGACCGTAGATTTCAATAACCCTTCCTCGCGGTATTCCACCGACTCCGAGCGCGAAATCCAGCCCGATTGAGCCGGTTGGGATCACCTGCAGCCCCTCTACGCGCTGGTCCGAGCCGAGTAGCATGATCGAGCCTTTACCGAACTGTCGCTCGATTTGCACTAATGCCTGATCCAGTGCTTTCTTCTTATCCGGCATTGCCGAACTCCCCATTTTGATCCCTCCCATTCTAAGGCGTGAGTTCAAATATTTTCAATGGAGTATAGACAGGTCCCTGTGGGCGAAGCACGCTCTGATGGAGCACAAAACCCGACACTTTCGCCGACGAGGACGCGAAGTCGATTTTCGATAGATCTCTTGTCAATGTCTCCACGTTTCTGTTATCCTTGACCCTTCCGATGGTCAGATGCCCCGAAAATTTCCTCTTTTCGGGAGCGAAACCGAACGGTTCGACTGCCCTCTCGACGTCCCTCGAAAGATCTCTGAGACCGTCGTAACCATCATCGATCCCGACCCAGATCACACGAGGCCTTTGCACATTTGGAAAGCAGCCGAGATTTCTGAGTGACAGATCAAACGGCTGAATTCCGCTCACTGCATCGGCGATCGCAGCGTACATGTCCGGCAGGGCCTTCTCGTCGGTATCTCCGAGAAACTTGAGGGTCACATGCAAATTGCTGACTTCGACCCACTTAATCCGAACATCATAATCTCTCAACTTGCCGATCACTTTCCCGACCTCGGCACGCTGGTCATCGGATATATTTACGGCAACAAACGCCCGAATCATATCATTTTCCAAGGAGTTTTAGCCGAAGCATGTTCAATAGGACGGAAGTTGATCTCGTTCGGATTATATCCCGGTCGCCTGAGAATGATCGTCGTTGCACAGTCGTACCATTTATGTCAGCCACCGCCAGGTAAACCAGCCCTACCGGCTTGCCCTCTGTGCCGCCCCCGGGACCGGCAGTACCGGTCGATGCCAGTGCATAATCGGTTCCGGCCGCATCACGCATTCCGGCAGCCATTTCACGGCAAACCGGCTCCGATACCGCCCCATACTGCTCTATGCTCGTTTCTTTCACTCCGAGATACTTGATCTTTGCCTCATTGGAGTAGGTAACGACACCCTCCATGAAGTACTCCGAACTTCCCGGGATATCGGTTAGCATTTTGGCCACCATTCCACCTGTGAATGACTCGGCGACCGCAATCGTGGCCTTCTTCTTCTTCAGAAGAGAGGTCACATTCTCAAGCAGGCTCTCGTTCTCTGTCGAGAAGACATGCTCTTTGACAATTTCGTATAGCCTCTTGAAGTTCTCATTTAATACGGATTCAACCGCTGCTCGATCCTCGCCATCGGCACGCAGCCGCAATACCACACCCGCATACGAGGGGAGAAATGCCAACCTGACATTCTCAGGAACGAACCCGCCCTCGCTCAGCTTCTCAGCGAGCCTCGACTCGGGTATGCTGATTGTTGAGATGTTCTTGAAGCGGATCACACGTCCCGTACCCCTTTTCTCCAGATAAGGAATCAGGGAATGGACAAGTATGGCTTCCATCTCTGAGGGAACCCCCGCCATGGCGCAGAAGACCTTTCCGTCGCGATCATATAGAATACCCGGAGCTGTCCCAAGCGGATTGTACAACAATGTCGCACCTCGAGGCTGCATGCAAAGCCTTTTGCCGGTGTGAGACATAGCAGCTCCGAGTTGCCTGTAGCGCTCCTTGAGCGCCGCAAGCGTCTCCTTGTGCTCGACCAACCGCTCACCAAATACCTCACAGATGACTTCCTTGGTGATGTCGTCATCCGTTGGTCCAAGACCACCCGTTGTGATGACTACATCGCAGTCCTCGAGTGCCTGTGTGATCTCGCGCTTTATGTCCGATCGTTCGTCACCTACCGAGCAGCGCTTCGTGACATCAATGCCGATAAACATGAGCCCCTTCGCGATGTAAGCAGCGTTGGTATCGATAGTGGCGCCAGAAAGAATTTCGTCACCGATTGTTATGATTATCGCATTCATAAGGTCTTAGTAAAGTGGACTACAACCTGCAAGAGAATATTCGCATAAACCCCCGCGGCAACGTCATCTGCGGTCACTCCCCAGCCAGACGGCAATGATTCGAATTTCCGCGCAGGATAAAGTTTCAGAACATCCATAGCGCGAAACAACACGAATCCCAATAGATAATAATACCAAACTCGCGGCACAAAAACAAGAGTTACCAGCATTCCGGCGACCTCATCGATCACAATCGGCTTTGCATCATGACCAAATTCTTTCTCAGCAAGCGATGCCACAACTACTGAAATCGCAATTACACCGGCTGTTATCAGGATCTGAAATTGAACATCGACTCCAAATACGAAAATAGCCAATGCAAGACCGGGAAGAGTCCCCCAAGTGCCGGGGATTATCGGCATCTCACCCGTGTAACATCCTGTCGCCAAGAATCTTATGATACTCTTCATTACCAGAGTGTACCTTTCAAGAGATAGAAGTTCTTTACAAGATAGTCTACGCCGGTCCAGACTGTCACCGCCATCGTGACAAACAGCATGGTGTCAAAAGCCGTGATGACCATTGGATCTGTGAATATTCCCCAATTCGCGCCCCAGATGGGAAGAAATGTCTTCAGATTTATAAATACGAGGATCACACCGACCGCAATCATCTGCAGAAAAGTCTTCACTTTTGCAAATCCGCTTGTGACAATCAGAACACCCTTGTATGCCGCCAGAGATCGCAGGCCGGTGATGAAGAAATCGCGCACGATTATCGGCAGCACCATCCAGAGTTTGGCATACCCGAGCGCGATAAATGCTATCAGAGCTGATGAGATCAGAATCTTGTCAGCAAGTGGGTCCATGAATTTCCCGAACCCGGTGGTGATATTGTACTTCCGGGCCAGCCAGCCATCAACCAGATCGGTAAGCGCCGCCAAAATGAATATGATCAGAGCCGTAAACCTGGTGTAAACATTGTCGATCAGGAAGAGAAATACGAATACAGGGGCAAGAAACACCCTGATCAATGTTAGACGATTGGGCCAGTTCATAATAGCATCTGAAAATCGTTAAGCTACCCCAAAACAGAGTCCATGTCAATTGGTTTGTGAGAATGGCCTCATACCAAACCCTCGGTAACATCCTGATATGAGGCAAGGCGTAGCTCAAGGACATGCGGAGAGAGCGGTCGATACGGATAGATACGGAGCTATGCAAATGCGCCGTCAGGAATCCCTTCCTGACGGACTCTAATGCGTGAGCCGCAGACCTGCCGGCCCGCCCGGGTTCGATTGCGCTTGCACCTTCCAGCGGTCTCTTTATATTTGCGATAAGAAAGAAACAGTATTGATTACAGAGATGATAAAACGATTCGAAATGGCTGCTAAACTTTCGATCAGTATTCTGCTGCTCCTGCTCATTTGCAGTCGCCCATGTCTATCGCAGGACACAGTCTGGCAGGAGATCGATAAGGGCATCGAGGTGTCCCGTTTCAAGTCACCGGCTGCATTGGTGAATCCCGACATCACAGTCCTGCGCATCAACCCTGCTCTCTGGGATATGAAGCTTATCACGAGAGCGCAGTCAGAAGAACGTTTTAACCTCACTGCGAAAGAATGGTGCGAGAAGCTCAATCTGACAGCCGCAATCAATGCCGGCATGTTTCATCAGGACTATGTCAGACATGTGGGATACTTGAAGACGAGGGATTTCGTTCACGACTCGCTGGTCAATCAGTACAAATCTGTAGCGGCGTTCGATCCGCTAATGCCCGACTTGCCACGATTCCGGATGTTTGATCTTGATGAGTGCAGCGTTGATTCAATCACTCGAACGTATGCAACTCATGTGCAAAACCTCAGGCTGATAAAACGACCCGGTGAGAATCGATGGCAGCAGCAGGAGAAGAAATGGAGCGAGGCAGCCTTGGGTGAGGACAGCACCGGACGCATTCTGTTCATCATATGCCGCTCACCCTATTCGATGTACGACCTCAATGAAATACTCCTCTCGCTCCCGATCGATCTCATCTGCGCGCAGCATCTCGAGGGCGGCCCCGAAGCGCAGCTTTACATTAGGCACAACAAAACCGAGATTGACCTGTGCGGAAGCTTCGAAACCGGGTACGCAGAAAACGACAATAATCTCCAGGCCTGGCCCATCCCAAACATCATCGGTATCACGAAGAAGAAGTAAGTTCTCCGTGCGATATCTTCGACAGTCCGCAACATCTGGATACCGACTTTCGTCATTATGCCAACGCCATTGGCGTTGTCTCTGGTTGCATTCGGCCGCGATCATAGATCACGGCCACGATATATCGCATTGTAGCGTAAGCGTCGTCAGGAACCCTTTCCTGACGACTCTGTGAAACGCTATCGCATCCTTCGCGAGGAGCGGAGCGACGTGGCGATCTCTATCCCACCAGTTTCACAAACGGCTCGACGTCTTCCAGCACGCGGTTGACTGCATCATTCCAGAAGTCAGGCTTAGTTAGATCGACACCGAGATGCTTGCGACCAAGATCCTCGGTCGTCATGCTCCCCGTGTCGAGCAACAGATCGCGATATTTCGATGCGAACGCCTTCCCCTCTTTCTGCGCGCGATCATAGACACCACCCGCAAAGAGGAACCCGAAAGTATATGGGAAATTATAGAACGGCAATCCTGTCAGATAGAAATGCAGCTTCGATGCCCAGAACAACGGATGGCATCCATCAGGATCGAGCGTATCACCAAACGCCTCTTTCTGTGACTGCACCATCAACTCATCGAGCCGTTGCCGCGAAATGACACCATTCTTGCGCTCAGCATAGAACGCCTTGTCGAACAGGAATCGCGCGTAAAGGTTGCAGAACAGCACCTGCGCCCGCTGGAGCTTCTGATCGAGCAGCATCAACTGCTCATCGGCTCCGGCGGCGACTTTGAACGCAGCATCTGTCACAAGCAGCTCATTGAATATCGAGGCTGTCTCCGCAAGGTTGGCGGGATATTCTCTCGCGAATGGTGGCTTGTCCTTCAGCACCCAACTGTGATATGCATGTCCAAGCTCATGGGCGAGTGTCGACATATCGCCAAATGTATCAAGGTACGTCATAAATATTCGGCTCTGCTTCTTCGGGCCAAATCCGGTGCAAAACCCACCTCCCGCCTTGCCGGTCCGATTCTCAGCCTCGATCCATCGCTTCTCGAACGCCATCTGTGAAAACTCGGACATCTCATCGGAGAAGCCGGAAAGATGCTTGAAGATAAAATCGTGCGCATCATCGTACGTCATCTTCGATTCCGATTTCCCAACCGCTGCAGTCTGATCGTACCACATGAACTTATCCATGCCGAGAAGTTTCTTCTTCGCTTCGATATACGGCACAAGTTTCGGAACTCCATTGGCAACAGCAGTCCACATCGCATTGAGGGTATCCTCTTTCAATCGACCCATCACCAGCGGCTCATACAGCGGTGATTCCCAGTTACGATGTTTGTAGATCGACAGACGGAACCCGCCGAGTGAATTCAGGCACATTGCGGCATAGTCGGCACGAGTCTCCCATGATTCCTCAAGCTTCTCGAATGCCTGCTGACGGATCGACCGATCGGGACTGTCCATTTTGCTCGCAAGCTGGCCGAGAGAGACTGTCTCAGCCTTGCCATTTTCGGTAAACTGGACCCTAAGATCACCGGACATCTTGTCGTATAGCCGGTTCCAGGCATGAAAACCGTTAACCGCAAGCTCATTTGCAAACGACTCGAACTCCTCAGCCATCTTGTGCTTCGCATTGTCGCGGAGTTCGGTCAGGGAGAACTTGATTGTCGAAAGCGACGAATCTTCAAGAAGCGCGATCCAACTTGCATCATCCTGCTTGCGAGCAAGAGATTCGAGCCTCGTCTCGAGATTGCGCCATTCTGAGATGAGAACATCGGTCTCCTGAAGTATCTGCAGCGCCGGCTTGTCATCCACATCCTGAGCGGTCAGACACAATGCGAGCGAATAGGCAAGCCCAAGATTCTCGGATAGCCGCTGAAATTCCAGAATCGCAATCTTATACTGCTCTCTGCTCGAATCATCGAGTTTGTCCGGCAGAGCAGCAAACGACTTGCTTGCGGCGGCGAGGTCCTGTTTCAGTTTGTTACGGAATTCTTTGTATTCTGTCGAGTCTGATCCGCCCGGAAATATTGAATCGAGATCCCATTTCATGTTCAACTTGACAGCTGTATTACTCATTTCATTCTCCTTGATCGTCGCAGCAATATGTGCAGGAATCGATTGCCGAACAGGGCTGATTCCGATAGTGCCAGTGTGATAAGTATATAACAGAGAAAGCGCGAAATATCAAGCCAGTTCTGGAGATGGATACAGAGAGGCTACACGACCATCAGCACTAAAACCGTCACGAACCAGAGGAGGACATTGATCAGAAGTGGAAGGTCGGTCAGCATCAGCCTTGATGGCGAGCCCCCCTCGTCTTTCTTGTGGATGAGATACAGATACCGAAATATACCATATAATACGAATGGCACACTGATCTCGAGATGCTCCACGCCAAGTTTCTGCTCGACTTCCGGAGACAGTGTGTAGAACGTATACGCCATGACCGTCGAGGCGGTTACGACCGAAATCATCTGATCCAGGAAATATGTAGAGTAGTGCTCAAGTATCTTGCGGTGCTCGACTGCCACACCTTCGAGCGAACTGAGCTCATGCCGGCGTTTCCCGAACCCGAGGAACAGCGCCAGGAGTATCGTGCAGACAACCAGCCACGCCGATATCGGTACCGATATCGCAATACCGCCGCCGACAGCTCGTAGCACGAATCCCGCCGCAATAGTCATTACATCGAGGATCACAATATGCTTCAACACAAGTGAATAGAGTACGTTGAGTACGGTATATGACAACAAGATCACCAGCGTCAGCTCATTCATGACGAACCATGAGACAGCGATCGTGACAATGAGCAGAATTGCAGCGAGAACGAGCGCATTCTTCCGCGAGACGACTCCCGATGCGATGGGGCGTTTCGATTTGCGGGGATGAACCCGGTCCTTCTCGTAGTCGATGACGTCGTTGAAGAGATAAATCGAAGACGATACCATGCAGAATAACGCGAACATCACGAACGTCTTCTCGATCATCGGGATATCGAAGAAGTTCTTCGAGAAAACCAGTGCGCCAAAGACGATCAGGTTTTTGATCCATTGTTCCGGTCTGAGAGACCGGATCAGCCCTTTAGCGAGATTCATAGATCCAAAATACTCTTGTTATGTTCCAAACGGCAAGCTGTTTTCTATCGAGTCGTGGAACGTACTCAGGAAATCCCGGAGGATTCCGTCTGCGGCGGACTCATCTCCGTTCGGCGCCTCAGCGACAATCCTGATCAACGCGGCATCGGTCGGCCTGAACCGGAGGGAATTCACCATAAGATCAAGCTTCAATACATACTCATTGGTAAGCACACCTGATCGTGTGCGAAACCAGTAGTAGACAACTTGACGCATCCTCTTATTTCCGATCAGGACACGATTGACCGACATTTTCGTCCCGTTGATATCGATTTCGACCGGATGCATCTCGAGCAGTCCCCAGCCACCTCCAGGGAGGCAATGCCGAGGCGAGTGAATCTGAGAACCGTACTTCTGATCCTCGAAATATCCGATGAAGAGCGTTGTCAAATTGCGTTTGGAATCTTTGTAACTCCGGCCGGTCGTATTGGTCGCTTGCAGCACCTCGAGAGTGAAATCGGAAAGAGGATATTCCTTGCCGATCCATCCACCCGCATCCAGCGGTATTTTGCTGAAGTCGGATGGTCTATCGGGGCTCACTCGATAGAACCTGAGTACAAGCGCCAGCGCACCCGACAGAATCAAGAGCGCTACGATTAAAGAGTATTTACCGGTGATTTTTTCCATCTAAGTATTGAACTCACAATAAACAACATTATCATCGAAAAAAGAAATACCAACATTCCAGACATCTCATGCAAAATGCCATCAACGAAGTCCTCGCTTATCGCGTAAGTTCCGACAGTCGTGAATGTGATCCGCACAACATTCCCAAGAATCGCTATCGGTATGGTTGATGCAAACAGTATCAGTGCTTTGATCCTGGTCTCTTGTGTGAAATATGCGAGCAGCGCTCCAAGTGCCAGCAGCGATACAATCGATCTCAGCCCGCTGCAGGCTTCAGCGACTTCCAGCGCCTGACCACCCGGGATATAGAGCACATTGCCTAGACGCACCAGCGGCAGCCCGATGAAGCCGAGTGCGAATGACGCTATCTTCGATGCGAACAACTGCATCGGGAATGTCAGCGAATAGTATATCACGTATGGAATCGGGATCATGAACAACATGAAAAAAAATGCGAACCAGATTTTGCGGAAGATCTGTGTTCCAAGCAGATAGAGCGCCAGCGATGCCAGCAACAGCACAAATGAGAAGCGAACGCTGAAATACTCCGCCCCTGCCGTCCCCACAATGAATATCGCCAGCGATACAAGGACACCAACAAATCCCCACATGTTCGTGGAGATGGGGGTCGAAGCCAGTTCTTCCCGCTGATGCCAGACAAACCAGATTGCAACAGGTATGATTAGAAATCCGTGCGAATAATTCGGGTCCTCGTACCAGTCCAGCCCCAAATCTGCAAGAACCGGCAGGTAGATAAGAATCACCAGCATCACTAAGAATAAAATCTTCGGATCGATCCTGATGTTGGTCTTGGATTTTGACGTTTCGGCTGCCTTGGCCATCCGCTTCCTAATTCGCCCGCGTGCGAGCCGGGGTCTTGGTTCTGAAATGCTCAACAGTTCGAGCCAGCCCCTCTCTGAAGTCAACATCTACATCAAAGCGTAATAGCTTCTTCGCCTTGGAGATATCCGCGACCGAATGTTTGATGTCACCCGGTTTCTCTGCCTCAAAGAGTGGCTCAGCATCGACGGCCGTAATATCCTTCAAAATGTCGAGGAGTTCAAGCAAATTAAAACGCTTACCGGCTGCAATGTTGATTGATTCGCCGACAGCATCATTCGACTTCGTGGCAAGGAGGTTTGCGGAGACTACATTGTCGATATATAGGAAATCGCGCGACTGCTCGCCATCACCGAAGATCCGCAGCTGATTGCCTGACAGCAAACACTCGATAAACTTCGGAATTACGGCAGAATAGTCGCTGTTCGGATCCTGGTACGGGCCAAAGATATTGAAATATCTCAGGCAAACGGTTTCGAGACCGAAAAGTTCACTGTATATCCGGCAGTAATGCTCACCAGCCAGCTTGGCAGCGGCATAGGGTGACAGCACTTTGAGCAGAGAGCATTCCGATTTCGGCAGATCAGGCAGATCGCCATAGACAGCCGCTGATGATGCGAACACAAGGCGCTCTATACCAGCTCGTTTCGATGCCTCGAGCACATTCAGAGTCCCGCCAATGTTCACCTCTGTTGATCCCACGGGGTCCTTGACCGAAAGTTCGACCGACGCAATCGCCGCCTGGTGAAGCACATAATCGACATTCTTCATCGCCTTGGCGACGGTTTCGAAGTCTCGGATATCACCTTCAATCAGCCTAATATCTTTACGAACCGCTTCGAGATTAGAGATTTTTCCACTTGAGAAGTTGTCGAGGACAGTAACCGTTTCGCCCATCGAGACTAATCTGGTCGCAATATTCGAGCCGACGAATCCAGCCCCACCCGTGATCAAATAGTGCATCTAACCTCCTGATAATCGACTTCTCTAATTATATCGACCATGATCCCGACATGTTGAGCCGAGTGGAAGTTTTCGATGATTTGCCCTCGCAAAGCCGATCAACAATATGAAGTTGTCAGCAATCTCCGATTACACATTCCGCTATTGAGTTTCTACAACACATACAGATGCAGTTGGTTCCCTCTCAATCGCCCGAGCCACGAATTTGTCCCTTAACTTCATGAAAATGAGACAATTGCGCCCTAAGACGCTGTATTCAGAGGTTTGAACCTTCTATGTGTACTGCTGCCGGATCGTTGCAACACTTCGCTCCTCATGATTACGAGGTCGAAGTCTATCATGATCTATACGACAAGCCCAAGGCTGTGAATCTTCACGCGCGAGCAATCATATCCCCGGATCGGCCGGTCTAATCGTCCTCTTCGGGCGGTGCCTCCTCGGCTTCCTCGGCTTCCTCAGCTTC
>Ga0180009_10004398_pt1 | contig 15543 bp, 12 predicted proteins | sample OS_PC_MetaG_FD_123537 | JGI IMG/M metagenome (GOLD analysis project Ga0180009, IMG submission 123537) | Groundwater microbial communities from the Aspo Hard Rock Laboratory (HRL) deep subsurface site, Sweden - OS_PC_MetaG | ecosystem: Environmental > Aquatic > Deep subsurface > Groundwater...
GAGTCCACTCCGAAAAACCCCAAACGGGTTAAAACCCGTTTGGGAAAGTTTGTTTTTAGCTTGTTATCCCCACGTTAAAACGTGGGGTTAATAACAATATGACTTTTCAGAGTGGACTCAATTATCTTAGCTCAACTTTTTATGATCGCTGCAAAGTATAAAAAATACATAATTATGAAACACGTAATAAATCCTATATGGAGCTTTGAATGAATATTACCCGCCAATTCACTATTCCTAATAAGGACCCGTTAACCTCCATTGAATTTGAGAAAAGAACATCTGAAATAAAAAACCCTGACGGCACAATTGTTTTCCGTTTGGAGGACGTTCATGTCCCAAAACACTGGTCGCAGGTTGCTACAGACATTATCGCTCAGAAATATTTTAGGAAAGCCGGCGTTCCAAGACTATTAACAAAAGTGGAAGAACCCGGTATTCCACAGTGGCTTCAGCCCTCAACGGCAGATGTGGAAAGGTTAAAAGACCTTCCTGAAAAAGAACGTTATTCTTCCGAAATGGATTCACGGCAGGTATTCCACCGGTTAGCTGGAACGTGGACCTATTGGGGTTGGAAAGCAAAATATTTTGAATCCGAGGAGGATGCAAGAGCGTTTTATGACGAATTAATTTTCATGCTTGCCGCCCAGTACGCCGCTCCGAATAGTCCGCAATGGTTCAACACCGGATTGAATTGGGCGTACGGAATAGTTGGTCCTTCACAAGGTCATTATTATGTTGATTTCGAAACAGGCGAACTTACCGAATCGATCGATGCTTACACGCATCCTCAGCCTCATGCCTGTTTTATTCAATCAGTTAGTGACGATCTTGTGAACGGCAGCGGAATAATGAATTTATGGATAAAAGAAGCAAGGCTGTTCAAATATGGTTCAGGCACCGGAAGCAATTTTTCAGATATTAGAGGATCGAATGAGCCTCTTAGCGGTGGCGGTAAATCATCTGGGTTAATGTCATTCCTAAAAATTGGCGATCGTTCTGCAGGAGCAATAAAATCGGGAGGCACCACCAGACGCGCTGCCAAAATGGTTACTCTTGACGTCGATCATCCGGACATTGAGGAATTCATAAATTGGAAAGTAATTGAAGAACAAAAAGTTGCAGCTCTGGTTGCAGGGTCGCAATTATGCAATCTTCATTTGAATAATATAATGAAAGCCTGTTACATGGAACATCCCGAAAATGACAGGTTCAACAAGTTTGCCAATAAAAAATTACGCGCGGCAATAATCGAAGCGCGGAAAGTAAGAATTTCAGAAAATTTTATTGAACGCGTAATACGGCTCGCTAAGCTTGGTTTTAAGTCAATTGAATTCCCGGTATACGACACAGATTGGACTTCAGAAGCGTATTTAACCGTTTCCGGTCAAAACTCTAATAACTCTATTCGTGTGACTAACGAATTTATGAATGCCACACTGAATAATAAAGATTGGAATTTGATTTGGCGTATTGAGAAGAAAAAAGCTCTGGAAGAAAACCGTAAACCAAAAGCTTGTTCAACTATGAAGGCTGCTGAGCTTTGGGATCAAGTAGCATTTGCCGCATGGTCTTGCGCAGATCCGGGAATACAATATCACACAACGATTAATGAATGGCATACCTGCCCGACTGATGGAGAAATTAAAGCCTCCAACCCTTGCAGCGAATACATGTTTTTAGATGATACTGCCTGCAATCTAGCATCGTTGAATGTTGTTAAGTTTTACGACAATGAAGAAAAGAAATTCAAAATAGATGATTTCCGCCATGCAGCAAAATTATGGACATTGGTTCTGGAAATAAGCGTTTCAATGGCTCAATATCCAAGCGAGGAAGTGGCTCAACTAAGTTATGATTATCGCACACTTGGTTTGGGATACGCTAATCTTGGATCTTTATTGATGAGACTTGGAATTCCGTATGACAGCAAAGAGGCAAATGCTATTTGCGGAGCAATTACAGCTATTATGCACATGAGAGCTTACGCAACATCTGCAGAAATTGCTAAAAAGATGGGCGCCTTCTCCAAATATGAAAAAAACAAAATTCCCATGCTTACCGTAATTCAAAATCATAAACGTGCAGCGTATAACGTTCCCAGCGAAGAATATGAAGGCTTAACAATCTTACCGGTAGGAATCAACCCAAAGTATTGTCCCTCCGATCTATTAAAGGCTGCTAGAGAAGACGCCGACAGAGCGCTTGAACTCGGAACCCAATATGGATTCAGAAATGCGCAGGTTACGGTAATTGCTCCAACAGGCACAATTGGTTTAGTAATGGATTGTGACACCACGGGAATTGAGCCGGACTTTGCTCTTGTAAAATTCAAAAAACTTGCCGGCGGCGGATACTTTAAAATTATTAATCAGTCTATTCCAATCGCTTTAGAAAAATTGGGGTACAACAAAGAGCAGATAACCGAGATTGTTCGTTACGCAAAAGGTTCCGGATCGCTTAAAGGTTGTCCGCATATAAATCCCGAATCACTTGAAGCGCGTGGATTTACGGAAGAAGCAACTAATAAAATCGAAGCAATTCTTCCATCGGTTTTCGATCTAAGTTTTGCCTTTAATAAATTCACCTTAGGCGTTGAGTTTTTACGGGATGAATTAAAAATTCCCGCAGAAAAATACAATGAGTACGACTTCAATTTGCTTTCTGCTTTAGGATTTAGTAAGGAAGAAATTTCCACAGCTAACGATTACGTCTGCGGAACAATGACAGTTGAAAACGCGCCGTTCTTAAAACATGAACATTACCCTGTTTTCGATTGCGCAAACAGATGCGGAAAAAAGGGCACAAGGTTCATTAAAGCCAACGCTCATATTAATATGATGGCTTCCGCTCAGCCGTTTATCTCAGGCGCAATTTCCAAAACAATTAATCTTCCGAATCATGCATCAATTGAAGACGTTAAACAAGTTTATATGGAGTCGTGGAAATTAGGATTAAAAGCAAATGCGCTTTATCGTGACGGATCAAAACTTTCTCAACCGCTTAATTCAATTACTGATGAAGAATTCGAAGACTTCATTGAGAAGAAAGATGATAATGATATTGTTAAAATAGCAGAAAGAATAATTCACAGATACATTGCTAAAAGACGAAGACTTCCCCAGAGAAGAACCGGCTACACACAGAAAGCAAAAATTAGCGGGCAGACTGTTTATATACGAACGGGGGAATATGATAATGGTGAATTAGGTGAAATTTTTATTGACATGGCGAAAGAAGGCGCCGCCTTCCGAAGTTTGCTAAACAGCTTCGCAATAGCGATTTCACTTGGTCTTCAGCACGGTGTTCCACTTGAAGAATTCGTGGATGCTTTCGTATTCACACGGTTTGAACCCAGCGGTCCTGTTAGCGGCAATAACAGAATTAAAATGTCTATGTCTGTTATTGATTATATTTTCCGCGAACTTGCAGTTTCGTATCTTGGAAGAAATGATTTAGCTCACGTTGACGAAGATGAAGGTAAAAGAGCGCCGAGCGACCGATTATCGATTTCTGAGCCCGATTTTGAAAGTGAGGAGATTATTAGCGAAAGAATGATCGAATTGGATACTAGTGATGAAGATGAAGCCCAAATTGAATTCCCCGTTCGAGGTGAAAAGAAAAATAATATTCAATCCAGAAGCAAAGTTTTATCCAAGCATCAGGAAGTTGTAAAAGCAAGAGAACGTGGATATACCGGAGATATCTGCCCGGAATGCGGAAGTATGACGATGGTTCGCAACGGAACATGTTTGAAGTGCAATACGTGCGGTTCAACTACAGGATGCAGTTAAAGCATCCTGATTTTACTCAATATTGAAAGGGCTTCTAGCCCTTTTTTTGTCTCTTTTTTGTTTGACTTTTGAATTCAAAAGCAATACATTTTCAATCTTAATTTTAGTGAAATGATCGCTGGAAATTTTAAAATACTTGAAGATAAAATTTTAGCTGCGTGCAAAAGTGCGGGTAGAAATCGTTCTGAAATAATTTTGATTGGTGTTTCAAAGAACAATACAATCTCCGCAATTAAGGAAGCGTTGAACATTGGGATTCGGGATTTTGGAGAGAATAAAGCTCAGGAATTAAGAGACAAATGTTTGCTCTTTGAAGGAGATTTCAATTGGCATTTTGTGGGACACCTTCAAACAAATAAAGTGAAGTATGTTATTGAGCCTGCTGAGTATATTCACTCGGTAGATTCAAGTAAGCTGGCAGACGAAATAAATTTTAGAGCAGGAAAAATTAATAAGAGGCAAAAGATACTGTTTGAAGTTAACACCTCCGAAGAAGATTCAAAGTATGGATTGACTAAAGAGGATGAAGTTTTTAAGTTGGCTGATTATTGCAGCGGCAAAGAAAATCTTGAAATTTGCGGATTGATGACAATGGCTCCTTATACTGATGACGAAGTAGTAATAAAAAAAAGTTTTGAAAAACTGAATTCTTTGAAAGGGAAACTCGTTACAAGAGGATTTAATTTAAGACATCTTTCGATGGGAATGACAAACGATTTTGAACTGGCAATCCGCGAAGGAGCAACAATGATTAGAATTGGTACGGCATTATTTGGACATCGAGATTACAATAAAAGCTGGAAGGAAGAATGAAATTCACTCCGTACAATATCAAGAATCAGGAGTTCAACAAAGCGGTAAGAGGCTATGATAGGGACGAGGTAAAAGCGTTTCTTGAGGCAATTGCTGATGATTACGACAGACTGCTTCAAGCTAACCAATCGCTTTCAAAGGAATTTGAAAATCAAACTGATGAAATTCGCGAATTTAAAAAACTTGAAAAAAGTTTGCAGAATACTTTGCTGAACGCTCAAGAAAGTTCTTCTAAGTCGCTCGAATCCGCCAAGAAGCAGAATCAGTTGATAATTAAGGAAGCCGAAATTAAATCCGCACAAATGCTGGAAAAAGCAAAAGAAGAAGCGGATTCACTTAGAGACGCAGTGCTTAAATTAAGAGAAGAAAAAATATTAATTGTAGCGCGAATAAAAGCATTAATAGAAACACAATCCGGATTATTGGACATGACTTCTGCACAGACCGATTTGCCTGACGAAAAATTTATTAACAAATCACCCGAATCAAAATCAGATGTTGATGTTGATGACATCCTGGAGAAATTATTATGAGCCGTCTGCTTGAAATGATTGATGAAACATTAAAAGTTATTCGCAAGAAAACCGAGAAGGAATACACTATTGGAATTATACTCGGCACGGGCTTAGGCGGACTTGTAAGTGAAATAGAAAAGGATTTTGAAATTGATTATTCTGAAATTCCTCACTTCTCAATTTCAACAGTTGAATCCCATAACGGTAAATTAATATTTGGTAAAATAGGCGATAAGGATGTTGTTGCTATGCAGGGACGCTTTCATTACTACGAAGGTTATTCAATGCAGCAGATTGCATATCCCGTTCGTGTTATGAAAAAATTAGGCGTTACAACATTATTAGTTTCAAACGCATGCGGCGGAATGAATCCTACTTTCAAAAAAGGAGACATTATGCTGATGAGCGACCATATAAATCTTCTCGGCGATAATCCGCTCATCGGTCCGAATGAAGATGAATTCGGTCCAAGATTCCCCGATATGAGCGAACCTTACAATTATGAATTAATTGAACTAGCTGAAAAAATTGCGCTTGAAAATAAAATTAAAATTCAAAAAGGTGTTTACGTTGCCGTACCGGGTCCCAACCTCGAAACTAAAGCTGAATATAGATTTCTGAGATTGATTGGCGCCGATGTAGTCGGTATGTCAACCGTTCCGGAAAATATTGTTGCAAATCAAATGGGCATAAAAGTTTTGGGTATCAGCATAATAACGGATGAATGTTTCCCGGACTCTCTAAAACACGTCGACGTTCAAGAAATTATTGCAACTGCAATGGAAGCAGAACCTAAAATGACATTAATTATGAAAGAACTTGTGAACCGATTATAATGGAAAGAAAAAAAAACAATTATTTGTCCCCGGTTTTATTGGCAATGCTGATTTTCGCATCCAATTTTTTGAGCACAGACATCTTCAAAGTTGCAATTGAAAACTTTACCGTGTGGTTTGTTCTGTCGTTGTTTTCATTCGTGTGCGGTTGGCTGATCAACAAAACCCTCGGATGGGTTTACGGCGGCAAGGTAGTATTTTCGGTGATAATCGCAACTGTTGTAATCAGCATAATGCTTGTACTTTATTTTAATGATCATTTCGGTGTGAATGATTTACTTAGCGAAAATCTTTTCTTATACTCGCTGAGAAATATTATGCTGGGATCAATGGCATTCTTTGGAATGGCTCTTGCGGAATTAATTCAAACACAGAATAAATTGGAACTTGCCGCTAAAAACTCTGATGATTACGAAAAGCTGTTGAATGATGCCAAAAGGGAAGCCGAGTTCATTGTTGAGAAAGGAAAATTGAAAGCAGATAATTTAATTTTTGAAGCGGAAAAAAAATCTGCCGATCTAGAATTAAGAAGAAGAAATATTGAATCGAGACTTAAAGAATTCCTCGAAATAGAAAAAGAAATAATTAGAAAATATGAAAGCGAAGAAAATAGCTGAAACAATACAATCAAGGATGAGAGTAGGAAACGATGTTTAAGCAGTTTAATGATAGGATAAATTACCCGAAGATTGAGGAAAAGATTCTTGATTTTTGGCAGAGGAATAAAATATTTGAAAAAAGTATTTCAACGCGCGATGAAGCGAAACCTTTCACTTTTTACGAAGGACCTCCTACGGCAAACGGTAAACCCGGTTTACACCATGTAATTGCGCGTACGCTCAAAGATTTGGTTTGCCGCTATAAAACTTTACAAGGATTTCACGTAAATAGAAAAGCCGGCTGGGATACACACGGACTTCCCGTTGAAATTGAAGTTGAAAAAAAGCTCGGCATAAAAAGCAAAAGTGAAATACCAGAATTCGGCGTTGAAAAATATAACCAGGCGTGCAAGGATTCCGTTTTTGAGTATAAGGAATTATGGGATTTAATGACCACCCGCATGGGTTATTGGATAAATCTTGATGATGCATATGTTACCTGCACTAACGAGTATATCGAATCCGTATGGTGGGCGCTAAAAACTCTTTTCGAAAAAGGACTAATCTATAAGGATTACAAAATTGTTCCTCAATGTCCAAAGTCGGAAACTGTGTTATCTTCTCACGAACTGGCGCTCGGATACCGCGAAACAAAAGATCCATCTGTTTATGTGATGATGAAATTAAAGGAATCCGCAGATACGTTCTTCCTTGTATGGACAACAACTCCGTGGACTTTAATTTCTAACGTTGCCCTTGCTGTAGGTTCGGATATTGATTACGTAAAAATTAAAACCAATGATAAGTTTTTAATTCTCGCTAAGGAAAGATTAGCGGTTATTAAAGAAGAGTACGAAATAATCAATGAAATTAAGGGTTCGGAGCTTGCCGGTCAAGAATACGAACAGCTATTCAATTATGTGAAAGTCGACAGAAAAGGATTTTATGTAATCGAAGGCAATTTTGTTAGCACCCAAGACGGTTCGGGTATCGTACACATTGCTCCGGCATTTGGCGCGGATGACTACGAAATCTCTAAAAAATACAATCTGCCGTTTTTGCAGCCGGTAACTTTCGGCGGTTTATTCACGGATGAAATTACAGATTTCAAAGGCAGGTTTGTAAAGGATGCCGATCTTGATATTATTCTAAAATTAAAAGAGAATGGCAACCTTTATAAAAAAGAAACAATTGTTCACTCTTACCCATTTAGCTGGCGGTTCGATAACGTTCCGGTAATTTATTACGCTAGAGAATCCTGGTTTATTAGAACCACTTCAATTGCAGACAGAATGGTTGAACTGAACAAGAAAATCAATTGGTATCCGCCCGAAGTTGGCAGCGGCAGATTTGGTAATTGGCTCGAAGAAAATAAAGACTGGGCTTTATCGCGGGATAGATTCTGGGCGACTCCTCTTCCAATTTGGGTTAACGGCGACGGCGATACGTTTGCGGTCGGAAGCATCGAGGAATTGAAAGAAGGCTTCATCGAGAAAGATGGAAAGCGAATATCAGTCTCCGAAATCGAAGACATCGATCTGCATAAACCATTTGTTGATGGTGTAAAATTTGAAAGAAACGGGAAAATATATACCAGAACTCCTGAAGTGATTGACGTTTGGTTTGATTCCGGAGCGATGCCTTTCGCCCAATATCATTACCCATTTGAAAACAAAGAATTGTTCGAAAAGAATTTTCCGAGTGATTTTATTTGCGAAGGAATTGATCAAACAAGAGGCTGGTTTTATACCATGCACGCAATCGCCACAATGTTGTTCGATAGTGTAGCTTACAAGAATTTGATCGTCAATGAACTTATACTTGATAAGAATGGAATGAAGATGTCAAAATCAAAAGGCAATACTGTTGATCCGTTTAAGCTCTTCGACAAATACGGCGCTGATGCAACAAGATGGTATTTAGTTACAACCAGCCCGCCGTGGAAACCGACATTATTCGATGAAGACGGAATTGTTGAAGTGCAAAGAAAATTCTTTGGAACGCTGATTAACACGTATTCATTTTTCTCCCTATACGCCAACATAGATAAATTTGATTTCTCGGAAGATTTAATTCCTTACGAAGAAAGACCGGAAATTGACAGATGGATAATTTCCAAACTTAATTCTCTTGTTTCGGATTATGAATCCTTAATGAACGACTATGACGTAACAAAAGCCGCAAGAGAAGTTGCTTCGTTTACAATCGATCAATTATCAAACTGGTATGTGCGAAGAAGCAGAAGAAGATTCTGGAAATCAGAAATAAATAAAAATAAACTATCGGCTTATCAAACTTTGCACGAATGTTTAGAAAAAATTTGTATAATGGCTTCGCCTTTTGCGCCGTTTATTTCCGAGGAGATATACCAAAACTTAATCACCGCAACCGGAAAAGAGAAAGCCGAATCCGTTCATATCGTACAATTCCCAAAAGTGTTATTTAGAGATGAAGCTTTAGAAGAGAAAATGGAAATTGCACAAAATGTGGTTTATCTAACTCGTTCAATGCGCGCTAAATCTAATTTAAAAGTTCGGCAGCCGCTAAGCAAAATCATGATCGCAATAGACAAATCCAAAAGAGATGCTGTTGAAAAAATGAGCGATGTTATTCTTGAAGAAGTAAACATTAAAAATTTAGTTGTGCTGGAGGATGATTCATCTATCGTGAGTAAAAGCGCTAAAGCGAATTTCAAATCTATTGGACCAAAACACGGCAAATACGTTAAAACCCTTTCTGCCGAAATTGCTGGATTTAGCAAAGAAGATATTGCATATTTGGAGAGCGAAAGAAAAATTACTGTATCAATAGATGGTACCGATATCGAGTTAACTACGGAAGACGTAGAAATTATAAGCACCGAAATTGCAGGCTGGGTAGTTGAGACCGACAGCGGAATTACTGTTGCGATTGATTCCGAATTAACAGAAGATTTAATTGCAGAAGGATATTCAAGAGAATTAGTAAACAGAATTCAGAATATGCGTAAAGAAGCCGGTTTGGATGTGATGGATAGGATTAACGTACAAATTACAGCCGGTGATAAATTCAATGATTATATAAACAAGTTTTCAGGCTATATTGCAAATGAGATTTTAGCTAATAACGTTGATTCTAAAGATATTGTTGGTTACACTCAAGAGTTTATAATTGGTGAATATAATTGTATTATCTCTATTGCAAAATCTTAGAACTTACCTAATTGGAGGTAATTGTGGCAAAAAAAGCAGACAGTAAAAAAAAGAAAGTAAAAGTAGCGGCAAAGAAAAATATAAAAGCCACTACAAAAACCGGGGGAGTTAAAAAATCCGCTCCAAAAGCGGCTAAAAAAAGTGCACCGAAACCTGTTGTTAAAAAAACTGCAGTTTCGAAAAGCGCGCCCGTTAAGAGCAAGGCAGTAAAGACGTCAAAAGTTCTTAAATCGAAAGTGGTAAAAACTGAGACGAAGAAGAAAGTTCGGAAATCTCCAGCTGCAAGGGATGTAGAAGTTCATGCTCCGGTTAAGTTTGCGCCAAAGATTAAAGGCTACAGTAAAAAAGAGCTCGATGAATTCAAATTTGTAATAATGGAGAAGCGTGAGGAAATCATTGAACAACTCCAGAATTTAAAAGATCAAATGATGGATCCATCTACGGGAGAATATGTGAATGAAAGTTCACCTTACTCACTTCACATGGCGGATCAAGGGACAGAAGCTCAGGAAAGAGAAAAGCTTTATTTGTGGGCTCAAAGAGAAAACAAATTTTTAGGTTACCTGGAAGAATCTCTTCAAAGAATTGAAAACGGAACTTACGGCATCTGCATCGAGTGCATGGATGAGCCAAAAAATTTATGTCAAACTTGTCCTTTAGTACCAAAAGAGCGGTTGATCGCAGTTCCTCATACTCAATTGTGTGTACAGTTAAAAATGGCGCAAAAAAAATAAGGCGGATGCTTGAGAGTACTTTATTTAACTCTGGTGATTTTAATCGGTGATCAGGCTACTAAATTATTGGTTAAAGGTTTTTCAATTCCTTTTCTGAATTTAGAATTTGCCGGTATGTATTATGGCGAGAGCTTTGATGTTTTAGGCTCATTTTTTAGAATTACATTTGTAGAAAATCCCGGAATGGCATTCGGGATTGACGTCAACGATGGTTCAAAATTATTCTTGTCTCTCTTTTCGATATTTGCCAGTATTGGTATAGTTTATTATTTATATAAAATGCGGAACGAGAAACTTCTTTTACGCATATCTCTTGCGCTTATACTTGCAGGCGCTTTGGGTAATTTGGTTGATAGAACCTTTTATGGAATATTTTATGATTACGCCCCTTTATTTTATGGGAAAGTAGTCGATTTTTTTAACGTAGATTTTTGGGACTTTACAATTTTTGGACACACTTATGAGCGCTGGCCAATTTTTAACATCGCAGACGCTTCTGTAACAATAGGTGTGATGATGATAATTTTCTTTCAAAAAGAGATTATTCCAACCGAAAAAAAGGAAGAGCTTGAACCCGATGCAGAAATTGGGGATTTGGAAAGTGTTGATGTTATAGCAGATGACAGATTAGAAGTTGCAATTACAAGCAGCACGGCAAATGGCGAAATTAGTAACGGAAAAAATATTTAGCTTCAACATTGAAGCGGGGAAGACTAAAGAAAGATTAGACCTTTATTTAGCTAACAGCCTTGAAAGAGCTACCCGCTCCCGCGTACAAAAACTTATCAATGCAAATCTTGTAACTGTAAATGGAAAGGCATCCAAACCAAATTACAAAGTAATTCCCGGCGATAAAATTGAGGTTAGAATTCCGGTAGCGCCAAGACCGGAATTTGTTGAACCTGAAGAAATTCCTCTAGACATTATTTTTGAAGATGACTACTTAATTGTACTTAATAAACCGGCGGGCATGGTTGTGCATCCGGCTCTTGGTAATCATACCGGAACTTTGGTCAACGCATTGCTACATCACACTTCAAAACTCAGCCGGCTTAATGAATCCGTCCGTGCTGGAATTGTGCACCGTATTGATAAAGAAACAAGCGGTTTGTTACTAGTAGCAAAGGACGAATGGGCGCATTCTTTTTTAGCGAAGCAGTTTGCCGCGCATAGTATCGAAAGGGAATATTGGGCTGTGTGCTGGGGAATATTTGACAAAAGGAGAGGCGAAATAGTCGGCAATATAGCGCGTTCAAAAAAGGATAGAAAAATATTCTCAGTAAGTGAATCGGATGGTAAACATGCGCACACTTTTTATGAAGTAATTGAAGAGTTTGAATTTGCTTCACTTTTAAGGCTGCATCTAAAAACGGGCAGAACGCATCAGATAAGGGTTCATCTTTCCAGCGTGAACCATTCAATATTCGGTGATCCGACTTACGGAGGAAGAAGAATTGTTTATGGCGGAAATTTGCCTCAAATGAAAAGCCGCGTGGATAATTTATTAAAAATAATGACGCGCCAGGCCTTGCACGCAAAAACTTTGGGATTTGTTCATCCCAAGACCGGAGAGAAAATAGTTTTTAATTCCGGACTGCCATCCGATATGGAACAATTATTAGGCGAATTGAGAAAGTGAATAATTTGCGGGAAAATTTAACAGAGAGACACGAGAATAAATTATTTTCTTTTAAAGAAAGCCTTTCCTTTATACTTTGCTACATGCGCAGCAGCTAAACCGACAGCGCTGGCGGTCATAGCCATTCCCAAATATTTACCGAAAGCGCCAAGAACGTACTTAGCCTGCCATGCAACTTTTTGATTCATATTTTTTATTAGCTGCGCTTTTACTAATTCCATATCAAATTGGAGAGAATTTTTATTATCCTCTGAAGTCTCGTAAGACATCATTGATGTAACATAATCCCAATCACTCATTAAATTTACAAACTCTTCAGTAACAAAATTCTCCGGGAGTTGGTATCCATGTTGAAGACTGATTACGGATTTGATTTCAACAGAAACTGTTTTTGTGTCAGCGCTATCCTGCCCGAAAGAATAATCGCTAACAATTAAAAGCAGAAGCGCAGAAATAAGCAACTTATAAAAACTAGAATTCATGTTCAGGGATAACATAAATTGATCCTCGCAAAGGCATTTTAATTACGTAAGTCTGTTTTTTTCTGTTCGTTAAATAGTTTTCCCGCAGCCAGGGATTATACATTTTTAGAATTTTATAATTGATACCATACTGCAAGGCAAAATCCGCAAAGTTGTCTATTTTCCCCGAAACCGAAACATCAAAAGTTTCATACGGGCGGTATAAGTCATCGCTATCTACAGAGAATCCAAAATATTCGGGATGCTCCATAATTATTTTCAAACTGATTATTCTAGCCATGTAGCGAGAGGTTTCTTCTCCAAGAACAAGATTATAGTAATTATTAGTTTTTTGTCTTTCCATTTGAGTCTCAACGCCGTTTTCGCCCATATTATACGAAGCGGCAGCCATTGCCCATGTTCCAAATTTATTGTATGAATCGTTTAAATATTTGCACGCAGCTTCCGTAGATTTTTCAACGTGATAACGTTCATCAATCTCGTTATTAATTTCAAGTCCATATTTTTTACCTGCTTCGGAAATGAACTGCCAAAATCCCGTTGCGCCTTTTGGAGAAACGACATTGTCGAATCCACTCTCGGCTATAGCCAAATATTTCATGTCATCGGGAATTTTGTTCGCCTCCAATATTGGCTCAATTACAGGGAACCATCTATTTGCTCTTTTCAAATACAACACAGTTGCCGAATGCCAATAAGAGTTCACAATAAATTCTCTATCAATCCTTTCCCACACGTCCATATTTTCAAGTGGCACCTTTTCGCCGCAGAAGTCTAACTTATTAGGAAAGGGAGGCGATACGATTCTGTACTTTTGCGGAAACATATTAATCTCTTTTTGCTGAGGTGAACTCATCCAGCTTATTGATGAGTTAAAAGTGAATGTAATCAACAGAAAGAAAAATACGGCGCTAAAAATCCTAGCGAATTTATTGTTCTTCAACATGTCTATCTTCCAATGTTATAATTAAATGAAGGGCTGCAAGAATATACATTAATTTCGATACTTGTCAAGTAGTGAAGCATATATTACTCACACACGTTACGTTAAAATGCAGAGCGAAAAGTTTTTTCACTCAATAATTGAATATTTTATTGCAAATTTATTGAGCGATTCGGCGAATCACTCTACAATCCAAATTATCTTCTGTATGGTAACTTACTCAAAAAAATGAGTTAATTTATAAATAGCAAGCGATTATGATGGGTGCATATTTTTCCTATTGACACTTAATACCTAAAAACTTAAGTTTCTCCTAAATATTTACTTGGTTGATTATGGTAAGTGTGTTTTCCATCGGGTAAATAAAAATTAGCTGAATTTAAATCCATACAAACTCATGTTACGCAAAAATGTAGAGCGAAACGCTGTTTCGCTCAATAATGAATAATTTTAAGTAAATTGACAGAGCGATTCAGCGAATCGTCCTACAATTCTTATCCTTTCGCGTAAGGTGAGTTACAAATATAAAATCTACATCATAATTATTGGGAGGCGGTTGTGAAAAAAAGTATTGTAATTATTTGTTTAACAGTTTTAACTGCAGCGATTTATCCACAAGGATCTTTACCATTTTTATTAAATCCTCAATCACCGCTTTCTTTCAGCGCAGGCAATACTGGAGTAGCATATCTAGGCTCCGATGAGTTTGGATTTTACTCCAATCCAGCTAAACTCGGTATTCAGCAGTATGCTAATAGTATTTCCTTCATTTCAATACCAAAGCAGAAATACTATACTTGGACAGTTGCTAACTTCCAAAATTATGGATTAAAAATCGGGTATGATTTAAGCAAGAGCGAACTAAAGATTCCGATCACTGTTGGGCTTGCATATTTATACCACAAATTTAGTTATGGGATATTCACACAGACTTCAGCATACGGACCTGAGCCTATTGCTAAATTTGAAAGTTATGACTCGTTCAATTCGCTTAGCTTCGGGCTGGGATATGAATATTTATTGAATTTCCATTTAGGTATTACAGTTAAGCGATTTGTTTCTCAACTGGGGTCACCAATATTTTTCGGTGATGGTGTGAAGAGTGAAGCTGAAGGTTTTGCGTATGATTTTGGATTACTTGTATCTGCACCAATTTCAGATTTGCTTATGAATAATCACAAATATTATTTGGACAATGTAAACTTTATAACTCCAACTGCCAATTTTTCGTTAGGTGCTGTATTCTCCAATTATGGAGACGAAATTATTTATTTAGATAAAGCACAAGCCGATCCAATCTCCAGAGTTGGCAGAATAGGATACTCTATTGATTTTGGAATTAAGCTCAACTTAAAATCGATTGAACTTAACATGATAAACTATTCATTTTCTGCCGAAACTGAAGATGTGCTTATTAAATATGATAATTTTGGTAAATATAATTATCAGTCATTCATGAGCGACCTAAATTTTGTAAATAATTTTATTGAGTTAAAAAGCTCGGATAGAATTGTACTGCGCAAAGGGTATATATTAAATTTATTTGAAACAGTAAATATTTCCTCTGGCTCATATAAAGGAGGGGGATTTTTGAATATGAGAAATTCAGATGGCTTTGCGGTGTCCTCAATTGGTATTTCAAAGCTGCTTAATCATCAGATAGAAAATGAAACTGTACAATATATCTTAAGTCATTTTGCTATGTCTTATTACTTCTCTCGAAGTAATATCCGAAACGGATTTGAGTCTAATTATTCTGGAATAAGTTTGTCGTTCCATGGGTTCAATTTTTAGAATTGATTGAGCAGAATCATTTTTGGTAATAATATCCTTTCTTATTCAACGACAGAAAGATGAGTCGAAAGTAAATAATTAAATAAAAATAATTCTTTAATAAAAATAAGGGCTAAGTGATGAAATCCGTGTTACAATTTATCTTGCTCTTCTGTTTTATCACATTTCAATCTTCCTTTTCTAAAGATGGGACCCGCCTTTCC